>WNES01000638.1_pt1 | contig 16992 bp, 17 predicted proteins | sample 5399931 | NCBI WGS metagenome assembly WNES01 (sample SAMN13153332, study PRJNA577476) | soil metagenome | isolation source: 20 cm grassland meadow soil 2 days after 3rd rain plot 5 | place: USA:California | collected 2015-11-11
GAGGCGCTGGAGACGACCGCCATGCGCGCGGGACCCGGGATGCTGAGCGGAGCGCTCACGGCAGCGGGCACGTTCTACGTGCTCATGCTGACGGACTTCCCAGGCATCCGCGAGCTCGGCTTCATCGCCGGGACCTCGATCATCCTTGCCTGGCTCTCGATGATGACGCTCCTCCCCGCCCTCGTGCTCGTCACCGGGCGCGGGCATGTCGAGCGGCGACGTGAGACCGGGCCGCAAGCCGTGCCGCTCGTCGCGCGGGTCAGTCGGCATCCGCGGCTCGTCGTCGGACTCGCCGCCGTGGCCGCCGCGCTCTCGCTCGTCGCGCTGCGCGGCGTCCGCTTCGACTACAACCTCCTCCACCTCCAGGCGCGCGGCACCGAGTCGGTCGACTGGGAGGAGCGCATCCTCCGCTCCGCGGGCCGCTCGAGCTTCGTCGCGCTCTCGACCGCCGGGTCGCTCGACGAGCTCCGTCAGCGGGTCGCCGCGTTCGAGGCACTCGATTCCGTATCCGAGGTCGAATCGGTGCTCTCTCTGATTCCCGCGGACCAGGAGGCGAAGGCGAATATCCTCGCCGAGATCGCGCCGATCGTCGAGCCCGTCGCGGTCGGCCCGCGCGGGCGTGTCGATCTTCCCCGACTGCTTGCGGCGGCGCGGGCGCTCCGCCAGCGCCTCGATCTCGCAGCCGACGAGGCGCCGTCCGGCCATGATCGTGACGAGGTCGTGGCGCTGCGGGACGAAACGGCCGCGCTCGCGCGCAAGCTCGAGCAGACACCCCCTGCCGCCGCGCCCACGCTCGCGACGCTGCAGGACCAGCTCCGCGCCGATTTCGCGCGTACCCTCGGCCGTCTCAAGCGAAACCTCCATCCCACCCCGATCGGTCTCGCCGACGTGCCAGGGGAGCTCCGGCGGAAGTTCGTCGGGCAGAGCGGCCGCTTCCTCCTCCAGATCCAGCCCAAGGTCGACATCTGGGACCGCGACGGCGCCGAGCGGTTCATCCGGGAGCTGCGGACGGTGGACGCCGACGTGGCCGGCACGCCAGTCATCACGTTCGAGGCCATCCGCTACATGGAGCGTGCCTACCGGCAGGGGACGCTGTACGCGTTCCTGCTGGTCGGACTCCTGAGCGCAGCGATCGTCCGGCGCACACGAGAGAGCGTGCTCGCGACGATCTCCCTCGTGCTCGGAACGCTGTGCACGGTCGGCCTGATGTTCGTCTTCGGGTTGCCGTTCAACCTCGGGAACGTCTTCGGCTTCCCGCTCATCCTCGGGGCGGGCGCCGAGTTCGGCCTGAACGTCGTGCTCCGCTACGGCGAGGCGCGGCAGCGCGGCGGGCCGCGTCTTCCGCGCAGCACCTTCTTCGCGGTGCTCGTCAACGGGCTCACGACCGTGGTCGGGTTCGGGAGCCTGATGATCGCCGCCCACCGCGGCATCTTCGGGCTCGGGCTCTTGCTGACGCTCGGCATGATCGCGACACTCGTCGCGTCGCTGATCGTGCTGCCCGTCCTGCTGCGCTGGACCGAGCTCCGCACCACGGCGGAGGTGCTCGTCATCGAGCCCCCGCCGCCAAAGCGGGCGGCAGCGTAGACCTACTGCTCTTCCGCCAGCTTCGTCTCGATCCGCTGCACGAGCGCGTCATACGACGAGGCGCGGATCGTCTTGGTGAACTGCGCGCGAAAGTTGCCGGCGAGGCTCACGCCGTCGATGACGACGTCGGAGATCTTCCAGGGCCCGCCGTCAGCGGTGAGACGGTAGTCGACCGGCAGCTCGTCACCGCCCTTCCGGAGGAGCACGGTCTTCACGATAGCCCGCCCCGCGTCGACCGACTCCGCGCCGTATGTCGTGGCGCTGCCACCGAGAAAGCGCAGCACGAGCCGGTCGTACGAGCGTTCGAAGAGCTGGGCGAAGAGGCCGACGAACCGGTCCCGCTGCTCGGGCGTGAGGCTCGCCCAGTGAGATCCGAGGGACTCCTGCGCCATCGCCCGGAAGTCGAACGACTCGTGCATCACCTTCGCGACGCGCTCGCGCCGCGCGCGCTCGTTGCTCGATCCTTGCAGCTGAGGATCGTTGAGTGCCGCCGACACGGCGTCGACCGTCTGGCGGACGCGCTGCTGCGGCTCTCCGGCGAACGCGGGCCCGGCGGTGAGCACGAGGAGAGCGGTACAGAGCGTCGACCTCACCGTCGAAACGTATACCAGCGCCGCACCGCGGGGAATCCCTCAGGACGCTCAGCTGTCACCCGAGGTGGAAGAGCAGGGCCTCGCTCCGATCGCTCTCGTCCCGCCGCACCACCTCGGGGATAACGCAATACGGGGCGGCTGCGGCGCGTCGGTTATGGCACCCACGCGACGACGACCGGCCCGCTCGGTGCGGCGCTTCCCGTACGGGGTTCGAGCGTGACCTCCAGGGCATCGGGCAGCGCAGCAAGCGCGGGGCTCTCGGCGATCAGACGGGCGCCGCCCGTGTCAGGCAACATGGTGCCGAGGGACGTCCACGTGGCCCCGTGCCGCGCCCATGCCTGGTAGATCTGCCCGGCCGGCGCCGGCGGGAACTCGGAGAAGGTGACCACGGCGATGTCGGTGCCAGGACGGCCACGGTAGCGGGCGTGCGTCGCTTCCGCCGTCCCGGGCACGGGCGCCAGGCGGAGGTTCACGCTGTCGCTCGCCGTCACCAGGGACAGCGCACGATCGTAGCGCGCCAGCGTCGCGTGCTCGGCGCGGTAGCGGATGCCGAGAGCCGCCAGCAGGCAGATGGCGACGAGCGCCGCCCATTGCGGTCCGAGGGTGCTGCGGAGCTTCAGAAGACCGGCGCGGATGCGTGTCTTCGCTGTGCCGAGCGGCAGCCCGAGCTCGGCCGCGACTTGCTCGTGCGTGAGGTCGTCGAGGAAGGCGAGACTGAGTGCTTCGCGCTGCGCATGCGGAAGCTCGTCGAGCGCCGACTTGAGGACGGTGCGGCGGTGCCGCTCCCATGTCGCCTCGACGGGGCCGAGGTCGCTCGCGGGCTGGCCTGCGAGCAGGAGCCCCTCGGGATCGGGCACGACCTCCGGCTGGCGACTCCGGCGACGCAGCTCGTTCAGGAGGCGGAAGTGTGTGATCTGCAGGATCCACGCGCGCACGGTGCCCCGCTCGGGATCGAACCGCCGGGCGTTGCGCCAGACCGCCAGGAAGACCTCCTGCACGAGGTCTTCGGCAGCCGCCCGGTCGAGCGACTGGACGGCCAGGCCGAAGATCAATCGTGCGAAGCGACGGTGGAGCAGCCCGAGCGCCTCCGCCGAGCCGTCGGCGACCTGCCGCATGAGCTCCTCGTCGCGGGGGGCGCGCTCCGTCGATGGCATCCGCCGCTGTCCGTTCATGCGAGCGTACATCGCCGCCGCGTGGTGATGCGAGGTTGCCGCTCCTCAGGCCAGGCGTTCCACCGCACCATCAGTAACCGTTACTACACCGGCAGAGGCGATCTGGATTGGGTCCGCCGCCGCCGACGCCGGGCCGACGAAGCGGACCCAAGGCAGAAGAAGAGGCGGCGCCGAAGCTCTTCGAGATGGTCGACGAGCCTCATCGCCACCTGAGCCAAACGTTCACCCCCAGCAACGTGCCAAGGGCTGCGCAGCAGGTGAGCGCAGGGTGAAGGGAAGCTACGTACACCCAACGCATGGATTCGCTAATCAAGGGTTCCATTCCCGACTATGGACGGTTGGTGGTGACCGCGCTCGTGTCGGCCCGGGCCAGCCGACCTCGCAGGCGCGTGTTCTCCGGAAACTCGGCCCGCAGCCGCTCGAGCACGGCATGGCCTTCGGGCTGACGTCCGAGCGCGTCGAGCGCGTCGGCCGTGAGCCAGCCGCGGCGGAAACGCAGCCGTGGCTCGTCCGACGTGGGCACGAGCCGTTCGAGGATCGCGAGGGCACCCGCGGGGTCGTTCCGATCCTCGAGCAGCGCTTCCGCAGCCCGCACCTGGACCGCGGGATCGCTCGGGAAGCGCTGCGCGGCAAGCTCGAGAAGGCTCGCCGCGTCCCCGGCACGGCCTGCCTTTTCGTCGAGCTCGGCCTGCCGAAAGAGGCCGGCCAGGAAGAGCCGGGCAACGTCCTCGGGATCGCCACTGCGGATGCCGACGCCTCCGGCGTGCCCGTAGACGAGCTCGCCGCCGAGCTTGCCGGTCTGGAGGACGCAGAGGAACGCGAGCAGGCCGAAACCGGCGGACACGAAAGACATCGTCCGGACGACTGAGCGTCCCCGAAGTGCGAGCGTCAGCAGCTCGAGCCCCCCGACGAGGAGGGCGACGTTCCGTGTCCGCTCCCCCCACTCCTGGTGCGCGTGCACCGCGGCAGCAATTCCGGGCGCGGCCTCGACTGCGACATGCGCGTCCTCGCCTGACTGCGCAGCGACCAGCGTTGCGGCGGTCGCGAGCAGGATCAGCGTCATCGCGGCCGGCCCCGCGAACGCGCCTCTTCGCGTGAGCGACAGCCAGCGGAGAAGGACGCCGCCCGCGATGAGGCCGATGGCGAAGTGGATGACGATCGGATGATAGAAACCGAGGTCAGGCATCAGTTCCCCGCCATGCCGTTCTACTCGACGACAACGATCTCTCCGGCCATGTCCTCGTGACCGTCGCCACAGAACACGTCACATCGGAACTCGAACCGGCCGGTGTGATCGGGAACAATGCGGACGCGCGCCACCTCGCCGAGCTTGACGTCGGCGCGGACCCCGAACTCGGGCACCTTGAAGCCGTGGTCCCGATCCAGCGCGGTGAGCTCCAAGATCACCGGCACGCCCTTCTTCAGCGTGATCTCGCTCGGCGTGTACTCGAACCTCTTCGCCGTGATGTGCACGACCTGCTCCGTCCCGGGCGGAGGGGCCGCCGTCGCGAAGCGACGCCAGCCGGTCGCCATCCCTATCGCGCCGAGGACCACGAGGGCGGCCACTGCGACCATTCGCTTCATCGCTCAGCTCTTCTCGACCGGCCACTCGGTCAGCGCGTAGTCATCGCCCCCGGCCTTTGACTGGACCGACCGGAAGCCGAGCCCGCGGTACGGGTTCGCGGCGTCCCAGGGGATGGGCGCCTTCTTCGGCACCGAGTGCGGCGCGGGCAGCGGGAACATGAGCCCCTTCGCCGCGTGGTGCGGGATGTGGCCGGTCATCTGGTGGTGCTCCTGGTGGATGTGGCCGTAGAAGACGGTCACGTACTCGTAGGGCATGAGGGCCTCGATCGCTGCCGCGCCGTCGCCCGTCGCCCAGTCCCAGTCGGGGGCGAGGTCGAAGAGCGGGCGGTGGGTCAGCACCACGATCGGCGCTTCCTTGTCGTGCTTCGCGAGGTCCGCGCGGAGCCACTGGATCTGCTCGTCGCCGAGCTTGCCGGTCGGATCGGAGACGTTGTCGAGCACGATGAAGTGCACGCCCTTGTGATCGAACGTGTACCGGGTCTCGCCGAAGAACTCCTTGAACGCCTCCCCCCGATCGAGCGAGGCGTCGTGCTCGCCGGCGAGATACCGGTGCGTCTTCACCTTGAGCTTCCCGACGGCGTCGCGGACGTGCGCCAAACGCTTCCGACGCTCCTGCGGATCGTCGGTCGTGTGCGTGAGATCGCCGGTGAAGACGATGAAGTCGGGCTGGTTCGGGAGAGCGTTCACGTGCGCGATCGCCTTGTCGAGCGTCACCTCGGCATCCGGGTTCACGGCCGGACCCGTGAAGCCCCAGTGGAGATCGGACATCTGGAGGAACATGAAGTGCTCCGCCCTGCGCTTGCCGGCGGCGAAGCTCACGCCGCGCAGGCCCGAGCTGAAGACGACGCCCGCGACTCCGGCCGTCGCCAGGCCGGCGAGCTGGATGAATTCGCGCCGGTCCAACTGTCTCGTCATGTGCAGTGCACCTCCGACGGCGAATACACCGCACCGCCCGCGCTGGATTGGGTCGGCAGGGAATCCGCTTCGCGCCCGGGTCAATCTGTCGTGGATGTGCTGGTGTATCGGGAGGTGAACGCGCGGCACGACATGATGCCGAGCGTGACCGAAAGCAGGAGGTCCAACATGACGCAGAAACAAATACCCCCCAATTCGGCGACGCGCGTCGCGACAGCCATGCTGCTCCTCGCCCTCCTCGGCGCTGCCGGCTGCATGACCGGGCGCGAGCGGGTCGTGAGCCCCGCACTCAGCGACGCCGCGAGCATGACCCACTCGCCGATCTCCCCGGCGACGAGCGAGTGCGAGGCGTTCGGCTGCACGCCATGATCGCGAGTGTGAACGCAGAGCCGAATGAACCTCGAGCCACACCGCTCCTCGCCGGGCTGCGCCGGGGCGACGACCAGGCCTTCGCCACCCTGGTACACCAGCACGCGGGCCACATGCTCGCGACCGCGCGCCGGCTCCTGCGCAGCGAGGATGACGCGCGCGACGCCGTGCAGGAAGCCTTCGTGTCGGCGGCGCGGTCGATCGGCAGCTTCGCCGGCGGGTCAAAGCTGTCGACCTGGCTCCACCGCATCGTGGTCAACGCGGCGTTGATGAGGCTCCGGAGCCAGCGGCGCCGGGCGGAGGAGCCGATCGACGATCTCCTGCCACGCTTCGATGCCGAGGGGCATCACCTCGCGGCGCCCGCCGCGTGGGAGACGCCGAGCGACGTGCTCCTCGAGCGGCACGAAACGCGCGCCGCGGTGCGCCGCTGCATCGACCGGCTTCCCGAACGCTACCGGACCGTCCTCCTCCTGCGGGACATCGAGGACCTGGACATCCAGGAGACGGCGGCCCATCTCGCAGTCACACAGAACACCGTCAAGATCCGCCTGCACCGAGCCCGGCAGGCACTGCGGACGCTCCTCGAGCGCGACCTCATGCGCGACGGGAGAAGGTTGCGGAACTCACCCATCGGATAGAATCCGCCTCGAGGGGTCGACGTTCGGTGCGGTGCGCATCACCGACGCCGCGCTGCCCGCTCCCGTGACCACCTGCCCGCGGCCCTGAGCGAGCGGTCGTCGACGCGGAAGATTTCCGCACCACGGCAAGGCCGGACCGGCCTGCTCGCGCGAGGCTCTACTCGGCCAGCGTGTCGCCGGAGCCGCCGAACTCCTTCGGAAAGTCCTTGAACTTCGGCAGCCCGTCGCGCACCGTCATCACCTTCTCGCCGTAGTGCACGTGTAGCGTCGGCCGATAGGTGAAGCCCTGGATTGAGCCCGCGGGCACGTCCGTCATGCCGAAGCTCGGATGCCCGACCAGCACCGGCGCCCCGCAGGCCGTGCAGAACTGGCGGTGGCTGTTCTCGGTCCTCTTGTAGAGGCCGAGCTTGTCCGCGCCTTTCGTCACCTTGACGTTCGGCGTCGGCCACAGGCTCGCCGCGTGGATCGGCGCGCCGAGCCAGCCACGGCAGGAGCTACAGTGGCAGTACACCTGGAACGCCGGGTCGCCAGTGATCTCGAGCTGGACCGCCCCGCACGCGCAGCCCGCCTTATGTGTGTTCGCCATAGGATATCTCCTTGCACCGCCGCGGAGGCGACGCAAACGTCATCCGATCTCGTCAAACAATAGGGGGCTACAAGGGGCCCTTCGCTGTGCGATCGCGGCTTGGCCATCGGCTCGGTGGCGTGAGGACGGACGCCACCCGAATGCCGTCTCGCGACGGGGTATCACGGCCCAAGGGGCTGCCAACGGCTCGGCAGCCCTGCTACATCGTCGCGCGATGGCCTCCGTCCAAGACCTCGAGCAGCACCGCGCCGCCCTCACCGGCCACTGCTACCGAATGATGGGCTCGGCTGCCGACGCCGACGACGCCGTGCAGGAGACCATGGTGCGGGCCTGGCGCGGGCTCGGTGGCTTCGAGGAGCGCGCCTCGCTGCGCACCTGGCTCACCCGCATCGCCACGCGCGTGTGCCTCGACGCGCTGGCCGACCGCAGGCGGCGGCTGCGCCCGATCGAGCTGGAGGGCCCCGGCACGGTAGACGATCCGCTCACCGATCTGCCGCGAGGGCGCTGGATCGAGCCCATCCCCGACGAGGTCGCGCTGCCAGCCAATGCCGACCCGCTCGAGCGCGTCTTGTTGCGCCAGAGCATACGTCTCGCCTTCGTGGCCGCCTTGCAGCATCTTCCGCCGAGGCAGCGGGCTGCGTTGTTGCTCGCCGATGTGCTCGGGTGGCCTGCCGCCGAGGTGGCCGACACGCTCGAGACGTCGGTCGCTTCGGTCAACAGTGCGCTCCAGCGCGCCCGGGCCAAGCTCGCCGGCTTCGGCGACCTGCCCGAAGGGGCGGCCTCGCTCACGGCGGCCCAGTCGGCGCTGCTCGACCGCTACGTGGAAACGTTCGAGCGCTACGACATCGACGCGCTCGTGCACCTCCTCCACGAGGATGCGACGCTCTCGATGCCGCCCTACCGGCTCTGGCTCCGAGGACACGAGAACATCAGCAGGTGGATGCTCGGGCGGGGGATCGATTGCCAAGGCTCGCGGCTGGTGCCGACCTGGGCTTCGGGCTCGCCCGCGTTCGGACAGTATCGGCCGACCGGGCCCTGGGCGCTCGTCGTTCTCGAGCTGCGCGGCGACCGCATCGCCGCCATGAACTACTTCCTCGACACCGAGACGCTCTTCCCGCGCTTCGGGCTCCCGCCCGAGCGGCCACCTACTGTAACCGCTCGATCTCTCTCGGCTTCCAGGCCGACCGATGAATTCGGGCGCCGCGGACCGTCTATAGGACAAAACCCCGCAGGAGGTAGCGAGTGTCCACCCCCCCGTCCCGCAAGATGTTCGTGAATCTCCCCGTCCGGGATTTGAAGCGCTCGGTCGACTTCTTCACCAAGCTCGGCTTCAGGTTCGAGCCCAAGTTCACCGACCAGAACGCGACCTGCATGATCGTCGGCGAGGACGCCTTCGTGATGCTGCTGGTCGAGCCGTTCTTCAAGACGTTCACCAAGCGACAGCTCTGCGACACCCGCACGCACACCGAGGGGCTGTTCGCCATCGCGGTCGGCAGCCGGGCCGAGGTCGATCAGCTGGTGAAGACGGCCGTCGCCGCCGGCGGCGCCTACGCCGTCGACCCCCAGGACCACGGCTTCATGTACGGCTGGAGCTTCTACGATCCCGACGGCCACCACTGGGAGGTGTTCTGGATGGATGCTGTCGCTGGGCCAGAGTCTCGAGACGCCTGATTGAGCGTCACTAGGAGGAAGAGACGATGAATCCCGTCGTTCACTTCGAGATGCCGTACGACAATCGGGAGCGGATGGCGAAGTTCTATGGGTCGGCGTTTGGTTGGCAGACGCAGATGCTCGGCGAGGATATGGGCAACTACGTCGTCGCAACGACTACCGACACCGACGAGAGCGGTCCCAGAACACCCGGCAGGATCAACGGCGGCTTCTTCCAAAGGAAGCCCGATTGGCCCGCGCAACACCCGTCCATCGTGATCGCGGTGGACGATATCGACCGATCAATGAGGAAGGTCAGAGATGCGGGCGGTCATGTGCTCGGCGAGCCGGTCGAGATACCCGGTGTGGGGCAATATGTCTCGTTCACCGACACCGAGGGCAACCGCGTCAGCATGCTCCAGCCCATTCCGCGCAACTGGCACGCGCCGAAGTCGGCGTAGCGGAGACGACCATGATCCGGGTGAGTGCTTTCCGTTGGGTACCGCCCTTCGCCCGCGGCCTGGTGCGTGACCTTCGCGTGCGCTGGGCGCTCGAAGAGGCGGGCCTTCCATACGAGGAGCGGCTGATCGGGCCGGACGATCGGACGTCCGAGAGCTATCGTGGCCTTCAACCGTTCGGGCAGGTCCCCGCGTACGAGGAGGACGGGCTGGTACTGTTCGAGTCCGGCGCCATCGTGCTGCATGTGGCCGAGCGGTCCGAGGCGTTGATGCCCTCTGATCCCAAGCGGCGGGCCCGGGTGACGACGTGGATGTTCGCCGCCCTCAACACGATGGAACCGCGGATCCAGAGTCTCGCCGAGATCGATCTCTTTTACGCCGAGGAGGCATGGGCAAAGCTGCGCCGGCCGGCGGCGGTCGAGGCGGCAAACGCGCGGCTCGCGGACCTGGCCGGCTGGCTCGGCGGGCGGGACTATCTCGAGGATCGGTTCACCGCGGCGGACCTGCTCATGACGACGGTGCTGCGCATCCTGCGCCACACGGATCTGGTCGCGCGGATGCCGGTGCTCGAGGCCTACCGCCTGCGGTGCGAGGCACGGCCCGCCTTCCAGAAGGCACTTGCCGACCAACTGGCCGCGTTCACGCTCAACCCTTGAGCGCGGAGTACATGCGACTCTACTTCCATCCCTTTGCTTCCTTCTGCCAGAAGGTGCTCGTCGCCCTCTACGAGAACGACGTTCCGTTCGAGCCTCACGTCGTCGACCTCGGCGACGAGGCCTCCAGCGCGGAGTTCAAGAGGATCTGGCCAATCGGAAAGTTCCCCGTGTTGCGCGACGAAGCAAGGGCTCGGACGATCCCCGAGTCGAGCATGATCATCGAGTATCTGGCGCGGCATTACCCAGGGAAGATCGAGCTCATCCCCGAGGACGCCGACCTCGCGTGGGAGACGCGGCTGCGCGATCGCTTCTACGACCTCTACGTGAACGTGCCGATGCAGAAGATCGTCACCGACAGGCTACGTCCGGCGGGGAGAAACGATCCGCACGGGGTAGAGGAAGCGAGGAGGCAGCTGCAAACCGCCTACGGCCTGATCGATCAGGAAATGGAGACGAGGACGTGGGCCATCGGGGATAGGTTCAGCATGGCTGACTGCGCGGCCGCACCGGCCATGTACTACGCGAACCTCGTGATGCCCTTCGACGACGCGCACAGAAATGCGGCGGCGTATCTCGGCCGTCTGATGGAACGCTCGTCATTCGCCCGGGTGGTCGAGGAAGCGAAACCGTACCGCGCGCTCTTTCCGAAGTGAACGGGTGTCCGCCCCAGACAACATCCTCAGGCCGGTGCCGCATCGCTGCCCCGGCGCTGGAGCATTACGGCGACGCGCACCTGGACGCCGCGCACCTGGACGAGATTGAGAGGTGAGTTTCACGGCATCGTCACGTGAAGGAACTGCGCCGTCCGATCCACCCCGCCGGGCCGCGACTCTCCCGTGGCGGTCACGTCGAGCACGAGCGTCAGCCCGGCGGGATCCACCCCCGCCGCACGCAGGCACCCGCCGAGGTCGAGCGTGAACGACAGCGAGCGGGACCCGTCCGGCGGTCCGTCGTCGGCCGTGTCCTGGAGCGGGAAGAGCTGCAGCGCGAAGTCCGGGCTCCCGCCCGACACCGCCGTGAGCGTCGACGAGAGACCCGAGTAATAGCCCGCGCACGCCACCTCGTGGTTGTTGACGTTCAGCGGGATGCCCCAGTGCAGATGACCCATGTCGGTCCAGTCGCCGGGCTCCGCGCCCGGAATCGCCGTGCGCTGTGGGCGATAGATCGTGAGCCCGACCTGCTCGCTCGTCATGACGATCGGGTGGCTGTTCGTGCCTGGGCCGTCCGATGCCACCGGGTAGGACATCGCCTGCGGGCCGGCGCCCGCGTCGTACGTGATGACCGCCGGCGAGGTGACGAAGTACGGAGGCAGGCTCCGCGGCAGGCGGACCACCTCGGTCGGCGTAGTGAAGAGGACGTCGAACGCATCGCCAGGCGCGATCTCGGCAGTCGTGGCGAGCGGGCGGATGCTCGCGACGTAGAAGGTGCCGTCGGATCGTGTGATCGGCTCGAGGTTCGGAAACCCGTCGCCGTTGGGGTCGTAGTTCACCCACGGGCCGCGAGGGAGATCGGGGGACGACTCCGAGACGCCGGTCAGCTCTCCGGTGCCAACGTGTGGCGCGCAGTACGAGAGCGTGTGACAGTCGACGTCGGCGCTCTGGATGGTCTTGCCCTCGAGCTCGCGCTGGTCGAAGAAGAAGATGAGATTCATGTTGTCGTGCACGCTAGCGTCGATCGCCGAACGCGTCACCGTGCCGACATTGGCGTTGAGGGAGTTGTTGAGGGTCACGAACAGCGTCGAGAAGACGCCGCCGTGATCGGCGCTGTTGTCGGGATCCTCGTTGTCCAGGATGAGATCACCGTCGTCGTCGGCGTCGTAGGCGTTCACGATACCGTCGCCGTCGGGGTCGGCGCCGGGGCTGTGCGGGTCGTCACCGATGGCGGCGGAAGCCCGGAGGGCGGCCGCGGTGGTGGCAACGACACCGAGGCGGCCCGCGCCGCTCGGCGCACCATCGGCGCCGACGTTCGTCGTCCGGCTGCGGTCCACGGCCTTCTTCGGTACCGCGCGCACGGCGGCGGCCCAACCGTCGTGGAGGACGATCTGACCGAGGTTGGCGGGGTTGCCCGAGAGTGCCAAGAACGCCGTGCTACCCTTCTGCCGCAGCACGACCGGGCCGAAGTAGCGGCCGGACGGCGCCAGGAGCTGGAGCGTGGCCCCACGCCCCGAGGTGCCCGGGAACCTGAGCGCGAACTTCTCGGCGGCGCCGAGCGTCTGGCTCACGCCGCGGCCCGAGACCGAGGTGCCGACGATCACATAGCCCTTGCCACCACGAACGCGGCCCCGGATCGCCTTGGCGGCCTCGGCCATCGAGGTGGCCAGGACGGCGAGACTGAGTGCGAGAGCGAACGTGCGCATGCGGATCCCCTTTCGGACGAGTCCCCTGCGAGTATCGGCAGGAATGGGCCGCAACGTTACGCGCTCGAGCGCCTCCGTGCGGCTCAAACCTGGAGTGCGGTCCGCCAACGCGCTCGGGGAGTGGGGAAGGATGAGCCCCACAGGATTTGGTCCGGGTCGAGACGGGGCGCACGGCGTTAGAACCGGCCCCTGGCCCGCCGAGCGAGTGCCTACGGCAGCGGTGGGATAACCCATCCGAACCGTGGATGTCGGTGTAGAGACCTGCAGAAGCTGAAAGAGACCCCCATCAGCGGCGGGAGCCATCTGAAACTCGGCTGGCTGCGCGAGCGAGACCAACATGAGGAGAACCACGATGAGGACGTCCAAGAAGAGCCTTGGCATGAGTGTCGGCGTGATCCAAAAACTATGGACGCGGCTTCTTCACCCCCCGATGACGGGACCGGGCGCGACGATGGTCATCCGCTTGATGGCGGGAGGGGTATTCTTCTGGGAGGGGATACTGAAGTTCGTCTACGTCAATCAGGGGGTGGGGCGATTCATCAAGCTCGGGATTCCGTTTCCGTTCGTCACGGCGCCTTTCGTGGGGTGGCTGGAGATCGTCGGAGGAATCCTGCTGATGCTCGGGCTCGGCACGCGGCTGATCACGATTCCGTTCATCATCGAGATGCTCGTAGCGATGCTTTCCACCAAGCCCCGGCTTTTCCTCGGCACCTTGCCGCTGCCCCCGCCCCCGGTTCCGCCCCAGGTCGGCATCTGGGCCGTCTTGCACGAGATCCGATCGGAGTACGCGCAGATCATGAGCTGCATCTTTCTCCTGATATCCGGCCCGGGTCCCTGGTCGCTCGATGCGGCGCTTCTGTCCAGCGAGGAAGAGAACGCGGCGAGATTTGTCGGAGCGACCCCCTGGAGTCCATCCATAAGGGGCACGCGCTCACCGGGCGAAGGGGAACAGACGACATCAGACCCTCGCTGCGCCCTCGGCCGCTGAGAGGTAATCCCGATGAGCATCGCATCGAGGCCGTGCGTCACGCGCCTGAGACGACCGCAATCGTCTGACAGCCTGCGACCCGGGTGCGGTAGCAACGAAAGTATCTGCGGTCTTGCCTCGAGGTCGGCAGCCCGAGGTTCCGCACGCGGGACGCGCGCGAAGAGATGTGCGCCTTTGCGGAAGAAGCGCAAGCCCGTCTATACCGGCAAGCAGCGAGGAACGCCCGATGAAGGAACTCCCCCCGAACACCCCGGTGATCGTCGGGATCGGCTTCGAGCAGGAGACGTCCGAGGATCCCACACAGTGCGCGGAGCCGTGGCAGCTCATGGTTCGCGCGGTGCGCCGGGCTGCCGCTGATGCCGGATCGGAGGCGCTGCTCGCGCTGATCGAGTCGATCTCTGTCCCGCAGGGCATGTGGGAGTACCGCAACCCGGGCAGGCTGATCGCCGACGCGCTGGGCTGCCCGTCGGCACGCAGCATCCTGTCGGATCTGGGCGTGCTCCAGCTGTCGCTGCTCAGCGATCTCTGTCGCGCCATCGCGGCCGGCGAGCAGCAGGTGGGGGTGATCACCGGAGGTGAGGCAAAGTTCCGAGAACTGCGCGGGGTTATAGTGGGGCAGCCGGTCGCCAACACCGAGCAACCCCAGGACACGCCGCTTCCCGACGTGCACCACACATCGTCCGACCCCTGGGCCTCTGAGCTGGAAGCGCGCGCCGGGCTCGCCTCCCCGGTCGAGCTCTTCGCGATCATGGAATCCGCGCTGCGCCACGCGGAGGGCCTCGACGTCGATCGACATCGGGACCGGATCGCGCAGCTCTACAGCCGCTTCAGTGAGGTGGCGGCCGGGAACCCGCACGCCTGGCGGCGGCAGCCGGTGAGTCCTCAGGCGGTTCGCGATCCGTCGCCGAGAAACGCGATGCTGGCGTTCCCGTACACCAAGCGACACAGCAGCCAGTGGAACGTCAACCAGGCGGTCGCCATTCTCGTCTGCTCGGCGGCGCGGGCGGCGGGGTTGGGGCTCGAGCGCGACGGTTGGATCTTCCCGCTCGCGGCGGCGCAGTCGAAGCACGTCGTGCCCCTGGCGCAGCAGCAGCGGCTGCACACCCACCCCGGGACCGTGCTGTCGGGCGAACGGGCGCTCACGCTGGCGGGCATCTCCGCCCGGGACGTCGATGCCGCCGAACTGTACAGCTGCTTTCCCGCGGCGATCCAGTCCTTCGCCCTGGATCTGAAGCTCGCGGAGACGTGCCCGTGGACTGTCACCGGCGCCATGCCGTTCGCCGGCGGGCCGTACAACAGCTTCAGCCTGGAGGGCGTCGCGAGGATGGTGGAGGTGCTGCGCGGGGGCGAGGGAGACGACGGATCGGCGCGGCGGATCGGCCTCGTCTCCAATCTGAGCGGCATCTTCGGCAAGCAGGCGTGCGCGCTGTTCTCGAACCTGCCCAACGCGGATGGCTACCGGTACGAGGACGTCACCGCCGAGGTCGCCGCATGCGATCTCCCTCTTCCGCTCGACGGCGACTACGTCGGTCCGGCCACGATCGTCGGCTACACCGTCGTGTTCGCCGGAGGGGTGCCCTCGCACGCCATCGCCATCTGCGACACGCCGGCGGGCCGGCGCACTGTCGTCCGCAGCGAGGACCATGCGCTGCTCGAGTCGATGACCAAAGAGGAGTTCTGTGGCCGGGTCGTGCAGGTCACCGGCGCGGCGTTCGGGCCGTGACTACCAGGCGATCAGGCTAGAGCCGACGCCGTCGCTCGGTTGGATTCGGCGATCCGCAACTCGACGCTGCAAGCCCTCGAGGTCGCGCTACGACCGGGGCAGCCAGTACACGGCGCACCGTATTGACTGAGCGTTCAGAATTCTCTAAACACACCGTATGGATCGATCGACCGCCATCTTCGTCGACGGCCTGGGCGCTGCCGCTGCCACCTCCGGCATCCTGAACCAGCTCCAGGGCCGCATCTTCGCGCTCCTCTATCTTCAGCCCCGGCCCGTCGCGCTGGAAGACGTCGCCGCCGAGCTGGAGCAGAGCAAGAGCAACGTGTCGGTGAACATCCGCGGCCTCGTCGAATGGCACCTCGTGCGGCGCACGCGCGTCGCGGGCTCCCGCAAGGACCACTACGAGGCGGCCACCGACTTCTGGCGCGTGATGCAGGAGATCATGGAGCGCCGCTTCCGGTGGAACCTGCGACAGGTGCTGGCCGCCGCCGCCGAGACGGCGCGGGCGGTGGGCGAGGAGCGCGGGCCGCGGCGCACCGAGCGGGCCTTCATCGAGCGCAGGCTCGAGGCCGTGCGCGCCTTCTTTGCCGCCGTCGACGCGGGCATCGGCGCCTTCGCCCAGGGAAAATCCTTCGCCCCCGAGACGGTCCAGAACGTGTTTCGCCTCGGCGCACCCCGTTCCGGGGAACGGAGCTGATCGCATGAAACCTGCCCTCGTCGTGGGACTCCGTGATCCACATCAATCCTCGACGAGGTCCTCCCCGAGTTCGACGTCGAGGTCTTCAGCGGATGGCTGCGTCGTGTGGATGGAGGTCCACGAATGAGGCTCCCGAACACGGCGCACACCTCCCGGCCCTGGCGAATCCACGAGCTCACCCACGACTTCCGGCTGGAGGATGTGTGGGCGCTGCCGACGCCCGGCGGCCCGGACGACTTCCCTCGGCTGGTGCATCTGATTGCTTCGAGCGACCTCTCGCAAGGCTCCTCTCGCGCCGCCCGCATGCTCTCCGCGATCCGGTGGAAGCTCGGGGAGTTGCTCGGTTGGGACGACGCCGACGCGGGCCTCGGCTCCAGAGTGCCGACGCTCCGCGACCGGTTGCCGGTGGATCTGCGTGACGCCCCGTCCGGCCCGGAGTTCGCCGCGCTCCCCTTCACCTCGCTGTACCTGCTCGACGACGAGTGGGCGGCGGAGATCGCCAACCGGACCATGCACGGGGTCATCCACATCGGCTGGGTCCCGGACCCGACGGCCGGCTACCGCGCCCAGATGGCCGTCTTGGTGAAGCCAAACGGTCTGTTCGGGGCCGCCTACATGGCCGCGATCAGGCCATTCCGGTACCTGATCGTCTACCCGCAGATCATGCGAGCGATGCGGCGCAAATGGCGGGCCGGCGCTCGCTCGGCATCCTGGCAAGGCGCCCCGGCATGACGCTTCCCCCGGCCGACACCCATCGAGGGGTTCCCGCGCGTCGGTACGCACCTCCACCGCCCCCCTCCCGCTGTCCCCATCGATCCTGTGATCGAGATCAGCGGCGCCGTGGCGAAACCCTTTCGTCCCGCCACTGGTCGAGCTCCGATGCTTTCCCCGCCGACAGCTCACCGCGCAAGGTTACAGGCCACTAGGTCAACTGCGATCAGTAGTACTCTCGGAATGGAGGCGACCATGACGGTTCGGACCGAGCGCGTCGACGCAACCGACTTCTATCTGCGGACGACGGCG
>WNES01001189.1_pt1 | contig 16959 bp, 13 predicted proteins | sample 5399931 | NCBI WGS metagenome assembly WNES01 (sample SAMN13153332, study PRJNA577476) | soil metagenome | isolation source: 20 cm grassland meadow soil 2 days after 3rd rain plot 5 | place: USA:California | collected 2015-11-11
CCGTCGAGGTGTTCTTGTTTGAGTCGCATGGGACACCTCCGTGTCAAAGCCCGACGGTTCGGGGCGCGCATGGTACGGCACGGCGGCGCACGTGGCAATGCGCAACATAAGTCGTCTAACGGTGAAGTTGAGGGGCCGCCCAGAAGCGCCCGATCAGCGCCGCGGGCGCATACTGTCTTCCCGGGCCCGCGGCGCCATTCAGACCACGCATCACGGCCCCCTCCAACGATTGTTAGGCGTACCGCCGTGCATGAGCGCTAGGTTTACCGAAATAAGGGCGATCGCTTAAGCGATGCCCCGCACTTTGAGCAGGATTGCGGCGGTACCCCAAAGGGTTCCGATCGCGCAAGCGCGCCGCAGCTCTCACAGACCCTGAGCAATGCCACGACGTAGTAGGTGCAGATGCCTGTCAACGCTGCGGCCGCGAGCGCAAAGACCCACGATCCGGCGAGAATAGAGTAGGTAGCAATTAGCGCTCCGGTAGCGACTGCGAAGGCTAGCTGTAGGCGCGGGAGCCAAACGTGCAAGCCCCTTACGCCAAGATAGCGCCGGATGAGGAAACCGACTATCCAATAGATCGCGCTCGCTGCAGAGCAAAGAAGAAAGAAGACGCCGAACAGTCGTGGCATGTACGCCTAACGGTGAAGTTGAGGGGCCGGGCACTGACGCCCGACAAGCGCCGCGGGCGCACAATGTCTTCCCGCGCCCGCGGCGCGTAACCACCAGCCCTTCACGGACCCCTCCAACGGTTGTTAGAGGGCGGAGCACTGAGCCGCCTCACTTGAATTGGCATACAGGCGTGCATTCGGTCTTTTCCGTCAGGTTGAGACCCCACATGTTATGCAGTGGCTCTCTGACCATGCCACCATAAACATCGAACTGATAATTGGCGGTAGTGTCCTGCCGCCGAAAGATCCCGCCGCGGACGAGCAAACCCTGACCTGCGGCAGGAAGAATCAGCAATCCTCGTGGAGACTCGTAGTAAGTACCGACGGCATCCCTTTTTACCGGTAAGTACTCACCAGCCGGTAGAACTACAGCGGTCAGTGTCGGCGTGTACCTGAATTCCTGTTTTACGACTATCCGCGTTGAGTCCATTGCAACAAGATCCTGACGCGCCGGAGTATCCGGGAACTTATAAGGCGCAACACTGCAGCCAATCAGAGACAGCGTCCCAGCTATCGCAGAAGCAAACCTTCTCATCGTCCCTCCCAATGTAACGCTGAGGTGGCCCGCACAGTGCAGCGTTTCTCCGCCCTCTAACGGTGAAGTTGAGGGGCCGGCCTACTGAGCCGGACAAGCGCCGCAGGCGCACAATGTCTTCCAGCGCCTGCGGCGCCAAAGCGGAAGCGCATCACGGCCCCCTCCAACGATTGTTAGGCAATCATGGCCGCAGTTTGCTGAAGATGATGTCCCCATACGCCCAGATGAGAGTACCGACGACCGATAGGACCAAGGTGCAGACGTCGATCGTGCGCTGATTTCGCGAGGTCACTGGCACCTTCGACAGTTCAGAGTAGTTCAAGAACTTGCGATAGTGTTTATTCAGGCTTCGATACGCAACAACGCCGCTCAGCAGCGCCGCGATTGCCCCAGAGCGTGAAAAGTAGTCGTGACGCCCCACGCGGACGTCGATCATGAAGGACAGAAGAACAGCAAGCGCACCGCCCAGTAACAGCAGTATGTCTGGCATGAGGTCAGCCCAGAGCACGACCGCTTCCGGCCGTGGCGGTAACGCGTGCGGACGTGCCTCAGTCATGATGCCTAACGGTGAAGCTGAGCGGCGCGCGGCATCGGCGCCGCCAAACGAAGGCACTTTATCCACAAACATCGACACACTGACTCGCCCACAGGCCCTACCGGCCGCCGCCCGCTCCAGCGATTGTTAGAAGTCACCCCACAGATCACCACTGTGCGCGTGCGGCCCGACTGGCGCAAGCCACGGCGACATAGTCTCCCGGTTAAGCGCGCCCCCGAGCGAATAACGAAACCACTCCGCGCCTGGCGCGCAGCGAACCAGGCGCGACTGCTGCTTAACAAACCCGATCAGGGCGCGCGCCCCGACCTCGATCGAAGCTGCTGCCAGCCGCACGCGCACACGGTTGCGTTGACCGAAGACGCCTGCAGGGCGATCAAGTCCGCTGCGGCCGATGTGACCGAAGAGCCAATCGAAGCGGGCCCCTCCCGATTTCTTCGCGAAGCCTCACGTTCCCCAAGTGACTTCTAACGGTGAAGCTGAGCGGAGCGCGGTCTTTTCGGCGCCAAACGAAGGCACTTTATCTAGAACCTCGACACCCAGTGAGCCTCCCAGGACCTGACCGCGCGCCCGCTCCAGCGATTGTTAGAAGTCACCCCACAGATCACCACTGTGCGCGTGCGGCCCGACTGCCGCAAGCCAAGGCAATATAGTCTGCCGGTTAAGGGCGCCCCAGAGCGAATAACGAAATCACTCCGCGCCTGGCGCGCAGCGAACCAGGCGCGACTGCTGCTTAACAAACCGGATCAGGGCGCGCGCCCCGACCTCGATCGAAGCTGCTGACAGCCGCACGCGCAGCCGGTTTGCGTTGACCGAAGACGCCTGCAGGACGCTCAAGTCCGTCGCCGCCGATGCCCTGCGGAGTCAAGCGAAGAGGAGTCTCTGATTCTTCGCAGAGCCTGATGTTCCCAAGTGACTTCTAACGGTGAAGTTGAGGGGCCGCGCAGAAGCGCCCGATTGGAGCCGCGGGCGTACAATGTCTTCCGGCGCCCGCGGCGAGACTACCGAGCATCACGGACCCCTCCAACGATTGTTAGCTGCCGGCGACACGCTTGAGGTTCTGGGCCTTGAATTGATCACGATGAATCGTAAGGTGATAGATCATCAGCGCGCCCAGTATTGTGCCGATAGGAATTCCAAGCAAAAGAATTGCCGACATCGCATAAGCCAACCATCGGCCCCACCGCGCGCGAAGAATCGCACCAACCCCGGCAAGAACCAGTAAGCCGGTTGAGACCATGTCCAGCGGGCCCATTTGCAGCGGCCCAATCTTGACGTGAAGGAGCGCGCCTACGCTAAAGGCGACACCAAGGACAACGTAACTCCAGCCGATAGGCGTAATTAAACCCGTCCGTGCTGAGTCTTCAGTGGCCTGTTGAGCGTCCACGACGGCAGCTAACGGTGAAGTTGAGGGGCCGCACGACCACGCCCGATGAGCGCCGCGGGCGCATACTGACTTCCCGCGCCCGCGGCGCGGGACCACCCACCGTTCACGGTCCCCTCCAACGATTGTTAGAAGCCGCCACCAAGACGGTCTGGGTGCTTACGCGATTCATATCGCGGGACAACGAAGTAGAAAGTAAAGGCGACACCAACCGCCACACTGAGGATATATATCGCTTTGTCGAAGCGGCCAAACAAACCGATGGCGAGATAGTAGTTAACCGCGCCAATTATAAGTATTGCAAGTACCGCGGCAGCCAACAGCCGCGCTTTGCGATCTGAAAGTGCGTTATACCAAGCGGCCATTTGGACTATGCCCCAGGGCTTGAGATCATGGCACGGACTGGCGGCTTCTAACGGTGAAGTTGAACGGCCGCGCAGAAACGCGTGACGGGCGACGCGGGCGCACACTGTCTTCCCGCGCCCGCGGCGCCCAACCACCCACGTATCACGGCCCGTTCCAACGTTGGTTAGAGGACGCCCCCACCAGCCTACTGTGCGCGCGCGGCATCTTCAGCGCAAACCGAAGCTGGCTGTCGCAACGAATCACGAAAGCCAAGCGAAGACATTACCGCCACAAAGCGGAGCCACCCACGCCAGCGCTCCTGATGGCTTCCCCACCTGCCCGCGCGCGCACAAACGAAAACGTTAAGCGAAGGGTCTTGGCCTCGGATCTTCAAATTCCGGATCCCCGCCATGAGGATTCTCGTTGCGTCCTCTAACTCTATTTCTGCGACCTAAGCGTCGCGTTGTAGTGCGACACTTCGGTCCCGTTACTCGCCGGACATCCTGCAACCATTTGAATTCTCCGGCCTTGCAGCTTGCCTGCTGTCAGGACGCGACGGATCCGCGCGGCTATCCGTTGCGGCCGTTCCACCCCTCTGCGCCCCCGATTTGGGTCTCAGCCTGCGGACCGTTGCAGCCGCACTTGAGACACTGGACGTGGTAGGACGTGTCGGGATCGTCCTCCTCGCTCCACCGCTCCACGGCCAGGTTTTCCGCTCCGCCGCCGCAGAAGGAGCCTCAGCGGACGCGCGCCGCCGGGGCAAATTGTACACGAAGGTAGGGCTCTGCCGGCCGCACCGGACAATCCGCGAAACACGGCAAACACGCCGCATTTGCCTCTCGATCCCGACGCAGGGTTCTGCTTCCATTGCATCAGGTGATGCGCCGTGCCGACCTCCCGCAAGCCCGCTGCGCCCGAAGATGGAGTGCCCGGCCCTGCTCGCGGTTGCGCGCGAGCGGATGCGCACGCGCCACCTCTCGTTGCGCACTGAGCAGGCTTATCTGCAGTGGATGCGGCGTTACATCGGCTTTCACGGCAGCAGACACCCTCGTCAGCTCGGCGCGACCGCAGTCGAGCAATTCCTGACCCACCTCGCGGTGCACCGCAAGGTGAGCTCCGCCACGCAGAACCAGGCGCTGCAGGCGCTGCTCTTCCTCTACCGCCAGGTGCTCGAGATCGAGCTCCCGTGGCTCGACAACATCACGCGCGCCACGACCGCGAAGCGGCTGCCGGTGGTTTTGAGCCGCGAGGAGGTCCGCTCGCTGCTGTCACAGCTAAAGGGGGCTCCGTGGCTCGTCGCGAATCTCCTCTACGGCAGCGGACTGCGTCTCATGGAGGCCCTGCGCCTGCGGATCAAGGATCTCGCGCTCGAGCGCGGCGAGCTCATCGTGCGGGAAGCCAAGGGATTCAAGGACCGGGTCACCATGCTGCCCGCATCGCTCGATGTGCCGCTGCAAGCGCATCTCGCGCGGCTGCGGGCGTGGTTCGAGGACGAGCGGCGTCGGCAGCAGCCGGGCGTCTCGCTGCCGCGCGCGCTCGCGCGGAAGTATCCGCACGCGGGCACGCAGTGGGGTTGGCAGTATCTTTTCCCCTCGGCCACGCTCTGCCGCGATCCGTACGCAGGGGTACCGGTGCGCCATCACCTGCATGAGAAGGCCGTGCAACGAGCCGTGCAGTCGGCCGTGCGTAAGGCGGGACTCACTCAGCCCGCCAGCTGTCACACGTTGAGGCACGCCTTTGCCACCCACCTGCTCGAAGATGGTTACGACATCCGCACGGTGCAGGAGCTGCTCGGCCACGCGGATCTCAAGACCACCATGATCTACACGCACGTCATGGGCAAGGGCGCGAAGGCCGTGCGTAGTCCGCTCGACCGCGAAGTCGGCCCCTCCGGCGCGCAAGCGGTGGCGCGCGCGGAGGCGTCGGTGGTCAGAAGAGATAGGTGATTGCACCATTCGACTCACTGAGCTCGCCCCTCGCGATCAGCTCATCCACCAGACCCTGCAGCTCGCGCTCGGGGACTTTCTTCGAGAAGTGCGAGTGCAGCACGGCGACGAGGCCCTTGCGCTTGCGCGGGCGCCTGATCTTCTGTGTCCCCTCGAGCAGCTGCCGGGCTTCCGCGAGCAGCGCCGCGTTGTCGCCGCGTGTGGCCGGGGGGCGCTGACCGCGCGGCGCCGCCGCAGCAGGCGCTGCGCGCGAGCCGAGTGCCTCGGCCATGGAATTGGCGCGGCGCACGGTGAAGCCCCGCCGTACCAGGTGCCGGATCAGGGGGTCGAAGCCCTTGTCCTTCGACAGGACCACGCAGGAGGTGCCAGGCGCGCGCGTCAGGTACTCGCCGAGGTAGAAGGCGATGTGGAAGTCGAGCGCGTTCTTGCCCTGACCCTCGATGTCGATCGGCAAGAAGCGCTCGCCGAGCCGCAGCGCGGCCTTGAGGAACTCGGTGGGCACGCTCTTCTGCGAGGCGCCGAAGAAGAACGGCACGCGCACCCCGGCGGGGATGGCGCCGAGGTCGATCTTGCCGATGTTCTCGTAGTCCACGAGCAGCACGCTGTCAGGCATGGCGATATCCTTTACTGCTTACTGCGAAGCGCTCGCGCCGGTGAAGCCATTCTGCCGCCACGCCTCGTACACGACCAGCGCGACGGCGTTGGAAAGGTTCAGGCTCCGGTTCCCCGCGCACATCGGGATGGCGAGCTGCCGCTCGCGCGGCACTTGGGCGATCACCTGGGAGGGGAGGCCGCGGGTCTCCGGGCCGAAGAGGAGCGCGTCCCCTGGCTCGAAGGCCGCCTCGCTGTAGGGACGGCCGCCGCCGGTCTCGACGCTGAAGAGCCGTGCGCCCCCGAGCGCCTCCAGACAGGCGGGGAGGCCCGCGTGCAGGCGCACCTGCGCGAGCTCCTCATAGTCGAGGCCGGCCCGGCGCACGGCCTTTCTCGTGAGCTCGAAGCCGAGCGGTTTCACGAGGTGGAGCGTCGCGCCGCAGTTGGCGGCGAGGCGGATGACGTTGCCGGTGTTGGGTGGGATCTCGGGCTGGAACAGCACGATGTGGAGCACGGCCGCCTCGGGAAGTGCGGGTGGGGCGTGTGCGATAATGCGCGTCATGGCGATGTCGACACCAGGCGCGGCCGCCGGCGCCGCGAGCCCCCCGGCGGCCTCCGATGCGCTGCCCGCCTCCCTGCGGCTTAAGTTCTCCGGCCTCGATTTCGCCTCGCCGATCGTGCTGCTCTCGGGCTGCGTCGGCTTCGGCGAGGAGTACACCCGGATCGAGGGCTTCTCGAACCGCGACGCCGGCGCCATCGTGCTCAAGGGCACGACCCGCGAGCCGCGCCTCGGCAATCCCCCGCACCGGGTGTACGAGACTCCGGCCGGCGTGCTGAACGCCATCGGGCTGCAGAACCCCGGAGTCGACCAGGTAGTGCGCGGCATCCTCCCGCAGCTCGACTTCAGCGAGACGCGCTTCATCGCAAACGTCTGTGGTTCCACCATCGAGGAGTACGTCGAGGTCACGCGGCGCTTCGATGAGTCGCGGATCGATGCCATGGAGATCAACATCTCCTGCCCGAACGTGAAGGAAGGCGGGGTGGCCTTCGGCAACTTCCCGGACATGTCCGCGCAGGTGGTGGCCGCGTGCCGCCGCGTGACGAGGAAGCCCCTCATCACCAAGCTCTCGCCGAATCAGACCGACATCCGCGAGAATGCGCGCCGCTGCATCGAGGCGGGCTCGGACGCGCTCGCGGTGATCAACACCATCATGGGCATGGCGGTCGACGTGCGCACGCGGCGCCCCGTGATCGGCAACGTGCAGGGGGGCCTCTCCGGGCCCGCCATCAAGCCCATTGCGCTCCTCAAGGTGCGCCAGGTGTACGAGGTGGCGCGCCCGCACGGCATTCCGATCATCGGCCAGGGCGGCATCGCGAGCGCGGGCGATGCGCTGGAGTTCCTGATTGCCGGCGCCACCGCGGTCGGCGTCGGCACGGCGCTCTTCTACGACCCCATGGTCTGCAAGACGATCAATGAGGGCATCGCCGAGTACCTCAGGGCGCAGGGCCTCGCGAGCGTCACGGAGCTCGTCGGGACGCTGCGCACCTCGGCGGACCTCGAGGACTGCTCGCTCTCCGGCTGAGGATCCGGGACGGAGGGCCCGCGGGTTCCGCTCGCCGCGGGTCGCGCGCGCCCCCCGCCGCGCCGGTCGCGCTCCCGCGCGCCCGACATCGGCCCGCTAGGCCTCGCCCTCGGCGGCGCCATTCATGCCGAGCTCCTTGAGCTTGCGGGTGAGGGTATTGCGCCCCCAGCCGAGAAGTCTTGCGGCCTCCTGGCGATGGCCCCGCGTGCGCTTGAGGGCCGCGCGGATCAGCACGCGCTCGAACTCGGGCTGCGCGTCATCGAGGAGCGGCCGCTCGGGTGCGAGCGAGCGCCGATCGGCCCAGCGCTCGAGCGCGGCGGCCCAGTCGGCGTCCTGGGCCGCACGCGTCGCGGCGCCGGTGAGCTCCTGCGGGAGGTCGCCCACGTGCACCTCGCTCCCGGGGGCGAGCACCGAGAGCCGCCGACAGAGGTTCACGAGCTCGCGGACGTTTCCCGGCCACTCGTACGCGGTGAGCCGCGCGAGGGCATCGGGGGCGAGCAGCTTCGGCTCGACGCCGAGCTCGTGCGCGGAGACCAGAAGATAGTAGGCGAGGAGGTCGGGGATGTCCTCGGCGCGCGCCCGCAGCGGGGGCAGCTCGATCAGGATGACGTTGAGACGGTGATAGAGATCCTCGCGGAACAGGCCGCGCGTCACGCGCTCCAGCAGGCTCTGGTTGGTCGCGGCGATGACGCGCACGTCGACGCGCATCGGGGTCTGGCCGCCGACGCGGTAGAACTCGCCCTCGGCGAGCACCCGCAGGAGCCGCGTCTGGAGCGGCAGCGGCATGTCGCCGATCTCGTCGAGGAAGAGCGTGCCGCCGTCGGCCTGCTCGAAGCGGCCGCGGCGCTGCGCATCCGCCCCGGTGAAGGCGCCGCGCTCGTGTCCGAACAGCTCCGACTCGAGCAGATCCGCGGGGATCGCAGCCGTGTTGAGCGCGATGAAGGGACGCTCGGCGCGCGGGCTGTGCTCGTGCAGCGCCCGGGCGACGAGCTCCTTGCCGGTGCCCGACTCCCCGGTGATGAGCACCGTGACGCTCGAGCGCGACAGGCGGCCGATGGCGCGGAACACCTGTTGCATCGCGGGCGCCGTGCCGAGGAGCTCGGGCATCCGTGGCGCCCCGCCCGGGTCGGTCCCCGGCTGCTGACCTGCGCTCGCGGCGCGGCGCACGAGCGCGATCGCCTGGTCGATGTCGAAGGGCTTCGGCAGGTACTCGAAGGCGCCGCCCTCGTAGGCCGACACCGCATTCGCCAGATCCGAGTGCGCGGTCATCACGATGACCGGGAGCTGCGGGCGCGCATCGTGGATGCGCTTGAGGAGCTCGAGCCCCGAGGCGCCGGGCATGCGGATGTCGGTGATCAGGACATCGGGCGACTCGCGCCGGAGCGCATCGAGCGCCGGCTCCGCGGCCTCGAAGGCCCGCGGCGCCATGCCGTCGTTGCGCAGCGCCCGCTCGAGCACCCAGCGGATGGAGGCGTCGTCGTCGATGAGCCAGACACGCAGTGCGCTTCCGTTCATGGCTCTTCTCCGAGGGGCAGCAGCAGCGTGAATACCGTGCGCCCCAGCTCGCTTTCGAATTCGATGATGCCGCCGTTGCGGGTCACGAGGTCCTGCGCGACCGCAAGACCGAGGCCCGTGCCGTTGGCGCGCCCGGTAACGAGCGGGTAGAAGATCGAGGAGCGCAGGTGCGGCGGCACGCCGGGGCCTGCGTCCTCGACCTGCACGCTCGCCACCAGTCGGTGCAGCGCCGAGCCGATGCTGACGTTCGAGCGCGCGCGCGTCCGCAGCACGATGCGCCCGAGATCGCCCTGCGCCTGGAGTGCGTTGCGCGCCACGTTGAGGAGGGCCTGGATGAGCTGGTGCCGGTCGAGCATCGCATTCGGCAGGCTCGGGTCGTAGTCGCGCTCGATCACGACCCCGGCGGGCGCTTCCGCGCGCACGAGGTGATAGACGTGCTCGCAGATCTCGTGCACGTTGAGCTCGGTCTTGCTCGGCGCGCGGCTCGGGCCCGCCATCGAGTCGACCAGCGCCGTGAGCCGGTCGGCTTCGCTGATGATCACCTGCGTGTACTCTTTCAGCGCCGCCGCCGGGAGCTCCCGCTCGAGGAGCTGCGCCGCGCCGCGCAGTCCCCCGAGCGGATTTTTGATCTCGTGCGCCAGCTGCCTGACCATGAGGCGGCTGCCGTCGAGGCGCGCGAGCAAATCGTTCTCGCGCGTGATGCGCTGGCGCTGCGTGGTGTCGGCGAGCTCGAGGAGCAGGTACGTGCCGGTGAGACCGGTGAGCGGCGTGATGGTGACATCGAGCGTGCGCAGCTCGCGCGGCGCCCCGACCGGGCGCACGGCGAGCTCGCGGTCGGCGATGCCCTCGCCCGTCTCGAGCGCGCGCTTGAGGATCCGCGCGAGGCCGTTCGCATCGTGCAGAAAGTCCGCGAACGGGCGCCCGCGGGCTTTCTTCAGGGAGAAGGCGAGCAGGTCCTGGGCGGCGACGTTCGCGTACATGGGACACAGCTGCGCGTCGAGCATCACGATTCCCGTGGTCAGCGCATCGAGCAGATCCGCGGGATCGAAGTGCGCGAGCGCCGACGGGGCGATGCCCTCAGGGGCCATGCGCCTCCCGTAGCGCGCGGGGTGCCGGGGTCGCGCCGCTCGCGCGGCTCAGTGATGCAGCGGGTTGGCCGGGTTGCGGAGCGAGGGCTGGTGCACGTTGAAGGTGACGCCCGGGCTTTGGCACATGAGCCCGCCCTGGCTGTCGCGCACGATCGCCTGAACGACGTGCGTGCCGCGATCGACCGGCGAGAGCGTGAACTGGCTGCCGGTCGGCTTGCCGCCATTCAGCGGCTGCCCGTCGAGCGTCAGGTACACCCGGTCTCCGGGCCGGAGCCCGGGGTCGGTGCGCACCACGACCGAGAGCGCGTCGACGTTCGTGAAGGTCTGATCCTTCGCCGGCTCCGAGATCGCGCAGCCCTGGTAGGCGCTCGCGGGCTCGCTTGAGGCGGGCGGCGCGCTCGGTCCCGTGGTCGGCATCGCCGGCACAGAGGCACCCCCCTTGTAGGTCTGAGCGGGCGGCACGTCGACCTTCTGGGCCTCCGGGTGCGGCTGGTCGCTGTAGTGGACCACACCGTTCTCGTCGACCCACTTGTAGACCGTCCCCGCGACCGCGAGGGAGGCGAGGAGCAAGATCAGCGTGAGGGATCGTCGCCGCATGACGCCTCACATTATCGCGCTGCGGGGCCGCCGACAAAAGCGGGGAGTTCGGCAGGCTCATGGCCCGTCAGACGCTGTAGTACATCTCCAGCTCCACCGGGTGGGTCGACATGCGGAACCGGGTGATCTCATGCTGCTTGAGGGTCGCATAGGCGTCGATGACGTCGTTGGTGAACACCCCGCCGCGAGTCAGGAACTCGCGATCGCGGTCGAGGTTCTCGAGCGCCATGTCGAGCGAGTGGCACACCGTCGGAATGCTCTTCGCCTCCTCGGGCTCGAGATCGTAGAGGTCCTTGTCGGCGGGCTCCCCCGGGTGGATCTTGTTCTGGATCCCGTCGAGCCCCGCCATCATCATCGCCGCAAAGGCGAAGTAGGGGTTGGCGCTCGCATCCGGGAATCGCACCTCGATGCGGCGCGCCTTCGGGTTCGACACCCAGGGGATGCGGATCGAGGCGGAGCGGTTGCGCGCCGAATAGGCGAGCAGCACCGGCGCCTCGAACCCGGGCACCAGGCGCTTGTAGCTGTTGGTGCCGGCGTTGGTGAAGGCATTCAGCGCCCGCGCGTGCTTGATGATGCCGCCGATGTAGTAGAGCGCCAGATCCGAGAGTCCGCCGTACTTGTCGCCGGCGAAGAGCGCGCGGGCCTCCTTCTGCAGCGACTGGTGCACGTGCATGCCGCTGCCGTTGTCGCCGACCAAGGGCTTCGGCATGAAGGTGACGGTCTTGCCATAGCCGTGCGCCACGTTCTGCAGCGCGTATTTGAGGATCTGCACCTGATCGGCCTTCTGCACCAGCGTGCCCGCGGCGATGCCGATCTCGGCCTGGCCCGCGGTCGCGACCTCGTGGTGGTGCACCTCGACCTTGAGCCCCATCTCCTCGCACGCAAGACACATCGCCGAGCGGATGTCCTGGTAGGCATCCACCGGCGGTACCGGAAAGTAGCCGCCCTTGACCCCGGGGCGATGGCCGCGGTTGCCCTCCTGGTACTCCCTCGGGGAGTTCCAGGAGCCTTCCACCGAGTCGATCGAATAGAAGCAGCCCTGCATCTCGTTGCCGAAGCGCACCGAATCGAAGATGAAGAACTCGTTCTCGGGCCCGAAGAGCGCGTTGTCGGCGATGCCGGTGGACCTCAAGTAGGCCTCGGCGCGCTTGGCGAGCGAGCGCGGGTCGCGCTCGTAGCCCTGCATGGTGGTCGGCTCGATCACATCGCAACGGATGTCGACCGTCGTCTCCTCGAAGAACGGATCGATGACCGCGGTCGTCGGGTCGGGCATGAGGATCATGTCCGACTCGTTGATGCCCTTCCATCCGGCGATGGAGGAGCCGTCGAACATCTTGCCGTCGTGGAAGAAATTCTCGTCCACGAGCCGCGCGGGGATCGTCACGTGCTGCTCCTTGCCGCGCGTGTCGGTGAAGCGCAGGTCGGCGAATTTCGCCTGCCTTTCTTTTATGAGCTTCAGTACGTCACTGGGTGTCATATCGCCTCCGGGGAAGGGGTAGAGCTCGCCGCTTGAGTCCGAGGGGGCCGCCAAATCAATCACTTAGATATAGACCTCAACCGTTCTGCACACTCCTGGTGCGCAAGCCGGTGATTATTGCACCACTTATGTGCGCCAGGCAGCTGGAGCCTGTGATTTGCCGCCTAGAAGGGCGCTCGCGCGCCCTCTTTTGGTGCGTGACGGCTGCCTCGGCTGCGGCGCGCAGCTCCCCCGCGCCGTATACTCGCGCGCTCTTTAGGGGCGAGAAAGGGCCAGCGCCCATGAAAATCGGCCGCGCGCCGCGCACCTTCCAGGAGTTGATCTTCACGCTGCAGCGGTACTGGTCGGATGAGGGCTGCATGATCCTCGAGCCCTACGACATGGAAGTCGGGGCCGGCACCTTTCACACGGCGACGTTCCTGCGCGCGGTGGGACCTGAGCCCTGGCGCGCCGCGTACGTGCAGCCGTCCCGCCGGCCGACCGACGGCCGCTACGGCGAGAACCCCTTTCGCCTTCAGCACTACTACCAGTACCAGGTCGTGATCAAACCCTCGCCGCTTCCGATCCTCGATCTCTACCTCGGAAGTCTCGCCGCGCTCGGGCTCGATCCGCTCGTTCACGACGTGCGCTTGGTCGAGGACAACTGGGAGTCGCCGACGCTCGGAGCCTGGGGCCTCGGGTGGGAGGTGTGGCTGAACGGCATGGAGATCACGCAGTTCACTTACTTCCAGCAGGTGGGCGGCCTCGACTGCCGCCCCGTGACGGGCGAGATCACCTATGGGCTCGAGCGGCTGGCGATGTACCTGCAGGGAGTCGAGAGCATTTACGACATCCTCTGGAGCGAGACCGAAGCCGGGCGCATCACCTACGGCGACGTGTTCCATCAGAACGAGGTCGAGCAGTCCGCCTACAACTTCGAGCACGCCGACGTGCCGCGGCTGCTGGCGCATTTCGAGGACCACGAGCGCATGTGCCAGGCGCTGCTCGCCGCGCGCCTGCCGCTCCCCGCGTACGAGCAGGTGCTGAAGGCCTCCCACACCTTCAACCTGCTGGATGCGCGGCGCGCGATCTCGGTCACCGAGCGCCAGCGCTACATCCTGCGCGTGCGCACGCTCGCGAGCGCGGTCGCGCGGGCCTACCTCGAGTCCCGCGAGGCGCGCGGATTTCCGCTGCTGAAAGCCGCGACACCCGTGCGCGCTGCCGCAGGCGGTGCGCCAGCAGCGGCCGCGTGAAGGGCGAACGCAGCGTGAAGGACGAGCGCCACGTGAAGGGACGAGCGCCGCGTGAGGAGTGAGCGTCACGACTTCCTCCTCGAGATCGGCACCGAGGAGCTGCCGCCGGGGGCGCTGCGCTCGCTCGAGGAGGCGCTCGTGGCGGGACTTGCCGCGGGGCTCCACAAGGCGGGCCTCGCGCACGGGGAGCTCGCGGGCTTTGCCACCCCGAGGCGCCTGGCGGTGCGGGCGAAGCGCCTCGCCGCGCGGCAGCCCGAGCAGCACGTGAAGCGCCGCGGACCGCCCCTTGCCGCCGCCTTCGGTCCGGGAGGGGAGCCGACGCGCGCCGCGCTCGCCTTCGCCGAGAGCTGCGGCACGCGCGTCGAGGCGCTCGAGCAGCTCGACGAAGGCAAAGGGAAATTCCTCTTCTTCATCGGCACGAAGCCCGGCGAGCGCGCGATTGATCTGCTGCCCGACCTCGTGCGCGAGGTGCTCGATGCGCTGCCCATTCCGCGCCGCATGCACTGGGGCGAGGGCACTGCGATGTTCGTGCGCCCGGTGCACTGGGTGGTGATGCTGCTCGGAAGCGAGGTGGTCCCCGCGACGCTCCTCGACACCCCGGCCGGCCACTTCACGCGCGGTCATCGCTTTCACGCGCCGCGACCGATCCGCATCGCAAGCCCCGGATCCTACGAGCGCACGCTCCGCGAGCGCGGCCGTGTGCTCGCGGATTTGGCGGCGCGCCGCGAGCGCATCCGGGCCGACGTCACCGCCGCCGCGGCGAACGCGAGCGGCAGCGCGCTCGTCACCGCCGCGCTCCTCGATGAGGTGACGGCGCTCACCGAGTGGCCGGTGGCGCTCACGGGGCGCTTCGAGGAGCGCTTCCTCGCGCTGCCGCGGGAAGTGCTGATCTCGACGCTCGCGCACCACCAGCGTTACTTCCCGGTGGAGGATGCTTCCGGGCGCCTCCTGCCCGCCTTCATCGCGGTGAGCAACATCGAGAGCCGCGACCCCGCGAAGGTGCGCGAGGGCAACGAGCGCGTCGTGCGGGCGCGCCTCGCCGATGCCGCCTTCTTCTGGGAACAGGACCGCAAGCAGCCCCTCGCCGCGCGCGCGCCGGCGCTCGATGCGGTGACCTTCCAGGCGAAGCTCGGCTCGCTCGGCGACAAGACGCGCCGCGTGGGCGCGCTCGGCGCTGCGATCGCCGAAACCATCGGCGGCGCCGTCGAGCCGGTGCTGCGCGCCGCCGAGCTCGGCAAGTGCGATCTCCTCACCCACATGGTGGGCGAGTTCCCGGATCTCCAGGGGATCATGGGCAGCTACTACGCGCGCGCCGACGGCGAGCCCGAGGAAGTGGCCGCGGCGATCCGCGAGCATTACCTCCCGCGGGCGGCGGGCGATTCTCTCCCCTCGACGCGCACCGGCGTCGCGCTCGCGATCGCCGACAAGCTCGACACCGTCGCCGGCATTTTCGCGATCGGCGAGAAGCCGACCGGAAACAAGGACCCCTTTGGCCTCAGGCGCGCGGCGCTCGGCGTGCAGCGCATCCTCATCGAGAAGGGGCTCGATCTCGATCTCAAGGGCTCGATCGCCGGGGCGCTCGCGGCCGTGCGCGCGGACCTCGAGCGGCTGCGGGGCGCGGGCGCCGCGGGAGCGCGCTCGCCGGAAGCAGCCGCGACGGGGAGCCGGGACTCAGTCGCCGAGGAGATCTACGACTTCCTGATGGAGCGATTGCGCGCCTACTACCTCGAGCGCAGCGGCGACGCCGCGACGCGCGGCGAGGCCACCGTGACCACCGAGATGTTCGATGCGGTGCTCGCGGCGCGGCCGGCCTCGCCGCTCGTCTTCGACGCGCGGCTCAAGGCGCTCAGCACCTTCCTCGAGCTGCCCGAGTCCGCCAGCCTCATCGCCGCGAACAAGCGCATCGCCAACATCCTGCGCAAGGCCAACATGACCCCTCCCGCGGAGGTCGACGTGATGCGCCTGCGCGAGGACGCCGAGGTGCGGCTGTTCGATTCCATGCGGGGGCTCCGCGACGCGGTCGCCGCCGCCACGGCGCAGCACGAGTACGCGGGCGCGCTCGGCCGGCTCGCGCAGCTGCGCCCCGCGGTGGACGCGTTCTTCGACTCCGTGATGGTCATGGATGAGAACCACGAGCTGCGCGCGAATCGCCTGAGCCTTCTCGCGCAGCTGCGCGGGCTGTTCGCGGGGGTCGCGGACCTGTCGCGACTGCCGGGTTGAGCGCGCTCGACAGAGGAGCCGCCGGCGCTGCGCGCTCGCGCGCACCCGCGCTGCAGCTCGCCGGCTCGCTCTTCTTCACGGCCTTCCTGTTCCTCTGGACCTTCCTCCATGCCTGCGTGCTGGTGACCGCCGGGGTGCTCATGCCCTTCCCGCGCCGCTTCGCAGTGGCGCGCGCCTACGCCCGGGGGGTGCTGCGGGTGCTCAAGTGGAGCTGCGGGCTCGACTACCGCGTCGAGGGCGCACCGCTCCCCGCCGGCTCCCACGTCGCGCTCTGGAAACATTCCTCGTCGTGGGAAACCATCGCCATGATGGTGCTCTTCCCGCGCCAGGTCTGGGTGCTCAAGCGCGAGTTGCTGTGGGTCCCGGTGGTGGGACCCGCGGTGAAGGGGCTGCACGCGATTGCGATCGATCGCAGGGCGGGCCACTCCGCGGTGGCCCAGGTCATCGAGCAGGGCAAGCAGCGACTCGACGAGGGCGACTGGGTCATGATCTTTCCCGAGGGCACACGCATGGCGCCCGGCGAGACACGCCGCTACGGCGTGAGCGGCACGCTCCTCGCGAGCGAGGCTGGCAAGCTCATCGTGCCGGTGGCGCACAACGCCGGGTTCTTCTGGCCGCGGCGGGGGCTCCGGAAGAAGCCCGGCACGGTGCGCGTCGTGATCGGCGCGCCGGTCACGCCAGGCGGCCGCGACGTGCGCGAGATCAACGCGGAGATCCAGGCGTGGGTCGAGGCCACGGTGCGCACGCTCGAGCCTCGGGCCGCCTCGAGCCCGCCGGTGCCCGACTGACGGGCCGGGCTCACCTTTGACACGTTTCGGAGATAAATCACACCACCAAGTCGCATGAGTGGTTCATTGGCGCTCCAATAAGCGCTGTTTGTCCCTCAGGCCCTGCCCGGCGGTCAGGACAGGCTCCGAACGGATCCGGCGGGATCAGATATCGAGATTGGTGACCGAGAGGGCGTTCTTCTCGATGAACTCGCGGCGCGGCTCGACCTGATCTCCCATGAGCGTCACGAAGATGTCGTCGGCGGCGAGTGCGTCCTCGATCTTCACCTGCAGCAGGCGGCGCGTCTCGGGATTGATAGTGGTCTCCCAGAGCTGCTCCGGGTTCATCTCGCCGAGTCCCTTGTAGCGCTGGATCGTCTGGCCCTTCTTCGCCTGATCGAGAAGCCACTTCATCGCCTCCTTGAAGGAGCCGATGTCCTGGCGGTCCTCGCCGCGCA
>WNES01000870.1_pt1 | contig 16880 bp, 17 predicted proteins | sample 5399931 | NCBI WGS metagenome assembly WNES01 (sample SAMN13153332, study PRJNA577476) | soil metagenome | isolation source: 20 cm grassland meadow soil 2 days after 3rd rain plot 5 | place: USA:California | collected 2015-11-11
ATGGCATCATCATGGGGCCCGCCACCTCTTCGGCTTCGTAGTCAACGGACAACTGCGGCTTGAGTCTGCGACGAACAGTACCCGGGGGGTCGATTTGAACAGTGGAGACTTCTTCCATATTCCCGCCGGGCTAGTCCACAGGGATCTGAACCCGGACAACACCCATGACCTAGTTGTTGTCAACGTTCTCGTCGGTCAGGGACCTTCGGTGGTGAATGTGAGAGGTCCCTCGGACGGTGAAATAATCTGATCCAGTTCCGACCGAGCCCGTCCGACCTACCGAGGCTGAAAGAGCCATTTGGAAAGCTCATTCCGGGCGAGCCGAGTAAGACCATGCCCGAGCTGAAGATTCTAATCGGGAGGGATCATCCGAGCAGAGTTACGGCGGTTGGAGACGTTGTTTCTCGCGAAACCCTAGCGGCAGGCATCCCGGTTGACCTCAGGATAATAGACCACATATCGATGCGTAAGCCAGCAACTTCGTTCAACGTGAAGGCTAGAAAGAGTTACCATGCAAGAAACTCCCCTGGAGTTATCACGCAAGAAGCATGGGATATAATAAAGCGAGCGATGAAGGAACAAGATGTTCTGATTCTTATCGACGGAGAAGAGGACCTTCTTACTCTTCCGTGCATTGTTGAATCTCCCCTGGGGGCCGTCGTACTTTATGGCCAACCAAGTCAAGGTCTGGTCGTGGTTAATGCAACCCCAGCCGTCAAAAAGGAGACACGACTAATCCTCGGACGAATGATCAGAGAGGAGACAAACCACATCTAGGGGTGGCGGCGTGGCAGAGTCTCGAAGCAGTGGGCTCTCCTAGTTTGTCAGTGACGGAGAGTTCTAGGAAGTACTCGGGTGCCACCGGTAACAAGTCTCAGCGATGTGATAGCAAGGTCCTGACCAGTCTCTGGCCCCAAGACTTTCGGGTTGACCGCAGGGCCCGGTCTATTGTGCCAAGCGCCTCCGGTTTGAGGCGATCTTGACCCAACAAGTTGTCTGCAGGTTCTGTCTCCAATAGCCTCTGAATGGCCAGCCCGGTTACGAATTTTCCATGCGACCATTTCTGGAGGGACGGCTGATATGCCTGCAGCAAAGCCTTCGTCACATCACTGATAACGGAAGAAGAGCCCTTCGCTTTCTCTTCCACTTCTACCTCAAAGATGGAAATGTTATGGTTTCCGATGTGATAGGTGACCCGATCTATCGCAAGTTCCGCGAGCACGAGATCAGGTTTGCGCACAGAAGAAACGTTTCTCACCTCTCGCCTTGTTTCTCTATCTTGGACAAGTTGCAAACCAGTCGCTTCCATCGCTGCTAAAGGATCGGCGTCAGAAAATTGACGTTCAAGCAATGCTAGATCAGCTTCCAGCTCCAAATCTTTGATGAGACTCAGCAGATTTTGCTTAGACCAAGGCACCTCGATCTCTCTCCTCGCGGTGGCTCCCCTCAGGGTCCTCCTTGTATGAGATTTCACTGATATGAAGAGGGATCCGTCCATCTCTCTAATTCTGAGGTTGGCGCCCCGCTTTCGGAGACGCCGGTCAATGGTGTCAAAATATCGATCGTGTATAGTCTTGGACTGTCCCGGCTCAAGTCTGTAGTTGAGAATCGACCGGAGACCAGCCAACTCCTTCAAGACAGCATCGACATCTCCTTTGATGATCAATACTGCTTCGACTTCACTCGATCCCCGTAGACTCGAGTCAGAATTTCTCAACTGGATATGTCTCCTAGAAAATACGCGGAGTTGGCTTTAGCCACTTTCCTTCTTCCTGTGGGTTACATGAATCCTTCGAGCATCTCTTCAAACAAGAGTCAAGTGAGACTCGCTAACAAGGGAGAGTAAAGCGCTTGCTTCCGCCTCGGCTCTTCTGAAACGATCAGAATGGAGTTCATGCCGTATGACTTTCTTCTGATTCGATCCTACTATAATACTGATAGCCACATTATCAGAGCTTAATCGTCGTTGCCTATGAAGAAGCGAGAGGAATTCTCCGGATTGAAGTGGGAGACACATTGTCATTCAGTGTACAGCAATCGTCGCAGGCGATGGTTTGATGCGTTGAATACCCCCAGAGAGATGATAGAGTCGGCTATCAGACGCGGGATAGACGGGATGATAATAACCGATCACGACACCGTCAAGGGGGGACTAGCCGGGAAAAAGATTGCGCGGGACCACAACGGACTCCATGTAATTCCCGGTGCAGAGGTCTCAAGCATGGCTGGACACATTCTCGCAATTGGCATCGAGGAGAACGTTGCGAAAAGCCTCTCGCTCGAAGAGACCGTCGATAGAATCCATGACCTTGGAGGAATCGCCGTCGCCTCCCATCCCTTCTCGAGCCGGGTCAAGCCTTCTCTCGGGGAGAAGTCGTTGAAGACAGACGGAGTCGAGGTCTTCAACGCTATGAACAGAGTATACGATAACTCGAAAGCTCTCGCGCTGGCGAGAAGTCACATGCGAGCCAGCACCGCCGGGAGCGATGCTCACTGGGCCCAGGCGATCGGCAATGCGGGCATAATTTGCGATGACCCTTTGGAGGACATTGTCAAGGGGAGAACCACATTGTTCGGGAGCTACACGACTATGCTTGATGTCCAGGTCTTCCATTTTCGACAGTTGGTATCCGTATTGGCAAACAGGCGCATGTGATGGGCAGGAATGCTCCGCAGATTCAGGATTGACGGGTGAACACTTCGTTTTGATCGGAATCGTTCTTAGGAAGATCGCGATTGCGTTCTAGCGTTTCCCCGATTTGACGCATCTACAAGTCTTAGCCTACTCGTTTCCGGTCTGATACCTTCGCCGATATTCCATCCCAGAGCTCTCCATGAATCGTCTCAGGTGAAGACCTCGCGTTGACAACCGTGACACCCCATAGAGAACTCAACTCTCGGTACAGTCGAAGCCTCTCGACGTAGTCCTCCAGTGTTGGAAGATCAGGCTTCCGCTTGAAAGCGACCTCAGGATCTATGTCCATGAAGAATGCGAAATCCGGCCTGGGAAAGAGGCGGAGAAGATTGAAGCCCAGCCTCATCCTACCGGGTCTATCATGGAGTCCAGCCATGCCATCCACAAGCATATCCAAGACGTATCTGTCGCAGATAACCGAACGTCCCAGCAGCATGGGAAATACGAGCTTCAACCCCGTCTTCACAACATTCTCCAACTGAGTCAGAATAATCCAGAGCGAAGCCAAGCCTCTCTTCCCCGCCAGCCGTGTCTCCACGATGTATGAGCCTCCGCCAATGTGATACTTGGCGTAACCCAGCTTCCGGAATACCACAAGCAAGGGTAAGGATACAACCGGCCTCCAGCGACACCGGATGTGTAACACCCTAACTCTGGTCTTCGCGAGTCGCTCTTCCAGCATGCGAATCTGAGTCGACTTGCCGCTACCATCGACTCCAGAGAAGGCGACTAGAAGCCTTCGACTACTCACCATGACCCTTGAGATCTCCGAAACCCGAGTTCTAAGGATATCACTAAACATCAATGTTTTTCAATCGAGGTAATCACAAGTGAATCTGAGGATATCTCCGCCTACCATGCCTATAGGCGCTGGAATTGGATAAATACCGCAAAGGAAGATACTTACCCGGATCCGTGCAGGGGCATGGCTGGACAAGGTTCCTATAATCGTCGGAAGCTTTCGTCAGATCGCCACTATCCTGAATGCGCCTCTTGCCATGCATACTTGGTTGCATCTCCAACAGGACTCGCCTGCACGCCTCCCGAGACAGCAATTCTTGCGTACTCCCCTTTGACTCGTAGATGGTCCAGAGACTCGTGAAGCTGAACTTTCTCGAGGAGATCGGCGGAGTGAAAACCGCCCGCAGGGAAGCCGAATCGATATTACTTGCCAGAGCCTTGTTGAAGAACAGGAGAGTGCAAGTCAAAGACGAGAAGCGGATGTTGAAGCTCGTCCAGAAGAACAAGGTTCTGCTACGCGCGGCAGACCTCCTCCTTATTCCTCGTGATGTCGTCGATGACGCTAAGAAAGACGTCGCTGAGGCCTTCGATCTGTACGATCAGATGAGCGATGTCTTTACCAAACACGGGGTCCATTTCGTTGCGATAAAATCGTTCGACTCGCTTCCGGACGTAGGACATGATATTGACCTCCTTGTCCCATCCGCCGAACAGCTCAGCTTGGCAGAGCGGTTTCTCGTAGACGAGTACAAGGTTCGCCCCCAAGGACTCACACACTGCGACAGGCTGCTTGGAAAATTTAGTTGTTTTCTTCCCGGATACAAACACGATTTTGAACTGTATCCAACCATCAGCCAGCTTGGAGAATTTCATCTGGATCCTGCCGAGGTGCTTCGCCACAGGAGGAAGGTAGTGGTCGAGGGCCGAGAGGTCTGGATGACATCGGACTCTGATAGAGTTCTAATCAGGGTGATTCATGCCATGTTTCGCCACAACTTCCTAAAACTCTCGGACATACTGGATTTCTTGAAACTGATTGAAACTGCCAACCGGGACGAGGTCATGGAAAAGATCGATAGCGCCCGCATCGGTGACGCGTTCATATTCTACCTCGCTTCAATAGAACGGTTCCTGAAGACTTGCCAAGTAGAAGACTCTCGTTTTCTAGATATTCAGAAGGCGGCTCAGGCGAGATTTGGAAGAGACCGACTCTCCGCCCTGAGACGGGATCGGCTCGTGCTCCCATACAGGATTCCAACGGTGGCGATCATGATGCTCTTCCTGCTCAAAGCGGGGCGAGAGGCTGCTCGCGCAAGATGGAGAAGCTCACTGTCTTGCTTGGTTGCTCCGTCTCTCATGATTCTTGACTTTATGAGCGCAGCAGTTAGAGCTGGGGGCAGGGGCGGAGTCTGGTGAAGACTATCTTCGAGGTGCCTATCAGGCCCCAAATGTTTACTCAAGATACAAGCCCATATATCTACCGGACAAAACAGAACACTCTACTGACACGATTTCTGCTAACTCGTCTGCGAAACATCTTCAGCATCAGTTGGGCGAAGGTGCCTTATCTGACGGGAAGAGTCTTCCGAGCTGAACCTTCAGCGGCTCGAACTCCGATCGACGGGGCCGCATGAAGATGGACGCTCTCGTCATAGGGATCGATTCAGCCTCACCATATCTGATTCAGAAGTGGATCGACAAGCTTCCGAATATCCGGTCATTCTACGAGGTTGGCTCGCACGGGATCCTAAAATCGATAGTTCCTCCAGAGAGCGTTCCCGCATGGCAGTGCTTCGCAACAGGTATGAACCCGGCCAAGATCGGCGTCTATGGCTTTCTCTACATAGGACGTGACAGGAAGCTCAAGAGTGGCAGGACCACGCCCGAGCTAGGATGTTTCTGGGACATCTGCTCGAAGCAGGGAATGAAAGTGGGCATCTTCAATTTTCCCGGAACCTATCCGCCGTATCCTATAAACGGATTCATGGTGTCAGGCTTCCCCGTTCCCCACGGCAAAACCTGGACCTACCCAGAGGCCCTGATGAAGAGGATAGACTCGGCGGTTGGTGGTTATGAGATCGATGTCCCGCTCTCCAAACCATCTGATATGAAGGGTGGCGAGGAGGCTCATCTCGACCAAGTCCAGAGGCTGCATGACAAGTGTCTTCAGACTGCGAAGCTGCTGATAGAATGGTACGATCCTGACATCTTCGCCATGACTTTTCAGGGATTAGACCTCGTCCAGCATGACCTCTGGCAGTATATGGATCGTCCAGACTCGCCCTATAGTAATGCTCTTCGAGACTGGTACATCAACATCGACAACGCAGTAGGAGAACTCAGAAAGCTGGTGGGACCCGAAACGAATGTTCTCCTCCTCTCCGACCACGGATCCACTCCTTGCTCTTCCGCACTCTACGTCAACCGGCTCCTAGAGTTGAAGGGACTCTTGACGCTTACGGGTCCTGTGAAACAGAAGGGCGAAGTGTACACGAGGCTGAGAAAATGGGTCCTCAAGAAATTCTCTCCTCGGACTCTAGCCACGCTCTACAAGCTGACTCCGGAATTCATCAGCCACAAACTCACCTATGCAGCAGCCATAGAACGAACGCTCCAAGGACTCATCGACAATATCGATTGGAACAAGACCTTGGCTTTCTCAACCGGAGGCCATCAGGCTCACGTTTACTTGAATTACGACTTGATGGAAAAACAGAGAGAAAATGACGCCGCCAAAGCTTCAAAGAAACTGGTAAGCAAGCTCTGTGAAATGATGAGCGACTTAACTGATCCCAAGACTGGACAGAAGGTGAGTCCAGTATTCCATTTCAAGGACCAAACGTTCAAGGGCCCCTACCAATATGATGCGCCTGATCTCTGTGTCGAGCTCTACTCTGGGAAAGAGAAGATCCAGATCAACCCAAGGCTGGGCACGAAGGAGCTGTGGAACCTTGACCCGCACTTCTCTTCTATTCATTCTCGTGACGGGTTCTGGGCGGCGATAGGACCAAGAATCAAGCGTGGCGTCAACCTAGACGCCAAACTCTTAGACATGAGCCCAACCCTTCTCAAAATATTGCGAGTTGACTCGACTAATGACTTCGATGGCCAAGTCCTAGATGGCGTAATCGCCTCCTGACTACTTTTCAGCGTGGCGGGAGCCGTTAACCGTATATTCTACCAAAGATCGAGCATTGGATCCAACCTGGATTGGAGGTGCTACTCCTCAGATTTTGTGGGATGGGTCGTAATATCGAGCGCTTGGATCCTCGCGCCTACTTGCTGAGGATGCTTCTGGTCTGGCTTGCGGGTGCGTTGCGGAAGGAGGATTCTATGTCCGCTGCTATGCGTTTCCATACTGCTTGGAATGATTCAGATGTGCTGATCCTTTTTAGCCCGAAATGGTCTGCGAGCCAGTTGTAGAGCCGCTTCTCGTTCCGGATGAACTCTTCCGTATGCTCCGGACGAGCAGCCAGAATTCTGCTGTCCTCGGCTTCAAGGACGAACGAGATGTCCGGGCGGGGGAGGATCCATATCAGCAGATGCTCTAGGGGAACCCTTTGATGGTTACCCCAGAATCCCACGATGAGGTCATAGATGTAGCGATCCGTTACAACGCTGTAGCCTAGCAGACGCCTGAGACCTATTCCGCCGATTAGGATTGGACAGTAGATCAAGAGAAAGTATAGGGACCATAGAATTCTCACCGGAGTCGTTCTCTCAAGATAGTTCACATCGACGCGCAAGATCCTTGCTGCCCTTCTCACTATGAATCCGAAGGGATCGAGGAGATCCTGATGGCGTAGATAGGAGAATTTCCGTCCTGAGCCATTTAGCAGGTAGTAGACCCTTCCTGCATTTGTCGACTTGCCCGTGCCGTGGGTCCCGCTGAGCGTGACCAACAACGTCCTCATTCACAAGCTTCCCTTAGGGGAGAATCGATTCATCAGTGCGTCGATCAAATGTTCTAGAAGGAGTAGAGAATCAACGGAGTATATCAGATAACCCAATCTTCCGGTGGAGGCCGTAGCGATTCTTGACCTGACGCCGCCATCGGACCGCCCGCAGTATAGGAGAGGATGCGAAAAGTTGGATCCGATCACGCATGCCTTGCGAAGAATTGTGGGAGCCTCATGGAGTAGGCGAGAGACATGATCCTCCTCGCCTCCATTCAGAGGAGAGCGGGAACTCGCGCGCGTGCTCATTTCCAACGATGATCCCGAGGACTGTCTCGAGAACTCTTTGTCCCGCCGGCTATTTATTCAATTCTCGAGTCAGAACCCCAGCCGATCGTCGTGTATCCAAGCATATCTCTGGACATGTTTTTATTGAAGAATATCACTGATCACCACGAAGGTTAAGAGCAGAGGTTTACTAGGTTCTCGCGCTGTGACGGGGAATGACTCTGGGATTCGATGGAAAAACATCTGAGCGACCGCTCGCCCTAGCGCTAGTCCGGGCTCCCAGTAAATCCCACAACTAGTTCTCGAAATCAGAGCGAGTCTTGAAAAATGAACCCACTTCGCATATCGGTCATTGGCGGCGGTTACTGGGGCAAGAAGGTAGTGCGGGAGATTCTCGACATTGGCAGAACAACTAGAGAGGTTGAACTCAAGTCTCTGGTCGACACTTCCCCAGCAAGCCTCGCAGCCTGTCGCGAGGAGTTTGGCGACAGCATAGAATACGGCTGGGACTATCAGTCCCTGGCCACAGACCCGTCTCTGTCCGGGGTCCACATCGCAACCCCAAACAGCACTCACTTCGAAGTCGCCTCAACTTTCCTCAGACAGGGCAAGAATGTGCTTGTGGAGAAGCCGTTGACGTTGAAGATGGACGAGGCCTATGAGCTGATAAGGCTCGCGCGAGAGAACAAATGTGTCCTCTGCGTCGGCCACATCCACAGGTTCAACAACGGAGTCAGGGAACTCAGAAAGGTTCTGTCGGATGGCTTGATAGGGGACCCCTACTATCTACTCATGCGGTGGACTGCTTTGATGAACCCCCAGCTCCAGAGAGAGGTCATAACCGACCTAGCCCCGCACCCCTTTGACATCTGCAACTATGTTCTAGGATCATGGCCGGAGAAGGTTTCGTGCAAAGCCCGAGGGTACCGGACAAGACAGAACGAAGAGGTGGCGTTCATTGCCGCGGAACATAAGGGAAGCGTGTTAGCTCACATCGAGCTCAGCTGGCTAGACCGGGACAAACGAAGAGAAGTGACAGTAGTCGGCAGCCAGGGAAACGCTCACCTAGACTGTGTCAACCAGAAGCTGTTCCTTCAAAAATCCAGCGTTCTGGAAGAGATACCAGTCTCGCCCAGCAACACTCTCAGAGAAGAGATAACTCACTTCGCCGAATGCATTCGCAATAATGGCAATTCCACACCGTTCACCAACCACTCCGATGGACTCTTAGGCGCCCGAGTAGTCGCACTACTGGAAGCGTCTCGTGAGTCTATGTACCATGACCGTGCGATTCAAGTGCAGCTCCCTATAATCCCGGAGATCTCCGTTAAGTAAATGAGAAGAGCGAGATTCTCCGTAATTAAGAAGGCGGTTATAGGCAAAGGCTCCCGGGTCTACGACCAGGTAAACCTATACAAATGCAAGATTGGAAAAAACACGAAGATCGACTCGTACGTGTACATCGAGGAAGGTGTCACGATTGGAGACAATTGCAAGATTCGTCCGTTTGTATTCATCCCCACGGGAGTCGTTATCGAGAACGACGTATTCATCGCCCCAAGCGTAACATTCACGAACGATAAACATCCGAGAGCTCACGGGGAATGGACCCTGCTCAAGACAACGGTCAAGAGCTTCGCCTCAATCGGGGCCGGGAGCACAATCAACCCTGGGGTTAACATCGGAGAGAATGCTCTCATAGGGGCAGGATCGGTTGTTACAAAAGACATACCAGACAATGCGATCGCTGTAGGAATCCCCGCTCGGGTCGTCGGGTACAGGAAACCACCAGCAAACCCTGATGGGTCACCGGTGGGAAAGAGAAAGTAGAATGGGCCATGAGAAGCCTCGCTATCATCCCGGTCTTCCGAGAAGCCGGTAAAGTCGGCCGCGTCCTCGAAAGATTTGAGCCAGGATCAGTCGACCAGATCTGCCTCGTCCTCGACAACCCCGACGACCAGATCACCAGCGAAATCGAGGAGTCGATCGGGAGAAGCAAGGTCCCAGTCTCGATCATCAAGAACCCCGAGAGAAAGGGCATAGGTTACGCCATCAGGGAAGGATACGAATACGCCCTCTCGCACAACTTCAATCTGATAATCGTCATGGCCGGCAACGGGAAGGACGATCCGAGAGAGATTACGAGACTCACTGAACCGATCATCAGAGGCGACTACGATTATGTCCAAGGATCAAGGTTTCTCCCTGGAGGACGACGAGAGAAGACTCCCCTGCTCCGAGGCATATTCAGCAGATCCTTTCCCTTCTTCTGGACACTATTGACAGGAGTCCACTGCACCGAAGTCACCAACGGATTCAGAGCCTACAAGGCCGCGATTCTCACCGACTCTAGAATCGATGTCTGGCAGCAATGGTTGGATGGCTACGAACTCGAATACTACCTCCACTACAAGGCGCTCACGCTAAGATACAGGTTCACGGAGAGACCCGTGACAAAGACATATTCACATGTTGGGCGGAGAGGCTACTCTCACATATCACCATTCAGAGACTGGTGGCAGATCATAGGACCCATGTTCCTCCTCCGGCTTGGTGTGAGACACTAGATGGCATTGCTCTCAAAGCTCCACCCAGTCGTCCTGAAGGCAGGAACAAGCAAAGCCTCCAACATACTGGAAGGCTACGCCGCGTTCTGGAAGATTCCCTATCAGCTGAACATTCTCAACGCGGAGGAGTCCATAATCTTCACCTCGGATAGAGCGACCGCGTTTCAGTCTCCCACTAACCACTCTGTAATACTAACTCCAGTGGGACGAGAAGAGGCGGAAAAGGCCGCCTCAGACGCAGGAGCCGGAGTCTCGTCAGAGAAGAGACTTGTCCGCCTCCCTGTTAGAAGGGGCATAACTGTCTCCATAAAAGCGAACGTGTACGAGTACTCTGGCTCGCGAATCGAGCCCCTTCTACTCTCCAAACGCATTCCAATCTTATCACGGGTCCACGGGACGAACGTCCACTTGCTTGGAATCGATCTTGTAGGAGAATACACGCGGCTGGTCCACGATGGCTTCGAGCAAGTCCCCAGCAGGAGATTCAGCCTTGTCAGCAAACTTCCTTTCTCCTACCAGTCGATTCCAGCTTTCATCAGAAACCGCTCGTTCCGTTCAGAGAAGGGACTCTCCGAGCTGACAGAGGAGAACCTCGGACCGGTGGAATGCCTCCGCGCAGTCTTCCTCGCCAGCGTAGTCAAGATCGCGGGTCCGGTTCCTAGAATCGGCTTCTGGAGACGGGGCAAAGGCTACGCTCTCTCAGTAACACACGATGTAGAGACAAGCACTGGCCTCGAGAAGGGAGCAGACAGACTTATGGAAGTGGAGGGACGGCTGAAGATCCGGTCAACCTGGAACATCCCCAGTGACCGCTACCCCCTTAACGCCGCGTCGCTGACAAACTTGGCCAAGAATGGCGAAGTCGGCGCCCACGACACGAAGCATGACGGCAGACTGGTATTCCTCAGCGTTGAAGAGTTGACGCTAAGACTCGCCAGCTGTAGGGCGGAGATTGAGAGTCGTGCTGATCAGAAGATTCAAGGCTTCAGGGCCCCACTGCTTCAACACAGCCTAGGCTTGGCGGAGGCACTTTCCCACTCCGGCTACGGATACGACTCTTCATGCCCATCCTGGGAGATCCTTTCCCCGACATCTCTCCGCCCCCACGGCGTAGGAACCGTCTTCCCGTTCTACATGCATAAGATTCTCGAGATCCCCGTATCCCTCCCTCAAGACCATCAGCTTATTCGAGTGGCAGGGCAGAAACCCTCGGCAGCGGTTGACCTCCTTCTCCAACTGTCAACGTGGATCCAAGGTGTTGGTGGAGCCTGCGTCTTGCTTGTTCATCCCGACTATGAGTTCGCAGAGCCCGAGAACAAACGAGAATATGAGAGGCTTCTAGAGCGCTTCCGGTCGGACCCTGACTGTGACATAATGACACTCGGCGAGATGACCGAATGGTGGAATATGAGGAGCCAGGCCAGAATCCAGATCGACGACGGCAACGCTTCAATCGCCTATCAGGGACCCATGCAAGGAGCGGGCGATCTCCAAGCCCAGCTCGTCACCGGCTACGGCGACGACGGCTTCAGCGTCGTGAACGTCTCATGACAAGCCTTCTCCTCATAGTCTGGCTCATCGTTGGTGGCGTCCACATTGGCGCCCCATTGATCTACTTTGGGCTCATGCGAAGGGTCGGCGCAAAGAGAGACTACAACATAGAGCAGAAGCCCATCGAGCCTGATGTGAGCGTCATCATTCCAACATACAACGAGGCCCCGGTCATCGCCAAGAAGATTGCAAATCTCCTGGAAAACAACTATCCGCTCGACAAGTTAGAGGTAATCATTACCGATGGAGGATCCAAAGACGGAACAGTCGAAATAGCGAGAGAGCTGTTGGAAAGAAGAAGTGTGCGAGCACGAATCCTGACCCAACGGGAGAGGAGGGGTAAGAGCTACGGTGTCAACGTCGCGCTGTCAGCCGCGAAGAACGAGATCATATGCCTAAGCGATGCAGAGTGCATGTGGGAAAAGGGAGCGCTGCACAACGCTCTGAAGTACATCTCCGATCCCTCGATCGGATCCGTTACGGGCATCCACGCGCTTTCCGGATCAGCCGAGGGATTGTCATTGAGCATCGAAGGCTCCTATCGATCGATCTACAGGATGCTGCGAGTAGCAGAGTCGAAGCTTCACAGCACTCCGGTAGCGGAGGCGGAGATCCAGGTCTTCCGGTACTCGGACGTTAAGAAGGTCGATCCGAGAGTTGGGGCGGACGATACCTGTATTGCTCTCTGTGTGGTGGAGAAAGGACTGAGGGCTATCGCTGCTGAGGACGTGATGTTCTTCGATCCTACGCCCGGGTCTTGGACCGGAAGATTCCGCCAAAAGTTCCGTCGTGGCCAGCATATACTCCAAGCCTTCCTCAAACACTCGAGACTGATCTTCCGGAGAAGAGACATTTTCTCAAGCGTGATTTTTCCAATGGAGTTCTTCATTTATGTCATCAACCCGCTCCTCTTTCCTCTCTTCCTTGTCCTTACAGTGACCCTGATGGCTACGAATCTTCTGCTTGCTCTTCTCATTGCCGGAGCCCTGGCGGTTGTCGCCGCAGTCCCGAGTCTCAGAACCGCCTTTACAACCTATCTCACGAACAATCTCACAATGCTCGCAGCTATCATTCAGGAAGCGAGAGGAAACAAGCAGCTTGTCTGGACCAAGATCGACGAGACGAGAGTCAGCCCAGAAACAGCTGAGCCCCCAGTCATTCCGAGTTGAGGTCGACATGGAAAATGGATGAAGCGAAAGTCTTGTGGGTTGAACAGGTTTTCTGATGGGAGATGAGTGACAGGTGAAGTGGAGCGGTAAAACGGCCTTGGTGACTGGAGGCGCCGGCTTCATCGGCATGAACCTCGTACGCGAGTTATGCGCGGCCAACTCTCACGTAACAGTGATGGACGATTTCTCAGCCGCACCACGTACGAACCTCTCAGGACTGCCGGTAGACATTGTCGAGCGGAGCGTGATGGAGGAATCTTCGTTCGCCAAGCTCCCGGACATTGATCACGTCTTCCACTTGGCAAGCCCCTCATCGGTGATACTCTATGGTAAGGAGCCTCAGAAGTGCTTCTCCACGACCACCATAAGCATGATCAATGTTCTGAGATACGCTAAGACGAACGGTGTCAAGAAGGTAGTATATCCTTCAAGCGGAAGCGTGTATGGCCGAGCAAGCCCACCGCAGAAAGAAACGACAATTCCGAGACCGACGAATCTATATGCGGTCGCCAAGCTGGCGTGCGAGCAGATGATCGAAGGGACTGAAGATCCACCCCCGACGACGATGTTGAGAATATTCGCAGGATACGGTCCTGGAGAAGCTCACAAAGGACAGATCGCAAGCCCCGTAGGCCTCTTCCTAAGATCCATTGCCTCCGACGAACCACCTATAATCTACGGGGACGGAACCCAGTCCAGAGACTTCATCTACATAGGTGACGTGGTAAAGATCATGATGCGAGCCGCTGAGAGCCCCGCGGTTGGAATAGTCAATGCTGGAAGCGGGGAATCACACACCTTCAACCAGGTTGTCGAGATGCTGAACCGGAGACTGGGCAAGAAAGTCACGCCCCGATACATCAACAAACCGATAAACTATCTTGAACGGACCCACGCGGACACGTCTCTGATGACTAAGACCTTCGGTGTCACTCCTTTATCTCTTGAAGAAGGTGTGGACAAGTATTGTTCGTCCATAGAACTCGCGACCTAGCCGCTGCTTGGGGTCCTAGAAATTTTCGGCGAGTTCCGCAGTAGCGAGTATCGCCTATAGGCAGCGAGCATGGTCAGAGCCACTGTATAGCTCATCAAGACGGTCGCGCTGGAAGCTCCTGTGAAGAAATAACCTGCCCCTAGAATAACGCCTAGCGAAATCGAAACGACCACGCTCAAGAAAATACTGAGGAGAATACGCTCAAGCTGGGAGAACTTATCGGCTGGAAACATGAAGCGGAGTGTGGAGTAGCCCGGTAGAAAACCGAGCAGTCCCAGCCCGAAGAGGATCCGGAGAAACGTCAGAGGCATCGTCTGTATCTGGAAGACTACGAGAACGACTTCCAAAGCGGAAACAGGTATGGTGGCATAGATCCACCAAGCCTCGGCTGGCGCTTTTAGAAAGCCTGGCGCTTTTAGAAAGCGGGACAAGGAATCATATCTTGCCATTTCGAAGTTGATGAGGCCACTCCTCTGAAGATCACTTACAATCTGCAGCAGGTCCTCTTCTGTAGAACGAATCCCCTCTTGGCTCAGCCCGCTCTCCAACTCCTTGATGGTCGAGGGCTTATACCTGCGAATGTAAGCGAGAACTAGCTCCTTCCTTATATTAGTCAAGGACCTGAGCCTCTCAGAAATCGACGAGGAAACAAACTTTTGCGGACACGCCCCCTCGCTTTGCTGTTCTGCATCCTACTATCCTCAATACTCCTCTTAATGAACACAGAACACGCGTCTGCTGGGACTGATCCCATAACCACGGCAAGAACCGACCTGGTCGCCGCGTTCCAGTCCATACAGACAGCCCAAAGGCAAGGGGCCTCCAACACAGATCTTCTTCCCCTGATCATTCAGCTCAACACTGCTCTCCAATACGAGGAGAACGCCACTGCTCTCCAACAACAAGATCCGACTGATCCGACTGCAACAGCCTATGCCTTGCAATCGATCAATCTCTCTACGAACGTCTCGCTCCAAGCCCAACGCCTTGGGGATGAAGCCCAGAGCGCGTCATTACGCAGGTCAGTTATTGCTTATGGTCTCGCGTTGACGGCCGCGACCGTCGCAGCCCTCGGGGTGGTCGGGGCTCCCAGACTGATACGGTTCATCCAGAAGAATCGACTCCGACGAGCCCGAATTGTATATGGAGAAGATAATCCTGCAAGATAAGCTGGTCGTATTCCTCATCCTACTCGTATCCTTCGCTGCAATTTTCAGTTCTGCAACATTCTATGCTCTCAGCCCTAGAGCCTCCCAGCCCCTCATGGCCATGGGCATCTACTCGCGAACAGGACTTCTGGGGTATACTGTGCCTGCGACCAACTCGTCGGTCACGAGCGGGGACAGACTCAACTGGACCCTATCCGTGACCAACGATATGGGCTCGGCCCAGTTTGTTATGATAATCGCAAGAATGGCAAACTCGACCTTCCCGTCCTCTAATTCTTCAACCCCATCCACCTTTCCCGAAATTGTCGCGCCGGAGCGTTTCGTCGGAGATGGCGAAACTTCGAATATCGGCTTCAACTGGGCTCTCCAATCCGTCACGCCCCAGTCTGGGGGAAGACTCTTGCTCAACCTGGATGTTGAAGGCAAACCGGTCGTAATAACCGGAGATAGCTTTCGGTGGATCTTTGAGCTCTGGACCTACGACCTAGTCTGTGGCTGCTTCCACTATGGCTACGGTCCCCAGAACGGTTCAACAGGTGTTTGGCTCCAAGTCTGGTTCAACCCTTCCGGCTAGAATCGCGCCCGCCCCGGATGATCAGCCGAGATGCCTGTTCTCATACAAACGGTCGGTGCCCGTGGAGTAGACCAGGTTGAAGCTGTGAGAGGCGTCGATCTCGAAAGCTGATTTCAGGTTGACATAGTAAGTGGAGTTAGAGCCGAATCTCATGATGTAGAGGTTATCGAAGAAATCTTGGATGAGCAGGTAGTCGGCGGTACTGTCTGCCCTAGTGAAAGTGAGATTGTATCCAGCGTTTGCACCATAAGTACCGAATTTGATGTAAATGCCGCTCTTGCCTGTGATGTCCGATTGCTCTAGCAGAATCGCGCCTTCATAGCCGTAGAATGGAGCGTAGTATTTTTCCCCATACCATCCCGGATGGGCCACCAGCAGCGAGTGCACGTTGGTCGTCGCGGCCACGTTAGCAGCCAGCAGGTCCGATTGAGGCAGGTACTGGAAGGAGTCTCCAGCGTAGCGGGGCAGCGGCATCACTATAGAGAACCCGACAACCACCACCATAAGCGCAACGGCAAAGGGCCGTAGAAAAGACCAGCTCCTGATCCTGAGGTCTGCTCGGCGCTCGAGCAACGAAGCGGAAAGGAACGCGAAGGGAATCAACGCGAAGAGGTAGCTCCTCTGAAGAACATCCGGATTTCCGAACAGTGCGACGGGTATCGTAGAGACTGCTGCCAGGAATAATCCTGCTAGAAAGTATTCTCTATCGCGGAATCGCTTGATGAAGACCAATAGGATCAGCCCCAACACCCAGATAGCTGCAGACATACCCTCCTCCACCAGAAGAGCCACTTGGTAGCTGGGCAACGGTGTGGGAGGGGCTTTGGGAGGTAGGTAAGGCAGGCCCCCTAGCCCGGCTGAAGCCGCAGCGTCTGCGATCCCCAAAACTACTCCGAGCGCGGCCGTGGCTACACCAAACCACCAGACTGCTACAAATGCGAGGAGGGTAAGCAAGAACGGCCCGACATTAGAGATATTCGATCTGATCGCTTGAAGCCGCCCAGAGGAGACTATGGGCCTCAGAATTAGGAAACCGATCGTTCCAAGACTCGTCACGAGAGAGGTCTCGGGATGACTAAATACGAACACTGGTATAGAAGCAATCAACATCAGAGTCAAGAGTCGCAAGTGAGTCTTATCCTCGAACTTCCGGAGGAGGAGATACATGAAGCCGAGATACGGGATCAGCTCGAGGCTCTGGGGAGAGAGATGAAGCTGGAACCAGAACCCGCTCAT
>WNES01001106.1_pt1 | contig 16784 bp, 9 predicted proteins | sample 5399931 | NCBI WGS metagenome assembly WNES01 (sample SAMN13153332, study PRJNA577476) | soil metagenome | isolation source: 20 cm grassland meadow soil 2 days after 3rd rain plot 5 | place: USA:California | collected 2015-11-11
CAACCCCGGGTCCCGTGACCGTGGAGATTCGCGACGCGCGTGGCGGCGTGGTGCGCCGCTTCTCGAGCGACGACCACGCGACGCCGCCCGCGGAGCGGGTGCAAATCGCCGACGAATGGCTGCCGCGCTTCGAGCCGCCGACCCGGAATGTCGGGCTGAACCGCTTCGTGTGGGACCTGCGCTATCCTCCGCCGCCGGCCGCGCGCTACGGCTACAGCATTGCCGCGATCGCCGGCCAGGGAACGGTCGCCGAGCCGCAGGGGCCGCTCGTCTTGCCTGGGGTTTACGAAGTCCGGCTCGGCGTCGGGGAGCGAGCGTACACACGGACCATGCGGGTCGAGCTCGATCCGCGGGTCCACGTCGCCGACTCCGCGCTGGTCGTCCAGCTGCGGCTCGGCCTCGACATCTGGAACGCGATGGCGGAGCAGCGCGCGCTCGCGGGCAGCCTGCGCAGTGCGCGCGACCAGGTCCGCGCCCTCGCCGGCCGCTCGGTCGATCGCGCGACGCGGGGCTCCCTCACCGCCCTCGAGCGCCTGGCCGACAGCCTCGCGCGCACGGCGGGGGCCGCAGGCGACGAGCTGGCCGGGCTCGAGACCGCCGTGGAGAGCGCCGATCGCGAGCCTCCCCAGCAGGCGCGCGCCGTGTTTGCCGCGCAGCAGGAGCGCGTGGCGGGCGCCGTGCGCCGCTGGCGGCAGGTGCTCACCGCCGAGCTGCCGGCCCTCAATCAGCAACTCGGGCGGGAGGGGGCGCCGGCGCTGCAGCTGCGGGAGCAGGTCCCGGAGAGGAAGACGGGGCCGTGGTAGGGTGCCGGGCCGCGGCTTGAGCCGCGACCAGGGGATTGCGCGCACGGCCCTCGAGAGAGAAGATGATCTTATGAGCCGACTGGGGAAGTACCTGGGGCGACTCGCGCTCGCGGGCTCGCTCGTCCCCGCCGGCGGCGTCGCCCACAACGATCCCTGGGCAGGACCGGTGCGCGGGTCGTGGGTCCGCACCGGACCCGCCGCGACCGGCGACGTGGTGCTCGTATCGGGCGGGAGCGGCGCCGAAATCGTGGTCGGCGCGGCCGAAAACCTGAACGTGCGCCAAGCCGCGGCCTTCCTGGCGGGGGATATCGAGACGATCAGCGGGTATCGGCCGCCCATCGTCCTGACGCCCACGGCCGGGAAGACCAGCATTCGCCTCGCGACGATGGGAAATGGACCGCTCCCGGGCGCGATCGGTGCAGCGCAGCTACGGGGTCAGTGGGAGTCCTACCGGGTCGTCACCACGCCGCGGACCGTCTGGCTGGTAGGGTCGAACCCCCGCGGCACGGCGTTCGCGGCCTACACCCTGTCCGAGCGGCTCGGCGTGGATCCGCTCTACCTCTGGACGGGCTCCGTGCCGGAGCACCGTGACCCGCTGATCCTCAAGGGCACGCGCTTCGCCCAGGGGCCGCCGACGTTCAGGTATCGCGGGTTCTTCCACGACGACGAGGACATCCTGCCCCGTCCCTTCGACGCCCGTGGGTACCCGCTGCAGACCGGGGACGTGCCGCTCGTCTGGTACCGGCGCTTCTTCGAAACGGCGCTGCGGCTGCGGATGAACATGGTGGCGCCGTACGTGCGCGTGCATCGCCGCTTCGAGGTGCAGCAGCTGGCCAGCGAGTGGGGCCTCTACTACACGTCACACCACTACGACATCCTCGTTTCCAATCCGTTCGGTCTGACCACCTTCAACCTGGCCGCCGAGCGCGGCGTGCGGCCCGACTACGACTGGTTCACGAATCGGGACGGCCTGCTGACCTTTTGGCGGGGCGGCGTCTCGGAAAACCACACGCTGGACGTGATCTGGCCGGTGGGGCTGCGGAACACCTCGGATCGCTCGTATGTGTGGCCGGCGGGGACGACCGACGACGACAAAGCGCGAGTGTTCCGCGAGGTGATTGGGTTGCAGGTCGCGATGGTGCGGGACGCGCTGCCACCGGGGCGCACGCCTGTCTTTCACTTCACCATGTACTCAGAGATGCTGGACCTGTACCGCCGCGATCCGGCGGCGTTCGGGTTGCCGGACGACGTCATCATCGTCTGGCCGGACGACAACGACGGCCACATGCGCGGCCTCCCGAGCGATCTGGGCCGCTGGAAGCACGGCGTCTACTACCACCTGGCGTACCTCGGGGGGAACCTGAGCAAGCAGACCACGCACACCGTGGCTCCCGAGACGATCGCGGGAGAGTTCCAGCGCATCGTGCAGGCCCGGGCCACCGAGTACATGCTCGTCAACGTCTCGGAGCTGCGCGACTACGTCATGGGCGCGCGCCTGATCGCCGACATCACCTGGAACGCGCCGGCGGTGTACGCCTCGCCCGACCCGGCGAGCCGGTTCGTGGCATGGTGGACGCAGGAATATTTTGGGCCGGCGGCCGCCGCGGCGCGGGCGGCGTACGACCGCTACCATGCACTACTCGACACGCCCGACAAGCTCTGGTACGCGTCGGAAGCGGTGCAGAACTTGATCGAGCGTCTCTGGCGTCGGGTGACCGGCCAGCCGTTCACGCCCTTCAACGCCGATACCCTGGCGGTGCTCCAGATGCGCATCGGCCGCCTCGATTCGGCCTTGACCACCGCGGCGGAGGCCGCGGCCGCGATGACCTCGGCAGAGCAGCGGTTCTTCTCCGTCGACGTCGGCCTCGGCTTGCGGATCGATGAGCGACAGACCCGGGCCGCGCTGAAGCTCGCGGACGCACTCCAGGCGCCGGACTCGGGCCTCATGTGGCGGCTCATCCGCGAGGCGCTGACGCCGCTGGAGCAGCTCGAAGCGGAGTTCGCCCGCGCGGAATACCCGCCGTTCGACCGCTGGTACCACGAGACGTGGATCCGGGCCGGATTGCAGCGCAACAACCCGCACCGCGCGTACGTGGAGCTCCGCGCGTTCATCGCGAGCGACGGCCGCTCCCGGCTCGAGCCGCCTCCGTTCTCCGGTTTCGGGCGGCCGCCCGCGACAGCGGGATCGAGCGCGCCGGTGCGGACGCCATGACGGCGTGCTGACGACATGAGGGCGGCGCTTTGAGTGCGCGGGTAAACCCGCGACTCGGCCCTGTCAGTGACCTGACCGCGCAGAGCCGCTTCAGCCGCAGACGCCGAGTCGCGGCTCTCGCCGCGTTCGCGGCGGTCGTGAACGCGTGCGCTTCCTCGTCGCCCGCGCCGCAGCTGCACTGGCTCGGGTCCTGGACGGCGGCGCAGCAGCTCGTCGAGCCGCGCAACATGCCTCCCGCTCCGGGCTTATCCGGCAGCACGCTGCGCCAGGTGATCCACACGTCGGTCGGCGGATCGACGCTGCGTGTGCGACTCGCGAATACGTTCGGTGACGGACCGCTCGCCGTCACCGCGGCTCACGTCGCCCGGTCGCTCGGCGGGAGCGCCATCGAGGTGGCGAGCGACCGCGCGCTGACGTTCGCCGGAGCGGACTCGGTGCGCATCGCTCCCGGCCTCGAGGCAACCTCCGATCCTCTGGAGTATGAAGTCCCCGCGCTCGGCGACCTGGCCGTCACCATCCACATCGGGACCGCGCCCGCGGAGGTGACGGGGCATCCCGGCTCGCGGACCACGTCGTACCTTCAGGCCGGCCAATGGGTGTCCTCGGCCGAGCTCCCCGATGCCGTGACGACCGATCACTGGTACGTGATCGCGGGGCTCGACGTCGCGGCTGAGGGGGCGGCGGTCGTCACTCTGGGCAACTCGATCACCGACGGGCGCGGCTCCGGCACCAACCGGAACAACCGCTGGCCCGACAACCTCGCGCGTCGCCTGCAGGGGGATCCGCGCACCAGTCACGTCGCCGTGCTCAACGCCGGCATCGGCGGCAACACAGTCCTCTCCGCCGGCCTGGGCCCGACGGCGCTGGCGCGGCTGGATCGTGACGTCCTCGCGCAGAGTGGAGCGCGTTGGGTGATCCTGCTCGAAGGCGTCAACGACATCGGGGGGGCGCGCGCGCCGGGAAGTGCCGTCGCCGTGGCGCGGGAGCTGTTGGTGGCCTACCGCAAGATCATCGCTCGCGCCCACGCACGCGGACTCCGCGTCTACGGCGCCACGATCCCCCCGTTCGGCGGATCCCACTACGACGGCGACGAGCGGGAGGCGGCTCGGCAGACCGTGAACCGCTGGATCCGCGAGAGCCGCGCGTTCGATGCGGTCATCGACTTCGACGCGGCGCTGCGCGACCCCGTAGAGCCATCGCGATTGCGGCCTTCGGCCGACACGGGCGACCACCTGCACCCCAACGAAGCAGGGTACCGCCTGATGGCCGACGCGATCGACCTGGCGCTGTTCATTCCCTGAATGCAGAGTCTGCCATGACTTGCCGGTCGGCGCGTGTGGTGCTCGCCGTGCTGGTCACCCTGCTCGCGCCAGGCACGGCTGCCCGCACGCAGCAGCTGACGTTCACGGCCTACCACGCGAACGGGATCTACGACGTTCGTGAGCGCGTGGGGTGGAACGTCGGGGTGGCCCCGGGACAGACCGCCGCCGGGATGTACCGCTACACGCTCAAGCGCGACGGCCTGGCGATGATCGGCACGGGCACGCTGAACCTGTCGTCGGGGCAGGCGAGCATCGAAACATCGCTCGACCGACCGGGGATGGTCCTCGTCGAGGTGCGGCCGCCGGCCGGAACGACCGGCTTCCACGGGGCCAGCAAGTCCGAAATCGGCCGGGTCCTGCTCGGTGCGGCGGTGGCACCCCGGCAGATCCGGCCGTCGGGCCGCCGGCCTGCGGACTTCGACGCCTTCTGGGCCGCCGAGCTGCGCCGACTGGATTCCGTCCCCCCCGATGCCGTTCTTATGCCTGGTGAGAGCGGCCGACCGGACGTCGAGTTCTTCACGATCCGGATCAACAATGTGGGCGGCGCGCACATCTACGGACAGCTTGCCTGGCCGGCGCGGCAGGGAAGAGGAGAGGGCGGCGGGGTGTTCCCGGCGCTGCTCATCCTCCAGTGGGCGAGCCCGCCCTACCCGCTCCAGCGCGAGTGGGTGACCGACTATGCCGCCCAGGGCTGGCTCGTTCTCAACGTAGAGCCGCACGACGTGCCCGCCGACATGCCGCAGGCGTTCTACGACGCGCTGCCCCAGCTGATCAAGGACTACCGGCTCATCGGGCGACACAGCCGGGTCGAGAGCTACTTTCTCCCGATGTATCTGGGCGACTACCGGGCGGCCGAATACCTCGCGAGCCGCCCCGACTGGGATGGCCGGACCCTGGTGGTGATGGGGACCAGCATGGGGGGCCAGCAGGCCTTCGCTGTGGCCGGTCTCAACCCGCGGATCACGGCGCTCATCGCGAACGTGCCGGCGGCCTGCGATCTCCTGGGCCCGCTGAGCGGCCGGGCCGCTCCCTACCCCAATTGGGACGTGGATCGGGCGGACGTGCGCCGCACGGCCGGCTACTTCGACGCTGTCCACTTCGCACCGCGCATCCGCGCGCGTGCCCTGGTCTCGATGGGGTTCATCGACGAGACCACGCCGCCGGCGGGGATCTGGGCCGCCTTCAACCAGCTGCCGGGCCGCAAGGAGGCCGTGCCGCTGGTGGAATCGCCGCACAACCACCTGGCGACGCCCGACCAGGTGCGTCCCTACGCCGAGCGCTCCGCGGCCTGGCTCGATATCCTCGCCCGCGGCGGCGACCCGCTCCCCCCGGACTCACTGTCTTCGGGAAAGGCGATACGATGACCGCGGCCGTGAGCGGCTCACCGTTCGCGGTCGCCGGACGCGTCGCCGTCGTCACCGGCGGCTACGGCGTACTGGGGGGCGCGATCGCCGCAGGTTTGGCGCGGGCGGGAGCGGCGGTCGCGATCCTGGGTCGTCGGCCCGAGGCCGCCGAGGCGAAGGCCGCGGCGATCCGGCGGGACGGCGGCGACGCGTCCGTGCTCATCGCGGACGTCCTCGATGAGGGGCGGGTGCGCCGCGCCCGGGACGAGCTGCTCGAGGCGCGGGGCCGCATCGACATCCTCGTCAACGCCGCCGGTGGGAACGTCGCACGCGCCCGCAGTGACAACCGGCCCGTGTTCGACGTGCCGCTCGACGCCCTGGACGAAGCACTCCGCCTCAACCTCCAGGGCACCCTCATCCCGTCGCTCATCTTCGGCGAAGCCATGGGCCGCCAGGGCTCCGGCTGTATCGTGAACATCTCGTCGATGGCGGCGCGGCGCGCGCTCAGCGGGGTCCTGGCGTATTCCATCGCCAAGGCGGGGATCGACGCCCTCACGCACTGGCTGGCTGCCGACCTGGCGCGCACCTATGGCGACAAGCTCCGGGTGAACGCGATCGCCCCAGGGTTCTTCGTGACCGAGCAGAACCGCGATGTCCTCGTCCAATCGGACGGCTCCTATACGGATCGCGCCCGCGCCATCATTGCGCACACACCGATGGGGCGGCTCGGGACGCCCGACGAGGTGGTGGGCGCGGTGCAGTGGCTGTGCAGCGACGCCGCGGCGTTCGTGACGGGCGTCGTCCTCCCGGTGGACGGCGGGTTCAGTGTATCCGGCGGCGTCTGAATCGATCGGGCGCGCCGTCACCCGGGTCCGGTGGACGGTCGTCGCGCTCTTGTTCGGGGCGACCACCGTCAACTACATCGACCGCCAGGTGCTCGGGATTCTCGCGCCGACGCTCACCCGCGAGCTCGGATGGCGCGAGACGGACTACGCCAGGATCGTCTCGTGGTTCAGCGTCGCCTACGGCTTCGGGCTGCTCGGCATGGGTCGCTTCATGGACCGCATCGGCGTGCGCGTCGGCCTCTCGGTCGCGGTCGGCCTGTGGAGTCTGGCTTCCATGGGACACGCGCTGGTGCGTACCGTGGGCGGCTTCGGCGTGGCGCGCGCCCTGCTCGGGGTCGGCGAGTCCGGCAACTTCCCGGCTTCGGTCAAGACCGTGGCCGAGTGGTTCCCGAAGCGCGAGCGTGCGCTCGCCACCGGGATCTTCAACGCCGGCAGCAACGTCGGCGTGATCCTCGCCGCGCTGCTGGTGCCGTGGATCGCGCTCGCCCTGGGCTGGCGGTGGGCGTTCATCGCCACGGGGGCGCTCGATCTCGTCTGGCTCGTGGCGTGGCTCACGCTTTACCGGGACCCGGGCCGACACCCCCGTGTCTCCCCCGCCGAGCTGGCGTGGATGCGCAGTGATCCGGTCGAGCCCGCCGGCACCGTCCCCTGGCGCAGCCTGCTGGGCCGTCGGCAGACTTGGGCGTTCATCGTCGGCAAGGCGATGACCGATCCGGTCTGGCTGTTCTATTTGTTCTGGCTTCCCAAGTTCCTGGACGCGAGCTTTGGCGTGCGTCTCGCGGGGCTCGCCGCGCCGCTGGTGGTCATCTACGTGGCCGCCGACGTGGGCTCGGTCACCGGCGGGTGGATCTCCGGTGCCCTGATCAAGCGCGGCTGGAGCGTCAACCTCGGCCGCAAGACGGCGCTGCTCGTCGCGGCCCTGGCCATCGTCCCGACGATCTTCGCGCCGGCGGCCGGACGCATGTGGGTGGCGGTGAGCATTGTCGGCGTGGCCGCCGCGGCGCACCAGTGGTGGTCCGCGAACCTCTTCACCACCGTGAGCGACATGTTCCCGCGGCACGCCGTCGCCTCCGTGGTCGGCATCGGAGGCTTCGCCGGGATGTTCAGTGCCTTCGCGTTCCAGCGACTCACCGGAGCGCTGCTCGAGGCGACCGGCGGTAGCTACGCGCCGATCTTCGCCGTGCTGGGGCTCGCCTATGTCGGCGCCCTGGTGTTCATGCACCTCCTCGCCCCGCGCCTCGAGCCCATCGGCGTGCCGGGGGAGTGACCGCTTGCTCCAGGCCAGTCATCAAGTCAGTTTATCACCGTCCCCATGAAGATCACCGACATTCGCGCCACGCCGGTCTCGGTTCCCCTGGAGGCGCCCCTGCGTCACGCGAACGGGTGTCACTGGGGCCGCTTTGTGCGCACCATCGTCGAGATCGAGACCGATAACGGTCTGATCGGCCTCGGTGAGCTGGGGGGCGGCGGCGAGAGCGCCAGCGCCGCCGTGCACGGGCTGAAGCCGTATCTCGTGGGGCGCGACCCCACGCAGATCGAAGAGCTGCGCTTTGTCATCGCCAACCCGACCGCCTCGCTGTACAACCTGCGGACCCAGCTGCTCGCCGCCGTCGAGTTCGCGTGCCTGGACCTGCTGGGCCAGGCGTGGGGCGTGCCGGTGTGCACGATCCTCGGCGGCCGGCTGCGCGATCATGTGCCGTTCGCTTCCTACCTGTTCTTCCGCTACGCCAACGCGGCGAACGGGTGCGGGGAAGTGCGCACCGTGGACCAGCTGGTGGCGGAGGCGCGCGCCCTCAAGACGGAGTTGGGTTTCACCACGCACAAGCTCAAAGGCGGCGTGTTCCCGCCGCGCTACGAGCTGGAGTGCTACCGCGCCCTGGCCGCGGCGCTGCCGGGGGACAGCCTGCGCTTCGATCCCAACGGCGTCTGGTCCACGGAGCAGGCCGTCTGGTTCGCGCGTCAGATCGAGGATTTGAACAACGACTACCTCGAAGACCCGGTCTACGGGCTGCATGGCATGCGCCGGGCCCGCGAGCGGATCCGGATGCCGCTGGCCACCAACACCGTGGTCGTCGGGTTCGAGCAGCTGGCGGCCAACGTGCTCCAGACCGCCGTGGACGTCATCCTCCTCGACACGACGTTCTGGGGTGGGATCCGCCCCTGCGTGAAGGCGGCCGGCATCTGCGAGGCGTTCCAGTTCGGCGTGGCCGTGCACTCCTCGGGTGAGCTGGGCATCCAGCTGGCGACCATGCTGCACCTCGGCGCCGTGCTTCCGAACCTGACCTTCGCCGCGGACGCGCACTACCACCACCTCGTGGACGACGTGGTCCAGGGCGGCAAGCGAGCGTACTGCAAAGGCGCCATGGCGGTCCCGACCGCCCCGGGGCTCGGCGTGACGCTGGACCGGGAGCGCGTGGCCCGCTATCACGAGGACTTCCTGCGGCTCGGGACTTACCCGTACGACCAGGATCCGCTGCGTCCCGGCTGGGCGCCGCTGATCCCCAACGCGCGCTGGGCCGATCCGGCCGACGCGCGCGTCCCGCACGTGCCCGCCTGAGGCGCACGCGCGTGCGCCCGTCCGCGCTGGTCGCGTTCCTGTTCTCCGGGTTCGTCCTGTTCGTCGCCGTCGGGCCCCGGACGCTCGGCGCCGAGGACGGCTACGAGTTGTGGCTGCGCTATCCGCTGGTCGGGGACGCGGCCCGCCTGGCCGAGTACCGGGAAGCCATCACGCAGGTGGTCGCGGCGTCCGACGCGCCCACCATGCAGGCCGCTCGCGACGAGCTGGTCACGGGGCTGGGCGGATTGCTCGGACGGGACACTCCGGTCGCGGGCGCTGTCAGCCAGGACGGCGCACTCGTCGTGGGAACGCCCGCGAATTCGCGCGTGGTCGCCGCGCTGCCCCTCGCCGATGCGCTGCGCCAGGCGGGCCCGGAGGGCTTCGTCCTCCGGGCGATGGCGATCGGCGGCCGGCGCGCGATCGTCGTCGCCGCGAACCGGGACGTCGGCGTCCTGTACGGAGCGTTCGACCTGCTGCGCCTGCTCCAGACCGAGTCGCCCCTTGCCGGGCTCGACGTGGTGAGCGCCCCGCGCCTGCGGCTTCGCCTGCTCGACCATTGGGACAACCTCGACGGCACCGTGGAGCGCGGCTACGCGGGAGCGTCGTTGTGGGAGTGGGCACGCCTCCCGGACTCGATCAACCCGCGCTACCGTGACTACGCGCGGGCCAACGCGTCGGTCGGAATCAACGGTGTGGTGCTGACCAACGTGAATGCCAACGCCCTGATCCTGACCGCGGCATATCTCGTGAAGGTCGCCGCCCTGGCGAGGGTGTTTCGCCCCTACGGCATCAAGGTCTACCTCACCGCCCGCTTCAGCGCTCCGATCGAGATCGGCGGGCTGTCCACCGCCGATCCCCTCGACTCGGGCGTGCGCGGCTGGTGGGCCGCGAAGGTGCAGGAGATCTACCGCGTGATCCCGGACTTCGGCGGCTTCCTGGTGAAGGCCAACTCCGAGGGGCAACCGGGTCCACAGGATTACCACCGCACGCACGCCGACGGCGCCAACCTGCTGGCGGACGCACTCGCGCCGCGCGGGGGGGTCGTGATGTGGCGCGCGTTCGTCTACTCGAGCGACGTGCCGAGCGACCGCGTCATGCAGGCGAGCGACGAGTTCGTGCCGCTGGACGGCGCGTTCCGGCGCAACGTGCTGATCCAAGTGAAAAACGGCCCGCTCGATTTCCAGCCGCGCGAGCCGTTTCATCCACTGTTCGGTGCCATGCCGCGCACGCCGCTGATGATGGAAGTGCAAATCACCAAAGAGTACCTCGGCCAGGACACTCACCTCGCGTTCCTGGCCCCGATGTGGGAAGAAGTCCTCCGGGCCGACACGTACGCCCGCGGCCCCGGCTCGACGGTGGCGAAGCAGATCCAGGGCATCGCCGGCGTCGCCAACGTCGGCACGGACCGCGACTGGTGCGGCTCGGTTATGAACCAGGCCAACTGGTATGCGTTCGGGCGGCTGGCATGGGACCACACGCTGTTGTCGGCCGCCATTGCCGACGAGTGGATCCGGATGACGTTCTCGAACGATCCACGCGTCGTCCGCCCGGTGACGGCCATGCTGCTCGCCTCCCGTGAGGCGGTGGTGAACTACATGACGCCGCAGGGACTCGCCCACCAGATGGCGCGAGGGTCTCATTACGGCCCCGGGCCGTGGGTTACGGGGGGCCGCGCCGATCAGACTTCGATCTACTTCAATCGTGCCGACTCGGCAGGGCTGGGGTTCGACCGCACCGCCACGGGCAGCAACGCGGTGCGCCAGTATGCCCTACCGGCGCGAAGCCGCTTCGCGAGCCGCGACTCGGTGCCCGAGAACCTCCTGCTCTGGTTTCACCACGTCGGGTGGCGCGAACGCCTGCGGTCGGGCCGCACCTTGTGGGAGGCGCTGCTGCGGCACTACCAGGCCGGCGTCGACACGGTGCGCTGGATGCGACGGACCTGGGACGCCCTGGCGATCGACGCGCTGGTGGACCCCGAACGATTCCACCGCGTCCAGGCGCTGCTGCGCATCCAGGAGGCCGAGGCGCGGTGGTGGCGCGATGCGTCGGTACTGTATTGGCAGTCGTTCTCGCACCTGCCGCTCCCCCCGGACTACGAGGCGCCGGCGCATCCGCTCGACTGGTACCGGCAGTTGCACTGTCCCCCCGATCCGCGCAAACCCCGCTGCCCCGCCATCGCGGGAGCCCCGTGAACCACCCGCGCCGACCTTGACAACCCGGGCGCGGGGCGTAGAATCGCCCAAGTCACGTTGTGATCTTATGACTTTGGAGGTCGGCACATGCGTCTTCCTTCCATGCGTCCGAACGCGGTTGTAGTCCTCCTGCTGGGGCTGATGCTGGCGGTGCCCGGCGTGGGCCGCCTCCAGGCGCAGGAGACGGGCCAAGTAACCGGCACCGTGACCGATGAGCAGGGCCAGCGGGTTGCAGTCGCGAGCGTGGTGGTCCAAGGCACGCGCCTCGGCGTCGTCACCGGGCCCGACGGGAGCTACGTGCTCTCGGGAGTCCCTCCCGGCACGCACACGGTGGTGGCGAGGGTGATCGGCTACGGTGTTGCCACACAAGTCGTGAGCGTGGTGCCCGGGCAGAGCGTGGTCGCCGACTTCCGGCTGAGCGTCAAAGCGATCGAGCTCCAAGGGCCGGTGGTCGTCGGCTACGGCACGCAGGAGAGGCGCACGGTGACCGGCGCGGTGTCGACGGTGAAGGCGGCGCAGATCGCCGAGCTCCCGACGTCGAACGCGCTCAAGGCGATCCAGGGCCGCGTGCCGGGCGTGGACATCGTGAACGCCGGCAACAAGCCCGGCGACAGCGTGAGCATCTTCATTCGCGGCGTCCGCTCGATCACCGCGAGAAACAATCCGCTCATCGTGGTGGACGGCGTTCCCACCGCCGGCGGGATCGGGGACTTCAACGCGAACGACATCGTTTCCATCGATATCCTGAAGGACGCGGCCGCCACGGCGATTTACGGCAGCCGCGGCGCCAACGGCGTGGTGCTGATCACCACGAAGGGCGCGGGCACGGGCGGGGTGAAGACGCAGTTCACGGCCGACGCGTACGTGATAGGCCAGCGTCCGTACGGCCTCCCCACCATGATGAACCCTCAGCAGTATCTGGAGATGCTGCAGGCGGCCGCGCGCTATGCCGGTGTGCCCGACGACCCCAGCTCGGTCCTGAGCGCGGAGCAGCAGGCGGCCTATGCGGCGGGCCAGGCGACGGACTGGCAGAAGCTGATCGAGCGCACCGGCCAGCAGCGGAGCGTTTACATCGGGATGAACGGAATCTCCGAGAACACCCGCTTCAACCTGTCCGGGAACTACTTCGACCAGACTGGGACGGCGGTGGGCTTCGACTTCAACCGGTTCACGGGCAACGCCTCCGTGGATCACGTGCAGGGCCGGCTGCGCCTCGGGCTCACCGCCTCCTACACCCATTCCCTGAAGGCGACGGCGCTGGGCGACGGCCTCTGGGGGGCGGCGCGTCAGCAGACCGGTTTTGGGTCGCCGTACGACGCCAACGGCCTCATCCTCGCGCATCCGGATGGCGACCAGTTGGCCTTTAATCCGCTCAAGGCCGTGCAGGGTGTGCGGAACGACGTGACGCGCGACCGCTTCTTCGCGTCGGCGTTCGGCACGTTCCAGCTGCTCGACGGCGTGAACCTGCGCGTGAACTTCGGGCCGGACTACACCCATCAGAGCACCGCGTACAACCAGTTCGCCAACCTGCAGTACACCCTGGACGCCATGCTCCAGGTGAACCGGGACATCGGCACGGTGCACCACGTGGATGCCACCCTGCTGTACGGCATCCAGAAATTTCGGAGCTCGGCCGCCAACGAGAGCGCGGTGCTCATTCCGTACGACGAGGCGCTCTACTACTCGCTGGGCCAGGGGCAGCAATACCTCCTCACGACGGCCCTCACCGAGACGGCGCTCGAGTCATACATGGGTCGCGTGGTCTACACGCTCCGGGACCGCTATACCGTCTCCGCCGCGCTCCGGCGTGACGGCGCCAGCCAACTGGCGCCCGGGCACAAATGGGTGACCTTCCCGACGGTCGGCCTGGCGTGGCAGCTCGGGGACGAGCCGTTCATGCGGCGATTCGCCTTCCTGAACGCCCTCAAGCTGCGCGGTAGCTACGGCGTGACCGGCAACTCGTCCATCGATGCGTACCAGACCGAGGGCGCGCTCTTGCGCACCCCGTACAACTTCGGCTCGACGACGGCGCCCGGGTACGCCCCGAACCCGAACAATCCGGCCAACCCCAACCTCAGGTGGGAAAAGACCGCGCAGACCGACCTTGGCGTCGAGTTCGGCGCGCTGGACAGCCGCATCACGGGCACCGTCGACTGGTACAGGCAGAATACCCGCGACTTGCTGCTGCAGCGCACCCTGCCGCAGACCTCCGGTTACAGCCAGGCGCTGCAGAACATCGGCAAGACGCGTAACACCGGTGTCGAAATCGGGCTCTCTTCGATCAACGTGAACAACCCGCACGGAATCCGGTGGCAGACCGACATCAGCTGGGCCCACAACCATAACGAGATCGTCGCCCTGGCCGTGTCGGACACGGTCGGGTGTCCGGTGGGCGCGAGCCCGTGCGACCTCAACAACGGCTGGTTCGTCGGCCAGCCGATCAACACCGGCAGCCAGACTGCCCCGCTGAACTCGACCGGCGGCTTTACGGGCGACCCGCAGCGCCGGGTGTGGTACGACTACAAGTTCCTGGGCATCTGGCAGGGGAGCGAGGCGGCGGAGGCGGCCGTGTACGGCGCCAAGCCCGGACAGATCAAGGTCGCCGACTTTAACGGCGACGGCGTGATCAACGCGAAGGACATGGTGCTGCAGGGCAATTCCTATCCGAAGTGGACGGCCAGCATATACAATCGCGTTTCCTGGAAGAGCTTCGACCTGTCGGCGCTGGCGAGCTTCCGCTGGGGGTACACGATCTTCAACACGTACATCCCGGCGCTGTCCGGTCGGTTCGGCAACATCGTGACCGATTACTGGACCCCCTCCACCCCGTCCAACGCCAACCCCGCTCCGAACCTGAAGGGCACGCCGCTCGACTACGGGAACACGCGCGGCTACGTGGACGGCTCTCACTGGCGCATCCGCAACATCCAGCTCGGCTACACGCTGCCGCCGTCGCTGGCCGGCCGGTTTCGCGCGACCACGGCGCGCATCTACGCGACGGCGAACGAGCCGTTCGTTTCCTACAAGTACGATTACTTCGATCCGGAGAGCGGCTGGGCCGGTGGTTCCCCCGTGTACCGGTCGCTGCTCATCGGTGCCAACGTCAGCTTCTGACCAGGTCGGACACCGTGAAAGGAATGGGATCGAGATGAAGCGACTGCTCTATGGCGTCCCACTGGCGCTCACCCTGGGGCTCGGCGGGTGTGTGGACCTCAGTGAGAAGCTGGTGTCGAGCCTGGGGTCGACCTACGTCTCTACGCCGCAGGGCCTCACCGATGCGACGAACGCGATCTACGCCGGCCTGCGCGGCTTTTATGGCAGGGGCGAGACGGATTACGCGCTGACGGAGCTGGGCACCGATATCTGGACGGCTGCGGACCAGGTATCGGCCGGCGGCGCACAGAACTGGATCTACTACGACACGTACGCGCCGACGTACACCAGCCAGGGAAGCTTCCTCGATGCTTTCTGGGGGTGGGGGTACACCGAGATCAACCGCGCGAACACGGTGCTGGACCAGGGCCCACAAATCCCCGTCGGCGGCACCCTCACGCAGGCCGTGAAGGACTCGCGGCTGGGCGAGGCGCACTTCCTGCGCGCCCTCGCGTACTTCGAGCTGGTGCAGCAGTTCGGCGGCTTGACCATCAACCTGCACGCGGCCCAGGGCGTCTCCACCGAGGCCACGCGCCAGTCGGAGGACAGCGTCTACAAGGTCATCATCGACGACCTGATCCAGGCGATCAACCTGCTGCCGGTGACGCAGCCCGACTACGGCCGCGCCACGAAGGGAGCCGCGCAGAACCTGCTGGCCAAGGTCTACCTCACGCGCGCCTACCGCGAATGGAACACCGCCAACCTGCAGCCGGACTTCCAGCAGGCGCTCGACCTGGCCACGACCGTGATCACTTCCGGCCAGTACTCGCTGGTGCCGAATTTCGCGAGCCTGTGGTGCGGGACGCACCGCGCGGCGGTGCCTGCGGACCCCGGCGGCCAGAGCTTCTGCGACCTGACGAATTATTCGAAGCAGAACTCCGAGTTCATCTTCGTGACGCAGTACTCGTACGACCCCACCCAGTACCAGAGCGGGCAGACGAACTACGACCACCTCGAGTTCCTCAGCCAATACGATGGCAACCCCGCCTGGGCGGCCGGGCTGGTGCGCGACCTGGATAACGGCCGGCCCTTCCGGCGGCTACGGCCGACCCCGGCGCTGCTCGACTTCTTCGCCCAGACGCGCTGGGCCGGCACGCCTGGGCCGGGCACGGACGTGCTCGACACCCGTTTCGACGGCAGCTTCCAGACGGTGTGGTTCGCTAACGGCGCCGCGGCCAATCCTGCCGGCACCTGCCCGACGTGCACCAGCGGCGCGCCGATCCAGGGGACCCTGCTGAGGGACGCCGGGGGCGCGGCCATCGGGGCCGCCGCGGGCTCCGACACGGCGCTGGTGTATCCGGGGTATCAGGTGAGCGACTCCTTCCGGATGGCGAAGGCCTACCGCATCGGCACTCCCTGCACCACGGCGCCGACCGCTGATTGCGGCCTGGACAACGACGCCCTGGGAATGATCGGATACCGGCACTTTCCCTCACTCAAGAAGTGGCAGGACAACCGCCGAGTCGGCGGCCTCTCCTCGCAGGACGGGGGCAAGGACTTCCCCGTCATGCGCCTGGGCGAGACGTACCTGATCGCGGCGGAAGCCGCAGTCGGCCTCAACCAACCGCAGGTGGCGGCGGACATGATCAACGTCCTGCGCGTGCGCGCCGCCTGCGCCGGGCCGCCGCAATGCGCGGTAAGCCATAAGGCCGACCCGGCCATCCTGGTGAATGCCGGCCAGATGAACCTCGACTTCATCATGGACGAGCGCGCCCGCGAGCTCGCGGGGGAGTACAACCGGTGGAAGGACCTCCGTCGCCCCGGCAAGCAGTACTTTCTGGACCGGATCAAGCAGTACAATCCGTACGCCCGGCCCAACATCCAGGACAAGCACTATTTCCGGCCGATCCCGCAGCGCCAGATCAACGGCGTGACTGGGACACCTTACCCACAGAACCCGGGGTGGTGACGGCGGACGCCCTTGGACTGCTCCTGATAGGCGCCGCGCTCGCCGGCTGCGGCGCCGATTCGCACATGGCGCCGTTCGTGCCAGATACCACGAACGCCGCGCCGGCCGACACGGTGCCGCTGCGGGTCTACGGCGACGCCGGGGGGCGCTATGTCGGCGCCGCCACCGGAACCGCGCTGACCATGCCGGGCGACTCGGGGGCGCGGCTCCGCACGATCCTCGCCCGGGAGTTCAGCATGCTGTGGACGGGCACGTTCATGAAGTTCGACTATCTGCGCCCGTCCCGCACCGTCTACAACTACACGCAGGCCGACTCGGTGGTGGCCTTCGCCCAACGCAACCGCATGGTGGTGCGCGGGCACACGCTCGTCTGGCACCAGCAGGTTCCGGCCTGGGTCTTGAACGGCAACTATCCTCCGGACACGCTCCGGGCCATCCTCAAGGAGCA
>WNES01000765.1_pt1 | contig 16781 bp, 19 predicted proteins | sample 5399931 | NCBI WGS metagenome assembly WNES01 (sample SAMN13153332, study PRJNA577476) | soil metagenome | isolation source: 20 cm grassland meadow soil 2 days after 3rd rain plot 5 | place: USA:California | collected 2015-11-11
CTCCTCGTCGACGCCTAATTTCGAAGCAATCTCAGTGTATGACTTCTTCGTATTCCAGACGTCTGGCGAGCCCCAGAGCTCTCTCATGAGATCCGAGTACGCTTTGTCCCGGACCGACAAGCCGCTTCACTCTGAGTGGTTCCTTCTCCTTGCTATAAACTGTCCAAAAACGCGAGAGTTGTTGGGGATCGGCTTAGGAGCGGCGAGGATCTTGTGGCTTCTCGAGCTTGCAGGCCAGTGTTGTGGCTTCACAAACAATTCCGTTACGGTGTGGCCTTTTCTCCCGTAAGCCCATATTATGAAGCGGCTAGGGGTATGGAGACGATCCTATGGTGACAATCAATGAAATCCACGAAGTAGACGCGTCCCGGGATGTTGTATGGGACATTGTCTCTGATGTGGACAGGGACCCTGAATACTGGAGTGGGCTGGCCTCGATCCGCAACATTCGGAAGGAGGTTAATCTGGTCGAGCGCGAGGTCGTGGTTGGATTCATGGGAAGAAAAGGTACGCAGAGAATCGAGCTAGTACCGAAGGAGTCGATACAGATGATTATGATTGATGGACCGTTGCGAGGGTCAAGGGAGATCAAGCTGATTCCGCTGGGAGCGAGGAAGACGAAGATTGATGTTTCATGGGATATTCAATTTTCTGAAATTCCTGTTTTTGCGCAGGAGTTTGTGAGATCCCGCCTCGAAGAGGGAACCAAAGAGGCGCTCGACAAGATCGCGAAAGCTGCCAAAGGCCCAAGAAAACAACTTCACGTTCAATCCACGAAAGACTAGATCATCCAAAGGCCGAGGATATCTGAAAAATCCGGGCCAAAATGGGGAATTGGCGAGGTTCGTTCGACGGCTTGACAGATGAACCAGACTCTCTTCCGGCTGTGTCTGACTCATTGAACTACTATCTCTCCTCGCATCCACGGGTGCGGTGTGCAATAGTAGTAGTACGTTCCAGTCGTCGTGAACGTGTACGAGAAAGTCTTCCCTGAATCTATTGGGCCTGAAGTGAAGCTGTCGAGACCGGCGGCATCCTGCGCCGGGCAACCTGCTGAATTGTAGTGAGCTGAGTCGCACGTCGTCACGGTGTGTGGCATTCCACCAGTATTCGTCCAAGTGACCGTGGTCCCTGTTGTGACGTTCTTGACGGTCGGGACGTATCCACAGTTTCCACTGTCCGAACAGAAGGTGCCATTCCAGATCGTCACGTTGGGTCCGCTCGGTGCGGGTGGGGCGAAGGTGGGTAGGCGTGTGATGAAGGCAACCGATGCGACGACAATCACAGCAACGACCACTACCACTAAAATAATCCAGAGCTTCTTACGGCTGGGCTTTGAAACTGACATGACTTCGAGTTCACCTCCTCTGTTATTCTCAGATCACGAATTCTTCAGGCCCATTATCTAAGAAAGCCCCTAAGTCCACCCGTGTTTTTGGACATTTCTTGTCCTAGGCCGTTCCCGAGAAGCCTGACGTTGTGAATATCGGATAATCTAAAGTTGGATGCTATTCGGGATCAACAAACAGCCTGTGACTCTATTGGCCGAGCAATCATTCTATCAAGTGTGCTTGCTTCGATCGCGACATTCTCGTTGGGCCTCGACAGCCTTTCCAGTATTCTTCTGGCGGATCCTCCTGTTGCCGAAGCGTGTCGGAAACATGATCCGAACAGACCATCTCTCCTCCGTCTTGGTACGCGTGCTTCTCACACAAGCCGATTCCACAAACAAGGCACACCGCAACGCTCGGCCTGTGAAACAGTGTGCACCTCATACACTTCCCTAATTCGCCAGCTAACGGACTCTGGACCTGCAATCGTTATCGAAGGATCTAACATGCACCCGTGCATAAAGCGTTCATGTACACCGCTTACCACGGACGACACAGATTAGCACTATATGTATCGACAGTGTGAACAAGGACACAAGCGAACACTAGTCAGCACATTTAGCCTCATCTCGGCGGCATGGCAACAAGCCTCCTGGCCTGCTTGCGACCTGGAAAGCACGAACGGTTGGCCCAGCGGCTAGAGACGATGTTGAGCAAGCCACACTAATAACGCGAGCACTGAGATTATGACTAGAATCGTCGCGACTAGGGCTAATTTCTGGCGGTTAGTAAGCGGTTTTCCAGCAGGCGGGGGACGAGGAGGCGTATAGGTTGGAGGAATTGCGTTCAATCCAAATTGTCTCCAAGTGGCATTCGATGTTCCTGAACCGGGGTTCAATAGTATCGAACTATAACTCAGGGAGGCATCCTAATGAGTTTGTGATTCGGTTTCCTTAGAGAGATGGGGCCTGGCCTGAAGCTCTCAGACACAGCGATGCTCATCTACGTGTATATCCAGTCCCACTCAAAGGATGACATACAGTTGCGTGAGATTCAGCATGCGATGGGCTTTGCGAGCCCGAGTTCTGCGTTGTTCCACCTGCAGAAGCTTGAGGCTGCTGGGCTAATCTTGAAGGAGCCGTTAGGTAATTATCGGGTAAAGACTCGTATTCGGGTGGGCCTTGTTAGAAACTTCGTCATAATTAGAAGCGTCTTCGTGCCCCGCCACTTGTTGTACGCGTCTGTCATGACCGTTGCCTTAATTCTATACTTTACATTGCTTGTAGGGTTTCTTTCATCGCCTTTCGCTGTAGTAGCCCTGCTACTCAACGCCGCTTCCGCAGGTCTCTTCTGGTACGAGACATGGCAGGACTGGAAGATCAAGCCGAGATTCCCTGGGCATTGAGATGCGAATCGTGTATGACACTCTCGAACTATGCTTCGACAGCATCGAACTATATGGAGGGATGTTGATAGTGAATAACGATGCCTTTGCGAAGGTCAAGAATATTCGTCGTCGTCCTTCTGGCACTAGTGGCGTTTTCAACCGTGTTCCTCCAAGCCCCCGGCTTGGCTAAAGCACAGTCTTCATCGATTCCCTTATCGCAGGAATATGCGAGCGGAGACATCCAGGTGCCATATTATGCTGGCGGCACCCTATTACTCTGGTATTCTTGGATTAACATCAACGGTACGCATGTGATGTTTCTCGCTCTACACTCGAACCAGGCAGACTCACCAGTCTTCTCGTTCGTCGGCCAGGCATACAACACTTCCTCGGGTTCCAGGGCTTTCGTAGGCAACGCGCTCCTCGCGATGGAAGTCTACAACGACACGAACAATAACGGCTACCTTGACGCCAACTACACCTCGGGCACGACAGAGTTGAGATATGCTCTGATAATGAACGCCTCGCAGACATTCACGCCTTACCCGGTGAACAAGACCCTCATCAACGGAACTCCTCACTATGGCTGGGGTATTACATACGGTTCGATTCAGGCTATTCTGATCAACGCTACCCAACCAGGCTACGGCTATGGAGGGGGAATGTCGGCATCATACGCGATGATTGACCATGTATCCATGTTCTACGATTATTCAGTAAGTGGAAATACGACCTTTCTGAAGACCAGCTATCAGATCGGCAACGTAACGCTAATTCCACCAAGGAGTCCAGGAGTCACACTCCAGGGGCTGAGTCTCTCACTCCTCCATGCAACTCTAACAGTAGCATCGAAACAACTGACAGTAGAGGCTGGCAACGCGCCCTACAATTCTCAGACAAACCAGCCCGCCTCGTCCTTCAACGCAGCACAGGTCAAGGTGGACGACATCGTCGCGTACGAGTTCCGGTTCAAGGATAACTACACCTTGACAAACACCCTGGCAACTTATCCTGCTGTATACGTTGCTTCGCCCATCGACTCACTTCCCCCAGGCGCCTTTCAAGGCCAGTATTTCGCACCCCTCGTCAGCGCCGAACAATACGTTGGGGGCCAACTGCCGGACATCGCTGGCCTACCGTCATCATCAAACCTGGACTATAGCGCGACGCAGTTCCTCTATAGAATCTCGTATCCCGTCTGGTCTGGCCAGGCTCTACAACACGACCCGACATATGTCGCGCACCTTGGCGGAACCTCCACACCAAACCTGACCCAAGGGCTACCAACAGGAATACTTGCGGCTGCGGTGGTGACAGGTTCCCTAGCACTCCTTGTCGCGATCAACGGCATGAGGCCCGCAAGAAAAACAGTTGAACCTGTAACCGGGCCGCAAGATCCCAACGAAGCCACGGGATCACACCTGGGACCAGAGCCTAACCTCTGAGCCGAATCCTCATTACGGTGCCTCAACGAGCCTCCCACTTCAGCCGCGACTAACGTTTTGAGCATGTTCCAGAATCATCTTCCTCACCGTCCGGCTAGTTCCTCGGCCCGAGTCTACCAGTCGTACTTCGACCGTAAGTCTGTTCTGTGGTCGAGAACTGACTTCATGTTGGTCAAATAGTATCCCCATCTTGACGAGCATTCAGCAAAGTGCTCGGGGTCTTTGAAGCCTGTGTGGTGCAGCCTCAGCAACGTGCCCTTACCTTTGCCCGAGACCTCGAAAGAGGCAAGGGTCTTCGCCAATTTTCCGCTCTCCAGCTTGTCCGTCCATGAGAAGGAGACGGTCTTGTTAGGTTCGAATCGTTTTAGGTTGCCGGTCATGTGGTAGCCGCCGATCCAGTTGAACGAGAAGCTTCCGCCCTTTTTCGGAACGAGCTTTGCCTTCGACAGGAACCATCGTTCTAGCGATTTCGGCTCAGTCAGGGCATTGAAGACTCTCTCGGGAGCGGATTTGAAAAAGTAGGATTGTTCGATTGCAAATGTCTTCGGCAATTCTAAGAGCTGGTTCAGTATTGTGCTGATATTTTAGTGTGACATCTTCATTCGAGTTTCGTCTTCATTCTTCTAGACTTGATCTCTTCCAGATTCTTCTTCGCGTACTCGTATGCGAGCTGTATGATCTTCCTTCCGTTCGCGAGATCTTGTGAGCTCTTGATTCGGAAGCTGACCCATCCGGCTTGGGGTGCGAATCTGTGTGGAAGGGCTTGTCCGCTCTTCAATACTGATGCTTGGTCGTCTCTGGAGAGCCGAATGTCCAGCCATGTGGGTCCGTGTGAGTGCATGAACTCGACTCCGTCAACTTGGAATTCGGTGCCCCCGAACCTGTGAGCGGCTTCACTAACTCCGGGCATCTCCAAGATCCAGGCCCTTAGACTCTCGAACGCGGGGTCTTTGTCTGTCAGTTCTACTCTTCACCTGAAGATGAGATGTTCCCTGTCTATTTGTTGACCGATTTCTTCCTTCATCTGGTCATGCCCCTTGAGCCCGTTGCCATCGAACGAAACAGTGCCCTAACTCCGGCAAAAAAGAACGAAGATCAGAGAGTAAATCCGAACAAGTCATCTACTTTGGCCATGTTGAAGCTACTTCGGCGATTTTCGTGTGTACTTTTCGCTTCAACAGATTGGATAATTGTCCGTCGCCGACGAGAAAAGTCTTCCAGAGCTTCTGAAGGATGAGAATCCCGCCTATGTCGTAGACGTGCTTGGCGGCTACGTGGAGGCGACACTGGTACCAACCGTAGTTGCGGGGCTCGATACTGGGGTAGAAGGCTTCAAGGCGGTCAAGGTCCTAGCAGGAAACCGATCCGGAGGTGTCCGTGCGACGATTTGCGGAAAAGTCTCTAGGACAGGCAAGTTTTCAGGTTCTATAGAGGCAATGTAGGCATGTAGACATAGATTGGCGAAGAACTCGGTAAGCCATGCCCGAGGAAAACGGAAGGGCACCTGGTCGTGGAAGATATGGCCTAGTTCATGAACCGCCAGCATATCGAAAAAGGGCGAAAAATCGATACTTCCGTTAGGACCTCGGTAGACTTCCTCGGCTCGTTTCAGAGAATCAGCAGATTCTTCTCGTATCATGCTAACGAAGCCCTGCCAGAAATCTGCGGGCTGACCTGCCACGATGAGGTTCCCCGCTCTGAAATGCGGCATCCCGTACACTTGGGTCCCAGATCGACTGGGCCAGTCTGCGATCGAGAGTACCAGTAGCGCGGATGGAGGTGTAAATTCCAGGGTTTTGCTTAGAAAGCGATGTGCCTTGACGACCCGCTCTGCAATACTACCTGCGCGGCTTTCAAGTCCCGCGCTGGATAGTACAGGTAGAGAAAATCCCGGAACGTTTCTCAAACCCTCATGCCAAGAAGTGTCGATCATATCGAGGCGACAAGGGACCTGATTTTCATAAGTGTTGGTGTAGACCGGGACGAGCAGAGTCACAGAATCCTACGCGCGTGACCGCCGGTCGCTCTGAATGAGAAAAAAGGGGGTTTGGTCTTGGAGCTAATCTGTCGTCTTATGCTTTGTAGAAGGGTGCGTAGGAGAGAAGAGTCTCGCTCCGGGCGATGCCCGTGAGGCTGGGGAACTTCTCGAACGCGGACTTGACTATCTCGTCAGAGTTCTTTGCCTGCCAGAGAGCTAGTACGTCGAACTGTCCTGGAACTGTCCATGCCTCGATGAGGCCTGGGAAGCTCTTGAGCTGGTTGATGACGCTCTCGATGGGTGTAGTGACGTTGAAGAGGCTGATGCCGAATGGCACCGTGCTCTGAAGGGTGTTGCCGTTCTGGAAGCCGTGCATTCCGAAGAATGTCTGAGTCGTCTGGATGCCTTGGATCTTCCGGATCATGTTGACTGTCTCGAGAATCTGCTCTGGCATTGTTGGCTTGATGCGTAGGACGAGGTCGAATCTGCCGGTTACTGGTGCGACGAGGTCGATGTTCTGGTTGTTCTTTAGCTCCTCGACCACTTTCTTCGCTTGGCCGTTGTTAACGGTCGCGAAGACGTAGGCGGGGAAATTTTGGTTCTGCATAGGTATCTTCCTATTGCAATTCTGTAACAGCTATTACATTGTATATAAACCTTTTATTTGTGAGCCACGTTTCATTACAATGGAAGAAGACATCGGCGATGGCGGTCCACAGCAACAACGTCACCGTCCCCGAGGCCGTACGCCAGATCCTAACCAGGAACTATCCAATCTACCAGTGTCTAAAAATGAAGCTGACAAACTTCCACGCGATCGCCGAATACATCCAGCCCCAAGTCCAGGAACTCACCGGACGCAAAACAACAATCAACACCCTAGTCGTAGCGATCAAGAGATTCTCCGACACACTTGGCGAGACGAAGACCCTCGACACAGCCAAAGCTCTTGCCAACCTGAGGATATCCCTCTCCGGGGATGTTGCAGACGTTACGGTAAAGGTCCGCAGACCAGATATCCCCAAGATACTGCAGGAACTCTCCGAATTGGGAGCGGAACTCTCCGACTTCCCCAACATATTCCCGCTAACAAACTCGATCAAGATAATACTCCCGTCACACGACTATGATTTGATCAAGACAAAACTGCGACATCTGAACATCATCGACGCGCAGAACAGGGTTGCAAAACTCTCCCTGTTCCTGCCTATGGACGCCTGGAATACGCCGGGCATTGCATCCTACATTACAGAGCTTCTGTATCGCAACGGCGTCAACATCATCGATGCGTTCCTAGGCCACGGAGACATCGTGATAGTGGTAAATGAGCCGGACGGGCACGTCGCATATGATGTCCTCAGAAGAGAAGTTCGTCCAAGCCCTTAGCAAGACTCGAGGGACGTTATTGGAAATGCTCGCGATATTAGGACGCTATCTTGGTCAGTTCGGCGCTGATCTTCCACAGTCGTTCTGCTGACGCCATGTCATAGGATTTCTCTGACGATCGTTCCTCTCTTCCCTTCGAGAAATGTTTCCCTGTGACCCCTTCCAGTTCATGCGAAGTTGCCAAGTAGATCGCTGCTCTAGCTGCCCTCTCCGGGCTCATCATGAAAGGACTGCCAACGCTGATGAGCATGGACATGAGGCCACGCTGGTCTTTTCCAAAGCCCGTCCTGACAACGCCGGGATGAAGGCAATTGACCGTGACCCCCGTTCCCTCCAAGAGCCTTGCCAGCTGATATGTGAACAAGACATTGGCCAGCTTGGACTGGCTATAGGCGTGGAATCCACTGTACTTCTTCTCGCCTTGAAGATCTTCGAAGTCCATCTCCGTCCCGCGGTGGGCTGATGATGTTATGTTGATGATTCGCGAGGGCGCACTCGCCTTCAGGACGTCCAGCAGTAGATTTGTCAGAAGAAAGTGTCCCAGATGGTTTGTTGCAAATGTGGCCTCTAGCCCGTCAACGGTTGGAACTCGCTTGGGGAGGAAGACTCCTGCGTTGTTGATGAGAACATGTAGCTTCTTGTATCGAGCCTTGAAATCGTGAGCCAGCTCCCGGACCGAATCCTGGGATGACAAGTCTGCTACCATGGCATCAACATTCTTGTTGCCACTCCTAGTCCGGATCTCGAGAAGGGCCGCCTCGCCCTTGTCCTTGTCCCGCGAAACTACCACGACAGTTGCGTCAAGTTTGGCAAGACCCAGCGCTGTAGCCTTGCCTATGCCAGAATTGGCGCCTGTTATCAGGCAGACCTTCCCTGTCATATCGACATTACTCTCTTCCAAACCTAGCCCACCTAGTGGTAGGGAGGTGGGGGCCGGTTGGGAATAATCTTTGGCCTTCTAGATCAAACCGCCGTCCGCTATCGCCTAGTGGACTTTCCCATGGAGCCGAGCGCTTCCATTAGGCCCCAGAGGATTAGGAAGAGCGCGACCAGCACGTTGAGTATGTATGGAAAGACTAGGACTAGGATACCGAAGATTATGGCTAGAAATGCGAGTGCAAGCCGGGGTATGTTGAACGTCTTCTCAAGCTTTGCAGCGAGATCCATGTTCCAACAAGTTCCCAAGATCTCTTCCAGCCATTTCAATGATTCTGTGATCAGGAACCTGATCGCCCATTCGACCCTATTACGTAGAGAATTTAGTGGCTAGTAGGTGTCAGGACTAACAGCAACGGCTCGCTAGGCCATGGATTATTATCTGGTTGCGATGGAGAGAACCGGAGCCTCTGATTCGTTTCCCATGAAAAAGGGTGGGCCAAGAGGCGCATGGCCTCTTGGGCTGTTCGTGGGTCTGTTAGGGAAATATTCCTGTACCGGATGTCTGGGTCGCGATATTGGTGCTGTCGCAGTAGGAAGTGTTCGATCTGCTGGAAGTACAGCCAGGCCCTGCAGGTTGGGTTGGTGTGTTGCTGTACTGGTCATCGCTGTAGATGATGGATGCTAGACCTGTTGTTGGGCTCGCTGCTACTCCGAAATCATCGTACAAGTCTCTGTTCCCGCTGCACGTTACGCCCGATTCGCAGACTCCGCCGTAGTGGACTATTGGTGTTGCGGTGGTCTGGGAGAATTGGCTACCTGGGGTTGTTGCTTGGAGGTTCTGGGCGAAGAAGACGTACCATGCGGCGCTTGAAGGATAGTTGTCGGGTGAGGTGCCAGCGTGGTAGTAGGAGGTTCCGTACCAGACCACGTCCAGTTTGCCCGCTCCACCGGCGACGCTCCAGGGCATGATTGCTGTGCTGGAGGGAGTCTGGTTGATCTGGGATGGTGCCGACCATGTGGTTCCATGGTCTGTTGAGAAGCTGTAGTAGAGGTTGTGATCGTCGCTGAAGATGACGTATATGTTTCCGGCTTGGTCAACGCTGACGTTTACGAACTGGTGCCCGTAGAAGACTGAGGTGTCGGGGTTGACGTATACCGCGTGGTCAGTGAAAGTCAATCCACCGTCCGCGGATACGGCCAGCCAGACGGCGTGTAGGCTGCAGTTCAGGCAGGTCGTCTCGCTCGCGCTTGCGATTCCGCTCAGGGACTGGTATATGTTGTGGCTGTTGGGGTCAATTGCCAAGTTTCCTATCTCGTTCTGGAACGATGCGAGCCAGAGATGGTTCGGGTCGAAGGCGTTCCCTGTCTGGGCGAAGGTAGTGCCCGCGTCCGTGCTGCACGTGACGAAGATGTCGTTTGTTGCTGTGATGCTGTGGTAGGAGACGCAGACTTTGCCCGTGCCTTCTGCTGCGATCCAAGGTCTATCATCTCCTGGTACGGATGCGCCTGTTGGGTTGAGGAGCCATGTGCTGCCTCCGTCGCTACTAGTGCTCACGTAAACGTTGGTCAGCGCTAAGCTTGCCACGTACACATTGTAGAAGCCGTTCCCGTTGAGAAGGGATGCGACAGCAAGGTCTGTGTCTCCACCTGCCGGCGAGAATTGCATGCTGCCCGCTGAGGCGCTGTTCGGTGACTGGAGTGTGATGTAGTGGAGCCCGGCATCCGTTGACTTCCAGGCAACAGTGCCACCTGTGAGACCATTCTCTGAGGATGCGTAGAAGTTCCCGGAATTGTCGGCTCGAATCGCCGGCTCAGCCGCGAAGTTGTAACAGTTCGCAAGCGCATTAGGGCATGTGGTTCCGGGGGTGCTTCCGAGTTCGTAGTTGGTGAATGCGAAGCTTCCGGTTGCTCCGCGCACGTTGATGGAGTACAGGGTGCTGGCCGCAATTATCAATAGAACCGCTGACAGTCGCAGGAGGCGTACTGAGCTGTTCAGGTTCTTCTGGAGTAATCTGTTGTGCAAGGAATCTTCGGAAAGTCCACAGGCTATCTGCGCATATATCGAGGGCGTCCACTAAGGCTTACAGGTGAGTACAAACCCACACTTTTGGAACAGTTTCAGCAAATGGCAAGCAGCAGGTCGATGTGGGACCCCTGGAGACGCCGCATGACCTATTCTCCTGTTCTGTTCCCGATCCCGAATTCGAGAAGGTCCCGTCCCGCCTGCTCGTCAAATTTCTTCTCTCTTGCATCATCTGGAGGACCGAGTTGTTTGTCAACGCTGCCCAGCCTCAAGTCCTCTACCAGGTGGGCGAATTCGTGTCCGAGTGTTAGCAGTGGGTCCTGGGCGATCTTGAAGACTGTGATGAGGAATTCCAGTTGACCGTCTTTCCTGCGATATGAGAGGAGCCCGTCATAGAAGCCGGGTCTACTGCCTTGTACGGGTGGAGGCGGGTTTGAGCTGTACTCGATGAATACGCGTTTCGGATCTATAGTGTATTTTCTGCACAGGAAGTCTAGGAACGAGGTGAAGCCTTCCGGGTATTGATCCAAGCAACGATCACAGTTATCGGGAAGTAGTGAGAGTCTATGCTCGTATCTCTTGGGTCTGCTGCTTCAAGAAATCGAGAACTGTTCTGTTGAACTCGTCGGGCTTTGACATGTTAACGATATGATCGGCCCCTCGAATCAGAACCTTCTTGGAACCGGGGATGTGAGTGTGAACGTTGTCCACCATTAGTATCTGGGCAGGGACGTCTCTGTCGCCGATGATGAGGAGTGTTGGGATGCGAATCTGTGACAGACGCTGGAAGGTTCTTGGCTCGGGAGGAACTTGAAGCTTCCATGGGTTCTCAACATGGACGTGAAAGTTGTCCATTGCTATCTGCGTAATCCGCTCTCGGTTGGCTTGCGTCTGGGCAGACGCCCATGCGTCTACGTCCATCTCAACCGCGTCCGCTGCTCTACCTTCTCGGTCCGCGTCTTCTTGCGGTTTCATCTGCCTCTCAAACTCTTCCCACAACTTCTCCTCCTCCGGATCGGAAGACTTGTAGCCGGCTATTCCCGGAGAAACCAGTACGAGACGGTCTACCATTGATGGGTATTCCACAGCGAAGTCTGAGGCTATCCTCCCTCCGTTCGACACGCCCACAAGGGAGGCTGTTTTCACTCGCAAATGATCTAGAAGTTGGCGAAGATCCTCGTAATCGGAAAATTTGGTCCGTGCAACGTCAGACCTGCCGAAGCCACGAACATCATACCGGATGACCTTGTAGTTCTCTGAGAATAGCTGGAACTGCGTGTCCCACATTCGACTGTCCAAGAACCCCGCGTGGATCAGGACTAGAGCGGGACCCTCTCCGCTTGTCTCATAGTACAGACTTCCACCGTCTACTTCAGCATAGCCAGCTTCCACCACGGTTCGCCGAAGCGTCATAGCCGGGTCATCTATTAAGGGATAGTCTGCTATCGCGCGTGCAAATTGCTCTTGCGTTTCCGTCCCAGTGAAACTGGTCCTTGCGGCCGGGGCAAAGGCTGAAATCCAGACTGATTGTGGCTTTTCAGCAAGAGTAGGGTCCGCGGATAGCGGTGGATTTGTGTATGGCGCGATATGACTTTGAACGCAATAGAAGCCGTCTCCCTATCAAAGACCTACCACCGTTCTAGGACACAAGCCCTCTCTGACATCACCCTGTCAATTGGTCGCGGCGAGATATTCACCCTCCTCGGCCGCAATGGTGCCGGAAAGACCACCTTTCTGAGAATCGCAGCAACACAACTAATGCCCACTAAAGGAAAGATATCGGTACTGGGACATGATGCCAGAGATGAGCCATTAGAGATCAGGCGCAAGATTGCGGTCGTGCCCCAAGAGGGCGGCACGATAGGGCCTCTAACCCCGTGGGACCACATCTACCTCACACTCTTAGCAAGAGGATTGTCTCGAGGCGAGGCTCGCGGGCGAGCAGAGAAGACAATAGAACAGCTGGAGCTGACAGAATACCGGAACCAGCCAGCAGACTCTCTGTCTGGTGGTCTACGGCAGCGTGTCCGAGTAGCCATGGCCGTGGCTACCGACGCAGATCTGATCTTCCTTGACGAGCCTACGCTGGGACTTGATGCTGTTAGTCGTCGCAGAATCTGGGGCGTTCTCAACGAGATCCAGAAGGAGGGGCGTAGCATACTGTTGACGACGCATTATATCGACGAGGCCGAGATACTCTCGAATGAGGTAGCGGTAATCGATCGCGGACGCAAGGTTCTGTCTGGAAGCCCAACTGAGCTTCTTCGAAATGTCAAGGAGCGAGTTCGCGTCGACATCGTCGGGTCAACCTTCTCCTCCGAGGAACTGAACAGCTACGGCCGCGTGGTGAAACTCGCTGAGAGGTTCAGGGTCCTAACCGACGATCAGCGCGGAAGAGAGCTCGCCGATGAGGCGATGAAGCGCGGCTCGGACGTGGGCCTCGCCAGAGTATCATTAGAGGACCTGTTCGTAGACCTTGTCGGGAGAGAAGAAGAATGAACGCAACCAGACAGTTCCGCGCTGCCGTCATAATAGGCTACATGCTATCAATAACGTGGCTGCGCAGGAACCTGATGAGCCTCGTCTGGTTATTCGCCACCCCTTTCAGCCTACTCTTCATCATAACCGTCACAACCGGCGGACGATCCTTCGCCCTGGGAGTAGTCGGCTCTCTACTACTCGTCCTGTCTACAGTCGGCACTGGGATCGCAGGAGACGCGACCTGGTACCGGCTGGAGACAAAGCTTCAAGACTTTTTCGTCGCGAGCCCGGTCAACCAGATCGGCTACCTGCTCGGCATCGCATTCGCTGGACTATTCTTCGCATCCCCAGCACTGGTAGTGCTGCTACCACTACTCGTCTACATCGGTCTTCCTCTCATCTCTCTCCCGGTCGTACTCTTATCGCTCGCGGGAGTCTGGCTATTCTCATCCGCGATCGGCTACCTCGTCTCAACCTTCACATCGAATCTACGCAACGGATGGCAGTCGGGACTCCTCCTAAGCGTCCTTGTCGGAATAATACCACCAGTCTTCTACCCAGCCGAGATTCTGCCCCACAACATTCTGCTTGTCGCTTATGCGATTCCAACGACCCACGCCGCTCTCCTCATACGAGACGCCATGGGTACCGCACCCAATCTGCCCTACTGGTCCCCACTAACAGGCTGGCTTCTAATCGCGGTCTCACTCGCGATCGCCCTGGCAGTAACCTCGCGCGTAGCTAGATGGCGACAGCCCTAGTGACTCGTTCAGTGAAGCCTCCACGGTTAATGCAAGGTCCGTCTCAAAGCCAGCTGAGGAGATGCTACGATGAGGCTGCGAACCGGGCCGCGTCCTTTGCGAGACGTGAGTATCCCCATCTTGCAGGCATTCTTGTGCACGGAAGCGTCGCGAGAGGCGAACCCGGACCCTTCAGCGACATCGACATGTTGGGTGTCACGAATCGGAAGAAGAAACCAGCAGACTTCTCCTATTTCGACGGAGACATCTATGTTGGGGTAGGGTTCCTCTCCGTTGCAGAGCTGGAAAAAGAGTTCACAGACCCGAGAGCATTTTTCTGGGCCCGGGGCAGCGCAGAGACGACAAAGATCCTCTACGACCCTAAAGGCGTATTGCGGCGAATCATGCTCCGCTGGAAAAAGACCAAACCCTCGCATCAGATTCTAGAAAAATCTCTCTGGGACGACTATCACAACATAATCGAATACTCAGGCAAACTAAGGAACGGTTGGCTCAAGCGGAATGACTTCTTGACCAGATACTCGGCGCGGGTAATCGCTGAGCATGTTGAGAGAGCCATAATCGCTCTGAATGATCTATCGATCATCAGCGAGAACTATCTCTGGAAGCAGATTCTGAACGCGAGCAAGAGACCAAAACACCTGAGCACCGACTACCCGCTAGCCCTTGGAATAAAGGGGACATGCGACACTCAGATCGTTTACCGATCGGCCATGAGACTTTGTGGAGAGACCCTCCGCCTCGTCAGAGCTGAGTTCGGAGAAGAAGCGAAACATGTACGGTTTAGAGATCTGCTCGCAGTGCCGTTAGAGAAGCACGGATTGTGAATCTTTCCAGGATCCGGAACTTCAGACAAGAAGACTTCACGCCAGTTTCTTGTCCAACAGAAGAGCAGGTACACCATCTTGAACTCTAAGGACGAGCCCATTCCAACATCCTCTCAGGTGCTGGCTATTGTCAGAGCTTACTTGGATACTTCCAAAGCCGCAGCCCAAAGGAGCGATAGCCAAGTTCGTCTATTTTCTCAAGTCTCATCCGCTACTATTCCTGCTTCTCCTGACCCCGGGCATTCCAGAGTATCTCTCCGCATCAAGCCAGCTCACCGTGCTGGTCATCAATCCTGTCCTGTTCTTCCTGTTCCTCGCCGCAAACCTTGGACTGTACGGCTCGGGTGTGATACTGATACGCGAGGCGATGATTCGATGGAGGAAAGGCTGGGCCTCCGTCTTCCTACTCGGAGCCGCCTACGGAATAGCTGAGGAAGGATTGGACCTCTGGACCCTCTTTTATTCTAATGCCGGACCGGTCGGCACTCTCGGATACTATGGTCACTGGCTTGGCGTGAACTGGGTCTGGACCATGGGTCTTGTAATATTCCATTCTGTCTACAGCATCGGTCTCCCAATCTTCCTCTTCGGCCTGGCCTTTCCAAAGCTGAAGTCTAAGAGCCTAGTCTCCGGACTGCGAGTAAAGGCCACTCTCGCAACGCTCATTATCGATTCCATCGCGCTTTTCATTCTCGTGTCAAATCTCTACTCACCATATAGTCCGGGGCCGGGCCTATTACTCTCCGGTGGACTGGCCATCACAGTCCTTGTTATGTTGGCCAGAAAGCTTCCGGGCAACTTTCTGAAGGCTGGTATAGGTCAGCCGAAATGGGGTCCTCGCAGGTTCGCGTTTGTCGGCGCGCTCTTGTTTCCGGCAACGCTCTTCGCGGGAGGAATCTCGGCGGGAGCAGCCATTCCTCCCATAGTCCCGTTTGTGCTGGACCTCCTTCTGGCCATTTTCATCCTGACTAGGGCCTACAAGTCGATGGGGACTGTGAATAATCAGGAGCAGAAGGTAGCGTTCGGCATCGGCCTACTCTTCCCGATCGTGGCCTTTGGCCTAGTAGCCAGTATCGGCCTCGGCAACCCGCTGATAATCGTGGCCGACATGCTCTTCATCATGTTCTCTCGGCGGCTCTGGAGGAAATGGCACCATTGGACCCTTATTCAGCGGAGCGGGATGCAGACCACTCTTCCAAGCTTCGGCGGCCCCTCGACTCCAACCCTCCCCTAGCCGAGCGATTCATGCGAGGCTCTGCAGAATCTAGAGGCGTCCGCACAACTTGGAGGCCTCGTTGAAACAACGGGTAGGACATCTGAACGAGACGAGAACTCGTTATATGGTGAAGCTTAGGGACGCGGACAAGACAAGCAGTGAGCACGATGAGTACCAAGAGCGCCAAGTCAAAGTCGAAGGGAAACGGTATCGACGAGAAGGACGCGACCGAGATCATTGCGGGTGTACAGTCGATGTATGAGAAGATTCCCGCGTTCATACGGCCCATGCTACCCGCCTTGCCCGACATCCTTCGCAGGATACCGTCCAGCGCTGGCAAGTACACTCTCAACGAGATAATCCAGCTACTGGACGAAGCATACGCGACGGGCCGGCTGAAGAGATAGACCGGAAGACCCTGCCTTGAGCCATCCCTCCAAAGATATCACCGCTTCCAAAGGCAGGGAACTGTCAGGGAAGAAGATCGCGCTGCTCGTCACCAGTAGCGTCGCCTCGTTCAAGGCGCCAGAGATTGCTCGCGAACTCATGCGTCACGGAGCCGATGTCCAAGCGGTCATCTCACCTTCAACTGAGAGAATGGTCGGCGCGGATCTTCTGGAATGGGCCACGGGAAACACGGTGGTCACACGTCTAACCGGGAAGCTGGAGCATATCGCGCTAGCGGGAAAGAGTCAGGGTCATGTGGACTTGGTGCTGGTCGCGCCTGCCACAGCCAACACTATTGGGAAGCTGGCTTCGGGAATAGACGATACGCCAGTAACGACGGTTGCCGCGACAGCGATCGGGTCCCGAATTCCGGTCGTCATCGCACCTGCAATGCACGAGCCCCTCTATGATCATCCATTGGTCCAGGAGAACGTTCAGCGGTTGAAGAAGATTGGAGTCGAATTCGTCGAGCCCGAGATCATAGAGGGCAAAGCGAAGATCGCGTCGACAGAGAAAATTGTCGGCGCGGTGATCTCCCGTCTCTCGGCTAACAAGACTAGGGACTTGGAGGGACGTAGGGTCCTGGTCACGGCCGGTCCGACGATGGAGCACATAGATCC
>WNES01000655.1_pt1 | contig 16735 bp, 16 predicted proteins | sample 5399931 | NCBI WGS metagenome assembly WNES01 (sample SAMN13153332, study PRJNA577476) | soil metagenome | isolation source: 20 cm grassland meadow soil 2 days after 3rd rain plot 5 | place: USA:California | collected 2015-11-11
GAGGAAGCAGGCAATGAAGGGTCGTCAGAAGGCTGGGGGTCCCATCGCTGCGCTCGTTCTGTTTGCCTCGTTGCTGGCGCATGCCGCCACAGCGCACGGCACCGTCACCTCACGCACCGCCGAGGTCGAGGGCGTCAAGCTCCACTACCTGACGGCTGGCCGGGGTCCGGCGGTGGTGCTGCTGCATGGCTACACGCAGACATCGCGGATGTGGAAGCCGATCATTCCGCTGCTTGCCAAGAGATTCACGGTGATCGCACCCGACCTGCCCGGGATTGGTGACTCGGAAGTCCCGGCGGATGGTCTGGATATGAAGACCGCTGCGGTCCGTATTCATGCGCTTGCCAAGTTGCTCGGTGTCGCAAAGGCGCGAGTCGTCGGTCACGACATAGGGTTGATGGTCGCCTATGGCTACGCCGCACAGTTCCCAACGGAAGTGGAGAAGCTCGTCGTGATGGATGCGTTTCTTCCGGGCGTTGCCGGATGGGAGAGCGTCTACGACGACCCCGGCATCTGGCACTTTCGCTTCAACGGACCGACGCCGGAAGCGCTGGTGCGCGGTCGTGAGCGGACCTATTTCGAGCACTTCTGGAACGACTTCGCTGCCGACCAGACGCGTTCAATTCCGAAAGCTGACCGCGCAGCGTACGTGGCGGCCTATGCGCGTCCGGGACGGATGCGCGCGGGGTGGGCCTATTTCGTTTCGTTTCAGCAGGCGGCCAAGGATTTCGCGGAACTCTCCAAGACCAAGCTGACCATGCCGGTCCTCGCCATAGGGGGCGAGAAAGCAAATGGGGAATTGTTGGGGCAGCAAATGAAGAGCGTGGCTTCCGACGCCACGACGGTCGTCCTCAAAGACACCGGACATTGGGTCTTGGAGGAAAGGCCGAAGGAGACGACCGACGCGCTGCTGAAGTTCCTGTGACGACGGATCGTCGCTTCCCCCAAGCGGAACGCTACGGGCTCGCGCTTCACGCGGGGCGGGTCGCAAGCTCGAAGACACCCTCGCAGTAGCGTCGCGAGGTGACGCTCGCCGCAGCACCCCCGTCCCTCGAGGAGCGCGGCAGCTCGAGAGCCATCAGCTCAGTACACCGCGCGGCTGGAATTGGATTGCCAATGACCGCCGGACCGCGATCGGCCAACGAGATCGGGCCCCCTGGCCCGGCGTGCGCGCGCCAGGCCGGACCGTCTCCGCCGGAACCCTTGCCGGCGCGAAGCGGATCTCCGGCGCGACGGAATCCAACGCGGGTGGTCCGGTGTATTCGCTGTCGGAGGTGCACTGCACATGACGAGACACTTGGACCGGCGCGAATTCATCCAGCTCGCTGGCCTGGCTACGGCCGGGGTCGCGGGCGTCGTCTTCAGCTCGGGGCTACGCGGCGTCAGCTTCGCCGCCGGCAAGGGCCGGGCGGAGGACTTCATGTTCCTCCAGATGTCCGACCTCCACTGGGGCTTCACGGGTCCGGCGGTGAACCCGGATGCCGAGGGGACGCTCGACAAGGCGATCGCTCACGTGAACGCGCTCCCCCACCAGCCCGACTTCATCGTCTTCACCGGCGATCTCACGCACACCACCGACGATCCCGAGGAGCGCCGGAAGCGTTTGGCGCACGTGCGCGACGCCGTCGGGAAGCTCAAGGTGAAGAAGCAGCGGTATCTCGCCGGCGAGCATGATGCCGCGCTCGATCGGGCCGAGGCGTTCAAGGAGTTCTTCGGCGAGACGCATTACACGTTCGATCACAAGGGCGTGCACTTCATCGTGCTCGACAACGTCTCCGACCCGACCGGCAAGCTCGGCGACGACCAGATCCAGTGGCTCCGCGCCGACCTCGGGAAGCACGACAAGGAAGCGCCGATCGTCGTGCTCACGCACCGCCCGCTGTTCGACCTCGCTCCCGACTGGGACTGGGCGACGAGCGACGGCGCGGCGGCGATCGAGGCGCTCATGCCCCACGAGTACGTGACCGTCTTCTATGGCCACATCCACCAGGAGCACCACCAGATGACGGGCCACATCCCGCACCATGCGGCGAAGGGGCTGATGTTCCCGCTCCCGGCGCCGCACTCCGTGCCGAAGAAGGCGCCCATCCCGTGGGACGCCGCGAACCCCTACCGCGGGCTCGGCTTCCGCTCCGTCCAGTCGAAGGCTGGCGGCGACGACTTCGCACTCACCGAGTGGGCGGTCGAGAGGAGCTGAGCGATGAAGCGAATCATCAGGGTGACGGCCCTCGTAGTCCTGGCTGCCGTCGGGATGGCGGCCGGGTGGCATCGCTTCGCGACGGCCGCCGTTCCGGCCGGGGCGGAACAGGTCGTGCACATGACGGCGAAGAGGTTCGAGTACAACCCGAGCGAGATCACGCTCAAGAAGGGCGTCCCGGTCATCTTGGAAATCACCGCGCTGGATCGGGACCACGGCTTCAAAATACCCGAGCTCAATGTCCGCGCCGACTTGAAGTCCGGCGAGGTGACGCGCGTCCGCATCGTCCCGGACCGCACGGGCCGGTTCGAGTTTAGATGCGACGTGTTCTGTGGCAGCGGGCACGAGGACATGGCCGGAGAGATCGTCGTCGTCGACTAGAACGGCATGCCGCCATGCGCCCCGACCCAATGATCGACTCCGCACTCGAATCCGCCGAGGGCCCCGGGGTCGTACCGGAGACGATCCTCCCCGAGCAGTTCTTCCGGCCCTCCGCTGCGCTGCCTCCCGAGAAGCGGTTGATGCTGGCCGTGCTCGAGGGGGCGTTGCTCGACCTGCAGAGAAGCGCCGGCGCCCGCACGCCGCGCGCGCGGCGGCTTCGGGACGAGGTCGATGCCTGGTTCGCGGCGGACGGTGAGGACTGGCCCTTCTCATTTGTGAACCTCTGCTACGCGCTCGGACTCGACGCCTCCGCCGTACGACGCCGCCTCGCGCCCTGGCGGAGAATGGCGCTGGCGAAAGGCGTCAGCCTCCCGGTCGAGAGCGACGCGGGTCGGCACCCGGCGGAGCAGGCCCAGAATCTTGCGCGCGCCGGCTAGAGGACGAATGCCAGACATCGGCTTCTACCATCCGATCGTCATCCACTTCGCGATCGGCCTCCTGGCGGCGGGCGTCCTCTTCCGCTGGATGTCGCTCACGGGACGCGCCGCCTTCGCGGGCCCGGCAGCGGCGAGCCTGAGCCTGCTCGCAACGGCGGCCATCCTGGTCGCCGCGCAGTCGGGCGAGGACGCGCACGTGGCGGTGGAGGCCGTCCCAGGTGCCGCCCGCGCGGTGCGTGCCCACCAGGAGTGGGGGGAGCGCACGCGGAATCTCGCGGTCGGGGTCGGCGTGCTCGAGCTGCTGGCGCTCTCGCTCCGCGGGCGCCCGAACGCACGGAGGATCGCGTTCGCGTCCGCGGGCGTTGGCCTGGCGGCGTTCCTCTCCATCCTCGAGACCGGCAAGCTCGGGGGCGAGCTCGTGTACGCCCACGCCGGTGGCGTCGGTATCCGCAGCGGCGATCCCGAGGACGTCGCGCGGCTGCTCTTGGCCGGTCTGTATCAGGAAGCCGAGCTCGACGAGAAGGCGGGCCGCGCCGCGGACGCCGCGAGCCTGCTCGAGATCGCCGCGCAGCGCTTCCCGGCTGATCCGGCGGTCCAGGTGCGGGCCGCGGAGGCGCTGCTCGAGGATCGGAACGACCCCGCAGGTGCCCTCGAAATCCTCGGACGGCTCGGGCCGACCCCGGATGATCCGCGGCTGCGCTTCCGCCGCGGCTGGCTCACGGCCGACGCCCTCGACGCCCTCGGGCGCCAGCCCGAAGCCCGCGCCGTGCTCGAGCGGCTGCGGGCCGAGTTTCCCGAGAATACGCGCCTGCGCGGCCGGCTGGCCCGCGCGGACGCGAGCCGCAACACCAACCAACAACCGTAGGAGGAGAACCATGGGATTCCACTGGCCCGAGTTGTTCATCGTCGGGATGATCGCGCTCTTGATCTTCGGTCCGCGCCGCCTGCCCGAGATGGGCAACGCGCTCGGCAGGGCGCTCAGCGAGTTCAAGAAGTCGATGAACGACGTGCCGCCGCCGGCGCCGTCCGACGCGCCCGCCACCGAGCGCGAGCCGCGGTGACCTTGATCGAGCATCTCGAGGAGCTGCGCCGCCGCCTCCTCTTCTGCGTCGCCGCAGTGACCGTGGGCACGGCGGTGGCGTTCGCCTTCCACGACCCCATCCTCGCGCTGCTCCTGCGTCCGCTTCCCGCGCAGGCGGGCGCCCTCGGAACCCTCGGCGGCGGGCACCGCATCGCGGTGACGGGTGTCGGCGAGGCGTTCGCGGTCGTGCTGAAGCTGTCCCTCGCGGCTGGAATCGCACTCGCGACGCCGGTCTGGCTCTACCACCTGTGCGCGTTCGTCGCGCCGGCGCTGCGTGGGCGAGAGCGGCGGTACGCGTTGCCGTTCGCCCTCCTCGGCGCTGCGCTCTTCGTCACCGGCCTCGGCGTGGGGTTCGTGACGTTACGCTACCCGATCGCCTGGCTCCTCGGCTTCAGCGAGCGGTCCTTCGTCGAGATCATCACGGCGGACAACTACTTCACCTTCGTCGCCTATTTCCTGCTCGCCTTCGGGCTCACCTTCGAGCTGCCGCTCGTGCTCACCGGTCTCGTCGTCATGGGGATCGTCTCACCCGACACCCTCCGCACCCACCGCGCCTCCATCCTGGTGGGGCTCTGGACGGCATCGTGCTTCATCACTCCCGGTGCCGACCCCTACAGCCCCCTCATCCTCGGGGTGACCTTCACCGTGCTTTTCTTCGTCAGCACCGGCCTGATCCGCTTCGTGGGACCGGTCTCGACGGTGGAGGCAATCCAGATCACCTCTCCCGGTGTACTAGGGGGTAGCGGTGGTGCAGTGGAACGCCCCGGCTAGGCAAGTGGCCGCTCGCACCACCACCCGAGGGCGATGTACGCTCACATGAACGGAAATCGGCGGATGCCCTCGACGGAGCAGGCCCTCAGCGATGGCGACCTGATGCGCCGGGTCGCCGACGGCTCTGCGGAGGCGCTCGGGCTGCTGCACCGTCGCTTCGCACGGTTGATCTTCGGCCTGGCCGTCCAGTCGCTCGATCGGGCGGCTGCCGAAGACCTCGTCCAGGAGGTCTTCCTGGCGGTCTGGCGCAACGCCCGACGGTTCGATCCCGAGCGGGGCACTGTCCGTGCGTGGGTCCTGCAGATCACACACTACCGCCTCCTGAACGAGCTGCGCCACCGAAACCGCCAGCCGGACATCGTGCCCGATCCGGAGGGGCTCGTGCTCGCCGACCTGCCCGCCAGCGACCCTGGGCCGGCGGAGGCGACATGGGAGCAGCACCGCCGAGCGGTCCTCAAGTCGGCGCTCGACGAGCTTCCACCTCCGCAGCGCGAGGCACTCAGTCTCGCCTTCCTCGAAGACCTCACGCACGAGCAAGTCGCGGCCGAGCTCGGCCTGCCGCTCGGCACGGCGAAGACCCGCATCCGCGCCGGTCTTCTGAAGCTCCGCAGCACGCTCGGACCGCAATGGGCGGCGCTCGTCGCCATCTGCCTGCTGGCGGCTCTCGGCATCCGCTACCGCTCCGAGCACGCGACGCTGGCGCGCTACGATCGCGCGCTGTCCCTGGTGACGGCGAGCGACAGCGTGAACCTCCGGCTGGGGCCCATGCCCGGGACAGCGGAAGCGACACACGCCCGCTACCGCGGCCGTCCCGGCGCCGGCATCGCCGTGGTCACCTTCTCCCAGTTCCCGCCGGCGCCGGCTGGACAGACCTACCAGACGTGGGTGCGGCACGGGGCCACGTGGACCTCGCTCGGCACCGTGGAGCCCGATGCAGGAGGGAGCGCCCGTCTCATCGCCGAAGACCCGGCGCTCGCCGCGCTGCCCGACGGACTCGAGGTCACGCTCGAGCCTCGCACGGGAAGCGCCGCACCGAGCGGGCCGGTGGTCGTCGCGTGGGTGCCATGACCCACGCACAATGGGGGTATTCGCCCCGATCGCGTCCTACCACCCCGCCGGCCCGCCGTAACGAGAACGCCGTCAGCCAACGACGGCGTGAATCACGGCGATCGGCCGCTCGTCGGCGTACACCATGCCGAGGTAGTGGCCTGCCTCCAGGTCCGACGGCAGGTCCACGAGCTTGATGACGGCCTCGTCGCCGGCGTCCGTCTTGTCGATGCGGATGCAGCGCCGCGGGATGTTCTCGTGGCGCTGCGCGAGATTGACGAGGTCGGTGGCCATCGGCGCCGTCGCGCCGCGGAGAGGGATCGGCTCGCCCGGACCAGGTTTCGCCTCGGTCTTGGGCAGGATGCGGAAGAAGAGGACCGGCGGGTCCCCGAGGGGGCGGCGAGAGACGGCGGACCACCAGTTGTCCACGCCCTCGCACCACATCGAGACGCCGTCGGAGAAGAGCCGTTCCCAGCCGTACTTCCCCGCCCGGGCGTCCGCCGACGCGTTCGCGATGCGCGAGTTGAACTGTTGCCCGACCCGGTTCCAGTACGTGAGCCACTCGTCGATGTAGGTGTTCGTCCGCGCCATGGTTCCCTCCTGGCTAGTCCTTGCAGCAGATCCGCGCCTGGCTCGCGTCGTCGATCCAGAGACCGAGCATGGCGGGGGCAACGTAGTTGAGCCACTGTCCCGCGTCGATCCCGCCCTCGGGGCCATCGTCGGGGGTGAGATCGCGGTATCGGATCGTCTTCTTCATGCTCACCTTGGTCCAGTTCTGGGGGATCTCCCGTGCGCGAACGTAGCCGCTGTCCCGCTCGAGGACGCCTGGCAGCTGAAGGGCCCCGAACTCGAAGAGGAGGCTGTCGAAAAGCCAGTACTTGGCGAGGATCTCCGTCGCCGAGACGGTGAAGCGGATATTGAGGATGTTCTCGAAGACGGCACCCGGGAGAGCGAAGCGCTCGTACATCTGCCAGACCTCCCCATTGGCGGCTACCCTGCCGCCGAGCGGCTTGTAGTCGACCGGGTCGACGGGCTCCGAGCGCTTGAAGAAATCGCTGCACTTGCTCCAGAGGTACGGGTCGAGATCGTCCACCATCTTCGCGAGCGGTTTCTGCACCAGGCCGACCGAGATGACGGTGCTGTCGTGCGTGCGAGGGTTGTAGCCCACCTTGATCTTGACGTTGTTGACGGCGGCGCAGTCGATCTTCGGGTCGGGCGCGTCCCTGAGCACGCTGTTGACGCTGCTGAGATCGCGCTCTCCGACCGAGTCGAGCAGGTGATGGACGTTCACGTCCTTCGCGAGCTTCTTTACCCGGTGGACGACCTCGGGGCGTGCCTTCTTGTGAAGATCCGCAGCCCCGAGCCGGAGCGCCGCGCGCCGCCGCCGCGCGCCCCCGTGCTGGTCGGGATGCGCGATCAGCACGTCGAGGGCGTCCTCGAGGCGCATGGGCCGGAGACGGGGCGGCAGCACCGACCGCCGGCGCCGCGCAGACTTGTAGTAGACGCTCCACATCGCCTGGCGCATGCGATCGGTCTCGGCGTCCGTCTCGGGGGTTGTTTTCATGCTCTCTCCAGCACCCAGGTCACCAGCCCGTCGACGAACCGCTTGTCGCGGGAGTCGGGCAGATCGCCATAGATCGCCGCGAACTCGTGCAGCGAGGCGCCGGCGAGCCCGTGCGCCACCTGCCGGCCGTACTCGATCGAGCCGTACCCGTCCATGCGGCCGCGGACCCAGGCGACGTCTTCGGCCGACCGCTCGGCGCGCGGCCGGGCGAGGAAGTCGGCGAGCCGCGCGCGCTCGTCGGCGCTCGCCGCGCCGAGCAGATGGATCAGCATGACCGTCCGCTTCCCCTCCCAGATGTCGCCGTCGATCTCCTTGCCGTAGCGGGCAGGGTCGCCGAGGAGGTTCAGGAGGTCGTCCTGGATCTGGAAGGCTGCTCCCAGGAAGAAGCCGAAGCGGATGAAGCGGTCGAGGTCGCGGTCGCTGCGCGTGCCGATGAGCGCGCCGACGCGGCTCGGCCAGATGGTCGTGTACCAGCAGGTCTTCTTGAGCACCATCTCGAGATAGTCGGACTCGCCGAGGTCGAGTACGTTGTCGCGGCGCCAGCCGAGCTCGACCGCCTGCCCCTCGACCGTCTCGCGCGCCATCCGCTCCGCTTCCTCGAGGATGAGCATCGTGAGCCGCGGGCCGAGGCGGGCGCGGTTGTCGATCAGCGCGCGCAGGCCGAGGAGCGTGAGCGCGTCGCCCACGTTCACGGCGACGGGCACGCCGTGCAGCGCGTGGAGGGTCGGCCGCCCGCGGCGCTCGTCGCTCTCGTCCTCGACGTCGTCGTGCACGAGGAAGGCGTTGTGGAGGAGCTCGAGCGCGGCGGCCGAGCACACTGCGTCCTCGCCGTCGGCGCCGAACGCGCGGGCGGTCGCAATGCAGAGACTCGGCCGGAGCATCCGCCCCCCGCGCTGCGGGTAGTCGGCGACCAGGTCGTAGAGGTGCCGCCGCGGCTCGCGCGGCCGGAGGTAGTCGGCGAGCGCCGCGCGCGTGAGCTGGCCGTACTCCCCGAGGGTCGTGACGACGAGGTTTGGCGCGGCGGCGGCCGTCATGGCGCGATACGGACGCTCACGGTGCCGGCCGGGCGGCTCGTCTCCTCGTCGACGATGAGGCCGTTGTACACGGCCGCCGGGACGTCGGGCGGGACGCGGACGCGCACCGTCACCTGGTCGCCGTCGGCGACGATCGAGACGTCGGCGAGCCGCGGCTTCGCGGGGTCGACGGCGCGGAGGCCGTGCACGACGAGGCGCCGCCCGGCCGCATCCGGGCGGAGATCGACCGAGACCTCGGCCGGCCGCGTCGAGGCGACCTCGACGCGGACGCGCGCGCCGCCTCCGTCCGCGGGCGCGGCGCGGGTGGGCGGCGGGGGCTCGGCGGGCGGGGGCGGCGCCGCATAGCCGCTGCCGGGGCGGAACGGGGAGCCACCCGCCAGCATGACGTTCATCATCTCGAACCAGAGTCCAAACACGTCGGAGGTGTACTGCACCATGCGCACGCCGAGGTCCTGCATGTCGCTCGCCATGGTCTCGGTCCCGAGCGAGGGCGACCCGAAGCGCGCCGCCGCCTTCTGGCCCTGGCGGATGTACTCGTCGACGACGCGGTAGCCGAGCTCGACCGAGCGCGTGACGACGTCGTTCAGCGGGCCGGCGCCGAAGAGCGACGACCAGGCGCGGATGGGCTCGGTGCGGTCGAGCGGGGGTCTGCGGATGCGGTCGCTGGCGCTCACGGTCGCCTCCTCGTCACGGGTGGTCGAAGCCGACGATGTCCTCGAGCGGCGGCGACTTTGCGATCGCATGGGCGGCGAGCCGCCCCGACATCACCGCCGCCTCGACGCAGCCCGCATTGAACCCACAGCTCGTCCAGTCGCCCGCGACGGTCAGGTTGTCGTAGGTCTGGTCGAGCGGCGAGATGCGGTACGCGCTCGTGCCCGGCAGCGAGAGCGCGTAGCGGTCCGACGGATTCACGTTGGCGCTCCAGAACTGGGACGCGAAGCGGGCCTCGCCGCGGGCGCCGTCCGTTTCCTGAACGAGGACGTTGCCCGCCTCTGGTCCGCGAGCAGCTCCCAGCGAAACTCGTCCGTACCGCGCGTCGCCCCGGGCCAGAGGCGGGCAACGTCCTCGCTCAGGAAACGGACGGCGTTCCGCCGCACCTGCTCGCGCTGCCGCGCCGGGTAGTCCGGAGCGGAGACGCCGTCGGCGTCTTGCAGGACGTTGCAGAAGTAGGCGAGCGCGCCCGGCGGGCGGGCCCAGCGCTCGCGCGGGATCAGGTGGCGCATGTCCGCCCAGGTGTCGAACGGCTCGACGAAGCCGGAGAGGCTGATCGCCGGCCCCGGCCAGCCGAGCTCCGCCATGTCCGGCTGCATCCAGACCTGGAAGGCCTGGGTCGCGACCGTCTTCACGCGCTCGACCATCGCCCGCCAGCGGGGGTCGCGCGCGACGAGGTCACGGCAGACGTGGGGGATCGCGCCGAGCCCCACGCCGAGCACGACGAGGTCGAAGTCCTCGCCCACGCGAAGCGTGAGGGTTCGCGCCCGGCGGCGGTTCCAGAACGACTCGAAGTCCCAGCACTCGCGCGCGAGCCGGTGCCCATCGACGAGCTGCAACCAGTCCGGCGCCGACGGCCAGCAGGGGAGCCCGCCGACGTCGACGAGCGGACGGTACTCGGCGCCGTGCACGTCGGCCTGCACGTCGAACTCGAGCGCCTCGACGTAGGGCGGCTCGCCGCGCCCCAGGCGGACGTTCTCGAGGCGGTGGAAGAAGGCGAAGCGGACGCCCCGCCGCCGAAGCACCTCGTAGAAGGGCGCGAAAACGACGTCGCCCATACCCGCCTGCATGCGCCAGAAGAAAGAGCCGCGGTAGGTGAAGAACGCGCGCACCATGCTGCGGAGCGCCTGGCCCGCCGCGATCCGCGGGCGCGCGGTATCCCCGTCCTCGTAGGAGAAGCCGAGGTCGTAGAGGCCGCGCAGGTAGCCGGAGTTCACCGACTGCTCCGAGGCGCCGTTCATGAGCAGCCACTCGCGGCAGTCGTAGTCGTCGATCGCGTCGAAGCCGCGCGGGTCGGTCGGCAGGTGGAAGCGCACGATGCCGCGCAGGGTCGCGAGCGTCAGGTCGACGATCGTCCACAGACGCCTGAGCTCGACGTCGTCCGCCGCCCGCGTGTCGATCTGCTGGCGCGCGTTGGCGGCGAACGCGTCGAGCACCCGCAGCACGAGGTTCTCTGGGTAGCTCGACAGCGAGCCGAGCATCGTCTCGAGCAGCGCGATCGCCTCGGCGAGCGCGGCGAGCGTCGCCACCTCGCCGTAGCGGAGGAAGCGGGTCACGCGAGGCAGGACGGTGTCAGGGCTCGCACCGTCCGCGGCTGCGAGAGACGGCGAGAGCGAGCCGACGAGGGTCCGGAGGAGCGCCGCCACGCGGCCGACATAGTCGGTCACCGTCCAGCGCAGCCCGCCGGGAATCGGATCGCCGGGGAGGCCGGGCGTCGCCGGAATCTCGGCGAACCACGGGCGCCACCGGCCGTCGGGGCCGCGGTCCGCCACGCCGACGACCGGCGCAGGCGCGAAGGCGTCACGCCAGGTGGCGATCGGACAGGCACGCGGGTCGCGCGCGAGCTCGGCGTAGCACTCGCGCACGAGGCGGAATGCATTCTCGTAGAACCCCATCCAGAGGTGGAGCCCGTGCTCCTCGATGCGTCCCGCAGGGCCGCGCCCGGAGGCCCCCTTCCCACCGAGGCGCCATCCGAGCTGATAGACCGTGACCTGGTAGCGGCCGCCGTGCTCGGGGCGGGTCAGCTCGAAAGCGGCCGCCGTCGCGGCACAGCCACCGCCGACGATCGCCACCCGGACGGGACGCCCGTCGCTCACTCCCGGTGACTACCAAAGATCGGTCTTTGAAGGGAAGGGGTCTAGGTAGCCTAGCTTATCGCACTTGCCTCATCGAGGTCTTCCCGGGCGGTGCCGGGGAAGCCCAGGATGAAGTCGGCGCCATAGACCCGGGCGGGCGTCTGGAAGCCTGGCTCGAAGTCCCCCCCGAGGACGCGGGCCGCGACCGCGGGCCCGGTGACACCCGTCACCGCGTAGGCCTCCGGCGTACGCAGGCGCGACTGCACCCGCCGCCCATGCACGTCCTCGACCTCCGCGATGACGACCATGCCCTTTGCGCCGCGCTCTTCCTCGGTCGGGCCCTCCGGCAGGGCGTCGGCGTGAGCCTTGAGCCACACCTGCCAGAGGGGTGTGCGCATGAACCAGCCGAAGTACCGTCCGGCCAGCTCGAGCATCCGCAGAGGCCCCGTCGCCTCGAAATACACCGCCACGTCGGGGATGCCGGTCGTGTACCAGGCGGTCCCGACGTCGCCCCAGGTGCAGGCGATGCTCTCCCGGGGGCCGTCGCCATAGTCGAAGGCGCGGTGGAGCTCGCCCCACGGGACCAGCACGACCTGGCCGCCGCGGCGCACCCGCACGCCGTCGAAGGCGTGCTGGAAGGCCGTCTTGGCCGACGCGCGCGAGGTGAAACGGAGACCGCTGATGGCGAGGACGAGCCGCCGGGCGCCCGGCAGCCGGGCTGCCACGTGGGCCGCGAGGCAGTCGGTCGGCACGACGTCGAAGCCGACCGACGGCATGATCATGACGCCGCGGCGGCGCGCCTCGGCGTGACGGCGCGCCAGCGCCTCGATCACGGGGATCTCCCCCGCGATGTCGAGGTAATGGGCGCCGGCCCGGAGGCACGCCTCGACCATCGGCGCTGCCGTCTCGTAGTACGGGCCGGCGGAGTGGAGCACCACCCGGACGCCGCGCAGCGCCGCGTCGAGGGCGGCGGTGTCGGCGAGGCGGGCGACCCGGGGCTCGAGCCCGAAGCGCTCGGCGAGGCCCCGGACCTTCGTCTCGTCCCGTCCGGCGACGATCGGCCGCAGGCCGCGCGCCAGGGCGCCCCCGACCATGAGCCCGCCCGAGTAGCCGGTCGCGCCGTAGATCAGGAGCGGGTCGGACATGACGGGCCGTTCCTTATGGTAATGTGCGGCGCGATGTCCACGGGTTTTTTCCCCGGCCAGGCGGCATTCTCCGGACCGGTGGTCGGGCTGGGCGCCCCACCGGAGACGTCCTTCGCGGGCCAGGCGCGCTTCAGCGGGTGCCTCGTGGCGACGACCTGGCCGCGGGCGGACGCCGAACGGCTGCTGCCCCCGGAGCTCGAGCTGGCGCCGAACACGTCGGGGACGCCGGCGATCCATCCCGTCCTCTTCAGCTTCGGGGACCAGCTCCAGGGATCGTTCCTCCTGGGCGGGGTGCCGATCGAGGCCGGGCCGACCTACCGCGAGTTCTGCGTGATCGTGCCGTTCGTGCGCCGCCGCGGCGGCGGCCGGAACCTGCACCTGTACTGCCCCCGCCTCTACTCGACGTCCTATCCTGCGTACTGGCACGGCAACATGAGCTACGGTCTGCGCAAGGCGATGGCGGGGATGGGCTGGGAAGGCTCGACGTTCGTGGTGACGTCGCCAGATGGCGGTGCGCGGGCGCACGCGGACGTCGAGCGGACGGCGGACTGGCGGCCGCCGGCCGATACCGACCTCCCGGGCTTCGATGCGCTGCGCGCGGCTTTTGCGCTCCCGATCGCCGGGCGGCGTGACGACGGGACGCTCGTGTCGTCCTACTTCCGCTGGGAACTCGAGGACATGGTCCTCCGGCCGGTCGCCGCCACGGTGTCGGTCGACGCCCCCCTGTCCGAGGGCTGCCGGCCCGGGCGGTGGACCGGACTGCCGGGGGCGACGTTCGAGGTCCGGGGGATGCTCTGGCGGATCACCTGGCCGATGGCATGCCGCTTCTAGCCGATCGCGATTTCGTTCGCGGTCCGCCATGCAATCGTGGTAGGCAACCGCAGGCATGACGCCAGCTGGCGCTGGGGCGGTCGGGCGGCCCGGAGCCCTGGCCCCCGGGACCCAGTTCCAGGACGCGTACGAGATCCTCGAAGAGCTCGGCTCGGGAGGGTTCGGGCGCGTCCACAAGGCGCGCCAGCTCTCGACCGGGCAGCTGGTCGCGATCAAGGTCCTGCGCTTCTGGGAGAGCGACTCGGCCGCCGACGTCGCGAACCAGGTCGAGCGCTTCCGGCGCGAGACGCGGCTGTGCGCCGAGCTGTCGCACCCGAACATCGTCCGCCTGATCGACTCCGGCGAGACCGGCCACGGCCAGCTCTACGCCATCTTCGAGTACGTGCCGGGCTCGACCCTCAAGGACGTCCTCGCACGGGAGGGGGGCCTCGGTTGGACCGAGACGGTCTATCTCATGACGCAGGTGCTCGACGCGCTCGCGTGCGCGCACGCTCGTGGCGTCGTCCACCGCGACCTCAAGCCCGAGAACATCATGGTAACGAAGACGGGCGCACGGCGGAACGCGCTCGTGCTCGACTTCGGCCTCGGCGGCTTCTCGCGCGAGGCGAGCGGTTGGGCCCTGCCGCGGCTCACGATGTCGCGCGAGCTGATAGGCACACCCTGCTACGCCGCGCCCGAGCAGCTCCGGGGCGAGACCCCGTCGGAGCGCTCGGACCTCTACTCCTGGGCGCTCATCTTCCTCGAGTGCCTGACCGGCGAGGTGGTGATGGGCGGCCGCTCGGCCCACGAGATCATCGTGAAGCAGCTCTCCGGCGACCCCGTGCCGATCCCGACGTGCCTCCGTGACCGGCGGCTCCGCCGGCTCTTCCAGACCGCCACCGCGAAGGCCGTCGAGAAGCGCGAGGTGACGGTCGAGGCGCTGCTCCGCGCCCTCGGCGTCCCCGGCCCCGCGCGCGCCGACGTGCCCGCCAGCGAGCCGGTGCCGGAGGGCGAGCGGCGGCAGGTGACGGTCGTGTCCTGTGGCATCACGGTGATGTCGGCCGAGGGCCTGCCCCCCGACATCGAAGAGCTGGACGAGCTTCTCCACGGCGAGCACGAACGGCTCGGCCAGCTCGCGATGCGCGCGGGCGGACACGTGGCTGCGGTGACGGGCGGTTCGCTGCTGATCGCCTTCGGCTACCCGTCTGCCCGCGAAGACGATGCGCGCCACGCCGTCCGTACGGCCCTCCGGATGGCCGCCGACGTCCAGCGCGCGAGCGACCGCCTGGTCGCCGAGCGCGGCCTCCGCTTGGAGCTGCGGACGGGAATCCACACCGGCCTCGTGATCGTCCGCGACCACGCCCAGCTCCTCGACATGGTGGGCGTCACGCCGCGGGTCGCGACCCGCCTTCAGGAGCTCGCGCGCTCGGGCGAGATCCTCGCGAGCCAGGAGACGCAGCGGCTACTCCGCGGCACGGTGCGCTGCGACGCCGAGGGTGAGCACCGCTTCCCCGAGCTGTCGCACACCCTGCTGGTCTTCCGCGTGACCGCCGACCCCCGCCCGCGCGCGGACACCGATCTGACGTCGTTCGTGCGCGAGACGCCGCTGGTCGGGCGGCGCGAACCGCTCGGCCGCCTCGTCGACCTCTGGCGGCGCACGCAGGCGGGCCGGGGCGGCGCCCTCCTCCTCACCGGCGAGCCCGGGATCGGGAAGTCTCGCCTCGTGCGTGAGCTGCGCCGGCGGGTGCCGTTCGACGCCTGGCTCGAGGCGCACTGCGCCGCCGAGAGTCAGGACAGCCCGCTCCGGCCGGTGGCCGACATGTTCGCGGCGCTGGGCGAGCCGCTCGACGCGATGCTCGAACGCCGCGGCTTCGACCTCGCCGAGACGTTTCCGCCTCTCGCCATGGCCCTCTCCCTGCCGCCCGACGACCGCTGGCCGCGGCGGCCGCTTCCGCCCGAGCGCGAGAAGGAGCTGGCCTTCGACGCGTTCCTCCGTCTGCTCTTCGCGATGGCTGGGGACCGGCCGGTGGTGTTCACCTTCGAGGACCTCCACTGGGCCGACCCGACGACGCTCGAGCTGATCGGGCTCATCGTGCGCGAGATCGAGAGCAGTGCGGTGGGCGACGCGGCGCCGCCCGGCCGTCTCCTCCTGGTCGCGACGGCGCGGACCGACTTCGTCGCGCCCTGGTCCCCGACCGAGGTGGTGCCGATCCCGCTCGGCCGTCTCGGGCGCGACGAGGTCGAGACGATGGTGCAGGCCGGGCTCGCCAGCGGCCGCCCGGTTCCGGCGGCGGTGCTCGAGCAGGTGATCCGCCGCAGCGACGGCGTGCCCCTCTTCGTCGAAGAGGTGACGCGGGTGCTGAGCGAGGCAGGCCTCCTCGGCGCCGAGTCCGGGCGCGACCTGGACGAGGCGGGTGTCCCCGGGACGCTGCGTGACCTGCTCGCCGCGCGACTCGACGCGGTGTCGCCGAGCGCGCGCGCGACGGCCCAGCTCGCGGCCGTGCTCGGGCGCGAGTTCCGCACCGACCATCTCTGCGCCGCCGGCGACGAAGGCGCGCTCCGCGACGACCTCCGCGAGCTGACCGACGCCGGCCTGGTCTTCACGCGCCGGATGGCGGCGGCCGAGACCTACGTCTTCAAGCACGCGCTCGTGCGCGACGCGGCCTACGAGGCGATGACCCGGCCGGTGCGCCGGAAGCTGCACCTCCGGGTGGCCACCGTGCTGCAGGAGCAGTTCCCGGAGGTGAAGCGCGACCGGCCCGATCTGCTCGCGCAGCACTTCGAGCTCGGTGGGGACGCAGCCACGGCGATCGACTACTGGACGCTCGCCGGCGAGCGCACGATGTCGCAGGCCGCCTATGCGGAGTCGATCCGGCTCTTCGAACGCGGGCGGGCGCTCTTCGCACACGTGCCCGCGTCGCGACGGCGGACCCAGCAGGAGCTGGCGCTCACGCAGTCGCTCGGCACGGCGTTCCTGCTGTCACGCGGATTCACCGTACCCGAGGTCGCGGTGACGTTCGACCGCGCGCTCGCCCTCTCGGACGAGCTGGGTGAGGACGTCCCGTTCCCGGTCCTGGCCGGGCTCTGGAACATGAACATCGCGCGCAGCGACCGCGACGCGTGCGCGAAGCTCCTCGTCAAGTTCGAGCGGCTCGCCGAGCGCTCCACCGACCCCGTGATCCTCTTCACGGCGCGCGGGACCGCCGGCGCCCACGCCTTCTACAGGGGGGAGTTCACGCGCGCCTGCGAGGAGCAGACCCGGGCGAGGGAGTCGTACGAGACGGAGGGTTTCCGCTCGTTCATCCGGAAGTACGGCTACGATGCCGGGATCAACGCGCTCGCCTTCCACATGTGGGCGCTCTGGATGCTCGGCTTCCCCGACCGCGCACGCACACTCTGCGACGAGATGCTGTCGATCGCCGACGTGACGGCGAACCCCGCGGGGCTCACGTCGGCGCTGGGCTTCGCAGGAAACCTCGCGC
>WNES01001596.1_pt1 | contig 16462 bp, 17 predicted proteins | sample 5399931 | NCBI WGS metagenome assembly WNES01 (sample SAMN13153332, study PRJNA577476) | soil metagenome | isolation source: 20 cm grassland meadow soil 2 days after 3rd rain plot 5 | place: USA:California | collected 2015-11-11
GGTCGCTGGGTTTGTTCTCGATGGCTCTGCGGTATTCTGTTTCTGCTTCTGAGAAATTGCCTCGGCGCTCCAGAAGATATCCAAGGTTGTTGTGTGCTCCCGCGTAAAACGGATTGATGTCGATGGTTTTCCGGAAAGCGTCTTCTGCCTGAGAATATTTCTCGGCGCTCAAGAGAAGCACGCCAAAATTATAGTAGCTCTCCGCAGAACCAGGATCGATGCGAATGGAAGCGCGATAGTGCTGCTCGGCTCTTTCGAATTGCCCCAGCCGCCCGTACAATTCGATCAAATTAATGTGCGCCTGAACCAGATTGGGATCAATTTCCAGCGCTTTCTCGTGTGCCGCCGCAGATTCCTCTAGTTTTCCTTGTCTTTCAAGTTCGGTTCCATACTGCATTTGGTAAGTTGCGCTGTGATTGAGAGCTTGAACCTCGGCCAGCAGAGGATCTCCCGCCGGAGGCACACCGGTTTTGTTCCTCTCATAGAGGCGAAGTTGTTCTTCGGCCTGGTCTGCTTTGCCGAGAGTGCGATAGGTGAGCGCCAGAGCGTAATGCGCGGCCCCAAAATCCGGAAACAACTCCGTCGCCTTGTGATAAGCCTCGCTCGCACCTTGCAGATCACGTCTGGCAGCGCGAACCCGCCCAAGGCCATAGTGAGCATCGGCGTTATCGGGACGCTGCTCCACGATCTTGGTATACAACTCTCCGCTCGCGTCCCAGTCCGCGGAAGCCAGCAGGCAGTTGGCGAGTCGCAATTTTGCGGGGAGATAGTCGGGATCAATGTGCAACGCCAAGCGAAGACTGGAAGCGGCCCCATCGCACTTGCCCTGATCCGCTTCAACAACTCCCAGATAATAAGCCCACTCAAGAACGTTGGGTTCGAGTTGCCCGGCGCGCCGATAGCACACGGCTGCTTCTTGTAACAAGCCGTAAGTCTGGAGAACCATACCTAGCCGCCCGCTCGCGGCCGCTTCCACTGGATGGCTGCGAGCGTAGGAGTAAGCTTCCCCAATTTGCTCCTGGATGCCGGGAGAGAAATTGTCAACACGCAGGCGAGGCAACTCTGGAACCGCGGGAGTGTCTTGAGCTCCCCAACTGGAGGAAGTGGAGACGAGAAAGAAGACCAAACATAGCGCCTTTTGCATCACGTCTTATCCACGTTTGCAGGCCGCCGAACCTGTCTGGCGGAATCACAAGGGGCGCTCAGACGCAAGGGCTTGTCACCGGTCGGGGAAAAAGGGGAAAAGCCTGCGAATCTCTTCTTCGCTTGGCTGTTGGCCGTATTCCGTGATTTCAAAAGCCTCCGCATGCTGAATGCGCCCCGCCTGTGCACCGTACCGCTTCTGCAGAGCTTTCCGCCACTCCGGTTGGAGCTTTCTCGACGCCAACGGCCCCGCCGCGAGCCATTTCCGTCGCTCCGCGGGATCTTTCGGCACTTGCTCGAACTGTCCCTCGGTCCACGGCAGCCACTCGTAGAACTGCGACGCGTGCGCGTCCAGCATATTCACTTTCTTCTCGAACACGTCGTCAATCGACACCACAATGTCAGCCCGAAACGGTTGTGGCCGCGTGAAGCGGTCGCAGTAGTAGATGAAACCGGATTCCGCCTGAGCGGCGGCGTGTCGGTCACCAAATCCGGCACGATCACCATGTAGGACGCGTCCTGCACCAGCACTCCCGGCTATGGTATGCGCCATGAGCCGGACAGAATTTTCGGCCGGGACACATACTCAAAACACATAGAGTGGAAGATGGACGACGCCCGCCGTCCTCGTAAAATCCTTGTCCAGGGTAAAGAGGGTAGCGCCATACTCTAAAGCAATCGCCGCGATCAAAGCATCGATCGTTGTGACAGCGACACCCCTCGCACGTGTGGCCCGAAAAATGGCGGCAGCTTCTCGACAAGTCGAAAATCCTTTAGGTTCGAGCCGTTCCCACTGCGACAGGTAGTGCTCCATGCGCCTGACATCACGCTTGAGCCCCTGTAACACTTCCGTGATCACAACTCCAGTGAGTGCGAAGGGCTCTGCATCGCCGATCATGCGGCGCAACTCAGCCCCGGCAGCGGAAGGAGACGAGCTGAGAAAATCGATCCAAACAGAACTGTCCACCAAGATCAAACGCGATTTCTCCGCATGGCTTTGGAATCCCCTTTCCAAACACCGCTGCCGTAGTATCGTAGGATGCCCTTCCGGCGCTCCGAACGAACGAGTAATTCCAAGGCTTTATCGACGATCTGCCGTTTGGTCTTGAGACGCGTAAGCTTCCGTGCCTGGCGCACCAACCTCTCGTTAATGTCGATGTTAGTTCTCATACAATAATTATACACCATTTTTGGATATTTTTGTGCATCTCCTTGCCGACACAGTATCACTCTCTGCGCACAAAGTTTCCGCTCGCTATCCCGCCGACGGAAGTGGTGCCCCGCCGACTCCGTTTGATATCAAGAGATTACATCAAAAAGCTGCGCTGTCACGGCAGAGGCCGCGGGTTCGAGTCCCGTCGTCCCCGCCAATCATTCAATAAAGAGTTAGGCGAGTGACGAAACCGTCGAGGGCGCGAAAAAAGGGCGCATTGTGCTTCCCTGTTGCGACCTTTTTCTGCCACCGTTGCCTGGCCCCCCCTGCTGACCTCAGCGGAGGTTCGTTTCGGTGCCTGCATATGCCTTGACACGTATATGCGTCTTAGGGCATATTGAGAGCATGGAATCGGTGTTCGAAATCATTGCGGAGCCGAACCGCCGCGCGATACTAAGCCTCCTGGTCTCGTCACAACAGTCGGTTGGAGAGATCGAGCGTCAACTTCGTATGCCGCAGCCGACCGTGTCAAAGCACCTGCGCGTGCTGCGCGAGGCCGGTTTCGTAGAATCCACGGTGGACGCACAGCGCCGTCTCTACCGGCTGAAACCTGAACCCTTTCAGGAGGTGGATGCCTGGCTGGCTCAGTTCCGCCGGTTCTGGTCCGCTCACGTGGATGCTCTCGAAGGCCACCTCGACCGCATGGAGCAATCAATCCCAAGGAAAAGGAAGACAAGGAGAAGAAGATGACCGATCGCGAGGAGTACACGCCGTGTCCGGCCAGCGGAGCGCAGGTACGAAAGGACGGAGAGAACTGGACGCTCATTCTCGTCAGAGAACTGCGCCACTCGCCGGAAAAAGTCTGGCAGGCGCTAACCGACCCGGCGCATCTGCGCGAGTGGGCTCCCTTCGACGCCGATGGGAGCCTGGGTAAGGTTGGAACGGTGAAGCTCACCACGGTGGGAGCGCCCGCGCCGCAAGTTTCCGAAGCAAGAGTGACGCGAGCCGACGCTCCCAAAGTGCTTGAGTATACCTGGTGGGGCAAGGACATCCGGTGGGAACTCGAAGCCTTTGGTGACGGCACGCGCCTCACGCTCTGGCACAACATCGATCGCCGCTTCATCTCGTGGGGCGCCGCGGGTTGGCACATTTGCTTCGATGTTCTGGATCGCCTTCTCAGCGGAACTCCCATCGGCCGCATCGTTGGTGGTGAGGCGATGAAGTTCGGCGGCTGGCAGCGATTGGTCGCCGAGTACGCTAAGCAGTTCGGTATCGAAACGCCCAACTGGCCGCCTCAGGCGGCTCAAAAGTCGTGAATCGAGGTGGATCATGAGCCAAGGCACGAAACGTTGGATTCTTCGCACCATTCACATCGTCTTTAGCATTCCGATAGCCGGATATATTTATAGTCCGTTTGAAAAAATCCCGAACTATGCCCCCGCTACTCGGTTTGTCTTCGTTCCTGCACTTGTCCTTTCGGGACTTTGGGTGTGGAAAGGCCATGTCCTTCAACGGCTTATTTCGAAGAGCTCGGCCTAACAAGATGCTGCACGCGAAACGACTCGCATGAAACGGGACAAGGAGGCATAAGGAGGCATAAAGATCCAATGAATCCATCGCAACGTATTGAAGAGCTGATCGCAAAACTCACAGACTGGCGTGGCAAAACGCTGGCGAGCATCCGTAAGAGCATCCTTGAGGCCGACCGGGAGATCATCGAGGAATGGAAGTGGATGGGAAGCCCCGTGTGGTCTCGCGACGGAATGATCGCGGTCGGCAACGCCCACAAAGATAAGGTGAAGCTTACCTTTTCCCACGGGGCGAGCCTCCCAGACCCTGACAAGCTCTTTAACGCGGGCCTCGGAGGCAACGCGTGGCGAGCGATCGATTTTTTCGAGGGCGATACGATTAATGAGCGTGCTCTAAAGAATCTCGTCCGTGCCGCCGTCGATTACAATCAGATCAAATTGAAGAGGAAAGCGCCCGCGCGTAGTCGAGCGAAAGTACACAAAAGTAAAAAGTGAGGAAACGACAGCTTTTTCTCGCTAATCTCTTTGCGGGACTGCCTAACAATGGTGCTTGACGCTGCTGGATTTTCTTCACCGTCAGGGACAAAAGTTCTGTGGCTACGAGCGGACTTCTACGGGATATTCGTCATCCTCGGAGGAAGAGGGCAGCAGCATGGCTGGCAAGGCACGGGCCGAGCGATTGAGAAAATAGACGTAGGTGAGAACCATCGTAGGAAGAAGCATCAGCGCCGCCTCCCATACCGCGGACGGAGTGTACACACCACTGAGCAAACCAGCGAAAGCGATTCCCACCATGAAATAAGGGAAGACCCACTCGTAACAGCGTTGACAAACTTGCTTGAGGGGCTGACCTTCCACGAGGCCAATGACAATGGAGACGAGAGCGGAGTTAAGCGGGAAATAGATGCTTCCCGCGAGAATCACGCAAACCACAGGCGATTCCGTTCCGCTGCCCGCGAGGATGAGATGAGAGAACTTGTAGGCCAGGCTACTGCTCACCAGGAGCGTGGCGGCGCTAAAGGCTACTTGAACTAGACGCGGCCGTTTGGCGCTTGCCCACAGCGATTGAACCAACGCGGCCGCCAGGCTGACGGCAGCAACCTGCGAAAAAGGCAGCGCCACCATTCCTAAAAGGAGCAAAGCGAAATTGGGAGATATGGTGCTTTCCATGCCAGGAATGTGGACTTTGAGAGCGGAAGCAAGAGCGGCAAGCCCCAAGAAAATGACGAATTGCTTGAGATTTGCCGAAGACCAGGATCCGGCGGCGAGCAGGAGGAGCAATGCTCCGGAGGCGATCACCAGGGCGATGTAGGCTTTGGTTTTTCGGGACATTGTTGGCCTCTCGCTCATGACGGATACAGGACCGACCACACTAGTTGCCATCTCCAAGACTACCGTTGCTATTGCCCCAGACCACGGAATTGCCCCAAACGACGGAGTTGCCCCAGACGACGGAGTTGCCCCAGACGACGCTGTTTCCCCAAACTGCAGAGTTGTTCCAGACGGTTCCAGGCGCTCCCGTGATGTTGATAGTGTTAGTGATTGGGTCGAAGACTGCGACGGGCGAAAGTGCGGAGCCAACCGACGCTGGCGCCAGGTCGGTATCGGCCAGAGCTGCTGCCGCATCGACCGCACCGGCGCCAATCGAAAAGATGTCCTGCTCGATCTGATAAGTCGTTCCAGTGGTTAAGTTTGTGGCCGTCGTGGATGGCCCAAAACCCTTCCAAGCAGTCTTCATCAGTCGCGCCTTCACTTGGTCTGGCGTAAGCGAAGGCGTCTGCAGCAAGACGAGCGTGGCGACGCCGCAAATGACCGGCATGGCCATGCTGGTACCGCTCAACTTAAGGTGCTGGGGTTGGCCGTAGGCAGGTCCGCAATTCGTGCGGGTCGTATCGCAGGGATAGACTGCCAAACCCGGATAAGTAGTGATTAAAGTGGTGTTCCGTGAAGCCATCAGCGAGACCACCACGTTACCGGGCGCAACCAGGTCCGGTTTGACGATGTGATCCAAAGCCGTCGGGCCTTTGGAGCTGTAACTTGTCATGGTCTGCGCGGATTGGGCGCCCGAGCCGCGGTTATTGGTCGCACTTACGGTGATTACGTAGGGATCGTTTCTGGGAGAGCCGATCGTGGCATAGCCTTCGGTGCCGCTGTCATAGTATTCGCCCATGTTTGCCGGTCGCGGCCACGATACCGGCGTTCCATGCGTGCGGATAAAATACCGTTAGCCCACTTCATAGCTGCGCGGCAAGCCTTTGGCGAGGGAAGCCTTCATCCCCGGCTCGCCGGCCGTTTTCAAGCTCTTCGACCCGCGCTGCGGGCCACAACATCCTGGAACGTGTCACACCCCTGGCGAAATGAGGGTTCGAATCCTTTCAAGACAAAAAAAACTTCTTTGTCATAGCTTCCTGGTTCGTGTCTGGGGTCGATGTACGCCGGCCCGACCTGGCCACCTGTACGGACCTGCGTATTGTGAGTGGCGCCGGCCCTATTCTGTGTGTGATAGAAACGGAGACCGGCGGGTCTCGGCGTGAATGCGACCCCGCGCATTCCATGCGCTGGGATGAAGGGCGTCCCTTGTTCCGCTGCTTAGTCGACATCCGTAGAAGCGAACTGCCGGTGCCAATGTAGGTGCTTGTGGGTGTTGGTGTCGTTGTTGATATCGACTTGCAGAATGCAGTCTAAAACGAAACCGCCAGCGTAGAAGTGCTGGGCTCCTCGCAGCCCAAGCGGCTGCAAGCGCAACTATGACCTCAACGGACATCCAGACCACGGTCAAAAACTGAATACGTCGGCCTCGCCGGAGCCCATGTGATGTTGCTCGTTGCATGTTTCCTGTTCCCCCGTACAGGGGAATAACTTGCGACCAGCTGTACCAAATCGGGACTGTTCGGGCAGGCGCAAACCTTTGTTCAGGGAGAGTATCTTGACGCGGAGAATAGATCCCGGGGGCACGAAGCTGGCGCAAGCGAAAATCCACGAGAGGTCTTGGAGTCGAATGACGATTCTTCATTCGCGGCAGCGGATGGCAGTTGCCTGGTGAAGCGGCGGTAAGGCCGCGCCACTCCTTTAGGGTCTCTCGGATTTGGCATTGGAGAGGGCATCTTCTTATACCAAACCCCGGAGAAACACGGCGGGATGAAAAGTTTGCTGTGCCATCCCTGCTGCGCTGTTTGCGGGAGCCATTGCACAAACGTGGCGCCCCAGATTGTTGGGGGGGAATGAAGAAAACATGGTTCAACCAGTATCAGGAGCGGCAAGCGGAAATGCGAAAGAAACAGCAAAACAATTTGACTGCGGAACAAATTGAACGCTACGCACGCGAAGTACGCAGGGAGATGCAAGACTTAATCCAAGTGCGAAGAAGAGAACGACTAGAGGAAGAAGAAAACGCTGGCTTTTTTGAAGTAACGGGGCACCAAGCGATGGTGGACCAAGACATCAAATGGCCTCCAGGCTCGGACCGACACCCCTTCCAGCGAGTTGCGGACTTGTCGCTGAAGATCGTGGGCCGAAACCAGAATTTACGAGACCGTTTGTTTAAGCTTTTCAACGAAGAAGCTGCAAAAGGAACAAGCGCGGCAGCCATTTATGAAGCGGTTTGGGAAACCATCAGCGATCTCGCGGACGGCGTTCTCGATGAAGCTATCGGCGTTGTTTATGAGGAACGCAAAGCCAAAGCCGCGACTGCTGCTTGATGCGTTGAGAAATCTTGCAGCGCGACAGTGAGCCGAGGGAGCTGAAACGGGGTTAAACGGATAGTAACACAGGGCCGGACGCCGCGAAGAAGGGCGGACGGCTGTAACTCTTACGAATCTCGTACACGAATCTCGCAGCCAGGGAGTCAGCACTGTGGTTAAATTTCCCTGTAAATAGGAGTGACCCAGCTATGTTCTCCCCGTTCCACATATTAAAGGTGCAAAGCGACGGTATTCTTCACTGGATGGAAGGCGCGGTAAGTGTGGAACGTGCCAAAGCTCGTATGAAAATCCTCGCTGCATCCACACGCGGCGAATATGTCATCACTAATCTGACAGGCAAGAAGATTTGGATCGAATCAGAAGGAAAGCGGATAATGTTTCAGATCGGTTACAACGAAAAGGAACTCAATGCGAGGGCCGAACTGCTTCGGCGCTGCGGCCATGAGGTCATATCCGCCGCTGATAACGAAGCTGCAAAGCGTGTTCTAGTTTCCATTCACAATGTCGATGTATTTGTCGTTGGGCACACCGCACCCGAACAAACGAGAGAAGAAATGGTCGATTGGCTGAAAGCGAGCTTTCCGAAGGTCAAAATTGTTGCCCTGATTCCGTCTGCCAATCGCCAATTGCCGCACGCCGACTACAATGTCGTGCTGAATGATTCCTATGAGTGGTCATCCCTTCTCGCAGCTGCTACGAGTTGAGGCTCCATTATAGTTCACGCGCGAAGCACGCCGAATTGAAGGCTATGGTTATCTACTATAAGAATGGGAGGAAGAGGCTCCCTCCGCGCATATGGGTTCTTGACGCCTTCCATCGGGGTACCTCGTATCCTCCTTAAAGCAAACTCCTGCTGGCCTGTGACTACTGACAGTGTGCCGCAGGCCAATTAAACGGCCAAATATACAGATATAACGGTTGCAGAGGAACGGTGTGTTTCACCAATCAATTACAATAAGATTCGGTGAAAGATGGCTAGATAGCAAATCATGGTTTTGGGCCTATCGGGCGGTCCCTAATGAAGGGTGCCCTTAAGAGAAACTTGTTTATTTCAGTGTTTATTTGCGATATTAAAGATGTCCCGACTCTAGCGGCCCTCTTCGCGGTGGATTCCCATTACAGTCGCTGGTCTGAAGAGGTGAGCACCAAAGATAGCTGATTCGTGATCTGTTTTAGGAGGTTGTCAATGAATATGACGATGAGCATGCGGGAAGTGGGTGGCGTCACGATCGTGGACATAAGCGGGCGAATTGTTCTGGGCGAAGAGAGCGCCGCGCTGCGCAACCTGGTGGGCGACCTGTTAAGCAAGGGACATAGGAAGATTCTGTTCAATCTTGGTGATGTCAACTACATCGACAGTTCAGGGCTGGGCCATCTAGTGGCTGCTTTTCACAGCGTGCAGAAGCAGAACGCAAGCCTGAAGCTGCTCAACCTGACAAAGAATGTCCATGATGTGATGCAAATTACAAAGCTGTATACCGTCTTTGACATCATGGATGACGAGGCGGCCGCCGTAAGGTCCTTCGGTCCCTCTTCGGCGGCAACCGCCTGACAATTGAGGACAAGATTCAAGTCGGTGGTCAGCTTGGTCCGTTCCGTGCCGTTCAGCTACGTGTGCCCGGCGATGCTATTTTCTTCCAGCATGTGGTCGTCCATTACCGTAACGGGACTTCCGAAGAGCGAGCCATCGGAGACCGGATTTTCCCAGAAGGAAAAGTCCACGTCCCATATCGCTCTTCATGGGCCCGCTGGTCCAGAGTCGGCTGCTAGCTTCGGCTCATGCCGTAGCATTGTAAGTTATTCCGAATCCTTGTTGACCTCCTGCAGTTGGACCCCAGTATTGTGATAAGCTGGTTTCAATCCCTAGTTTTGGAAATCTGAGAGAGTCTGTAGCCCAGACTGCGCTCCTCATTGGGTGTCGAGAAGTTTGTGGTGGGAAAACGTGCATCCCATCGGAGCAAAGCCCATGATTCGTTCCACAGAAAATCATTTCTGTGCGCGCATTCTTGATCGGCGAGATATTTCGCAGGATCTCAGCGTGTTCCAGATTGACCCCGGCGGCCCATTTACATATCGCGCCGGACAATATGCCACTCTTGGCATCGAGCGCAACGGCGTCCGAACCGAGCGCGCTTATTCCATCGCTTCCTCTCCCTATGAAGACGCACTGGAAGTCTTCGTCGAACTGGTTCCAAACGGCAGCCTCACACCCAACCTATTCCAGTTGAAGCCGGGCGACTCACTCCTTTGTCGCAAGATTGCGAAAGGACGTTTCACGCTTGATCTTCGGAGTGGCCGCTCGAACCACCTCCTGGTCTCAACAGTTACGGGCATCGCTCCATTTGTCAGTTACGTTCGAACGCTTTATCGCGATTGGAAGAACGGTGGGACTCCCATGCCCGGGAATCACAAGCTCTTTTGCCTGCAGGGGGCCAGTCGCCCGTTCGAATTTGGGTATCGCGAAGAACTTGAGGGCTACTCTGCCGAAGTACCGTGGTTCAAATATGTCTCGACCGTGAGCCGCCCCTGGGAGGCGCCCGGCTGGCAGGGCGAGCGCGGGCGCGTTGATGATTTGCTGAGGAAGTATGCCGATAAATGGGAACTGCAAGCAGAAACAACCACGGTCTATCTCTGTGGTCACCCCAAGATGATTGAGAACAGTCGGGGAACCCTGGAACGGGCCGGCTGGAAGAAGGATGCTTTCCTCGAAGAAGCTTACTACCACGCAGCCATCAAAGAATCTGGAGGCAAATTCGAAACTCGGGCTGCACAGGAGAAACAAGAAAGCCTTCTCACTCCCTGAGCCCGGGGCACGACGGGCGGCTTACTCAATATATCGAGCGTCTAATCTAATTCAAGGCAGCAGCGGTTTGCCTGGCTTGTCTGGCTTGTGTGGCTTCGAGGCTGCCGGCGGCGGTGAGGTCTTGTGCGCCGAAGCCGACGCCGATTTTTTTGAGGAAGGCGGTGGGAGGCTCGCCGCCGGCGAAGATCCAAACATAATCGTTGGGAAGTTCCTGGGTCTTGCCATTTACGACTTTGCCCTTGCGGGTGGATTCCTGGATGCGTTGCGCGTTGCGCTCCTTGATGCGGCTGAAGGCTTCCTTGCGGTAAGAAAGCGTAACCTGGTTGCCGACCTGGTGGCCGAGGCCCATGGCGGCCTCGATAGCGCTGTCGCCGCCACCCACCACTAAGATTCTCTTATTGACGTAGTGGTCCGCCTCGATCAGGCGGTACATCACCTTGGGAAGATCTTCGCCTTGCACGCCCAGCTTGCGCGGGCTGCCGCTCTTGCCAAGCGCCAGCACCACACTGCGCGCGCGATACTGGCCCTTGGGAGTGGTGACGGTGAAGACGCCGTCTTGCTCTTTCTTCACGTCCTCGACTTTTTCCCCTTGCCGGCAGGTGAAATCCGCACGCTCCGCCACTTTCTTCCAGAAGGCAATCAACTCTTCCTTGGAAAGTTCGGTTTTCTTGAATTTTCCGTGCATGGGAAATTCGACCGGACTGGTCATCACCAGTTTCTGGCGCGGGTATTTCGCAACGGTTCCGCCAATTTCGCCCGCATCGAGCGTGAGGTACCGCATCTTTTTCTCGATGGCGCGCAACGAGGCGCTAATGCCCGCCGGGCCGGCGCCCACAATCAATACGTCATAGGCGCCCGAGATTGGGCGGCCTCCGGCGGAAGCCATTCGGTTAGCGATCGTGTCGATGCACTCGCGGCCCTGATTCACGGCGTTTTTGATGAGCGCCAGGCCGCCGAGTTCGCCGACGATGAACATGTTCTTGATGGTGGTCTCGTATTCGGGCGTTAAATAGGGCATGTCCTCGCCCATGCTGGGGCTGGCCATCACCATGGTGATGGCGCCCACGGGACAAACCTCGGCGCACAGGCTGTGGCCGATGCATTTGTAGCCGTTGACGATCACCGCTTTGCCGCCGAGCATGGCCAGCACGTCGCCCTCGGGGCAAACCATGGTGCAGGCCGCGCAGCCGATGCAGTAGTTGGCGTCAATGTGGGGATGCTGAGATCTCGGTCCTTCGGAGAACAGTTTTCCTTTTTCCGCAGCCGCGCGCGCCAGCTCGGCTCTTTTCTTTTCCTTCCGAAGATACTTCCACAGGAAGAAGCCGATGATCAGTGCGGCGACGAGAAAAGAGAAAAGGTTATCCATGGATGCGGCGAAATCCCCTGGTCAAAGTTGCTCGGCTCACTCGAGCTTTGGCTAAATCCGTTTCCTCAGATTCTATAGCCCATGAACAGCGCCAGAGCAATGTGCACGATGGCCAGAATGGCGAAGGCATAACTAAACGGCCGGTGAACGACGTGCCAGAGTTGGAAGATGCGGTGCGTGCGGCTGAGAAACGCGATGCTTTTCGAGAGCTTGGCCTCGGTTTTCGCGACCTTGATGGCACGCTCCAGCCGATGGTCCCGCGTAGGCAGCAAACCAAAGAAAGAGAAAAACCACGCGCCAAATCCCGCCTGCTGCAGACGAACCAGCGAGGTCCGGAACGGGCGCTTGAAATCGATGAACACCATGGAAATCAGCGAGATCACGGCGGGAGTTTTGGCCACCTCCGCCGCAGAAGGCAGCTGGTACAAAGCATCCGCGGCAAAGCCAAAAGTCGCGCGCTGTTCGGCAAGCTCTTTTTTTAGCGCCGCTTCCTTCTCCTGAATTTCCTTCATGGAGAGTTCCGCGGCGCTCAGGTTGCGCGGAATCTGCGAATAGAGGTAGCGGCCGACAAAGCCGCTCAGGGTCACCATCAGCATGCTCCAGAAGGCCATGCCGGCGATGTTGCCGAATTTAAACGAAGAATGAAACGCGATGATGATCGGAGCGGTGGTCCCGAGCACGATGTGGAAATCCAGCCAGTGGCGGGAATTTCCCTGCCGGCCGAGCCAGCCCCACTTCTTCCGCAGCGGATAAAGATAGATCAAGAAAAACATCAACACCCCGAGCATGCCGAGCCGGATGCCAATGGTCCCGCTGGGACGCAGCAGGTCATGTTTGGGCGAGAAAGGGCGTTGGGCGGCGCTGAGGGAGTAATAGTCGTAGCCGTAGCCGGCGATGACCAGCACAACGGCGAGGGCCAGCATCCACGCGAGGAACAGGCGCGTGCGATGGCCTCTTTCGGCGTCCTCGCGCGCCAGAACCGCACTGCGTACACTTGCAGAAGCACTCATGGTTTGGCCTCCAAATCCTCCACGCGGATGGTCGCGCGGAATCTCTTGTAACCGGTAAAGCGGTGAATATTGCGCCAGTGCTGGCGCGCCGTTTCAACGTCGATGATGGCGGAGATCGGCATCCAATAAGACTCGTCGGGGTCGTGGAACTGAATCTTGGCGTAATGGATTTCGCTGCGAAGACCCTGCAACCCCAAATCGCTCAAACTGGAATCCAGCGAAGCCACCAATTTGGCGATCGCGCCGCTCTGCGGCTCGATCCAAATCGTTCCGGAGAGAGGAAGCGGATAAGTGTGGCCGCGCAGTTGCAGCGCGGCCGGAGAACCAGCGCCCGGGACGAACTTGAAATTGATTTTGTCATAGGTTACGCCATCGGCGCTTTCCTGCCCCGCGGGACTGAAGGCGTAGCTGGACTCGTAGCTCGGGTGCATGATCAGCAGCATGGCGGTGAAGCCGTTGGTGATGAGCAAGGTGCGCGAAGAATCGCGAAACGCGGCCTTGCGCGTGTCCCGGGATTCCACGAGCTTCAGCGACCCGCTGGTCGGGCTGGACTGCAGCTGATAATCGAAGACCGAGTCCTCACGATAGTCGACCTTGCCGTTCTTCCCCACCACGGCCTGCGAAACATTTTCCGTGCAAACCACGTTGGTGGACTGCTCGAAGAACTTGTCCACCGACTGACGCGCCTTTTGAAAAGCTTCCATCCCCGGCGAAGCCGGAGCCGGATTGGCGGGCGCAGGCGCGGAAGGAGTGGAAGGTTCTGCAACCGAAGCTTGGCCGTACGCGGGGGAGCCGCAGAAAACGAAGGCAACGAGAACGGTCAGGGAAGGCCATTTCCGGATTCGAGCGAATTGCGAAGAGTACTTTAAAATTGGTGCGCAGCGGCGGCGGCTCATTTACGGAAGCCTCCAAGCCGGTAGCCAAACACCGTGGACCACTGCGTGTAACTCATACTGGCGCCCTGATACCAGCCGAAATTGCCTTCCAGGAAATAGCGCGGGCCCACGTTCCAATCGACCACGCCGTTGACGAAATTGGAGTTCGTGTTGGTCGAAAGCGGTGTGTAGAAATTCTGGTGCCCGCCATAAACCTGCACGCGGAAGGCATCGGTCAAGCTCTTGGAAAGAGAAAACGATTCATATTTGCCGCTTCCAAAAGCGCTGTCGAATTTGGAATAGTGCAAGTCCAAAAGCACCCCAGTCTTCCAAATTTGCCCCAAGGAGAGGCCGTAAGCCTGGTTCCAGGAGTTTTTCTTGTCGGTGGTGGTTTTGCTCTTTCCCAGGCTGGCGAATAACCCGATGCGTTTGGGCAGCGCCAAGCGCACCTCGCCGCTGAAGCCTTGAAACAGATACTGGTCCAGCAAACCGGTTCCCAGCAGGCGCGGATCGAAAGTGGGCAGGGTTTTGAAGTAGTTGTGGTTCACGCCGAAGCCGAACATTCTCGTGGGCTGGAAGTGCAAGGCCGAATAGCTCTGCGAAACCTCCGTGGGGTTGCTGCCGCCGCTGACCACCTGCCCGGACGGCAACACGGTGGTGAGGGGCGAGGTGCGCGCGGCATCGGCCTGCAGCGAGTTGTAGAAGGAGACGTACTGCTTCCACGACCAGGTGTTTTCAAAAAACGCGAACTGCCGCGCCACTTTCCACTGAATGCTGGTCAGCGCCACGCCCACGGTGCTGTACAAACGAAAATGATCGAAACTCCCCCGCTCGAGGTTTACGAGCGCCCCGGCGATGTGCTGGTTCGGGTTGTAACTCCACGAGGAAGGATCGGGAGCGGAGCCGCCAAAAAAGCCCAAGGTAACTTTTTTGGTGATCTTCCGGCCAAAGTAGCCGCCGTCGATGGTGCTCAGGCTCGGCGCCCAGGGAACAAATAAACGTCCCACTCCCAGCGTCACCCGAGAATACGGGCTCTGGTAGGTGAACCCGATGCGGTAGGTGCGGTTCACCAGGTCGGTCAGCGTCAGGGCGGCCGCACCGGGAACATTCGTGCTGCTGGCGCCGTAGTTGCCGCGCCACGAACCGATGAAATTCCAGTAGGTCCCGCCGATGTTGTGCATGTCGGCGTCAATCACCAGCCCCATCTGCCGGGAGGTGAAGCCGCCGGATTCCTTGGTGCCGCCGTAATTGAATCCAACGCGCCCGCGGAAACGCTCCATGGGCGTCAAGCGGGTCACCTGGGCCTCTTTGGTTTCGCGGACTTCTTCGTCCAGCGGATCGCCGTAGGTGAACGTCACCAGGATGGGATAGTTGTCCTGATCGGCGACCAACTCCGACTGGCGGCGATTCTGCGCGCTTTCCGGGGCGAGAAACGCCGCCTGTCCAACTTTTAATTCACCTTTGGTCTCCACTACGTCGCATACCGCCGAAGAATCGGAGACCGAAGAAATCACCAGTTCCGCCACATGGGGATAGCCGCGATACTGAATTCCTTCGGCGATCACGCCATCGGGCGGAGCTTCCACAACGGATAGCTTCATGCCTTCCTGTAGGTCCGCGTTGCGGCCCACATCAATGTACACCGAGCCTTCACTGAGATACTTCACTTTGAAGACCGCAGGCTTGTTGCCAGCCTGCTGGGGTGGATTAGCAGGAGCGGGCGCCGGCCCTTCAGGTGCCTGAGCGCGAACGGGAAAGGAAAAACAGGTAGAAAAAGAACATACGAATAAAGCCAGCGTCAATGCGCGTGCGAAGGAGCCCCCGGTAAACAGGCCCCCCAAAATGGTCCAACTTGACACGTACTCTTTTCCCCCCGGTTATGGTGTTTGTCCGCCGAGACGGTTCTTGCTGTTTCCATTCCCTATGCTTGCCGAAGCCTGCGGAGCCTCGGCTTGTCTGCATCAACCCTTATGGCAATTCACGCAAATCGTGGGGCCGTACGTATAGCCGCTCACGCCACCGTGCTGCGAATTCGTGTTCTGCGCGTTCGCATGCGGTGAACTCCCCGTATGGCAGGCCTGGATACAAGAAAAAATCGCATAGTTGTTCGGATTGAAATGGCAATCGGCACAGGATGAACCGTTGTGCGGAATCCGGAACCACGTATGGGTGAAAGCCGCGCCCAGCCAGGCCGTCGTCACCCACGTGGCATGACAGGAAATGCAGGCTGTCGGATAATTCGCCGTAACGTGATTCGGCACGCTCGTCCCGAAAGTCTGCGCGTTGGTGTAATAGCTCTGATGGCAGCCGTAGCAGTCCGTCGTCGGATAGCCCGCCGTGTAGTTCCCGCCGATGTGGCAGTCCGTGCAAGCGTTGACCATCGGCCCAATCGCACCCGTGACCGCCGTGCGCGGCGGCAGCATGTGCGGACCTTGCAGCGGGAAGCCCGTCGCCGCATGCTCAAACTTTCCATCCGACCAGAGAACGGTGTCGTGACACGTCGAACACATGGAAGTCAAAAAGCCCGCCGTAACGTGGTTCGGTATGCTTCCACCCAGCGTCGTCGTGCTCTGCCACGCCGTTTGGTGGCACCCGTAGCAATCCGTGTTCGCGGCCGTAAAGGTGTAATTGTTGTTGATGTGGCAGTCCGTGCAGGCAGTGACCTTGCCCGCTGGCGCCATCTGGTGCGAACCCGTCAGCGGCCAGCCGGTGCTGGCGTGGTTAAAATTCGCGTTCAGCCAGGAGACCGTATTGTGGCAGTTGGAGCAAGTCGCAATTGAGAACACTGTGGGCGCAGCCGAGTGCTGCGGATTCGTGGTCTGCTGCCAGGTCGTCAGGTGGCAACCCGCATGCCCGCAATCGGTGGCTGCAATCTGCAGGTT
>WNES01001702.1_pt1 | contig 16456 bp, 13 predicted proteins | sample 5399931 | NCBI WGS metagenome assembly WNES01 (sample SAMN13153332, study PRJNA577476) | soil metagenome | isolation source: 20 cm grassland meadow soil 2 days after 3rd rain plot 5 | place: USA:California | collected 2015-11-11
GGGGGAGCGCGGCTCGACGGCGCGGATCGAGTTGCCGGGTGGTCGCGCGCTCGCGCTGCGATTGCGGGTGCCGGGGCTTCACAACCTGCGCAACGCGGCGGCGGCATTGGCGGTCGTGCACGAGCTGGGCGCCGATCTCGAGCGGGCGCTCGCCGCGCTGGCGGAGTTCGGCGGCGTGGGGCGCCGGTTCGAGCGGGTGGGTGAGGCGCGCGGCGTGACCGTGGTGGACGACTATGCCCACCACCCGACGGAAGTCGCGGCGACGCTCGCCGCGGCGCGGCAGGCGTTCCCGCGGCGCCGCGTCGTGGCGGTGTTCCAGCCGCACTTGTTTTCGCGCACCGCGCTGCACGGTGAGGCGCTGGGGCGGGCACTGGCGGCGGCGGACGTGGTGGTGGTGGCTCCGATCTACGCGGCGCGCGAGCAGCCGCTCGCGGGCGTGAGTGCCGATCTGGTGGCACGTGGAGCGGCCGGCGCGGGCGCCACCACGATCGCGGTGCGCGAGCGGGCGGGACTGACCGAGCGGGTGGTGGAGACGGTACGGGCGGGCGACGTGGTGTTCACGCTCGGGGCGGGGGATATCACGCGCGTCGGGCCCGAATTGCTGGCGCGGTTAGGGGACGCGGCGTGACGCGCCCTTGGCCGCGCTGGCGGCGGCGGGCGCTCGTGGGGCTCGCGGGATCGGGTGTGCTCACGCTGCTGTGGCTCGGCGCGCCCTTCGCGCTGCGGCGGCTGCGGGTGTTCCGCGTGCGGCAGGTGGAGCTCGTGGGCGTGCGCAATCTCGCCCCCGACGCGGTGATCGCGGCGTTGCGGCTGGGACCCGGGGCGAGCGTGTTCAGCGACACGCGCCTGCTCGCGGACCGGGTGCGCGGTCTCGCCGGGGTGGCGGAGGCTCGGGTGGTGCGTCACCTGCCGGCGGCGCTGACCGTGGAGCTGCGGGAGGTGGAGCCGGCCGCGTTGACGCCGGGTCCACGCGGGACGCGCCTGGTGGCGGTGGACGCGTCGGGCCACCCGCTGCCGTTCGATCCCGCGCGCTCCGGTCTCGATCTGCCGATCGCGGCGAGCGGCGACTCCGGGGTGGTGGGCGTGCTGGCGCTGATCCAGTCGGTGGATCCGGCGCTGTTTCAAACCATCATCGGCGCGCGGCGGGTGGCGCGTGGGGACGTGCTGCTGGAAGTCGGATCGCGGCGCGTCCTGCTGCGGCGCGACGCCGGGCCGGAGGTGATCCGGGCCGTGGTGCTCGTGGCACAGGATCTCGCGGCAAGGGGGCGTTCCTACGTGGAGCTCGATGCCCGCTTCGCGGGCCAGGTGGTCGTGCGGCGCAAGGCGACCGCGGACGGGGCCGGTGAGGGAGGCGCGTGAGCCGGGATCGCCAGGTCGTGGCCGGGCTCGATCTCGGCAGCACCAAGACGTGCGCCGTGATCGCCGAGGTGGTGGGAGACCTGCCGCGCCTGCCGCTCGCCAAGGTGCTGGGGGTGGGGCTCGCAAAGAACGCGGGCGTGCGCCGGGGTATGGTGCGCGATATCGACGAGACGAGCAGGTCCATCGTCGCCGCGCTGCGCGACGCCGAGCGGATGGCGGGGGTGAAGGTGGGCGCGGTGACCTGCGGCATTGCCGGCGAGCACGTGTCGGCGCGCACCTCGACGGGCGTCGTGGCCGTGTCGGGGGACGAGATCACGCCCGACGACGTGGCGCGAGTGAACGAGGTGGCGCGCGCCGTGTCACTGGGCCGGGACCACGAGCTGCTGCACGACATCCCGCAGGAGTACGTGGTCGACCAGCAGCGCGGCATCTCGGATCCGGTGGGGATGACGGGCACGCGGCTCGAGGTCGAGATGTACCTCGTCACGGTGCAGTCGACCGTGCTGACCGACGACGAGCGCGAGCTCGGCGTGGCGCTGGTGGAGGTCGGCGGCGGCTCGACCGGAGTGGCGATCTTTCACGAGGGGAAGATCCGTCACCTCGCCTCGATCAAGTTCGCCGGCACACACGTGACGAGCGACATGATGCAGGGGCTGGGGGTGACACAGGCGGACGCGGAGCGGCTCAAGGAGCGGCACGGCGTCGCGTACCAGCCGCTGGTGGACGCGTCGGAGATGATCAACCTGCCGTCCACCCCGAGCCAGGGCGCGCGGCAGGCATCACGCGAGCTGCTGTCGCACATCATCCACCAGCGGGTGGACGAGATCTTTCAGCTGGTGCAGCGGGAGTTCGAGCGGGCGGGGTACGGGGGCGGCCGGCTGCCGGCCGGCGTGGTGCTGACGGGGGGAACGGCGCATCTGCCGGGGATGGTGGAGCTGGCACGCGAGGCGTTCGCGGTGCCGGTGCGGGCCGGGAGCCCCGAGCAGGGGATTTCGGGTCTGGTCGACAGTGTGCAGGCGCCGCGCTACGCGGTGCCGGTCGGGCTGGTGCTGTACGCCGCGCGGCGGCTGGTGCAGGGCGGCGCGGCGGGAGGGGGCGGCTCGCTGGTCCGGAGCGCGGGGGTCGACAAGCTGTTCGGACCGCTGAAGCGGTGGTTGCAGGACTTCTTCTGATCGGTCACCCGAGGGAGCCATGATCTTCGAGCTCGAAGAGACCGTCTCGCAGAACGCCCGGATGAAAGTCGTCGGTGTCGGCGGTGGTGGCGGCAACGCCCTGAACCGCATGGTCGACGAGGGACTCCAGGGCGTCGAATTCATTTCCGTGAACACCGACGCGCAGGCCCTGCTCAACAACAAGGCCGATGTGAAGGTGCAGATCGGCAAGAAGCTCACCCGCGGGCTGGGCGCCGGCGCGCGTCCCGAGATCGGCCGCCAGGCCATCGAGGAAAACCGCGACGAAGTGCTGCACTCCCTCCAGAACGCCGACCTGGTGTTCGTCACCTGCGGTATGGGCGGGGGCACGGGCACGGGCGCCGCGCCGATCATCTCCCAGATCGCACGTGACTTGGGCGCTCTCACCATCGGCATCGTGACGAAGCCCTTTCTGTTCGAAGGCCGCAAGCGCATGCGGCAGGCGGAAATGGGAATCGCCGAGATGCGCAAACACGTCGACACCATGGTCGTGGTGCCGAACGAGCGGCTGCTGGCCGTGGTGGGCAAGGGCATCCCGTTCCAGGATGCTCTCAAAAAGGCCGACGAAGTGCTGCTGCACGCCACGCAGGGCATCTCCTCGCTCATCACGGTCACCGGTATCGTGAACGTGGATTTCGCCGACGTACGCACCGTGATGCAGAACGGCGGCGCGGCGATCATGGGGACCGGCATGGGGCGGGGCGAAAACCGCGCGATGGAGGCGGTGCAGCAGGCGATCTCGTCGCCACTGCTCGACAACATCTCGATCACCGGCGCGACGGGCGTACTGATCAACATCACCGGCGGCGAGGACCTGACGCTCGGCGAGGTCACCCAGATCTCCGACGTCGTCAAGGACGCGGCGGGTGAGGAGGCCGAGATCATCTTCGGGACCGTGAACGATCCGGCGATGCACGGCGAGATCCGCGTCACCGTGATTGCGACCGGGTTCGACCGGCAAAGCAGCGCCGCGGAGACGCCGGGCCGGGCCCCGGGCGTGCTGCCGTTCCGCGAGCGCGGCGGCCGGCCGGCGGTCGCGCCTCCCGGGTACGTGAAGCCGGCCGAGCAGCCGGGCCGGCGCACCGCCGCCGCCAACCCGCCGCTCCCGACGGAGCTGAACGAGCTGGAGATCCCCACGTTCATCCGCCGGCAGATGGACTGATGCCGTCGTCCTGGCGGGCGAGCCACTCCATCGTCGCCGGCGTGCTGGTCGCCGGCGGCCTTGTCTGGGCCACGGGGGTCGCGTGGCCATGGCGGCGGCCGCTCACCGCGCCCGCCATCCTGGTGTACGCGGCGTACCGCGACGTGGACGACGCGCTGGGCCGGCGCGAGCGGCTCGCCGACGTGCTGGCGCGCGCCGGCGTGACGGGGCGCGACTACGCGAACTTCCTCGCCGCCGCCAAGAGCCTGCCCGTGCGCCGGCTCCGGCCGGGCCTGGCGTTCCAGGTTCGCCGCCTCAAGACCGACAGCGTCGCGCGCCGCATCACCATCCGCCTGACGCCGGAGCGACGCCTCACCGTGGACCGCGGCGACTCGGGCTGGGTGGAGACGGTCGAGACGATCCCGTGGACTGTCACCCGGCTGCGGGTGACCGGCACGATCGAGTCGTCGTTGTACGACGCGTTGGACCGAGCCGTCTCGGACACCTTCCTCCCCGGCGCCGAGCGACGCCAGCTCGCCTGGGCCATCGCCGACGTGTACGACTGGGAAGTGGACTTCACGCGCGACATCCGCCCCGGCGACCGCTTCACCGTGCTGCTCGATCGCCTGGAGTCGTCCGAAGGGGAGCGGCGCTTCGGCCGCATTCTGGCCGCGCGCGTCGACGTCGCGCGCACCCCGGAATACGCGTTCTACTTCGAGGACTCGACGGCCGGTCGCGACGGGTTCTACGACGAGCGCGGGCGGTCGCTGCGGCGCGCGTTCCTGCGGGCGCCGCTCCAGTTCCGGCGCGTGTCGAGCGGGTTCGGCTCCCGTTATCATCCGATCCTGCACACCTGGCGGCATCACGAGGGCGTGGACTTCGCGGCGGCCTACGGTACCCCGGTCCGCGCCACGGCGGACGGGATCGTGACGCGCATCGGGCACGATGACACCGGATACGGCAACCTCATCGAGCTGCGACACGTCAACGGCATTCGGACGCGGTACGGTCACCTGTCGGGGTTCGCCAGCGGCCTGCACTCGGGGGAGCGGGTGGATCAGGGCGAGACGATCGGCTACGTCGGCTCGACCGGCCTCTCGACCGGGCCGCACCTGCACTACGAGTTCCTGGTGGGCGGCCGGCCCACCAATCCGCGCCGCAAGGACATGGGTGCCGGCACGCCGGTGCCCAAGAGCCTCGACGCGGCCTACGGCGCCGCGCGCGAGGCGCTGCGGGCCCAGCTCGAGCCCACCGGCCCGCCCGCACCCGCCGTCGCCGCCGCGCGCGATTAGTCTCCTTTAGTTTTCTTTCTGCTCGTGGAGCTGTATCCCGCCGTTGACATCGAGGGCGGGCGCGTGGCCCGTTCCACTTCCGCCTCCGACCCCATCGCCGCCGTGCGGCAATTCGCCCGCGACGGCGCCCGCTGGGTGCACGTCGTCGATCTCGACCGCGCCTTCGGCAAGGGCGAGAACCGCGAGCTGACCCGCCGCCTCCTGGCCGAGGCCGCCGTGCGGATCCAGGTGGGGGGCGGCGTGACGAGCGACGACGGCGTCGCCGAGCTCGTCGGCTGGGGCGCGACCCGGGTGGTGATCGGGACCGCGGGGGCGGTCGATGCCGTGCTGGTGGCGCGCTTGCTCGGGCGTTATGGCTCGGAACGGCTCGCCATGGGCATCGATGCGCGCGATGGCCGGGTCGCGGCGCGCGGCTCGGACGTGCGCCTGGCGCTCGCCCCACTCGAGCTGGCGCGCCGCCTGCGCGGCCAGGGCGCCCGCACCGTGATCTACACCGACGCCGCCCGCGACGGCAGCCTCGCGGGGCCCGACGTGGACGGCGCACGCGCCATCGCCGCGCTCGGGGAGGGGCTCGACGTGATCGTGTCGGGCGGTGTCGCCTCGCTCGACGACCTGCGGCGCGTGCGCGACGCAGGGCTCGCCGGCGCCATCGTGGGACGCGCCCTGCACGAGGGACGGTTCACTCTCCACGAGGCACTGACATGCATCGCCGCGTGACGCTGGGCCTCGCCGCGCTGCGCACGACGGGCGTCGGCGCCCTCCTGCTCCTCATCTGGAACCCGGCGGCGCGGCGCTTCGGCGTGGGCGGCGCCCCACGCCTCGTCCTGCTCGATGCGTCGCTCTCCATGGCGGGGCGGGGCGGACACTGGGCTGCGGCGCTCGACACGGCGCGCGCCCTGGCGCACGGTGACGTCATCTGGCGATTCGGCGCGCGCGTCACGGCCTTCGATACCCTGGCCCCGCGCGACGGCGCGAGCCGGCTTGCGCCAGCGCTCGCCGCCGCCGCGGCGCGCGGCGGCCCCGTGGCGATCGTCACGGACGGTGCCATCGCCGATCACGCCGACGCGCCCGCCGACCTGCTACGATCCGCACGGATCGTCGTCCTCCCGCGGACGCCGTTCTTCGACGCGTTCGTATCCGACGTCACGGGCCCATCCCGCATCGCCGCGGGCGATACCATCCGGCTCAGGGTCAGTTACGGCACGGCCGGGATAAAGGCCGGTGATACGGCCGGGAACAGGCCGGGGAAGGGGGAAGGGCGGAAAGCGACGCTCGCGGTCAACGTATCTGGTCGGCGGGCCGTGTCCCGGCCCATCGTGCTACCGGACAGCGGCATCGTGTCCACCGATCTCACGCTGCCCCCTTCCCCGGCTGTTCACGGGCCGTTCACGGGCTCTTCTCCCCCCGGCGGCTGGCAAACGCTCGAAGTGCGGCTGGAAGGTGTCGCCGGCGACTCCGAGCCCCGCGACGACGCGCGCACGCTCGTGCTCCAGGTGAGCGCAGCACCGTCGATCGTGCTGCTCGCCTCGCCGCCCGACTGGGACACGCGCTTCCTGGCGCACGCGCTCGAGGACGTCGCGCAGGCGCCCGTGAAAGTCCTCGTGGCGGCGGATCCGGGTGGCACGCGCTGGCGTGATGCCGCCACCCTCGCGGCGGTGCGGCCCGGCGAGGTGGCACGCGCGGTGCAGGGCGCGGCGCTCCTGGTCGAAGCAGGTGATCCTGCCACGTTCGCGCGCGTCACGGCCAAGGGGGCCCTGCTGGTGTGGCCGCTCGGCCGCCGTCAGGAAGGCGACTGGTATGTCCAGCCACCCGTTACCTCACCGATCGCCGGTGCGCTCGCCGGTGTCGCGTGGGACTCGCTGCCACCCGTCACCGCACTCGGCGAGCTCGCTCCCTCCTCCCCCTCCGACAGCTCGCCCGTGATCGCGCTCACGGCCCGGCTGGCGCGGCGCGGGCCGCCGCGCGCGGTGATCGCGCTGTCGCAACGTGACGGCAACCGCCGCGCGACGATCGCGGCCGGAGGATTGTACCGCTGGGCGTTCCGGGGAGGCGCGAGCGCGGAAGCGTATCGAGCCCTCGTGGCCGGGCTGACCGACTGGCTGCTGGCGGGGGGAACGGGGAGCGGGGAGCGGTTCGTGCCCGTGACGACCGTGACTGCGAACGGGCTGCCGCTCCAATGGCGCTGGACAGCGGCCGGGGACCCGCGCGACGTCGTGCTCTCGCTCGCCACGGCGCGCGGCCAGCAGCAGGACACGCTGCGGTTCGATGCCGGGGGCCGGGCCGAGCTGTGGCTGCCGCCGGGCCAGTACCGCTACGCGGCGGCGGAGGGACCGGAGCGCGGCCTGGTCGCGGTCGACACCTACTCGGACGAGTGGCGCCCGGCCCCGGTGGTGGTGGCGCCGCAACCAGGAGCGACCGGCGGACGGCTCGCCGGCGTCGCGCTGCGCGACCGCTGGTGGCTGTTCGTGGCGGCGATCGCCGCCTTCGCCGGTGAGTGGGCGTGGCGGCGGCGCCAGGGACTGCCGTGACGAGGCCGGGAAGCGGGAAACGGGAAACGGGAGGCGTGAGTCTCTGGCGCCGACTCGTGCAAGTGGTGCGCCGGTCGTCTGGCGCGAATGCGACCGAGGCAGAGCGCATTCTGCTCGAGGCCGATTTCGGCGTGGAAGCGACGCAGCAGATCCTCGCCGCGGTCTCGGGCGCGACTGAAGGTGACTTTCGGGCCGCCGTGGAGCGTGCGGTGACCGACGCGCTCGTCGTCGATGCGCTCGGTGATCCCGGCGCGCTCGCGCGAGCGGCCACGCCGCCCACGGTGATCCTCGTGTTCGGCGTGAACGGCGTGGGAAAGACGACCACCGTGGCGAAGCTCGCCGCCCGGCTGGCGCGCGACGGGCGGTCGGTGTTGCTCGCGGCGGCGGACACGTTTCGTGCGGGCGCCACGGAGCAGCTCCAGGCGTGGGCCGGTCGCCTCGGCGTCCCTGCGGTCACGGGCACGGGCGATCCCGCGGCGGTCGCCTTCGACGCGATCGCGGCTGCGCGCGCGCGGGGGGCCGACACGGTGCTCGTCGATACGGCCGGGCGGCTCCATACGGAGGACCGGTTGCTCGAAGAGCTGAAGAAGATGGTCCGGGTGGTGGCGAAGCTGCATCCGGGAGCGCCGCACGAGTCGCTGCTGGTGCTCGACGGCACGGTGGGGCAGAACGCCGTGCAGCAGGCCCGCGCGTTCGCGGGGGCGGTGCCGCTCAGCGGGCTCGTCGTGACCAAACTCGACGGCACCGCCAAGGGCGGGAGCGTGGTCGCGCTCAAGCGCGCGGTTCGGGTCCCGGTGCGGTTTCTCGGGACGGGGGAGGCCCTGGAAGATCTCGCCGTCTTCGACGCGGCACGGTTCGCCCGGCGCCTGGTGGACGCGTCGTGACGCTCCAGCTCACGACGTCGGTGAAGTACTTGAAGGGCGTCGGTCCCAAGCGGGCCGATGCGCTCGCGCGGCTCGGGATCCGCACGGTCGGCGACCTGTTGTATCACGCGCCGCACCGCTACCTCGATGCCACCACGGTCACGCCCCTCGCCCAAGCGCACGTGGGCGAGGACGTGACGTGCGTGGGACGGGTGGCGAGCACCGGCGTTCTCCCCACCCGCAAGGGCCTGCGGGTGTTCCGGGCGTTGCTGCGCGACGACGGGGCAAGTGGCGGCGGCGTGCTCGAGTGTGCCTGGCCGGGACAGCCGTTCCTCGAGCGCCAGATCAAGCAGGGACAGCTGCTGCTCGTGACCGGGCCGGTGCGCTACTACCACGGCCGCCAGCTGGTGCCGCGCGAGTTCGTGATCCTGGCGGACGAAGCGGACGCGAGCCCCGAGCGCGGGCTCGTGCTGCCCGTCTACCCGGCGACGGAGGGCCTGACGCATCGTCAGATCCGCGGGCTCATCCACCAGCACCTCGACGCGTTGCTGGCGCTGGTGCACGACCCGCTCCCCGGCGCGCTGCGCGAGGCCGTGGGCCTTCCCGAGCTTCGTACCGCGCTGGCAGCGGTGCATCGGCCGGCGGCGGCGGCGGACGCGGAACCCGGGCGCCGCCGCCTGGCGTTCGACGAGCTGTTCGACCAGCAGCTGGTACACGCGCGCGCCCGCGCGCTCGCCAAGCGCGCACGGGCGGGGATCCACTTCGCCGTCAAGAAGGAGCTCACCACCCGTCTCAAGGAGCATCTCCCCTTCGAGCTGACCGGCGACCAGCGGCACGCGATCCGCGAGATCGCCGACGACATGACGGCCCCGCTGCGCATGCATCGCCTGCTGATGGGCGACGTCGGGACCGGCAAGACGGTGGTGGCCCTGTTCGCGATGCTGCTCGCCGTGGAGAACGAGTATCAGGCGGTGATCATGGCACCCACGGAGCTGCTTGCCGAGCAGCACCTCGCGACGCTGACCCGGCTGCTCGCGCCGCTCGAGCTCAAGCCCGACCTGCTGATCGGGCGGCTGAGCGCGGCGGAGAAGGCGGCGGCGCGCGAGCGGATCGCCGCGGGCGCATCGCGGGTGATCGTCGGCACGCACGCCCTGATTCAGGAGTCGGTGAAATTCCGCCGCCTCGGCCTCGCGGTGATCGACGAGCAGCACCGCTTCGGGGTGGAGCAGCGCGCCGCTCTGGTGGAAAAGGGCGACGCGCCCGACGTGCTGCTGCTCACCGCGACGCCCATCCCGCGCTCCCTCGCGCTCACCTGGTATGGCGACCTGGACGTGACCGAGCTGCGCGAGCGGCCGCCGGGGCGGGGGCTCGTCAAGACCGCGCTCCGTACCGAGGCGGCGCGCCAGAAGATCTACGAGTTCATCCGGGCGGAATGCGCGGCGGGCCGGCAGGCCTACGTGCTCTACCCCGTGATCGACGAGTCGGAGAAGGCCGACCTGAAGGCCGCTACGGTGATGGCCGGTCGGATCGCGAAGGTGTTCCCGGAGCTCGTGGTCGGTCTGGTGCACGGACGGCTCAAGCCGGAGGAGCGCGACGCGACCATGCGCGCGTTCCGCGACAACGCCGTGCACGTCCTGGTGGCGACCAGCGTGATCGAGGTGGGCATCGACGTCGCGAACGCGACGGTGATGCTGATCGAGCACGCCGAGCGCTTCGGGCTGGCGCAGCTGCACCAATTGCGAGGCCGGGTGGGCCGCGGCGCGGCCGCGAGCCACTGCATTCTCCTGTCTGACGTGCCCGAGGCGGCGCCGCGACTGGAGGCCTTCACCCGCACGTCCGACGGATTCAAGATCGCCGAGCTCGATCTCGCGGAGCGCGGCATGGGCGAGCTGACCGGGGCGCGCCAGTCGGGAGGCGTGCCGTTGCGCTACGCGAACTTCGCCACCGACCTTCCGCTGCTCGAGGCCGCACGTCGCGCCGCGGGGCAGATCATCGCGCGCGACCCGGCGCTGGCGCGCCCGGAGCACGCGGCGTACCGGGAGCGGATCGTGGCGAGATACGAGCGGGGGTTCGAATTGTTCCGGGTGGGATGAACGAAGCGTGCGCGGTGCGCAGTGCGCGGTCGCCTCCGGAGATAACCGCGCACCGCGTACCGCGCACCCTTCATTCACCCGCGCACTGCGCACCGCGCACCCATCGTTGACAGTCCCTCCACCCGCCACTAAGATGCCCGACCCCATGCCTCCCTTCCATCGCATCGAAGACCTGCCGCCGCTCGCGGGCCAGTCAGTGACCACGCGCGGCTGGGTCATGACGACGCGCTCGTCGGGCAAGATCGGGTTCGTGACGCTGCGCGACGGCACCGGGTACCTGCAGGTCGTGCTGTCGAAGAAAGACGTGCCCGAGGCGGCGTGGGATGCGTTCGGCCGCCTCACCCAGGAGACGTCGCTGGAGGTTAGCGGCATGGTGCGGGCCGATGCGCGCGCCCCGGGCGGCGTCGAGCTCACCGCGTCCGACGTGAAGGTGATCGGGCCGAGCGTCGATTTTCCGATCACCCCCAAGGAGCACGGCACGGCGTTCCTGTTCGAGCACCGGCACCTGTGGCTCCGCAGCCGCCGCCAGGTGGCGATCGCGCGCGTGCGCGACGAGGTGGTCCAGGCGATTCGCGATTTTTTCTACGAGCGGCATTTCGTGCTGGTCGACACGCCGATTCTCACCGGTGCGATCGGCGAGGCGGCGGGCCACCTGTTCGCCACCGAGTACTTCGACCTGGGCACCGCCTACCTCGCGCAGACGGGACAGCTGTACGTCGAGGCCGCGGCGGCGGCGCTCGGCAAAGTCTATTGCTTCGGACCCACGTTCCGGGCCGAAAAGTCCAAGACCCGTCGCCACTTGACCGAGTTCTGGATGGTGGAGCCCGAGGTGGCGTGGAACGACTCCGACGCGAACATGCAGCTGCAGGAGGAGTTCGTCTGCCACATCGTGTCGCGCTGTCTCGAGCGGCGCCGGGCCGAGCTCGCCGAGCTCGAGCGCGACGTGAAACCGCTCGAGGCGGTGCGGTCTCCGTTCCCCCGCATTTCCTACACGGACGCCGTGGCGAAGCTCACGGCGCTCGGGAGCGCCATCGAGTGGGGACGCGACCTGGGCGGCGAGGACGAGACGCTGCTCGCCAAGCAGTACGACCGCCCGGTGATGGTGTTCAACTACCCCAAGGCGGTGAAGGCCTTCTATATGAAGGAAAACCCCGCGGACCCCCGCACCGTCCTCAACAACGACATGCTCGCGCCCGAAGGGTATGGGGAGATCATCGGTGGCAGCCAGCGCGAGGACGACTATGACAAGCTGCTGGCGCGGATCCGCGCCGAGCAGCTACCCGAGGACGCCTACAGCTGGTATCTCGACCTGCGCAAGTACGGCACGTTCGTGCACGCGGGCTTCGGACTCGGCGTGGAGCGCACGGTGGCGTGGATCTGCGGCATCGCGCACATCCGTGAGGCGATCGCGTTTCCCCGCACCTTGTACAAGCTGTGGCCGTTCGTCCCACAACCGGTCCAGGTCAGCCAGACCGGCACGCCCGAGATCGACTCCGCGCTGCTCGGCGAGCCGTTCGACCGCCTCGAAGCGGCGCGTGAACTTGGCGTTCGCCCCCTCCAGCGCCGCGCGCGGATCGATGGCCAGCTTGCGCGCCAGGTTGACGACCGCAAATAGGAGGTCGCCGATCTCATCCTGCAGCGCTTCCCGCATCCCGCTTCCCGCATCCCGCATCTCGGCCTCGAGCTCCACGGTCTCTTCTTTCACCTTCTCCATCGGTCCGGTCGCGTCGGGCCAGTCGAAGCCGACGCCTGCCGCCCGTTCCTGCAGCCGGTAGGCCATGAGCAAGGGGGGCAACGCAGCCGGCAAGCCGTCGAGGACGCCGCGTTTCCCCTTTCCCGTTTCCCGTTTCCCGAGCTCCCACGAGAGCGGCTTGTCACCGAGTTCGAATAGATGGGGATGCCGCCGCCGCATCTTTTCCTCGAGCGCTCGCGTCACCGTCTCGGCGTCGAATTCGCCACGCTCTTCTCCGATCACGATCTGGAACGCGACGTGCAGCAGCAGATCGCCCAGCTCGTCACGCAACCGGGCGGCGTCGTCCTGCTTGAGGGCTTGATCGAGCTCGAGCGCTTCTTCCACGAGATACGGGCGCAGCGTGTCGCGCGTCTGGACGCGGTCCCAGGGGCAGCGCGCGCGCAGGTCGCGCACCAGCGCGAGCGCGCGGGCGAGGGCGGTGTCACCAGGCATCGGGTCTCCGAAGCAGCCGGGGTGGCGGGGAATCTAGCAGGCGGGTTATCATACGCGCGCCTGTGAACGGGTCCGTCCGGGGGCGCGAGTCCCGCGCGTGGGTCGAGGTCAGCCTCGCCGCCGTCGTCGAGAACGCCCGCGCGGTGGCCCGGGTCGCCGGCACACGGCTCCTCCCGGTGGTGAAGGCGAATGCCTACGGGGTAGGAGCCGTCGCCGTTTCCCAGGCCCTCGAGGCGGTCGATCCGTTGGGGTATTGCGTCGCGACGATCGACGAGGGGGTCGAGCTGCGGGCGGCGGGGATCGCGCGCCCGGTGCTGGTGTTCATGCCGCCCCGGCCGGATCTGTTCGACGCCTACCAGACGCACCGGTTGACGCCGGCGCTCGGTGACCCGGCGAGCATCCACGCCTGGATTGCGCGGGGATCGCGGGGCGGCGCGTTCCACCTGGAGATTGACACGGGGATGAGTCGCTCGGGCGTGCGCTGGGACGAGATCGAGCCAATCGCTGGCCTGCTCGACACGCCGCACCTCGAAGGCTGCTACACCCATTTTCATTCGGCCGACCGGCGCGACGGCTCGGCCGAAACGCAGCTCGAGCGCTTCCAGACCGCCGTGGGCCGCCTGGCGCGCCGGCCACCGCTCTTGCACGCGGCGAACAGCGCGGCGGCGCTGCGCGGCACGGCGTTCGCGCTGGATGCGATCCGCCCCGGGATCTCGCTGTACGGAGCATCGGTCGGCGCGGGGTCGCCGATCGGGAAGCCGGTGATTGCGTTGCGGGCGCGCGTGGTGAGCGTCCGCAAGGTGCGGCGCGGCGAGAGCGTGAGCTATAACGCGTCCTGGACCGCGCCGCGCGACACGACCGTGGCCACGCTGGCGATCGGCTACGCCGACGGGGTGCGCCGCTCGCTCGGGCTCAAGGGCGAAGCGACGGTGCTCCTGAACGGTGCGCGTTGTCCCGTGGTCGGGCTCGTGACGATGGACTTGACCATGGTCGACGTGCGAGATGGACGCGCCGCGGTGGGTGACGTCGCGACCCTGGTCGGTGAGGCGGACGGGCTGGGGAACACGCTGGACCAGTTCGCTGCTTGGAGCGGCACCCTGCAGCACGAGCTCTTGGCCGGGCTGGGCCCCCGGCTGCCGCGCATCTACGATTGAAGCGCGCCGCCATCATCGTGCTCGACGGGGTCGGCATCGGGGCGTGTCCCGACCAGGCCGCCTACGGTGACGTCGGGTCGGATACGCTCGGGAACGTGGCGCGAGCGGTGGGGGGGCTGCGGCTGCCGAACCTGGAGCGCCTGGGGTTGGGACGGTGTCGGCCCATCGCCGGGCTCGCGCCCGGGCTCAGTCCGGCGGCCGCCTATGGTGTGGCGTTGCCGGCCTCGGCGGGGAAGGACTCGACCACCGGGCATTGGGAGATCTGCGGCGTGCTGTTGTCCAAGCCGTTCCGGACCTACCCACAAGGCTTCCCGCGGGAGCTGCTGGATCAGTTCGCGCGCCGGACGGGACGGGGGTGGCTGGGGAACAAGGCGGCCTCCGGCACGCAGATCATCGCGGAGCTGGGCGAGGAGCACCAGCGGACCGGCAAGTGGATCGTATATACGTCGGCGGACTCGGTGTTCCAGGTGGCGGCGCACGAGCACACCGTGCCCCCGGAAGAGCTGTATCGTGCTTGCCGCGCGGCACGCGAGCTGCTCGTGGGCGACCGCGCGGTCAGCCGGGTGATCGCCCGACCGTTCACGGGGGACCTGGGAGCGTACCAGCGGACGGCCGGCCGCAGGGACTTCTCGATCGCGCCTGTAGGGGAGACGCTGCTCGACCGGCTCGCGGCGGCCGGCGTGCCGCGGATCGGAATCGGCAAGGTGGACGACTTGTTCGCGCGCCGGAACATCACGAGTGAGCACACGCCGACCAACGGGGACGCGTACCGGCTGGTGGAGCGCGCGCTGGACGAGACCGAGCGGGGATTCATCTTCGTGAACGTGATCGAGTTCGACCAGACGTGGGGGCACCGCAACGACGTCGCGGGGTTTCATGAGGGGCTGCGGGAGCTGGACGCCTGGATTCCCCGACTTGAGGCCCGCGCCACGGGAGACGACGTGATCATCCTGACCGCCGACCACGGGAACGACCCGACGACACCGTCGACCGATCATTCCCGGGAAGCGGTTCCGATCCTGGCGCTGGGGGGTTGCGTGCGGGCGCGCCCGCTGGGCGAGCGGCGCACGTTCGCCGACATCGGTGCGACCGTGGCCGAGTTCTTCGGCGTGACACCGCCGCTCGCGGCCGGGAAGTCGTTCCTGGCGGAGATGCGGACGTGAGCGCGGAGCTGGTGCGCCGCGCGCGCGAGGTCCAGCGGCACGCCTATTGTCCCTACAGCAAGTTTCGCGTCGGTGCGGCGCTCGAGACAGGCGACGGCGGCGTGTACGTGGGGACCAACGTCGAAAGCGCGTCGTACGGGCTCACGATCTGCGCCGAGCGCATGGCGATCGGGGCGGCGGTCGCGGGCGGGGGAGGCACGGGGATGCGCGCGTTCCGGCGCATCGTGGTGGCGACCGATGTGGAGCCGCCCGCGTCGCCGTGCGGCGCTTGCCGCCAGCTGCTGGCCGAGTTCGGGCTCGATCTCGAAGTGATCGCCGTGGGGCCCCGGACCGAGCGGCGCTGGGTGCTGCGTGATTTGCTGCCGGACGCATTCGCGAAGACGGCGCTCGCGCCATGATGGTGCGGCGCGCGACGCTGATCGGCGGGGTGCTGCTGGCGGCGGCCTGCGTGGAGCGCGTGTCCGCGCCCGGTCAGTGCCCGTCGTTCTGTCCCTCGGGTCAGATCCAGATTGTCGACACGGTCCTGACGAGCATCATCTCGCGTGACTCATCGTTCCGCGGCTATGTAACCGCGCTGCACGCGCCGCAGCTGCTCGCGGCCGATCTCCCCGGCTTCGTGGACGGACGGGCGATCTTCCGGTTCAACGGGTACGGCCAGCGCTACCTCCTCGCCGCCGCCGATACCGGCACGATCCTGGGCGCGGACTCGGCGCGCCTGCAGCTCACCCTGGCGCGACGCGACACCGGGGCGCACAATCTGTCGATCGCGTTCTACCGCTTGCCCATCACGATTGATTCCGCCACGACCTTCGCCGACCTGGCGGGGCCGTTCACCGACTCGCTCGTCCGACGCGTGAACATCGACACGCTGCTGGCGCGTCCGGGACGCAAGGACACGATCACGGGCGACAGTGCGGTGGTGGATACCCTGAACCATGTCGTGGTGCTGCAGCTCAAGTTCGACACGGCCGCGGCGCGCTACGTGGGAACCGATTCCGGGACGGTCGCGTACGGCATCCGCGTCTCGGCCGACTCGCTCGCCAGCATCGCGATCCCCAGAGCGTCGCTGGTATGGCACTGGTACCTGCGGGTCGACTCGGCCGGCACGCCGGTGGCACGCACGCCGGGCCCGCTCAGCGCCCCGTCGTTCGCGAGCTTCGTGTCCGACCCGCCGCCCCCGCCCCCCGATTCCACGCTGGCGGTGGGCGGTGTGCCGTCGGCCCGCAGCATCCTGCGCATCGCGTTCCCGCACTTCATCCGCGACTCGTCCCAGATCATCCGCGGGACGCTCACGCTCGTTCCCGTTGCCCCGGTGCAGGGCGCGCCGTCAGATTCGTTCGTTGTCGAGGCGCACACCGTGTTCACGGACGTCGGCGCCAAGTCTCCGATCGTCGTCGATGCGACGCGCACCGATACCGCCGTGATTCACGCGGGGATGAGTGACACCGTGCGGATCGAAGTGACGAACCTGTTGCAGTTCTGGGCGTC
>WNES01000684.1_pt1 | contig 16383 bp, 10 predicted proteins | sample 5399931 | NCBI WGS metagenome assembly WNES01 (sample SAMN13153332, study PRJNA577476) | soil metagenome | isolation source: 20 cm grassland meadow soil 2 days after 3rd rain plot 5 | place: USA:California | collected 2015-11-11
CGGGTTTTGCGCCGCAGTATTTTCACGGAATCTTTTTGTTGCAACAAGGGCGCTTGGACAAAGACACTGCGGAAGGAGCCAAGAAAAGCCTGGAAAAGGCGATTCAGCTCAATCCGCAGTTCGCGCCCGCCTTCGAAGGATTGTCCCAGGCTTATGCGCGGTTCCCGGAATTGCAGAAGGAAGCGGTCAACGCAGCTATTAAAGCCGTTCAGTTGGACCCCGGACAGCATGTTTACGCTGTGAATTTGACCTACCTGTTGATCAATAGCGGGCGCTACGCAGAAGCGCGCACCATGGCACAGCGAATTCTGGCCGCTGCGCGGTCCGACGGCGAAAAAGAGGTTGCCAACAATCTTTTGACCAACACTCAGCAAGCGGAAACGTGGGCAGCAAAGAAGCAATTGCTGGAAGCAGCCTCGCGAACGGTTGGCGACTCCCCTGGGCCGATTTCTGGAGTGGTTCCTAGACCGGACGGCAGTTCGCAGCCTCAGGAGACGTCAACCTCGCAGATCCCGTTGCGCTACGGGGGCCTTGCTGCGGACGGCCCCATCAGTTCCGCAGAATGTTCCTCAAACTCAGAGGTCTTTCTCAATGTGAATCTTGGAAAAGGCCCCGTAACGTTTCACGCGGCGGATATTGGGAGAATTTCCCTGACATGGGCAGACGGTACCGCGGAGCCATCCTTGGACACTTGCTCGCAGTGGAAAGGACGCCGCGTAAAAGTCTGGTTCACTTCGACTCCCGGAAAAGAGTACGCCGGAGAAATCGCCGCCCTCTATTTCTTTTAGCGCGCAAGCTCCCCAACGCAGAATCCTGAGTTCTGCGGACATCCTCCGAAAATAGAAAAAGGGGGAAGGCGCTTTGCCTTCCCCTTTTTCCTAATGGGCGGTTGCTCTCCCGCCGGAAGAAGCTAAAAGTCGATGGAGAAGCCGATCTGGAACCGGCGAGGAGTGTTAGCTTGGACGGCACCGCCGCAGCCCAGCACGCCCCACGTAGTTGTATCGGACGCATTGAAGCACGGATCGGCCGGCTGCATGTGGTTCAACACGTTCGTGAAGTCGAAGTACATTGAGCCGCTGAAGCGCTCGTTGAGCCTGACTTTCTTCGTGATGCCCAGGTCCAAGTTCCAGAAGGGCAGGCCGCGGAAAATGCCACCGCCACCGATCTGCCCATCCAGACCTAGAATCGGGTTGCGGAGGGGATCGCCGAAGATTCCGCCGTTAACTGGGCAGCTAGCGTCTGGATTGCTGAACACGTTTTGGCCTGGGCCGGCCGTGCCGCAGCTGGTACCGAAGGTGTTGGAATGGCGGCTGCCACTTATCGCGGTAGGCCCGGTGAAGACCATGTTTTCATACGTGCCTATGTAGGCGGGGTTGCACTCGCCGAAGCTGCCGCAGTTATTGGGCGTAACGGCCTGAGCCGGAAAACCGCTGCCGTAAACAAACAGCGGCGAGAAGCTCCAGCCACCAAGCACTCGTCCGAGGGCGCCCTTTTGGCTGGAGTAGAACGGCGGCGCATAGTTGAAGAATAAATTAAAGTTGTATTTTTCGTCGTAGTATTGTGGACCGTACTGGTTGCGCAGGTTCCACGGGTCCACAGTCGCGTAGGAGCTGGTGGCTTGAACCACATTGCCGGTCCCTAATGCCTTAGACCAGGTAAAGTTGGTCTTCATCGTCAGGCCGTGCCAGTTTGTCAATGTCAATTGGAGGAATGCAGCATTGTAGTTGCCGTAACCGTTGCTAACGGTCGTGGTTAGCGAGGGCGATTGGCCGTTTGCACCAAAAGGACCATTAATGGCATCGCCCGCAAGAGTCCGGCCAAAATTCCAGAAGTTTCTGCACGTTGCTCCGTTGCAAGACACGCTGCTCCAAGCATCGAACGCGTCGGAGATGCTCATGTTGCCGACGTTGTTTGCTACGAACGCGGCGGTACAGTTTGTGGCGCCACTCACGCTTCCGCAATAGCTTGGATTCAACGCACTTTCAAAGAATGGTTGGGCCGGCAACGAGTTGAGATAGGCCAAATACGCCGGGTTCGCGCCGCCACCCTTCAGTGTGGGTGCCGGCACGTTTGTGCCGTAGTTCGTGGTCGCCATCACGTTTTTCCAGGCGTTGGCGAAACTTTGCCCGCCCACAGTCATCATGTACGGGACGACGCCGAGCCCATAATACTCAATTTCATTCGTGATACGGCGGCCGATATAGCCAGCTTCCGCGAGTATTTTCGGGCCGAACTGATGCTGAATGTTGAGAGTAAATTCATCCGACTTGTTCGGCTTAAAGTTCGGGTCAAAGGTCTCGCCAGCCCCCGTGGCGATGTCGTTGACGCCGGGATACCACGGCTGAGGCAGGTTCTGTGTCGGCAGAGGCAGCGGCGCGACGCAAGAGCCGCCGGCGGGGCAGTCCACTCCGACTCGGAACGTCGTTGATGGATCGCCACCGCAGCCCCCGCTCATGCGGTTGGGACCGCCGCAAGTATCCGGTTGGAGCAGTCCGGGCGTGAGCATCGGGACGAGCAGCGGGTTGACCCCGTTGATGCGGCCGAAAATGCGCGCATACCCGCCACGGAGGACTGTATTCGGCAGGAAATTCCATGCCGCGCCGATTCGCGGGCTGATTTCGCCGTAGTACGGGTCATACGGGTATTTGGAGTGGTGATTCACGTTGCGGACGCTCGCGAAGCCAACCTGTGGATCATAAGCAATGCCCTGAAGCGCCGCCTGTTGAACATTCTTCAGATACTGTTCGGCATAGAGGACGTTATCGTTTTGGTCTACCATGACGGTCTGGGTGCCACCGGTAGTTTCGTAAGGGGGCAGCTCAATGGTGTAGCCAATGCCGTAGTTCAGAGTGAACTTCGGCTTCATGCGCCAACTGTCAGTCCAATAGAGGCTGTAACTGGGCAGGATACTGCGGGACAACAGTGGTGGCGAGGAAACACAAGCTGCTGTGGCAGCGACACTAGAGATCGCGCAGGACGCTTGCGGGTTCAAGGGCAAGCCAGTCGTGAGCGAGCCAAGACCGCGGCTGAACAGCCCCTGGGTAGAATCCACCATGCCCAACACCATCGAATAGAGGTTTCCGTATTTATTCGCACTAACGCCAGCAGGAACATAACCCTTCATGTCGATACCCAGGGAGGCGAGGGAAACTCCGTTTCCTTCGCCGATCAGGTACTGCTCGTAGGTGTTGATGCTTTGACCGTTGTCGTTGCGCTTGTGAGTATCGATATTACGCAGGTACGTGCCGCCCATTTGAAAGACGTGCGAGCCTTTGATCCAGCTCACATCGTCCCGTACTTGGAAGTCGTGTCCATTCCAGTAGCGGGTCCGGACGTTCTGGTTGTTCGTGTTGTAGGGTATAAACACGGGGCTGCTGCCGGCACCGCTGTTTTCGCCGCCAACCTCCAGGGCTGCTGGGTACCCCGCCACGTTTGGCACGCCGCTGGGATCCAAATAAGCCCACCAGTTGCGCGTGTAGCTAAAATGGAAGTCGTTAGTCAATCCGGGCTTGATGTCGGTTGTCAACCCAGCCGTATAAATCCAGGCATTCTGCGGCTTCTGCCGAATAGCAGCATACTGGCCTTTCGTGTCACCCGGAAAGAACCCACCGATATCCCACTGATCAGAGACCGTGTTCGTTAATTTATAATAATGATAAGTACCGTTAAAGTGCCAGTTCTTCGCGAAGTCGTGGTCGATGCGCGCCACGCCGAAATTGCTGGTTTGCGGTGTCGCGATAGTGCCAACGTAGCCGCAATAGTTCACACCGTCGCCGCGGCCGCAGTCGTTTGGTATCGGAAGATAGGTGTTCCAGAGCGTCGTAATGACCGGGTTAAGGCCCAGCCCTCGGGGATCACAACCGGCCGGTGCCCCGCCTCCCGGCCCGGGGCAAGGAATGACGGTACCTGCAGGTATCGTCCCCTTATTGCATCCATTAACAGTATCCACGCAGGTAGCGGCGTTCGCTGCGTAGCTGGTGCCTGTCGCGGGATCAACGGTGGCGACAGGATTGAGGTTCACGACCTCGCCATTGAGTTTAAGAAGCCCTGCGCGAAGTGAAGCCGTCGGGAAGTTCCTCGAGAAAGTTGCGCTCTGCGGAAAGCGGAAGCCCTCATAGTTGCCAAACATATACCAGCTCCCACCGAGGAAGTTGGAATGAGGGATTTTCCCGCCCGCAAAAGCTCCAAATCGATTGAAATGAGAACTTGGTTGGGCTCGGTTGATTCGATTGTTATCCCAAGTGTTCGCGCCGGCGAAATTTGTGTCCAAGTAGTATTCGTAGACGCCGCCATGAAGCGCATTCGTGCCGCGCTTCGTGACCACCTGAACCTCGCTGCCCGCCCCACCGGTGAAGTCCGCTGTTTGGTTTGCCGTCGAGACCTTGAACACCTCAACGCTGGTCACCGGAATTGGGACAACTGCTGAGGGCGCCTGGTTGAAGCCAGAGCTGTGATAAGCGCCGGTGCCGCCTCCGGTGTCACCGCTGAAACTCCGAATGTAAGTGTTGTTGTCTCCACTCATGTCGTCGGTGGCATAGCCGCCGTCCAATGTGAACGTGTTTTGGTCACTGGCCGCGCCACCGACGTTGCCGTTGATGTTCTGTCCCGGTTGAAGAACGGCCAAAGTCGACGCATCGCGAGTTGTGTTCGGCAAGTTGATTAGCGTCTCGCCACTGAGGGTCGCGCCAACTGTGGCGTCCATCGTTTGCAACTCGGCTCCCGGTGAAAACGTTACCTCGACAGTGTTGGAGATGCTTCCTACTTCGAGTACGGCGTTTACTGTCAACTGCTTGCCAACTTCTACCACTTGGTTGCTGACGGCCGTTGTCTTGAAACCCTGCTTGGTTACGGTCACGGTGTACGTACCGGGACTGACATAAGCAAGCACGAAAAAGCCATTGTCGTTCGTCGACGTCGTTCGAGCGCTGCCAGTTGCCGCGTCTTTCAGGTATACGGTGCAGCCCGCTACAACCCCCCCAGAACTATCAGTTACCGTGCCTGAAACCGTGCCGGTGGACTGACCCATGGCCGCCGATGTACAGATGCAAAGAAGAATAAGCAGACAAGAACAACAAAACCCGACTCGCTTAGTAAACATCCCATTTCCTCCTATGTGAGCAAACTCGATGGAAATGACACTTCGAGAGCGAAATTTGGGGAAACCCCGAAACAGGCAAAGCGCATTGTCCCTGAAGGACACACTCGGTGCGATCCCGACCGTGATCTCACCTTAGGCAAGTCCGCTGCCACGTTACAGGACAAATGGAAGCCTATAAATCTAAACGACATATAAATTTGGCTACACGTGAGCGATGCTTAATCTATGCTGTTGCGTATTTCTCGTCCGCAATTTCATAGCTTTTTGCTGCCCTCGGGTGGTGGAACATTTCATTCACACAACCGACGCTACAAATTCATGCCCGCCTATATAGTTCTCTTCAAACCGTTTGTCAATGATTTGTCTGACCTAAAGAGCGGCTAACTCCGTATAAAGCAGTTACAAACTCCGAGCTCCTGCAGTTTTAGTACTACTAAAATTGAACTGCACCCAGCTGCGATTACACCGTGCGCAGAGATTAGCTTGGTTCGACGAGAGCGCAGCAGCGCAGGAAGAAACACGCTCGATCATGTGAGCTCATTGATTTGCCGTGTGAGGGTTCCGCGGAACAGATTAGGAAGACTTAATTGGCTTGGTAAACGGTTCGGCCGCCGATGACCGTGCGAAGGACGCGAACCTTGGTGTATTGCGAAGGCGGAATCTTCGTGAGGTCGTCAGAAAGTACGATAAAGTCTGCGTATTCTCCTACTTTTAGCTCGCCCTTCTTCCCTTCCTCGAACTGCGCGTACGCCGAGCCTGAGGTGTAGGCGCGAAGGCAATCTTCGAGCGAAATTTTCTCTTGAGGTTCCCAGCCGTGTCTCGGCCCGCCTTCCGGACGCTCGCGGGTGACGCAGGCATACAACCCGCGAAACGGGCTGATGGGCTCAACGGGATAATCGGTTCCGAACGCCAGGCGAACGCCGTTCCTCAGCATGGTGTTCCAGGCGTACGCGCCCTTGATGCGTTCAGGGCCGATGCGGTCCTCAGCCCAGCGCATGTCCGTGGTTTGATGCGACGGTTGCATCGAGGCAATCACTTTCAGTTCCTTGAAGCGCTGGAAGTCCGTCGGGGCGACCACCTGGGCGTGCTCGATGCGGTCGCGGCGGTCGCGCGGGCCGTTGGCCTTGAGAACCCCTTCGAAAACGTCGAGAGCAATGCGATTGGCGCGATCGCCTATGGCATGAAAGTTCAGTTGAAAACCTGCTTTGTCGCGCTCAACGGCCATGGCGCGCAATTTTTCTGGATCGTAGGTGAAAATGCCCGTCGTCGAGGGATCGTCGCTATAGGGCTCGAGCATTGCGGCGGTGCGGGAGCCGAGAGCGCCATCGGTGATGGCTTTGAGCGCGCCGGTCCTGAGCCAAGGGTCCGTGGTACCGCCTTGCGCGCGCCTGTCTTGCAAATCGTTCAGTGAAGCATTGAACGGCAACCATTCGGTGATGCGGACGGTGAGTTTGCCCTCTTCTTTCAATTGCTGATACACCTGAAAATCTTCCCAAGCAGAATTGTCCTGCGCCGAGGTGACGCCGTTGCGTGCAACATTCGCGAACACGATTTCAATTCCGCGGCGGCGCTCTTCCACGGAAGGGTCAGGTATTCGCACTCTGACCAGAATCATCGCGGCCGATTCTTTCAGCATACCCGTAGGTTCCCCGAGACCATCGTGCTCGATCTCGCCACCTGGCGAATTCGGAGTGGACTTGTCGATTTCCGCCTTCTTCAGCGCCAGCGAATTGGCCACCGCCACGTGGCCGGAGATGTGCGTGAGGATGACGGGGTTATTCGGCGCGACGGCATCGAGCTCCTGGCGATTCGGGAACCTCTTGTCCGGCCAAAGCGTGTGATCCCATCCACTGCCGGTGATCCATTCTCCTTCTTTGTGATGCGCAACCGCTTCGGCCAAGCGCTTCTGCATTTCCTGTACGGAAGTGACGCCCCGCAATTCAACTGCCAGCGCGTCGGCCCCGGCGCTGCCCAAGTGCACGTGCGCGTCGTTAAAGCCGGGCATGACAAAGAGACCGTTGAGGCGAACGGTTTCTGCGCCCTCCTGGCTTCCGCCGCAGTCAAGCAGTACATGATCTAACTTTCCAATGCAGGTGATCTGCCCATCCTCGACAGCCATGGCTTCGGCCCACGGGTTCGCTGGATCGTTCGTGTAAATCCGACCGTGAGTGTAGAAGACGGTGTGCTTTGGCTTCTCCTGCGCCGCTAAATGCGGGCACAACGGCAGAACGCACAAAGTCGCTGCCAAAGCAAAACCATCACAAGCGAACCCGAGACGCGTCGCGCCCGCATTCATCGAGATTTCGCCTCTTCGAGCCCGGCGATTCCAAGAACGGTCAGCAACGCGCGTTTCAAGCCCGCCTCCCGGCCAGCCGCGTCGTACCACTCCTGCAGGGAATGCGCTCCGCCGCCCGTTCCGCCCGCGCCAATAGAGATGGCATCGATTCCCAGGGAGAGCGGGATATTCGCGTCTGTAGAGGACCGTTCCGTTCGGGACTGGTTGCCGATGAATTCATCTGCCGTGCGCAAGGCCGCCAGCAGCGGTGAATCGGGCGAAAGCTCGCCGCCTGGCCTGCTTCCAAGCAACTCCACTTTCCATTCGAGAGCCCCTTTGGAGCGGTCGCGCGGCGGCTCCATTTCGTCGCGCACGCCTGCGGCGATGGAATCGCGAAGCGCGGCTTCGAGCCGGCGCAATTCCTCCTCGTTTTCCGAACGAATGTCCACTTTGATTTTAGCCTCGTAAGGCACGGAATTGACCGACGTTCCGCCTTCGATCTGGCCAAGGTTGAAGGTGGTGCGTGGGTTGGCCGGTACTTTTGTGTTGATAAAGCGCATCGAGCCGCGAATCAAAGCGTTGATGGGATTGGGCATGCCGAAGTCCGACCAGCTATGCCCGCCGGGGCCGCTGATCATAGCTTCCAGGCGCCGGGAGGCCAGCGCCTTTGTCGTGACGTGATCCGTGCCGGAGCCGTCGAGCACGACCACCGCTTTCAATTTTTTCCCGTACGTCTCGACCAACTCGCGCATTCCGCGCAGATTCCCTTCCCCCTCTTCTCCCACGTTTCCCACAAGCAAAAGGGTGCGCTCGGGTTTGATGTGAGCAAATTCGAGCGCTCGCGCAATGGCGACAAGTGCCGCAATGCCGGTGCCATTATCGGAAATGCCCGGCGCCGTCATGCGGTTGCCGTTGCGATGAACTTTCACGTCCGTGCCAGCAGGGAAAACCGTATCAAGATGTGCGGAAAGCATCACAATTTCATTTTCGGTTGCACCGCGCAACTCCCCAATGACGTTGCCGATCTTATCGACGCGCGCTGGGAGGCCGCTTTCCGAGAGCAATTCGCTCACGGCACTGGCGCGCGCTTCTTCCTGAAAGGGCGGCGCGGGAATCTCCGTTAACCTCGCTTGCGCATCGTTGATCCAGGAAAGATTGCGATCAAACCATTCGAGGGCGGCGCGCACCTGCACGCTTTCGGCGAGCCGGGGACCCGCGGCCAGACGACGCGCATGGGACGGAGCGGCGGAGCGAACCGGCATAAATAGAAGAATAGCGCAAACGAAGGCACGTTTCATCGTCGGCCCGACTATCTTGTCTCGCCCGTATTGTCTCAACGGGATGCCGGCTCCGTGCAAAGTGCTTGGATCTCGGCATCGGTAAGTACGCGTGCGGATTGCTTGGCAGCCTCGAGGATCCGGCTGACGAGAGTGTCATCGGCGGGAATCTGGTGGCGCGCGAGCCAATAAAGAACGTTGGATTTGCCGCTCATGGGGCCGATTTCAATCACCTGCTCCATGCCGAACAGGTGGGCGGGCACGCCGCTGTAAACCGCGTCGGCCAGGCGATGATCGTGTTTCTGAATCGCTTTGATGATTGCAGCCGCATGCACCCCGGTTGCGGTGCGAAACGCGTCGTGGCCAATCACGGGGTAGTTGGGAGGAATGGAAGTCTTCGTGGCACGGGCAACTTTCTCGCAGTAATACCTGAGGTTGGAAAGGTCGCGGTCAATCAGGCCCGCGAGCCGCAGATTCACGAGCATGAGTTCCATGGGCGTGTTGCCGACACGCTCGCCGAGCGCATTGGCGGCGGCGTGGACCTGATGCGCGCCTGCGGCAACCGCGGCAAAGGAATTGGCGATGGCCAAGCCACGATCGTTGTGACCATGCCAATCGACGCGAATTTTTTCGCCCGAAGGCTTCACGACTTCCTCGACGACGAATTTGACCAGGTTGAAAGCGCCCGTTGGCGTCGCGTGGCCCACGGTGTCGCACAGAACAACGGCTCGGGCGCCGTTACCAATCGCCGTGGAATATAAGCGCTTCACTGTTTCCGGATCCGTCCGCACGGTATCTTCGGTCACGTACATAGACGGCAGGCCATGTTCGACCGCGAACTTCACCGCATTTTCCGTGGTGCGCTGGAGATGGTCGACGGTCCAGTCTTCGACCAAACGCCGGATGGGGCTCGAACCAAGGAACGTGGCGGCTTCGATCGCGATTCCTGCGCGCTCGGAAATCTCCACGATGGGACGAATGTCGTTTTCGTGCGTTCGCGCGGCGCAGTTCGGCTTGATCTTCATTCGGTTGGCGGCAATTTCACGCGCCAAAGCTTCGGTATGTGCCGCCGCGCGCGGCCCGGCGCCCGGGAGGCCGATATTGACGGCATCGATGCCGAGCGACTCCATTAGGTGCAGGATTTCCAGTTTGTCTTCAATGCTGGGATCGAAAACGGAAGGATTCTGCAACCCATCGCGAAGCGTTTCGTCATCCAGGAGCACCGGTGTGCCCGTAGGAATCTCGGGCGGGGTGGCCGTGTTCCAGTCGTAGATCCATTCGTTTTGCAGCATACGTCTTCGACTGCTCCCGGACGCCACTAGTTTCGCAACGTGTAGCTTTGTGGCTGCTGCGCGGGATCAGGGCGATACAGCGTCTTGCAAAACTCGCACCGATAGATCTCCGCGTTCGGCCCGATATGCCCGGCCACCTCTTTGGGGTAGTCGTACCAGCGCTTCAAATGACCGGCACAGAGTTTGCCCTTGTCATCTTTCTCGTCGCAAGCACGCTGCTTGGGCTTGCGGGTTTTGATTTTGGGGGTGGCTGCCGATTCTTCTGCCATGAAGCCCTTTCTACCAACCGTGGTCACGGAAAAAAGTTTTCAGCCCGGCGCGAACATTGCTGAGCTTTGCGCTGATGCCGCCGGAGAACTCGAACCGCAGGAAGGCGTCCGCCGCCTGCTCCAGCTCCCTGCCATAACGATACCACCACGGCTTTTCCTTCCGCGGCAGGCGGTCGACATCGATGTATTTCGTTTGCGCCATTTCCAGAATTCCCGCGCGGCCGTGCGTGCGGCCCCAGCCGCTCGCGCCACTTCCGCCATGAGGAGCCTCGGCAATCGCAAAGCAGCTGATGGCGTCATTGACCATGACTGCGCCTGCACGAATTCGCTCGGCGATCGATTGTCCTTTCTTCGCATCTTTCGTCCACACACTGGCAGCCAGGGCAAATGGCGAATCGTTGGCGTGACGGATGGCTTCCTCGGCACCCTTCACGGTTTGCATGGCCAGAATAGGTCCAAACGTCTCTTCCTGAAATAGATTCATGCTGGAATCAACGTCCGTAACCACGGTAGGCTCGAAGAAGTTCGGCCCGAGATCGGGACGCGGATTGCCGCCGCATAAAACTCGCGCGCCCCGCGCCACCGCGTCTTCGATTACATCGCTCATTCGTCGCACGTGTTGCGGCCGGATCAAAGGTCCAACATCGGTCGCGGGATCGCTGCCCGGGCCGAGGTGCAGCTTCTTCGTTTTCTGAACACAGAGCTCTGCAAATCTTTGCGAGACCGCTTCCTCGACGAACAGCCGCTCGACCGACAGGCAAGCCTGCCCGCAATTCGTGTAACTGCCCCAAACGGCGGCGCTCGATGCCGTTTCGAGGTCTGCATCGGCAAGAACAATCATGGCGTCCTTGCCACCCAGTTCGAGGACCGTCGGTATGAGTTTCTTTGCACAAGCTTCTGCAACCTGCCGCCCGGTCCCGACGCTTCCGGTGAAAAGAACTTTATCGGGGCCCGATTCGACGAGCGCCTGCCCCACTTCTCCTCCACCCTGAACCACGGCGACGAGGTCTTGCGGGAAGCCGGCGCTGCGAAAAAGCCTTTCGATCAGCTCTCCGCATCGCGGCGTAAAGTCACTCGGCTTCGAGACGACCGCGTTCCCGGCTGCGACGGCAGGAATAATCTGGCTCATCGGAATCGCTAGCGGATAGTTCCACGAAGAAATAATGCCGATCACGCCGAGCGGTTCATACACCAGATGCCCGGACTTGGCCTTTGCGGCACTGCTGTGATGCGGTACGCGTTCCCGGCGAAGCGCCGCGGGCGCTTTCTTGGACCAATACTCTGCCGAATCGAGCGCGACAAAGATATCCGCGAAGACGGCTTCCACACGCGGCTTTCCCGATTCGCCGACAACGGCGTCCGCCAGTTCGTTGCGGGAAGCCATCAAGCATTCGCGAAGCTTCCTTAAACGCCGGCAGCGTTCGCGCACGGGAACTTTCGCCCATTCCTTTTGTGCCGCTCGCGCAAGCACGACCGTCCGCCCAACCATCTCCGGCGGAGTCCTTCCAATATGTGCCAGGACTTTCCCCGTGGCGGGGTCGATCGAGGGCAGCATTTCGATAGGGATGGCCGTGGCAGCCATAATCGGGATTCTAACCGATTTTCTGCTTCGGCGAGAGCAAACCGCACCGTGAAGACCGTGAACCGCAAACCAGGGCGATTCACACGGCGATTGGCAAGGCATCACGAAGAATCTTCTAAGGGTCTCCGATGCGCCAGGCCTCTTCGTGCTGCACCTCGACCATCACCAACCCCTGCGACGGAACGGTGGGGCCGGCCTTCGCGCGGTCCTTGATTTCGTAGAGACGGTCAATGTCTTCGGGTTTGAGCCTTCCTCGCCCCACCTCCAGCAGCGTGCCCACCATTTTCCGCACCATGTAACGAAGAAAGGATCGGCCGCTCACCGTGAAGACGAGCTCTTCTCCGTCCGCCGAGCGTGCGAGTTCCGCGGCATAAATTTCGCGTTCGGTGGAACGCTCGCGATCCCCGTCCTCCGAATCTGCCGAAGCGGCAAACGCAGTGAAGTCATGCGTTCCGATAAAACGAGCCGCTGCGTCACGCATGGCATCTTCATCGAGCGGAAACGGATAGTGCAAGACGTAGCGCCAGAGCGATGGCGGCACGACTTTTCCTCGATACAAGCGATAGCGGTAGGTTTTGCGTCGCGCCGACCAGCGCGCATGAAAGTCCGGCCCGACCTCTTCCGCCGCCACAATGCGAATCGTCGGGGGCAGCAGCGCGTTTAGCGCGCGCTGGAATTCCTCGGCCGACAGCGCCGATTGAGTTTTGAAGCTGGCTACCTGGCCGAGCGCATGTACGCCTGCGTCCGTTCGTCCCGCGCCGTGCAGAAAAACTCTTTCTTGCGTCACACGCTCGAGCACATTGACGATTTCCCCTTGAACGGTCGGCTTGTTCGACTGCATCTGCCAGCCGTGGAAATCCGTGCCCTCGTAGGCAATGGTGAGCTTGAAATGACGCATCAGGGCGAGAGAAGGTTAGATCCGGCTAAAGCGCCGTGCGCGCAAAGCGGCTGCCCGGCTTCAGGGCAACGCTGCCCTGTCGGCAGAGCGGACAATCTTCCGGCTCATGGTGGGTGAGGGGCATTTGCAGCAGCGACTGCGCTTCGACGTCGAAGTCGATCGCTCCGCCGCTGCGGTCGATCAGCGCCCCGGCGCCCATCACGCGCCCGCCGGCCTCTTCCACAACGTGAATGGCTTCCATAGTCGAGCCGCCGGTGGTCCACACGTCTTCTATCACCAGGACGTGCTGGTTCGGTCGGACCTCAAACCCGCGGCGCAGCGTCATCATCCCGCTGGCGTCTCGTTCTACAAACAGGGCCGGCACTCCTGCGCCCATCTCGGTCTTTGGGTCAGGCAATGCTCGCGCCACTTCCTGCCCGATGATGAGGCCCCCGATGGCCGGCGAGACCACCGCGTCCACGCGAACATCCGAAAACAGCTCCGCCAGGGCTTGCCCGAGCTTTTCCGCAAACCGCGGGTATTGCAGCACGAGCGCGCATTGCACATAGGTTCCACTGTGCCGTCCGCTAGACAGTTCGAAATGCCCGTGGCGGATGGCGCCGGCGGTCTCGAACATCTTCAGGATTTCTTCGCGCTTGAGCATGGCCTCAGCTAATCGTCAGCGACTCCTAAACGTCGAACTGTCAGCAGCCTAGCGGTCGTGCCTTTTATTGTCAAGAATTGTCAAGAATAGACGGCCCTGTTAGACTCGGTCTGCCCGGTCCATGCGTGTCTTTGTTTGTGGTGGCTTTCCCGTCCGAATCGGGGGCAGGCGCGGGCCAGTTCGATCTTGCTAACCCCAAAAAACGGTTCACTTGTTTCCAAGAGTGAAACAAATAAAAGCAAAGCTCGCGAAACAAATTCCATTGTGTGAACGTTTTACAGATTGAGCCCTTTAAGTTCAAATTCAAATCCCTTGGGGGAATCACGAGGGTAAGGAGCGCTATGACTTCGCTACGCAGGACCCTGGCTGCATCTGGAGCAACGCTGTTGGCCCGACCGCTGATGGCGCTAATTCTCGCGGCGACGCTTGTGGGGGGACCTGCCTCCCCGGCGTATGCGCAAGCCGCACCGCAAAATCCGCCGCCTGCGCCTGCTCCGCAAGCCGCGCCAAGTGCTGTGAACACTCCCATTTCGCTCGGTACCGCCAAATACCATTTCTCGCGCGCGCCGCGGCCTTTTCCCAATCTGTTTGCGCCCTACCGCGCGATTAAGGTCCCGCCAAGCTCCGTCGTCAACTCGCCGCGCATCGAGCAGTTCATCCACGACAACAAGCTCGAAATCTCTCTTCAGGACGCAGTGGAACTCGCTTTAGAAAACAGCGTGGATATTGCGGTGCGGCGCTACTATCCATGGATCGCAGACGTAGGCATTCTCAAAGCGTCCTCTGGACCTAATTCTTCGGGTTATGGGATACCCGGCGCTGCCATCCCTGGTTCTTCCGCGAGCCTCAATCCTTTCGCGTTTATCATCAACTCGTACGACCCTCTGTTGACCTCAACGGTTTCGCTCGACGATCGCACGCAACCCATCAACAACCCCTTCACCTCGGGATCGGGAGTCGTCGGCGCACTTCGGGCCTCCCCCCTCTTCATTCACAGCGACACGTACAATACGCAGTATTCCCAGTATTTCCCAACCGGAACGAGCATGACCGTTACCTATGACAACACGCGATCATCCAGCGATCCCACGGCCAACTTTTTTAATCCCTTCGTGCAGTCGTCCATCTTCGTTAGCTTCAGCCAGAATTTGCTGAGCGGTTTTGGCCTGACCGTGAACCGTCGCAATATCATCATCGCGAACAACAACCGCAAAATCGCCGACCTTGATTTCGCGCAGCAGGCTATCACTAGCGTCACGAATACCATCAACGCCTATTGGGAACTCGCCTACGCCCACGAGAATGTTAAAGTCCAGCAGCAAGCCGTTGCTGTTTCCGAAAAGCTGTATAGCGACAACAAAAAGCAGCTCGAGATCGGCACGATGGCTCCGCTGGATGTCACGCGCGCGGAGTCCGAACTCGCCACCAACCAACAGAACCTCATCGTCGCACAGACTGTCCAGTTGACAGATGAACAGACCTTGAAAAATGCGATTACCCGGAATCCGCTTGATCCCAAAGTCGTCAACGTCGAAATTATTCCCACTGATAAGCCAGCGGCCCCGGCACAAACCGAAGCCCCAAGCTTCGAGGAGGCGTTGAAGGAAGCTTACGCGAAGCGGCCGGATCTCCTCGAACAGGTGTACAACCTGAAGAACGCTGCCCTCGACGTGAAAGCTACGCACAACGCGCTGCTCCCGACCGCGACGCTCAGTGCCCAATACGGAACCGTGGGACTCGCGGGAAACTCCAAACCTCTGCCCACAATACCCGTTGCAGGAGCTCCAGTGGTCGACGCCAACGGTAATCCCGTCCCGGGTCTGTTCCTCCCGAGTCTCGCTCGTGCCTCAAACGTAACCAACTTCGCTGGCTTCAGCGATGCCATGAAGATGGTGCTTCACAACGACTTTCCGGACTATGCTGCGCAAGTCAGCATCACCATTCCGATTCGCAACCGCTCGTTGCAGGCCGACAATCAGCGCTCGCAGCTCGTCCAGCGCCAGATCGAGATGGAAGTGCAACAATTGAAGAACGCCGCCTTGCTGGACGTGCGCAACACCTACATCGCCTTGGAACAGGATCGCGCGCGTGTGGCTGCCGCCTCCAAGGCGAGTGAATTGCAACGCCAGACTTTTGAGGCCGAGCAGAAGAGGTACCAACTGGGTGCATCGACCGTTTACCAAGTGATCTTGACCCAGCGCGACTATATCACCGCCCAGGGCACGGAGCTCCGCGCGCTTGCTGATCTGCTTGAAGCCAGGGCCAACTACGAGCGCGCCGTTGGCAAGACCTTGGAAGTCAATCACGTCACCGTTGCCGACGCCGAAGGCGGCGCAATCGACCGCGAAACGCTCATCCCAGGAACATTGCACGGCCAGGTCGTTGGTGTGGACAAACTCTTCTCCGGCACCAATGCCGGCCAGAAATAACTCGCAGCAAGCTCCGGGGATAAACTTTGCGTCCCGGGGCGGGCCGATCTAGACACGATGACCTTCTGCCCTCTCCACTACGTGGCGGCACTTCGTCGCCGGCAGCCCTAGCGTTGCCGCTCGCCAGCGGGTTCTGCCACAATTCGATATCCCCATACGCGAGAGAACCCGCAAGGCTAGCGCCCCACGTTACAATCCCCGTGCATGCCATGTCAGGCTTGTGTGCCGATTCTCGCCGGTGCCGCAGGTGTTTGCAGGTGTTGTCGAAGCTTGCCCGTCCTCTACCTTTCGCATAGCATTGGTGGTGTAGACGTCCTACGCATTGGCTCGCGCACTTGAGGAGAAGCTCCGGAATGAGCGATAAGCCAAAAGCATCGACAGAGACCTTAACGCCCGCCGAAACTTCCGCCCCGCACCGCCAGCCCTCGGGCAAAGAACTCGAGTGGGAGAGGAACATTCTTCAGCCGACTTTGGCAAAGAGCCCCGAAAGAACTCACCATTTCACAACCACCTCCGGTCATCCGACTCGCCGCCTTTACACGCAAGCCGATTTGCCGAACTGGGATCCCGACCGCGATTTAGGCATGCCTGGTGTTCCCCCCTATACTCGCGGAATCCAT
>WNES01002693.1_pt1 | contig 16341 bp, 13 predicted proteins | sample 5399931 | NCBI WGS metagenome assembly WNES01 (sample SAMN13153332, study PRJNA577476) | soil metagenome | isolation source: 20 cm grassland meadow soil 2 days after 3rd rain plot 5 | place: USA:California | collected 2015-11-11
TCCGGGTCGCTCACGGGGAGCCCGGTCACCTTTACGGCGACGGGGACGGCCGGGGCGGCGGCGACGATCGCGGCGAACAGTCCCACGAGCCAGTCGGCCACCGCGGGGACCGCGGTCACGTCGCCGCCGTCGGTGATCGTCAAGGATGCGAACGGAAACCCGGTGGCGGAAGTGGCGGTGACGTTCACGCCGGCGGCGGGGAGTGGCAGCGTGACGGGCGGCACGCAAACCACCAACGGCAGCGGCATCGCCACGGTAGGGAGTTGGACGCTGAGCGCGACCGCTGGCAGCAACACCCTAACGGCCACGTCCGGGTCGCTCACGGGGAGCCCGGTCACGTTTACGGCGACGGGGACGGCCGGGGCGGCGGCGACCATCGCGCCGAACAGCCCGACCAGCCCGACAGCGCCGGCGGGGACAGCGGTGAGCCCACCGCCGTCGGTGATCGTGAAGGATGCGAATGGGAACCCGGTGACGGGCGTGGCGGTGACGTTCACGCCGGCGGAGGGGAGCGGGACGGTGACGCCGACGACCCCCGTGAGCACCGGGACGGATGGGATTGCGGCGCTGACGTCGTGGACGCTGAGCGCGACGGCGGGGCAGAACACGCTAACGGTGACGTCGAGTGGTCTCACGGGGAGCCCGGTGACCTTCACGGCGACGGGGACAGCCGGGGCGGCGACGAAGCTCGCGCTCACGACGGCCCCGTCGAGTAGCGCACAGAACGGGGTGGCGTTCGCCCAGCAGCCCGTAGTCCAGCTCCAGGATGCGAATGGCAATTCGGCGAGTGAGAGTGGGACGACGGTGACGGCGGTGATCGCCGCCGGACCCGGCGGAGCCGCTCTGACGAATGCGACCGCCATCACGGGAGCGACCGGGGCGGCGGCGTTCAGCGGACTGGCGATTAACGGGCCGGCGGGGGACTACACGTTGACCTTTGGGGCGACCAACCTCACCCCCGTTCCGTCAGGCACGATCACGCTGAGCGCTGCCAGCACTGCTACCACGATCACCGGCCACGGGCAGGATCCGTCAGTTGTGGGCGAGGCGATCGCCGTAACCTTTACGGTGACGTCGAGCAGCGGCACGCCGTCCGGCGACGTCACCGTGAGCGATGCCACCGACTCGTGCACCGGAACCGTCGCCGCGGGGACGTGCACCCTGACCCCGACAACGGCGGGAGCGAAGACCCTCATCGCCACCTACGCGGGCAACACGAATTTCAGTAGTAGTGCTTCGCCGGGGACGCCCCACACGGTGAACCCGGCGGGCACCGCGACTTCGATCGTTGGCCACTCCCCCGATCCATCGGTTACGGGTGAGCCCGTGACCTTCACGTTCGCGGTAGCGGTAACCCCCCCGGGGAGCGGCACTCCCACCGGCACGGTCACGGTGAGCGATGGAACTCAGTCCTGCGAGGCTAGTGTGGCAGCTGGAAGCTGCAGCATCGCATTCAGCTCCGCGGGCGTGCGCAACGTAACCGCCAGTTATGCGGGTGATGCCTCCTTCAACAGCAGTGTATCCTCAGCGGTCACGCAGACGGTGAACCCGGCCCCCACTTCAACGACGATCACTGGGCACACGCCCGATCCGGCGGTGGCAGGTCAGCCAGTCGCCGTGACGTTCACGGTCACTTCGGCCGGGGGCACGCCCACCGGGAACGTCACGGTGACCGACGGATCGGCAGTTTGCGTCGGGACGGTGGCGGACGGTGGCTGCACCTTGACTCCGCTTGTTCCAGGGGACAAGACTCTCACGGCGAATTATGCCGGGGATGGCAACTTCGCCCCCAGCTCGGGCAGCGTGCCATTCACGGTGAACATGGCTCTGGCCCCGACGACGAGTCGCTGAGCGACGGCACGATGGCATGACACGCCACATCCCGTGGATCGCCTTGCTCGTGTGCGGTTGGAGCGCCGCGGCCGCGCAAGGAGCCGCGCAGGCCATCACGAGCCCGTTTGCCCAGGGCATCCGCGCCTACCAGAACCTCGACTTCGACCAGGCGGCCGCGCTGCTGCGGCGCGACCTCGCCCGCGCCAGCAGCTCCACCGCGACCTTGGGCGAGCGCGCCCAAGGGCTCCTCTATCTCGGCGCGGCCGACCTGTTCCGGGGCCGGCGCGACTCGGCGGTCGCGGTGTTCCGCCGCCTGGTGCAGCTCGATCCCCGCTATAGACCGGACCGCCTGGTGTTCCCTCCCGAAGTCACCAGCGTGTTCGACAACGTCCGGGTGGAGACGCGCGCCGTGGTGCTGGTGGCACCGGCCGACACCGAGATCTCGACCGGGACCGGCGCCTTCACCTTCTGGGTCGTGGCGAGCGCGTTCCAGACCGTCGAAGTCACCCTGCGCTATCAGGACGGCGCGCCGTTCCGGGCCTTGTACGCCGGACCCATGGGCGACAGCCTGCGGGTGCAATGGGACGGCCTCGACGCGGCGGGGCAGATGACGCCGGTCAGCCGTGTGCTGCTTCGGGTCGCGTCGCGGGCGCCCACCGGCGAGCTCGCGGGCATCGTCCAGCTGCCTCTCGACCTGCGCATCGTGCATATCGATACGCTGCCCTGGCCCAAGCCCCCGGCCGATTCGCAGTTCCTGCCGGAGCGCGCCGGCAGTCGGCCGGCGCTGCGCGCGCTGCTCGGCGGCGTGCTGCTCGCCGGCACCGTTACCGTGCTGCCCTCGGTCGTGGGGAGCGATCACCCCAACGGGTCGCGCCTGGTCGTGGCGGGAGCGGTCGGGTTCGCGGGTGCGCTGGGATACGTGCTCCACCGCCCCGGCCGTCCCCTCACGGCGAACATCGCGGCGAATCAGGCGGTGCGCGCGCGCTGGCAGCAGAGCGCGGCGGCCGTAAAGGCCGAGAACGTGCAGCGGCGTGACGACGTCCACCTCGCCGTCCACGCCGGCGAGCCCACCGCCATCAAGCCGAGCGCGCGATGAAACTCGCGTCGCTGGGATTCGTCTGCGCGGCCCTCGCGGCGGGCGCCACGCGGAGTGGCGCGCAGGGACTCGTGCCCGCCGGCGGGTTGTCGATCGTGAGTACGCGGGTGCGCGGCACGGACCAGTTGACCGGCACGGTCCTGGGCGGACAGGGCACCGTGGCGCTGGGGCGGCTCGAGCTCGCGATCGGCTACGTGCAGGGGAAGATCGGCCCCGAGGGAGCGAGCGGGGCGGGTCAGGACCTGGTGGAAGGCGTGGCATTGCTCGGCGTCCGGCCCGCGTCCTGGCTCCGGCTCGCGGTGGGCCCGCACGCCCGCTCCTACACGCTCACGGGGGGGACGCCGCTGCGCTGGGTGTTCTGGGAACTGCGCGCGCGTGCGTCGAGCGCCTTCGTCGGCTCGGCGGGACGGGGATACGTGGAGCTGTGGCGCGCCCTCTCCGCCAGCGTGAACGCGCCCGAGCCGTTCGACCACGCCCAGGGGGGTGAGGCTGGCATGGTGGTGCATCTGGCGCGCGCGCCGCTCGAGCTGCGGCTAGGGTACCGCATCGACCACGCGGTGCTCGGTGGCGGGTCACGGCTGGAGACGGTCGACGCCGTCGTGATCGGCGTCGGACTGTCGGGTCGCTAGGGAACCTCCGCACAAGTCGGTCTGTGGCGCTGGGGGTCGGGGCTAGGGGCGCCTACACGCGAGGGCCCTCCGACACACGCCACGGGGACGTGTGCCTGCCCGAGCCTGCTCCGCGCCTCAGAGTTCCGTTTTGGTGGCGCCCTCGCGTGTAAAGCGCCCTCCGCCCCGACCCCCAGCGCCACGATCACTTGTACAGAGGTTTCCTAGAGCAGTCCGCCGCGTCGCAGCTTTCCCAGCTGGTCGTAGTGCGCTTCGTGCATCGCCAGGACCTCGGTGGGTGACACCGTGGCAACGCCGGACTTTCCTACCTCGACGCCGGCGGCGTAATTCGCGATCTGCGCGGCCTCGCGCACCGATGCCCCGGCGGCCAGCGCCGTCCCGACCCACGCCGTGACGGTGTCGCCGGCGCCCGACACATCGAACACCTCGCGCGCCATGGTCGGGATGCGGCCGATCTGCTTGTCTTTGGTGACGAGCACCATGCCTTCGGCGCCGAGGGTGAGGAGCAGGTTGTCCACGCCCAGCTTGTCGAGCGCGGTGGGCAGCGCGTCGGGGTGGGCGAGGTCGAGCGTCGCGCCCATCGCCTGCTCGAGCTCGCGCCGGTTGGGCTTGAACAGGGTCGCCCCGCGGTAGGCGAAGAAGTGTTTGAACTTGGGGTCCACGACGACGGGGATGCCGCGCTTGCGGGCCAGGGTCATCGAGCGCTCGATCACGGCCGGCGTCAAGGTCCCCTTGTTGTAGTCCTCGATGAGCACCGCGTCGGCGTCCGCCATAACCGCGTCGAGCTGGCCGAGCAGCTGGTTCTCGGTGCGCGTGAGGATCGGATCCTCGATCTCCTCGTCGATGCGCACCACCTGCTGGCCGCGCGCGGTGACGCGCGTCTTGGACGTGGTGGGCCGCGCGGCGGCCACCACGATGTGCCGGTCGGCGAGCCGGTGCTGCGCCAGCTCGGCCCGGAACGAGTCGCCGCGATCGTCGTCTCCGATCACCGCCACGAGCAGGCACTCGGCGCCGACCGCGGCGACGTTGGCCGCCACGTTGGCGGCGCCGCCGAGCGCATGGCGCCGGGTGTGCACGCTGACCACGGGCACCGGTGCCTCGGGGGAGATCCGCTCCGCCTCCCCCGCGAGATAGATATCGAGCATCGCGTCGCCCACCACCACGATACGGCGCGCCTTCATCTGAGTGAACAGCCGCTCCAGATGATCGCGTGGGAGGCGGGCGTCCGGCGTGGTCACTGGATCACGCCCTCGTGCTGCAGCCGGTAGCTCAGGCTCAGGCGGCCGAGCACCCGGGTGCGCGTGTCGCCACTGGCATGCTGGAAATTGCTGATGCGGTGCACGCCGACATCGAAGCTCAGCCCGACGCGCGCGGAGGGGGCGTAGCTTCCCGCCAGGGCGAGGCGCAGCGTGCGCTCCACCACACCCGCAAAGATGACCGGCGTGGTGGGATACGCCGACACGTCGGGATGAGGCAGGCGCGGATCGCCTTCGCCCTGGCGCAGGTAGGTGATCTCGGGCGTGAGCAGCAGCCCCGCCCGGGGGAGCAGCGCCAGTGTCCCCGTGAGCTGGTCGTAGTCGTCGAAGTTCCGCCCGGTCACGAGCGAGTGGTACAGCGGTACCTGCAAGCTGTCTTCGTTGCGGTAGGTGAGGTTCGTGACGCGCGTGTAGTAGAGGCGCCAGCCGGTGGCCGCGGCGCCGATGACGCCGCGCGCTCCCACGGTGAGGGCATAGCTCACCGGCTTCTGGTCCGAGGCGCCCGCGCGGTCGACCTGAATGTCGTCGAGCATGAGCTGGCCGAACGCGCTCACGCGCGCGCGGCGCTCGAAGTCGAGCCCGACGAACGAATTCACGTTTCCCCCGTGGTTCCACTGCTCCAGGATGCCGCTGTTGAGCGCGTTGAGATACCACGGTTCGAACGACCGGTCCCGGCCCGCGAGGACGGTGCCCTCCCACAGCGCGACGGCCCAGCGTCCCGGCACAAGCCGCAGGCGGTGCTGCATCATGAAGCGGTGCACGACCGCGCCCAGCGAGTCGCGATCATCGAGCTGGGTTGCGAGCGCCTGAAACTGCAGCTTCGCGCTGCCGAGCGTCACCGCAAAATGATCGAGTCCATACGGGTTCGCGGAGAGGAGCAATCCCGCAATGCCGGGCGGGCCCCAGTTGCGGTCCAGCCGTCCGAAAAACACCTCGGCGAATTTCCATTGCGCGTCGAGGTATGCCTCCGCCGTCCGGCCGGCGATCGCGCGGTCCTTCTTGCCGAACCAGTCGGGATCGTACTTGAGTCGCGTGTCGAGCTGCAGATGCGTGGTCGCGATGAGATGGTCGGTCCCGAGCTCCAGCGTCAGGTCGCCGCCGGCCGTGCCATGGCCGGCACCGGACTGCCGCGGCCCCGTCGAATCGATCGCGGCGAGCGGGTCGCGGCGGGCGTAATTCGCCGCGGCGGCGCCCACGCCGCCCGCCACCCGGAAGTGAGGACCGGCCGGATCGCTCGCGAACGCGGCCCGCAGCCGCCGCAGCGTGGCGGTCGTGGCGGGACTCAGGTGCAGCGTGTCCACCGCCGCGAGCGCCCGCAGCACGTCGGCGCGCCGCAGCGGTCGCGTGAGCGGCGCGGGATCCTGGATCACTCGTGTGGCGATGAGGTGCTCGACGTACGGCATTGTCCAGTCGTCGAGCGGGACGTAGGCGGAGGGCTGTTGGCCCTGGAGCATGGCCCCGCCCGTGAGGGCGGGGATCAACAAGAGGTACGTCGTGGCAGCCACCGGCAGCCGCAGGGGAGAGCGCATCGAGCGCGCAATTTGGGGTTGCGCGGGAAGGAGAGCAACCGAGCTCGCCCGTTCGCTCCCCCTCTCCGCATTTGCGGAGAGGGGGACGGGGGGTGAGGACTCCGCATTGCGGAGAGGGGGTAGGGGGGTGAGGTTTCGCGCCCATGTCTCCCCTCCTGGTGCTCCTCGTGGCGGTTCTCGCCACGACGTACGCCGGCCCGATCGTGCGCTTCGCGACGGCGCCCGCGTTGGCGATCGCGTTCTGGAGGCTGGCGTTGGTGCTGCCGGTGACGGGTGTGTTGGCTGCGCAGGAAGGGACTGCAGGGAGTGCAGGGGCGCAGCATGCTGCGCCCCTGCGACGTGGGACGCCCATGCTGATGACGCTCGCGGGCCTCCTGCTGGCGCTGCATTTCTGGTCGTGGATCGCCTCGCTGCGCTACACCGCCGTCGCCAGCTCGGTCGTCCTCGTGTCGCTCAAGTCGGTGTTCGCGTGGGCGATCGCGGCGCTGTGGCTGCGCGAGCACCCGACGCGCACCGAGGCGTGGGGCATCGGGCTCGCGGTGGTCGGGGCGAGCCTCATCGGTGTCGGGGACGCGCGGTTCTCGCGCGGCGCCCTGGGCGGCGACGGCCTCGCGCTGCTCGGCGCCGTCACGGGGGCGGGCTACTACGTGATCGGCCGGCGCGTGCGCCAAACCGTCGGGGTATGGCGCTATGCCACGGGCGTCTACGCCCTCGCGGCCGCCGCCCTCGCGCTGTTGGCCGTTCCGGCCGCGGTCCCCCTCGTCGGATTTGCGGGCCGGGACTGGGCGGTGTTTGGCGCGATGGCAGCTGGGCCGATGCTGATCGGGCACACGGGAATGAACTACGCGCTGCGCTACTTCCGCGCGACCACCGTCAACGTCGCGGCGCTGGGGGAGCCCGTGGGAGCGACGCTCTTGGCCTGGCTCATCCCCGCCATTCACGAGCCCCCGCGCGCGACGGCCGTGGTCGGGGGCGTGCTCGTGCTCGTGGGGATTAGCCTATCGCTGGGTGAGGGGCGCCCCGGGGCGATGCCCCGGGGCTACGGGACGGGGGGCGGGGATGCGCGTTGAGCAGCTGCGCGGCGACCTCGTGGAGGCCGTGCACGACGTCCACGCGGCGGTGCTGGACGCGCGCGGGCGGCTGGTCGCGCGTGCCGGCGACCCCGATCTCGTCACCTTCTGGCGCTCGGCGGCGAAGCCGATCCAGGCGTTGCCCCTGGTCGAAGACGGAGTGGCCGACCGGTTCGCTTTCACGAGCGAGGAGCTGGCGCTGGTGTGCGCGTCCCACTCGAGCGAGCCGGGTCAGGTGGCGCGCGTGCGCGAGCTGCTCGGCAAGATCGGATGCGGCGAGCGCGATCTGTTGTGCGGGCCGCACCCGCCGCTCTCCGAGCAGGTCGCTCGAGACTATGCGACTCGCGGCGTACGGCTTACGGCGGTCTACTCCAACTGTTCCGGGAAACACGCGGGCATGCTGGCGCTCGCCCGCCACCACGGGTGGCCCACCGAGTTCTACACGCGCCCCGATCACCCGGTGCAGCAGCGCTGCCTGCGGGAAGTGTCCCGCTGGACCGACGTCCCCGTGGCCGCCATTCGCACGGCGACCGACGGATGCGGCGTGGTGTGCTTCGGGATCGCGCTGAGAGCCATGGCGCTGGCGTATGCGCGGCTCGCGATTGCGGATTTCGGATTGCGGATTGCGGATTCGAAGGGCGGGGGTTCAATCCGCAATCCGCAATCCGCAATCGTGCAATCGATGATGCGCCACCCCGACCTGATCGCGGGTGAAGGCCGCCCCTGCACCGAGCTGATGCACGCGCACCCCGGTCGGGTGGTCGTCAAAGTCGGGGCCGAGGGCGTTTACTGTGCGCTGCTGCCGCGCGACGGCTTGGGCGTGGCCATCAAGGTGGCCGACGGGCATGCCCTGGCGTCGGCGCTCGCGCTGGCGGCCGTGAATGGGGGGCTCGAGCAACAAAAAGATGGAGGACCCCGCATGGGGGACGAGTAATATGAGCCAGGGACCGCTCGACCCCGCCACCGCGGCGCTGGTGCGGCTGGCCGCGGCCGTCGCCGAAGGCGACGTGTCCGAGCTCCAGGAGCGGCTCGCCGCGGCCCAGGGGGCGGGTGTGTCGTCCCTGTGGATCGAGGAGCTGCTGCTCCAGAGTATGCTCGTGGTCGGCTACCCGCTGGCGCTGGTGGCGTTCGCCGTGTGGCGCGAGATGGCCGGACCCACGGCCGAGGGCGGGCACGCGGCGGAGCCGCTGGCGCACGAGGACTGGCAGGCGTGGGCGGATCGGGGCGCCGCCGTGTGCCGTGAGGTGTACGGGCGCGCCTACCACAAGCTGCTCCTCAACCTGCGGGCACTGCACCCGGCGCTCGAGGACCTGGTGCTGGTGGACGCGTACGGCAAGGTGATCGGCCGCCCGGGGCTCGACCTGAAGCGCCGGGAGCTCGCGACCGTGGCGGCCATCGCGGTGCTCGGCACCGCCCAGCAGCTGCACTCACACCTGCGGGGGGCGCTCAACACCGGCGCCTCCGCGGAGGAAGTGGAAGCGGTGCTGGAGCTGGTGGCGGGGGATCTGAGCCCGGAGTACCTCCGCCGAGCGCAGGAGCAGTGGGCGGATGTCAAGGAGCGGAGACTGTAATTGCGGATTGCGGATTATCAGGGAGAGTTCGTGACACGTGGTGAGCTGATGGCTCGAACAAAGGCTTTCGCTCTGGACGTTGTGCGCGCCGTAGAGGACCTGCCTCGTGGTCGGACCTCTGACGTGGTCGGTAAACAGCTGCTGCGGGCCGGCACGTCAGTCGGAGCGAACTATCGGGCGGCTTGTCGAGCGCGTTCGCGAAAGGAGTTTATTGCGAAGATGGGGATCGTCGAAGAGGAAGCCGACGAAGCGCAGTTCTGGCTGGAGTTGATTGTCGAGCGCGGAATGCTCGACGAGTCGCGTGTCGGGCCGTTGCGGTCAGAGGCTGCGCAAGTCGTCGCGATCGCCGTCGCGTCCATTCGAACCGCGCGGCGAACTCCCCGTGCCAATCCGCAATCCGCAATCCGCAATCCGCAATGTTCATAGATCGCGCTCTCGTCCACGTCACCGCCGGCGCGGGCGGGGCCGGAGCTTCCAGCTTTCGCCGCGAAAAGTTCGTCCCCAAAGGCGGGCCCGACGGCGGCGACGGCGGCTCGGGCGGCAGCGTGTACGTGCGCGCCGACACGAACCTCGCGACGCTGCTCGACTACCGCTATCGCACGCACTGGCGCGCGGAGCGCGGCCAGCACGGCAAGGGCAAGAACATGACCGGGAAGTCCGGCGCCGACCTCTATCTCCCGGTTCCGGCGGGCACCGAAATCCGCGATGCGGTGGGCGGCGCGCGGCTCGGCGAGGTCGTGGCCGCCGGCGACACGCTGCTCGTCGCGCGGGGCGGGCGCGGCGGGCGCGGCAATGCCCGGTTTGCGACGCCCACGCACCAGAGCCCGCGCGAGTGGGAACCCGGCGAGTACGGCGAGGAGCGCGAGCTCGAGCTCGTGCTCAAGCTGATCGCCGACGTGGGTCTCCTGGGCGAGCCGAACGCGGGGAAGAGCACGCTGCTCTCCGTGGTCTCCGCCGCCCGCCCCAAGATCGCCGACTATCCCTTCACGACCCTCGAGCCGCAGCTCGGCGTGGTCGGCCTGTCGGACTCGCGCTCCTTCGTCGTGGCCGACATCCCGGGGATCATCGCGGGCGCCCACCTCGGGAAGGGCCTCGGCCTCAAGTTCCTGCAGCACGTGGAGCGCACCCGCCTCGTGGCCGTGCTGGTCCCGGTGGACAGCCCCGACCCACAGGCGAGCTACGAGCTGCTGCTGCGTGAAGCGGCGTCCTACTCGCCTGAGCTGGCCGCGAAGCCGCACGTGGTGGTGTTGACCAAGCTTGATCTCTCGCATCCCGCATCCCCCATCCCGACGATTCGTACCCAAGCCGGCGCACCGGTCCTCGCAGTTTCGGCCGTCACCGGGCAAGGGATACCGCCGCTGTTGGAGACTTTGTGGCAGGCTCTTCCGGCGCCGGTCGCGACGAGTTCCGTTCCAACACCTGATGTGGGCACTCCCGAAAGCCGGGTGAGGTGAGCCCGTTGGAACGGGACGAGGTAGCGGCCTACCTGGCCCTGGCGCAGGTGCCGGGGATCGGCGCGGCGCGACTGCGCACGCTGGTCGCCGCCTTCGAGAGCGCGGGCGCCGCCGTGCACGCTCCCGCCGGCGCCATCGCGGCGCTGCCCGGCTTCGGCCGCGCGGCCGCGGGTGCCATCCGAGCGGTCTCCCCGGACGCCGGGCACGAAATCCTGAAGCAACTCGACCGACTGGGCGCGGCGGTGCTCGTTCCTGACGATCCTCGGTTCCCGCCGCTCCTGTCCGAAATCCCCGAGCCGCCCGCGCTGCTGTATGTCTGGGGCGACGTCGCGTGGCTCCGGCGTCCGGCGGTCGGCATCGTGGGCAGCCGGGACCACACTCCCTACGGGGCCGACGCAGCGCGCGCGCTCGCGGCCGGCGTGGCGCGGGCGGGGGTCGTCGTCACGAGCGGCATGGCGCGTGGCATCGATGCCCTCGCCCACGCGGCCGCGCTCGACGCCGGCGGCGCCTCGGTGGGCGTGCTCGGCAACGGCTTTGGCGTCATTTATCCCACGGCCAATCGCACGCTGTACCAGCGCATGATCGCATCAGGCTGTCTCGTCTCGGAGCTGCCGCCGGGCGAGCGGCCGCACGCCGGCGCGTTCCCCCGACGCAATCGCTTGATCTCGGGACTGGCCGGTGTGACCGTGGTGGTCGAAGCCGCTCCGGGCTCGGGCGCATTGATCACCAGCGACTGCGCGCTCGATCAGGGCCGCACCGTGCTCGCCGTGCCTGGTCCCATCACGAGCTCCACCTCGCTCGGCTGCAACCGCCTCATTCAGCAGGGCGCCAAACCGGCGCTCTCGGCCGCGGATATCCTGGAAGAGTTGGGGTTGCCCGCCGCGGCCGACCCCGGGCCGGCGGCCCGGGGCGACAAGGCCCCGCGCAGTCAACCAGCCGATCTGAACGACCTGCAGCGCTCGCTCTGGGATGCCCTGTTCACGGAGCCGAAGCACGTGGACGTACTGGTTGCCACGGCGGGCGCGGAGACGGGCGCGGTGTTGACCGCGCTCACCGAGCTCGAGATGCGCGGCCTGGTGAGACAGCAGCCGGGGATGGTGTTTGGGCTCGCGTGACCGACTTCAGACACCATTGAGGAACCGTTTCTAACCCCGGGCCATGGGCCCGGGGTTGGTCTACCCGGGACGACGGGAATGCGACGGAACGGACCACACAAGGCATACGGATTGTTTGCGCACGTCACGTGGCATACGTGGCGCCGACAACCGCTCGTCTGTCGTCAGGATGTTCCAGTTGTCGCGGCGTCAATTCGAAGCGCTGCAGAGCGCCAACACGTCCATGTCTTAGCCCAAGCGGTGCTCGCGGATCATGTGCACGTCTTGGTCAGTTATCGACCAGACGAAGCTCTTGCGCCGTTCATTCGTGACGCCAAGTCCGAGTCCTCGCGAAGAGTGAATAGGGGCAGCCCTCCCCGTGTGCGTTGGTGCCGTGGTTACTATGCAGGATCGCTTTCACACAGCCACATTGCGGCGGCGCGCGTGTACCTGGCGTCGCAGTATCGGCGACACCCCGACCGAATCCCACCTGGGTAGACCAACCCCGGGGCCACGCCCCGGGGTTCACGGAAGGTGTTACGGACACCCCCCACGCTTCGACAGCGTGATGGGAATCTCGGTCTTCCGCCGCGGTGTCTGTCCCTGCATGAGGTCGAATTCCGCGGTGGCGCTGCCGCACACCAGGGTTCCCGTGCCGGGGGAATCGTTGTTCGCGACAAAGTTGAATTGCTGAACGCACGAGCCCGGCCCACATGTGAACGGCGCGCTGTTACCAGCCGCGCGGCGCGTCGTACCCTGCACGATCCATCCCTGTACCAAGAGGTCGGAGACGGGCGCCAGCGTGTCGTTCTCCACGGTAACCGTCGCGGTGCCCTCGCTGCCACCGATTTCCAGCGTCGTGGGGCTCAGCGCCGCGCTCTCGGGACGCACGCACCCGCCCGTATGCGACAGGGCGATCGCAATCGTCGTCTGGTGCCGCGGTGTCTCGCCCTGCGTCAGGTCGAATTCGGCGGTGGCAGCACCACACAGCAACGTTCCCGTGCCCGGGAGGGCGTTGTTCGCGACGAAGTTGAATCGCTGCACGCAGCTGCCCGGCGCGCACGTGAACGGGGCGCTGTTGCCTGCCGCGCGGCGCGCCGTCCCCTGCACAATCCATCCCTGTACCGCGAGGTCGGAGACGGGCGCCATGTTGTCGTTCTCAACCGTGACCGTCGCGGTACCCTCGAGACCATTGAGCTGCAGTGTGGTCGGGCTCAGCGCCGCGCCCTCGGGGCGCACGCACCCGCCGCTATGGGAGATGGTGAGGGTGGCCGTCACCGTCTGCAACAGCGTCCCCTCGTGCGTGAGGTCGATTTCCATCGTGGCGGGGCCGCACATCAGCGTGCCGCTGCCGGGGAATTGGTTGCCGGCATCCACATTGAACTGCCCGTCGGGAACTGACGAAGGCCCCGCCGGAATGGTGCATGGGCCGGGTCCGCACGAAAACGGCGCACTGCTTCCCGCCCAGCGACGCGCCGAACCCTGGAGGATCCATGCCTCCACCAGTAGACCGGACACCGTGGCACGCCCCTCGTTGCTCGCGGATACGGCCACCCGCCCCTCGAGGCCGTCGATCGTGAGCCCCATCGGTGCCGTGACGCTCGTGAAGGCGACGCAGCTCACGCCCGACTGTCCGCGGCTGCGCGGGTTGCACTCGGTCTGGCCTTGAGGCCGGTCACCCGTGGCTGGATGACCGGTGGTGGCCTCGTCGAATTGCGCCGCTCCTGGTTGCGCCGGCGTCCGAGCGTCTTCGCATGCGGCGGCGAACAGCAGTGCTGCGACTGTCAACGACCATCGTTCGAGCCTTGCCGACTGCAGCATGGTACTGTCTCCGAAACGAGTCGTTGGCCTCTGCGGCAAAGCGTGTGCGCGCACAAAACGTCACAACCCGTGGTGCAGCGCCCGCTCCACCTGCTGCGCGGGTGCGATGCGGACCGCCGCGACTCTCCTGTCCGTGTGGCATCAACACGACACGGCGCTCCCCCACGCCGTTATCCTTCTCCGCATGCGTCACGTTTATCTCCACGTCCCCTTCTGCCGGCGCCGCTGCACGTACTGCGACTTCTCGATCGCCGTGCGCAAGCGCATCCCGGCGCGGGAGTACGTGGATGCAGTTGTTCAGGAGCTGCGACAAGGGTTGACTGACCCCGGGCGCAAGCCCGGGGATCTCGGAGCGGCGGTGACTGACCCGGTCGGGGCCACTGACCCCGGGCGCAAGCCCGGGGTTCTCAGAGCGGGGATAACTGACCCCGGGCGCCTGCCCGGGGATTCCGAGGATGGCTTGGAGACCATCTACTTCGGCGGCGGCACACCGTCGCTGCTGCCGCCGGACGCCCTGGCCACGCTTCTCACGTCTCTCCGCGACGCCTTTCCCGTGACGTCGTTCCGTGACGACGTTGAAGTAACGTTGGAGGCCAACCCCGAAGACGTCACACAAGACGCGGCCACCAGCTGGCGCCGCGCCGGCGTCAATCGCATCTCCCTCGGCGCTCAATCATTCGACGACCGCGTGTTGCAGTGGATGCATCGCTCCCACGATGCGGCACGGATCGGCGCCGCCGTGCGGACGCTGCGCGGGGCGGGCATCGACAATATCTCGCTCGATTTGATCTTTGCCCTGCCCGCCGAACTGGAGCGCGATTGGGCACGCGACCTGGAGCAGGCGCTGGCCCTGGGTCCCGCTCACCTCTCGCTCTACGGCCTCACGGTAGAGGACCGCACACCCCTCGCGCGCTGGATCTCGCGCGGCGCGGCCGCCCCGCCGGACGATGATCGCTATGCCGATGAGTACTTGCTGGCGCACTCGCGGCTCGCCGCTTGCGGGTATCGGTTCTACGAGGTCTCGAACGCGGCGCGCGATGGCCGCCGCTCGCGTCACAACTCGGCTTACTGGTCGGGACGCGCCTACGGAGGCTTGGGGCCCGCGGCCCACTCGTTCGACGGCGCGATGCGGCGCTGGAACGTTTCCGCTTGGGAGGCGTACCGTCGCGCGGTCGCGGCAGGCCGGTCTCCCGTCGCGTCGCAAGAAGTCCTGACCGATGAGCAACGGGAACTGGAGCGGGTATACCTCGCGTTGCGCACCGACGCCGGGCTGCCGGTTGCCGCCCTGTGCCGCCCGTTGCCGCCCTCTGCCGCCCTCTGGCAGGAGCGGGGTTGGGTGGAGATCCGCGACGAGCGGTTGGTTTGCTGCCCCGAGGGCTGGCTCCGGCTGGATGCCTTGGCGCGCGACTTGACCGGCTGCGGCATAACGGGCTAAATTGTTAGCAATTAAGAGCTTGGCTTATATGCTAGCATCCCTGAACGAGCGCGAGCGCCAGGTTCTCGAGGCCGTCATCGAGACCTACGTCGAGACCGCCGAGCCGGCGGGAAGTCGCACTGTCTCGAAGCGCTTCGGGCTCTCCCTGTCTCCCGCCTCCATCCGCAATACCATGAGCGACCTGGAGGAGAAGGGGTACCTGTACCACCCCCACACCTCCGCCGGCCGGATCCCCACCGATCTCGCCTATCGGGTGTACGTGAACTCGTTGATGCGCCTGCCGCCCGTCTCGGCGTCGGAGTCGCACCAGATCCGCGAAGGGCTGGGCGAGCACAACGCGGTGGACCAGATCCTCGAACGCGCGGCGCAGGTGCTGGGCGTGCTGACGAAGGAGCTCGGCGTCGCCGTCGGTCCGACCCTCGATGCCGCGGTGCTCGAGCGGCTCGAGCTGCTGCAGGCCGCGTCGGAGCGGCTGTTGCTGGTGCTCACCCTCAAGAGCGGCGTGGTACGATCGATCTTCGTCGAGGTGCCCGCGCGGTTGGCGCCGGAAGCGGTGGCCCAGGTCGGCGTGGTATTGAACGAGCGGCTCGCCGGCCTCACGTTGCGCGAAATCCGCGGCACGCTCTCTGAGCGGCTGCGCGACGCTACGCCGGACCCGGATTCGAGCGAGCTGCTCAACATCTTCATCCAGGAAGCCGACGAGCTGTTCGACATGCCGGCGGCGGGGAACGCGGGGGTCGGGGTCGTGCTGGGGAGCACGCAGCTGCTTGCGGGCCAGCCGGAATTCGCCACCAAGGAGCAGCTGCAGGGGTTGATGGAGGTCACCGAGCGACGCGACCTGTTGCGTGAAGCACTCGCCCAGCGACTGGGACAGGGACTCACGATCACCATCGGCAGCGAGCATCAGGATCACAAGCTCGCGCCCTTCACACTCGTGACGGCCTCGTACCGCCTGGGCGCGCTCGCCGGCGTCATCGGCGTCATGGGTCCGACGCGCATGCCTTACGACAAGATCGTCGCCCTCGTGGATCACACGAGCCGTCTGGTGGGGGAGCTGCTCGAGTGACGCACGACTACTACGCCCAGCTCGGGGTCAAGCGCGACGCGGACGAAGCCGAGATCAAGAAGGCGTACCGCCGCCTCGCGATGCAGTACCATCCCGATCGTGTGGGCCCGGACGAGAAGCAGGCGGCGGAAGCGAAGTTCAAGGAGATCACGGAGGCGTACGAGGTCCTGCGGGATCCCGAGAAACGTGCCACGTACGACCGCTACGGCGCGGCGGGGTTGCGGCGGGGGGCCGGAGGGGGAGGGAGCGACTTCGGCTTCGCGCACTTCGACCTGTCCGAGGCGCTCAATGTGTTCATGCGCGACTTCGGCGGGCTGGGCGGCTTCGACGCGCTGTTCGGAGGCGGGCGGGGCCGACCGGAGGAGCACCGCGGCCAGGATCTCAAGGTGACGCTCAAGCTCGATCTCGCCGAGGTGGCGAGCGGCACCAGCAAGAAGCTCAAGGTGCGCACGTACGAGCGCTGCGCGGAATGCGGTGGTAGCGGTGC
>WNES01000714.1_pt1 | contig 16302 bp, 14 predicted proteins | sample 5399931 | NCBI WGS metagenome assembly WNES01 (sample SAMN13153332, study PRJNA577476) | soil metagenome | isolation source: 20 cm grassland meadow soil 2 days after 3rd rain plot 5 | place: USA:California | collected 2015-11-11
GCTCGCCTCGGACCGACCAGTCCGTGCGCGTCCAGATCACCCGCGCGCTCTCGGCAGGTGGGCCCGGGCTCGGGAGCGACAACGAGATCGCGTACGGGGGCTCCACGCCGACCGCTCCCTGGAGGAACCGCGCCACCCGGTCCGGCGGGATGAGGAGGGTGCGCGGACCGACACCCACGGTCAGCACATCGCCCGAGGGCAGCGGCGTGACGAGCACATTGTGCACGCCCGGCACGCGCGGCAGGCGCTCGACCCGCGGGCCGCGCCGCGTGTCCGGAGAGCGTACCAGTGCCGCTATCAGCGGCGGCCGCAGGTCGAGGCGCGCCAGTCGCAGCTCGGCCACGGGATCGCCGGTCCGCGTCCATACCGCGAGACTCGCGGGATAGTCCTCGGCGGCGAGCGGGGACCGCAGCCAGAATGCGTACAGTTCTCCCGCCGTGCGCGGCGCGGGCGTCGGCAGCTCGAGCCCCATGCGCTCAAGCAACGCGACGGCGGCCGGGTCGTCCTCTCGACCCAACCCGGCAGCGTCACGCTCGGCGAGACCGAGGCGGCCTTCGACCGCCGCGCCCCAGGTGACGAGCGCGGCAGCCGTGCCGGCAACGGTCCACCACGCCCACGAGCGCCGGGAGCCAGACGAACGTGTACCACTCGGGCCAGGCGCCGTACGGTTGCCACAGCCAGAGACCGGCGAGCCCCGCAAGCACGGCCCACGCGCAGGCGGCTGGGAGGGTCCATGGCACGCCCCGCGCCTCCTCGGTGCCACGCACCAGCGCCGCGGCCAAGAGCACGAGCGCCATGCTGGCGGCTGCCACCGCGACCTCCCACGAGCCCCACAGCCCGAAGCTCACGCCGCCGGCGGGCGGCGCGATGCCACGACCGAGGTAGCGCACCAGGTACGGTGCCGTCAGGACGAGGACCGCCGCCGCGCACGTCGTCCACCAGCGTCGCGGCACGCCGCGACGCCACAGCACCGACGCCGCGAGCAGCAGCACGAGCCCGAGCACCGCCAGCGATCCTGCGGACGCGCTGAACACGCCGAGCATCGAGCGATAGAACACCGCGGGTGAGAACAAGCTCGCGCGCGGGAGCGACGGCCCGAGCGGGGCCCGCAGCAGGCACCAAGCCGCGGCCAGCATGACGCTCGCGCGCCACCGTCCGGGGGGCGCGGCGACAAAGAGGAAGAGGAGCGTAGCGCCGAGCGCTGCGCCGGCGCGTCCAGCGACGCCGTGCAGCGCGTCGAGCTTCGCGTCGCCCTGGGATGGCGGGACGGGCTGCACGCTGAACAGGGTGCGGCCGTCGGGGGTGGTGTAGTCGAAGACGGTGGAATCGCGAGGGGCGAGGTGTGGCGTGTAGAACCGCAGTGTGACGCCATGGCGGCGCGCGAACAGCGCGCTCACCGCCCCGTCCCGGTCGCGCGCGGCCGGCGCGGCGTCGATCAGGACCGAGCCCACGGCGGTGCCGCCGGCTTGTGTCTGGCGCCGGGCCTCGAGCGACACGTAGAATGGGGTGATGACGGCGCGCAATGTGTCGCTCGAGGCTACCGTGTCCCGGGCAGGAACGAACCGGTGGCGGCCCGCCCAGGCCAGCGGCTCGCCGTCGCGTCCGAGGATCACCGCGCCCCGCTCCACGCCCGGCGCCTGGCCTGGAGCCCGCAGCGCGTCTGCAAGCAGCGCGAACTGTGCCTCCCGCGGCAACAGGGCGGCCGTCATCGCGCGCTCGGCGAGGCGCCGGGCTTCGGCCACCGCCGCCGCGAGCACACCCTGCAGCTCGCTGGAGTCCCGCGGGATCCGCCCCGCCCGCACCTCGGGCCAGCAGCACTCGATGCGGCGCATCTCGAGCGTCCCGGCTACGAGCACCACGCCGAGTGCCACGCTCGCGAGCGCTGCCAATCCTGGGGCGACGCCCCGGGGAGGCCGCATCACCCAGGCGACCGCGCTGGCCAGCGCCGCCGCCCCGGCTGCCCAAGCCCAGCCAGCGCCGCCGCCGCGCTGCAGCCACTCCGCGGCGGCCACGACGGCGGCGCAGCCCGCGATCAGGACATGAGGGCGCCGCGCCATCTCAAGACTCTCGTTACGGACGAGGTCCGTTTCATCCTCGAGCGCGATTCCCGCCTCCTCGTCCCCGTGGGCACCTGCGAGCAGCACGGCCCCCATTTGCCGCTGGGATGCGATACCATCATCGTCGAGCGCCTGGCCGATGATCTCTCGGCCGCCTTCGACATCCTGCGTGCACCCACGATCGAGTACGGTGTGAACACCGCCACCGAGCGGCCGTACGCCGGCAACGCGACCGTGCGCCGCAAGACCCTGCATCGCTGGATGAACGACCTGCTCGGCTCGTGGGAACAAGCCGGCGTTGACGCGTTCATCATCCTCACGGCGCACGGCCACGATCCGCACCAGGAGGCGCTTTCGACCCTGCGCACGCGGCGGGCCCGAGTCTTCACGGTGGACGTTTTCGCCCTCGACTTCGCCGGCCACCTCGCAGACCCGGAGGGCCCGATGCACGGCAGCGAGCTCGACACGTCGCTGCTACTCTACCTCGCCCCGCAGCTCGTGCGGATGGAGCGCGCCCAGGACTTCGTCCTGCCGCCGCGCCAGAGCGCGCGGTACCGCCGCGCGATCGGGTCGCTCCCGGAGCTGTCCCCCGGCTCGCTCGGCCGGCCCACGCTCGCCACCCGGGAGAAGGGCGAGCGCCTGTATAAGATGATTTACGAGCGGATCGCGACGCGAGTGCTCGGCGCCCCCCTCCAGGTACCCCCGATTCCATGAGTGCCCTGCTGCTCGTGCTGGCCGCGCTCCAGGCGCCGCTCGACGAGGGCACGCTCCTCGTCCGTCAAGATACCGCGGAGATCGGCCGCGAGGCGTTTCGGTTGTCGGCGGCGCGCGGCCCGGGCTGGACGCTCGCCTCCACCGTCCGCTACGACCGCAACCGACCCATCGTGGTGCTCAATCCCATCCTGGAGATCGGCGCCGACTCGCTGCCGGCGACCCTGGAGTTCTCGGTAGCCGACCCTCGCGACCCACTCCGTATCCTGGGCCAGCTGGCGCGCGGCCGGTTCACGGTGCGGCTGCTCGGGCGTCGCACCGAACGCGCGCGCGAATTCCCCGCCTCGGGACGGTCGTGGTGCTCGACGACTCCGTGTTCGCACTGTACCTGCTCGCCGCATGGCACGCCGGTCCGAGCCCGGTGCCGGTGACCGCGATCTTTGCCCGGGCCGGGCGGCGCGAGGTGCTCGTCGTGCAAGACCAGGGCATCGAGGCCACGACCGTGAACCGCGATCCCGCGTCGCTGCGCCACGTCACGGTGACGGGCGGCGCCAACCAGTTGGTACATCTGTGGCTGGACCGGGCGGGGCGGCTGCTCAAGATCGAGGTGCCTGCGAGCCGCCTTAGCGCGGAGCGCACGCCGGCCTCCTGAGCCCTTCGACAGGAGCGCCTCGCGGGTTAGATTCCCGCCCTGTCGGTAATCGTCAGTCGCAAGTCGAAACCCCTAACGTGCGGCCCGCGTATGAGGTGACGACCTCACGACCGGTCCAAGGGAACCCTATGAAGCGCCTGCTGTTGTCCGTCGGGCTCGCCGTCTGTCCGGCCCTCTCAGTCACTCAGCAACCCACCACCGCGAACCTCTCTCTCGCCGACGCCCTGGCGTTGGCGCGCGCGCACAACCCGCTGTACCGGCAGGCGCTCCATGACCGCGCCCCAGCCGGCTGGGCGGCTCGCAACGCGTGGTCCAGCACCTTTCTGCCGACGCTCACCGCCTCGGGCGGCCTCGGCTACTCGGGGTCCGGCCAGCAGCGGTTCCTGACGGCCAACTTCTCGCAGAACGTTTCGACGTTGTCGTCGAGCTACGGCCTGTTCCTCGACTGGGGGCTGAACGGGCAAACGCTCACGCAGATCCCACTCAAGCACGCCCAGCTCAGCGCGGCCGACGCGGATGTGGCCGGCGCCGAGTCGAACCTCGTCACGGGCGTGACCCAGCAGTACCTGAGTGTCCTGCAGGCGCGCGACAACGCCGAAGTGGCGCGCCGGGAGCTCGACCGGAACGAACAGTTTCTCAAGCTCGCGCAGGCGCGCTATGACGTGGGCCGCGCATCGTTGATCGACGTCCGCCAGGCGCAGGTAGCGCGCGGGCAGGCGGAGGTTGCGTTGCTGCGGGCGCAGACCGGGCTCCAGCTCGAGAAGCTGCGGCTGTTCCAGCAAATCGGCGTCACGCCGCCCGTCGACGTCGCCACCGTGCAGCTCACCGACACGTTCGCGGTCCAGACGCCGGCGTGGCAGCTCGGCGACCTGCTGACGATGGCCGAGGCCCAGAACCCCGCGCTCAAGGCACTGCGGGCGCGCGAGGGCGCCGCCAGCTGGGGCGTTCGTGCAGCCACGGGCGCGTACACGCCGAGTGTCTCGGTGTCGGCCAGCTGGTCGGGGTTCACGCAGAAACTCTCTGACATCAACCCGACGATCGCGGCCGAGTCGGCGAGCGCGGCCGCGAACATGGCCGCATGCCAGTACGAGAACACCGCCTGGTTGAATGCCGGACAAACTGCGCTCCCCTGCGGCGCGCTCGCGTTCACACCCCAGCAGGAGCAGGCGATCCGCGACCAGAACGCGGCGTACCCGTTCAACTTTACGCCGCAGCCGTTCCAGGCGCGCCTGACGATCAGCATCCCGCTGTGGAGCAACTTCTCCCAGCCGCTGCAGGTGTCGCAGGCGAAGGCGCAGCAGCAGGACCTGGAGGAATCGGTGCGGGCGCGTGGGCTGCAGGTGCACACGGACGTGAGCCAAGGGTACCTCACGGTCACGACCGCGTACCGGACCATCGCCATCCAGGACACGAACCGCACGGCGGCGCGCGAGCAGTTGCAGCTCGCCACCGAGCGCTATCGCGTCGGCTCGGGGACGTTTTTCGAGCTGCTGGACGCGCAGGTGGCGCAGCTGCGGGCGGAGAGTGACTATGTGAACGCCGTCTACGACTATCACAAGGCGGTCGCCGCGCTCGAGGCAGCGGTGGGCCGGCCGCTGCGGTAATGAGAGGACCCGACAGACATGTCTAAGCGCAACAAAGTGCTGGTGGGCACGGGCGCCGTCGTGCTGATCGCTGCACTCGTGGTGATCAGCGCCGGCGCCCGACGCGACCGCGGCGCGGAGGTCCGCTTCGAGAAGGCGAGCCGTCGCGACCTGGTCGCCGCCGTCACCGCGAGCGGCAAGATCCAGCCGAAGAAGAAGGTCGACATCTCGGCCGACATCACGGGGCGCATCACCAGGATCGCGGTGCGCGAGGGCGACCTGGTCACCAAGGGGCAGTTCCTGCTCCAGATCGATCCGACCATCTACCAGGCGAACCTGCAGCAGGCCGAGGCGACCCTCGCGTCGTCGCAGGCGGCGGCGGTCCAGGCCAAGGCCAACCGGGACCAGGCCGACCGCGCGTTGGGGCGCACCAAGGAGCTGCACACCCAGAACCCGAACCTGGTCTCGCAGGAGCAGCTGGAGCAGGCCCAGACGGCGTTCGACATCGCGGAAGCGAATCTGACCGCGGCGCAGCACCAGGTGGACCAGGCGCGCGCCGCGGTGCGATCCGCCAGTGACAACCTCCGCAAGACGACGCTGCTCGCGCCGATGGCAGGCCGCGTGACGCGGCTCTCCGTCGAGGAAGGGGAGGTCGCCGTCCCAGGGACGTTCTCGAAGGACGTCGGCCTGCTGCTGACGGTCTCCGACCTCTCGGTGATCCAGGTGAAGGTCAACGTGGACGAGACCGACGTAGTGCGGCTGCATTTGGGGGACTCGGTGGAGGTGACGATCGACGCGTTCCCCGACACCACGTTCACGGGGCGCGTGACGAAGGTCTCCAACAGCGCGATCCTCACGGCCGCGGCGTCGACGCCCGGCACCAATACGCAGGCGGTCGACTACCAGGTTGAGATCACCCTGACCAACCCGCCCGCCGACGTGCGCCCGGACCTCTCGGCCACGGCCCGGATCGTGACCGACACGCGCAAGCAGGCGCTCTCGATCCCGATCATCGCGCTCACGGTGCGCGAGAACAAGCCGCTGTCCACAGAGAACCGGCCGGTGGACACCGCGACTGCGCGCAAAAAGAAGGAAGCCGAGGGGGTCTTCGTGGTGGACAAGGGGACCGCGACGTTTCGGCCGGTCAAGGTCGGGATCGCCGGAGACGAGTACTTCGAGGTGCTCGACGGCCTGAAGGAGGGCGAGACGATCGTCGCCGGGCCCTACCAAGCGATCCGCGACTTGAAGGACGGCGCCCGCGTGCGCGCGCTGAAGCAGGCCGCGGATACGGCGAAAAAGATCGTGAAGAAGATCGCATGACGGCCCTGCAGTCGTTCCGGACGGGGGACACCCCGCTGCCCGACATCGTGATCCTGACGCACAAGCTCGCCCGGGATTACGACATGGGGGGCGAAGTGGTGCGCGCCCTGCGCGGCGTGAGCCTGCAAATCCGCAAGAACGAATACGTCGCCGTCATGGGGCCGTCGGGATCGGGCAAGTCGACCCTCATGAACCTGGTCGGCTGCCTGGACACGCCGACGGCGGGGGAATACTGGCTGAACGGGCAGAAGGTGAGCGATTTGTCCGACGACGCCCTGGCTCGCATTCGCAATAAAGAGATCGGCTTCGTGTTCCAGACATTCAACCTGCTGCCCCGGGCGACGGCGCTGCACAACGTCGAGCTGCCGCTCATCTACGCGGGACTGCCCGCGCGCGAGCGACGCGAGCACGCCGCGCGGGCGCTCACCAGCGTCGGGCTGGGCGACCGGATGGATCACCGGCCGAACGAGCTGTCGGGCGGCCAGCGGCAGCGGGTGGCGATCGCGCGCGCCCTGGTGAACGCGCCGTCGATCCTGCTGGCTGACGAGCCCACCGGGAACCTCGACTCGGCCACCAGCGCCGAGCTGATGCAGGTGTTCGGCGACCTGCACCGCCAGGGCCAAACGATCGTCATGGTCACCCACGAGCACGACATCGCGGCCCACGCGGCCCGCGTCGTCACGCTGCGCGACGGAGTGATCGCCACCGACCAGCTGCAGGCCGCCTGAGTGCACTTCCTCGAAGCGATCCGGCTGGCGCTCCAGACCATCCGCGCACAGAAGCTGAAGAGCGTCTTCTCCGCCATCGGCGTGTTCATCGGCGTCACGTTCCTGATCGGCGCGTGGTCGATCGTGAACGGGATGAATCGCTACATGACCGAGAAGTTCGCCGGGACCCTGGTGGGCGTGAACACGTTCCACCTGCGCCGCTCGCCGAACGTGACCTTCGATGTCGAGGACTCGGTGTGGCGGGCGTGGCGCCGCCGCCCCCGCATCAAGTTCGCGGACGCGACCGCGGTGACCCTGGGCCTGACGGTGCCGACGGTGACGGCGTGGTATTCCGAGGGCCGGGGCAGCGTCGAGTACAACGGCAAGGTCGCCAAGGACATCACGCTCGAGGGCGCGACCGAGCGCTACTTCGACATCATGAACTTGAAGATCGCCGACGGCCGCGCCTTCACGCCGCAGGAGTCGAAGGCCGGCACCACAGTGGTCGTGCTGGGCTACGACCTCGCCCAGAAGCTGTTTCCCGACGTGAACCCGGTCGGCCACAGTGTACGGATCCACGGCCTCCCGTACCGGGTGATCGGCGTGGTCGAGCGTCAGGGAAACCTGCTCGGCATCTCGCTCGACAAGTTCGTCGTTGCCCCGGCGCTGTCGCCCATCCAGCGTGACGTCAACCCCCCAGGCGTCGTAGACGCGCTGATCGTGAAGGCGAATTCCGAGCCCGAGATGCGCGAGGCGATGGACCAGACCGAAGCCGTGATGCGCAGCCGGCGGCACCTGCGTCCCCGCCAGGATGACAACTTCGCGATGGAGACGTCCGAAGGCGTCTTGGACTTCTGGAAAAAGTTGAGCCGCATTCTCTATGCGGTCGGGCCGGGCCTGGTGGGCATCGCGCTCGTGGTGGGCGGCATCGTGATCATGAACATCATGCTGATGGCGGTGGCCGAGCGGACCCGGGAAATCGGGATCCGGAAGTCGCTGGGGGCGCGGCGGCGCGACATCCTGCGTCAGTTCCTCGCCGAAGCAACCGCGCTGGCGACGGTGGGCGCGAGCCTCGGCATCGTTACCGGGATCGCGTTATCGATGCTGCTGCAGGCCCTCAGCCCGCTGCCGGCGTCCGTCTCCCCGTTCTCCATCGTGCTCGGCGTGGTGGTGGGCGGCGGCGTGGGGATCGTCGCCGGCGTGTATCCCGCCAGCCGCGCCGCGCGGCTCGATCCCATCGCCGCGCTGCGGCAGGAGTGACCGCGTGACGCCATTGCTCGAAGGTGTCGGCATCGCGCTCGAATCGCTCCGCGCCCACAAGGCCCGAGCCGCCCTCACGATCCTCGGCGTGGCGATCGGTGTCATGGTGGTGATGGTGATCGGGGCCATCGTCAGCGGGTTCAACAAGGGCGTGGCGGACATGCTGGAGCAGTCAGGACCAAAGACGTTCTGGGTGGGGCGGTTCTTCGCGGGCGGTGTCGTCATCTCCGACGGCTCGGACGAAATGAGCCCGTGGCGCCACAACCCGCCGATCTCGCTCGCCGACGCCCAGGCCATCGCGCGCCTGCCCTCGGTGAGCTGGGTGGCCCTGGACGAGGGCGGGCAGGCGGACGTCACGTTCGGCGCGAAGACCCAGCACAGCGTGCGCATCTTTGGGCGGAGCGCGGCGTGGCCCAACGTCGCCGGCGGAGACGTTTCCCCAGGGCGTTCCTTCACCGAGGTGGAGGACGCAGCCGCCGCGCAAGTCGTCGTCGTCAACCAGAAGCTGGCCGAGCTGCTGTTCGACCAGATCGACCCGGTCGGCCAGCGCATCCGCATCCAGGGCGTCCCGTACACCGTCATCGGCGTGTTCAACCCGCCGCCGCAGCTGTTCGGGGGCCAGCCGTCGGCCGAAGCGATCGTCCCGCATGGCGCCCTGATCAAGTACGTGCGCTATTGGAAGGGCTGGATGGACTTGCTGGTCGGCCCCGCCCCGGCCGCGACGACGGCTGAGGCGATGGAGGACGTCACCGAGGCGTTGCGGCTGCGACGTCATCTGCGCCCGGGCCAGGACAACAACTTCGCGGTCGTGAGTCAGGAGAAGTTCCTCGAGAACCTCAACAGCATGACCCTGATCATTCGGTTCGTGCTGTTCATTCTGTCCGCCGTCGGGTTGATCGTGGGCGGCGTGGGGGTGATCGCGATCATGATGATCTCGGTCACCGAGCGCACCCGCGAAATCGGGGTGCGCAAGGCGCTGGGAGCGACGCGGCGCGAGATCCTGTGGCAGTTCCTCGTCGAGGCGGCCACGCTCACCCTCGTCGGCGGCGTCGTGGGAATGATCGGCGGCGGCCTCGCGGCCGTCGGTCTGGCCGTAGCGACGCCCATCCCAGCGCACGTGCCGCTCGCCTCGGTCGTGGTGGCGTTGATCGTCGCAGCGCTGACGGGCGTCCTGTTCGGGCTCTATCCGGCGAGTAAAGCGGCGCGGCTCGATCCGGTCGAGGCGCTGCGATACGAATAGATGGCCTTCTTCGAGGCCGTCCGCCTCGCCTTGCAGACCATCCGGGCGCAGAAGCTGAAGAGCGCCTTTTCCATCATCGGCGTGTTCATCGGCGTGATGTTCCTCATCGCCGTCGTCTCCGTCGTGCAGGGGATGAACCGCTACATGACGGACAAGTTCGCCGGCACGATCCTCGGTGTGAACACGTTCCGGCTGCGTCAGTTCCCCGACGTGCAGCTCGGCAACATCACGGACTCGACGTGGCGGGTGTGGCGCCGGCGCCCCCGGGTGACCTACGACGACGCGCAGGCCGTGGCGCGCGGCGTGACCATCCCAGTGCTCGCGGCGTGGGAGTCGAGCACCCGGGCGGCGCTCACCGCCGGCCGGAAGCAGGCGAAGGATGTGCAGGTCACGGCGGCCACGGAGCCGTATTTCGACATCCGTTCCCTCCGGCTCGAGCAGGGCCGCGCCTTTACCGCTCAGGAGGTGGAGGCCGGCGTGCCGGTCCTCGTGCTGGGACATGAACTCGCGAACAAGCTGTTCGAGGGCCAGGACCCGATCGGCCGCGAGGTCAAGATCTTTCAGCTCCCCTACCGGGTGATCGGGGTCGTGGAGAAGCAGGGCAACCTGTTCGGGCTGTCGCTCGACAAATTCGCGGTGGCGCCGGCGAACGCGCCGCTCAAGCGCTACGTCAATCCGCCGCGCGTGGTGGACGCACTGGCGGTGAAGGCCAACTCGCAGCCCGAAATGCGAGAGGCAATGGCGCAGGCTGAAGCGATGATGCGGAGCCGCCGGCACCTGCGGCCGCGCCAGCCGGACGACTTCGCGTTGGAAACTGCGGACGAGGTGCTCGCTTTCTGGGGCAAGATCAGCCGTGTGCTGTTCGTCGCGCTCCCGGGCCTGGTCGCGATCTCGCTGGTCGTGGGCGGGATCGTGATCATGAACATCATGTTGATGGCGGTGGCTGAGCGCACGCGCGAAATCGGCATCCGAAAATCGCTCGGTGCCCGACGGCGCGACATCCTGCGGCAGTTCCTGATCGAGGCCGCCACCCTCGCGACCGTGGGCGCCGCCGGCGGCGTCGCCCTTGGACTCGCGCTCGCCGGCGCCGTGGCGGCGACCACGCCGGTCCCGGCCGCCGTCGCGCCCTGGTCGATCGCGGTCGGCGTGGTGCTCGGCGCCGGCGTGGGCATCATCGCCGGCGTGTATCCGGCAAGCCGCGCGGCTCGCCTCGACCCGATCGCCGCCTTGCGGCACGAGACATGACCGGCCTGTTCGAAGGGGTCGGCATTGCCCTCCACTCGTTGCGCAGCAACAAGTGGCGGGCCGTGCTGACCATCCTCGGCGTCGCCATCGGCGTGATGGTCGTGATGGTGATCGCCGCCATGATCAGCGGGATCAACCGCAGTGTCTCGAACATCTTTGAGTCGATCGCGCCGCGCACTTTCCTCGTGTGGCGCTTCTTCCAAGCGGGGGTCAACGTGTCGGATGGCTCCGATGACTCGAGCCCCTGGCGCCGCAACCCACCGATCAGCGAGATCGAGGCCGACCGCATCGCCCTGCTCCCTTCTGTGCGCTACGTCACTCGGCGTGACGAGAGCTCCGCAACGGTGGAGTTCGCCGACCTGCGGCTCGAGTCGGTCAACGTGGCAGGGTTGTCCGCCCAGTGGGTGGAAGTGAACGGCGGCGACGTCTACCCGGGGCGCACCTTCACGCGGCTCGAGGACCTCGCCAACAGCCCCGTGGCCGTGATCAACCGGAAGCTGGAAGACCAGCTGTTCCGCGGGCGCGATCCGATCGGTCAGTCGATCCGCGTCGCCGGCGTACCGTTCACCGTGATCGGCGTGTACACCCCGCCTCCGAACCTCTTCAGCGGCAGCACGCCGCCCTTCGTCGGGATTCCGCACGGCGCGTTCGCCAAGCACGTGCCCTACTTCAAGGGGTGGATGCGGCTCGCGGTCGCGCCGGCGCCCAGCTACAGCCAGCAGCAGGCGATGGACGAAGTGGTCGCGACGCTGCGCTCGCTCCGAGGCATGAAGCCCGGCCAGGAGAACACCTTCTCGATCGTAACGCAGGACAAGCTGCTCGACTCGTGGAACCAGGTCACAGGGATGTTCTTCCTCGTGATGCTCGTGCTGTCGTCTATCGGGCTGATGGTAGGGGGCGTGGGCGTCGTCGCGATCATGACGATCTCGGTGACGGAGCGCACCCGGGAGATCGGCGTCCGCAAGGCACTCGGGGCGACGCGGCGCGCCATCCTGTGGCAGTTCCTGGTCGAGGCCTCCACGCTGACCCTGGTGGGCGGCGCGGCTGGGATGCTAGTGGGCGGCTGCCTCGCGTTCACCATCTCCCGCGTCACGCCGATTCCGGCACACGTGCCCGTGTGGTCCGTAGTCGTCGCGCTCGGTGCCTCCGCCTTCACGGGGATCGGATTCGGGCTGTACCCCGCCAGCCGGGCCGCGCGGCTCGATCCGGTAGAAGCGTTGAGATACGAATAGCTGACGGCTGACGGCCGAAAGCGCCGTCAGCCATCAGCCGTCAGCTCGAACCCCTGGACCGGCCGTTGTTACATTTCCGGCGCCATGCAGCTCACCGAAGCCGTCCTCCAGGCGCTCAAGACCGCGTGGAGCCACAAGCTCCGCTCGTTCTTCACGCTGCTCGGGATCATCGTGTCGGTCGCGTTTCTGGTGGCGGTGGTCGCGGTGATCCAGGGGATGAACGCTTACGTACGCGAGAACCTGACGGGTGCGATCGTCGGCGTGAACGCGTTTCAGGTCCGGCGCGAGCCCATCAAGTTCGGTTTCATCGACGATGAGGAGTGGCGCCAGATCCAGCGCCGTCCGATCATCGCTCCGGAAGACGTCGCCTACGTGCGCAAGGCGCTCCCCGACGCCATCGCGATCGCGCTGCAATCCGGCTGGCCCACGCCCATGACCGATGTGCTGTGGCGCAACAAGACCGTCGGCGATGTCTTGATCTTCGGCGTCACGGCTCCATTCCAGCTGGTGCAGGACTACGAGTTCGAGGCCGGGGACCCGCTCAGCGACGTCGACGTGCACGAGCGCCGGCCGGTAGCGATCCTGGGCTTCGACGTGGGGCACAAGCTGTTCGACACGCCGGCGCTCGCGATCGGCCAGAAGGTGCGCATCCATGGACAGCAATTCACCGTCAAAGGCGTGATTGCGAAGAAGGGTACCGTGCTCGGGCAGTCGTGGGACGGCTTCGTGATGCTGCCGCTCACCACGTTCGAGGCGCTCTATGGCCGCCGGCAAACGACCGTGATCTCCGTCAAGATGCCGACGGCGACCGCGGTCGCCGATGGGATGGTCCGCGCGGAGGAGGCGATGCGGGTCGCCCACCGGCTGCGGCCCGGCCAGGGAGACGATTTCGCCGTCGACACTGCCGAGGGACTCGTCGAGTTTTGGAAGCGACTCACCAGGGTCTTGTTCACGGTCGTGCCCACGGTCGTCGGCATCGGCATCGTCGTGGGCGGGATCGTGATCATGAACATCATGCTGATGAGCGTGAACGAGCGGACCCGCGAAATCGGCATCCTCAAGTCGGTAGGCGCCCGCCGCCGCGACATCCGCCGCCAGTTCCTCGCCGAGTCCGTCACGCTGGCGCTGCTCGGCGGCCTCCTGGGGGTGCTGGGCGGCGCGGCCATCGCCGCGCTCGTCGATCTGCTCTCGCCGCTCCCGGCGCGCGTCACCACGTGGTCCGTGGCCGTCGCGCTGGCGCTGGGCGCGACCGTCGGCGTCCTGTTCGGCGTGTATCCCGCGGCGCGCGCGGCGCGACTCGATCCGGTGGTGGCGTTGCGGGCCGAATGAAGCTGCATTCGCTGGGCGAGGGGATGGCCATCGCGGTCGAACAGCTCCGCGCCAACAAGCTCCGCTCCGCGCTCACGATCCTTGGGGTGGTGATCGGCGTCGCCACGGTCATGGCGATGGCCTCGATCGTCCAGGGTATCCGCGAACAGATCGTCAACACGCTCGAGGTCGTGGGCCCCACGACGTTCCGCATCTTGCGGTTCTTCTCGCAGACGCCCCTCAACCCCGACGCCCTGCCCCGCGAGGTTCGCATCCGCCCCGTGCTCAAGCCCCAGGAGGCCGAGGCCATCGCGCGGCTGCCGGAAATCCACTACGCGGCGATCTGGTCGGTGGTGTTCGAGCGGCTCGAGTATCAAGGCGTGCGTACCCAGGTGGTCACGGTGTACGGGGCCGACGATCGCTTCATGGAGATCCTCGGGGGCGGGATCCTCGAGGGACGCTCGTTCACTGCGCCGGAAGCCGGGGGCGGCGAGGCCGTGGTGATCCTGGAGCGCTCGGCCGCCGAGCGAGTGTTCGGCCGGATCGATCCCGTGAGCCGCTATCTGCGCGTCGGCGGCCGGCCGCTCCGGGTGGTGGGCATCTGGCAGCGGCCCGCCAACATCTTCGAGCCGCCAGGCCAGGAGATCGCCGCCATCGTCCCGTTCGCCACCGGCCGCCGCCTGTACCGCTACGACGAGACCAGCGCCTTGATCATCCTCGTCAAGCCCCGGCCCGACGTGCCGCTCGGCGTGGCGATGGACGCCGCGACGCTGCAGCTCCGCCGCATGCGCGGCCTGCGGACCGGCGAGCCGAACAGCTTCGATATGATCACCTCCGATCAGGTTCTGGGGGTGTTCGACAAGCTCACCGGCGCCTTTTTCTTCGTGATGCTGGTGCTCTCGAGCGTGGCCCTCATGGTCGGTGGCATCGGCGTGATGGCCATCATGATGGTCTCCGTGACGAGCCGGACTCGCGAGATCGGCATGCGCATGGCCGTCGGCGCCACGCGGCGCGAGATCCTGTGGCAATTCCTGGTAGAAGCGGCGACGCTGACCTTCAGCGGCGGCCTGTTGGGCATCGCCTTGGGCCTGACCACGGGTGAAGGCATCAAGGCGCTGTTCCAGTTCGAGACCTCGGTGCCGGTGTGGAGCGCGCTCGTCGCGTGCGCGGTATCGATCCTGATCGGAATCGTATTCGGCATCGCGCCGGCAGCGCGGGCGGCGCGGCTGGATCCGGTGGAGGCGTTGAGACACGAATGAGTGACACCGTCGACCTTCTTGCCATCGCCGCGCATCGCGACGACGTGGAGTTGACCTGCGGCGGCACACTCGCCAAGGCCGTCCGCGCAGGCCATCGCGTCGGCATCATCGATCTCACCCAAGGGGAAACCGGGACGCGAGGCGATGCCGCGACGCGCGCCGCGGAAGCCGAACGCGCCGCGCAAGCCCTCGGCGTGCACCTGCGGCTCAACGCCGGGCTCCCCGACGCCCACCTCCGGAACGACGAGCCGTCGCGCGCCACGCTCGTGGAGCTCATCCGGGCGACGCGTCCGCGCGTGGTGATTCTCCCCTTCCCTGTCGGCCGGCATCCGGACCATCGGATCGCCTCCGAGCTGGGGCGTGACGCGTGCTACCTCGCCGGGCTCGCCAAGTACGGCGGCGCCGGCGCCCCTCACCGCCCGTTCAAAATCCTGCACGCGCTCGCGTACCGCGAAGATCCGGTCAAGCCGACGTTCGTGGTGGACATCTCGGACTGCTTCGAGGCGAAGATGCAGGCGATCCGCTGCTACGCGTCGCAGTTCGACGGGGCGAAGGCGGCGGGAGAGATCTTCCCGACCGGGCAGGACCTGTACGAGCTGATCCGCGTGCAGTCGGCCCACTACGGCTCGCTCATTCGGCGGCCCTACGGCGAGCCGTTCTTCTGCCAGGAGACGCTGGAAGTGCAGGACGTGCTGCAACTTGGCGTGCGGTCCCTGTAGCCTGTAGATTTTCCGGACATGGCCAAGCGCCTGGTGTATCTCGACAACGCCGCCACCACCCCGGTACGGCCCGAAGTGTTGGAGGCGATGCTTCCCTATCTCGGGAAGGCCGCCTTCGGCAACCCGTCGTCGGCCCATCGGTTCGGCCGGACGGCCCGCGCCGGCGTCGAGGAGGCAAAGCGCTCGGTCGCCGCGGCTCTGGGGGCGGGGGTCGAGCCGGGCCAGGTGATCTTCACCTCGGGCGGCACGGAGGCGGATAACCTGGCCGTCATCGGGTCTGCGCTGGCGGCGCGCGACCGCGGCGGGCCGTTCCGCGTGGCGGCGACCGCCACCGAGCATAAGGCGGTGCTCGCCGCGGCGCACGCGGTGCGGCACCTGGGCGGCGAGGAGATCATCCTGCCCGTCAGCGCGTCCGGTGTGGTGGAGGAAGCGGCGCTCGAGGCGGCGCTGGCGCGCGGCGTGGCCGTGGTGAGCGTGATGTGGGTGAACAACGAGGTCGGCACGATCCAGCCGGTGGCGGCGCTCGCCGAGCGATGTCGCGCGGCGCGCGTGTGCTTCCATGCGGACGCCGTGCAGGCGTTCGGTAAGGTCCCCGTATCGCTCAAGGACGTCGGCTGCACCCTCATCACCATCTCCGGTCATAAGATCGGTGCCCCGAAGGGGATCGGCGCCCTGATCGTACGCGATCGTCACGCGGTCGAGGCGATCATCCATGGGGGCGGCCAGCAGTTCGGGATCCGGCCGGGCACGGAGAACGTGCCCGGCATCATCGCCCTCGGCAAGGCGATGGAGCTCGCCGCAGAGGAGCAGGCGGAGCTAGCCCGTAGGGTGCGCGCCTTGCGGGACGACCTGGAGCGGCGGCTGCTCGATGTCGTGCCCGACGCCGTGATCCACGGCTCGCAGGCGGAGCGCGCGCCGCACGTGACGAACGTCTCGATCCCGGGGACCGACTCCGAGGCCCTGCTCATGCACTTCGACCTCGACGGCATCGCCTGCTCGTCGGGCTCCG
>WNES01000698.1_pt1 | contig 16155 bp, 19 predicted proteins | sample 5399931 | NCBI WGS metagenome assembly WNES01 (sample SAMN13153332, study PRJNA577476) | soil metagenome | isolation source: 20 cm grassland meadow soil 2 days after 3rd rain plot 5 | place: USA:California | collected 2015-11-11
GGTCGCACACCGGGACGCATGTCGATGCCCCCAGCCACTTCATCCGGGGCGGCGCGGGCGCTGACCGGTTAGCGCTCGATCGCTTCATCGGGCCGGCGTGGGTCGCCGACCTTCGCCGGGTGAAGGGCGGCATCACGGCCGACGACCTGAGAAAGGCGCGCATCCCGGCTGGCAGCCGGCGGGTCCTCTTGCGCACCAGCAACTCGCGCTGGTGGCATCCGGCGCGGGCCTTCCGCACGGACTTCGTCTACTTGGCGCCGGATGGCGCCGATTGGATCGTTGAGCGCGGCATCGATCTGGTGGGGATCGACTATCTATCGATCGAGGGGTACGGAATCCGCGGGGCGCCGACACACAAGCGGCTGCTGGGCGCGGGCATCCCGATCCTCGAGGGTCTCGACCTTTTCAAGGTCCGGTCCGGCCGCTGGCAGATGGCAGCCCTACCGTTGCGGATCGTCAATGGCGACGCCGGGCTAACCCGTGCTGTGCTCTGGGCCAGGTGAGGGCCGACTACTTCGACAGCAAAGGTAACGGTCTACGTTCAGCCGCCGAAAAAGAAGCGGGTGATATGGAAGAAGATGGGGGCGGCGAAGGTGAGGGAGTCCACCCGGTCGAGAATTCCGCCGTGTCCGGCGATGATGGTTCCGAAGTCCTTCACACCGCGATCGCGCTTCACCGCTGACATCACGAGTCCGCCTCCAAAGCCGGTCAAGGCCACAACGAGCGCCTGAAGGCCCGCCTGCCAGAAGGTAAACGGCGTGGCCCACCAGATCAGGGCGCCGAGGACGGTAGCAGCGGCAATACCACCAAGGAAACCTTCAACGGTCTTGCTCGGACTGACAAGCGGGGCGATCTTCCGGCGACCGAAGAGCTTGCCAAAGATGTACTGGAGGACGTCGCTCCCCTGCACGACGATGACCAGAAACAGAAGGAGTGTCGGGCCGGGCGTACCGTGACCGCGGATGCTGAGACCGAGCAACGCCGGCGCGTAGCTCAGACTGTACACGCAGATCATGAGCGCCCACTGGATGGCCGAGACGCGCTCCAGGAAATGGGTTGTATCGCCGGAGATCGCGATCCGGAGTGCCAGGAACAGGAACACGTAGACCGGGATCAGGATGGTGAAGAGCCCGTACCAATGCACGGCAACCAGGAGGTACTGGAGCGGCGTGATCAGGAAGAAGCTCCAGAGCAGCGCCCCATGATCACTGGGCCGGGTCGGCACAAGCGTGATGAATTCCCGCAGTGCGAGGAACGAGAGCAGCGCAAAAAGGACGACCGAGCCAATTGGACCGACCACGACGGCGAGGGCGAAGACGACGGACATCACCCACCAGGCGTTGATCCGGGCGTTCAGGTTCTGGACAGTCGCCATTGCCGACTCGTCGCGGGTTCGCCGCTCGATCAGCCGGCCGACCACGGTGGCGACGACCAGCAAGGCGATCAGGCCGCCAAACAGGCGCTGGAGCGCGAGGTCATGAAGCAGGTTCATGCGGCTTCCTTCAGGGCCCGGACCGCCTGACGGGCGCGCTCGAGGAAGGCATCCTTTTCTTCGGCGGGCTGCAGATGCAGCGGCGCGCCGAACGTGATCCGGCTCAGCATCGGCACCGGAAGGAGGTGTCCCTTGGGGAGGATGCGGTTGAGGTTCTCGAGGTAGACCGGGATGACCTCGATCTCCGGCCGGGTGCGGCAGAGGTGATAGAGACCGCTGCGAAATGGAGCGAGGTCTTCGCCGGCCCCACGGGTGCCCTCAGGGAAAAGAATGAGCGAGTGGCGGTTGTCGAGCGACTGGACCATCTGGTCGACGGCTTGCCGGCCGAGCCCGGCGCCGGCCGTGCTGGGAGTGGCGACTCGGTCGATCAGGAGGGCGTTAAAAACTCTGGTCGCGAGGTATCGGCGTACCGCGTCGCGCTCCCAGTAATCGCGCGCCGCGACCGGCCGGGTGAGCCGGCGTAGTCGCGGGGGAAGGTAGGACCAGAGCACGATGAAGTCGAAGTGGCTGCTGTGGTTGGCGATGTAGACCCGCTGTCCTGCTGTTGGTGCGCAGCCGAGCCATCGAACCGTGCTGCCGGCTATCACCTGGGCCGCAGCGGCGAGGATGGAGGCGATCATTTGGCCCCCCGCTCCTGCAACAGGCGTGCGATCCGGTCCAGGCGTCGGATGATGGTGAGGACAGTGCCGAGGCCGATGATGAGGAGGCCGAGGCTCAGGATGCCCCCGTGATAACCGGCGGCGATGACTTCGAGAATGGAGGCGAGGCACGCGAGCGTGAGGATGGCCATCCGGTGCTGTTTCGCCATCGGACCCGTGAAGCTCTGTTGGAACCCGAGCGAGCCGCCGAACACGCGCACGTAGGCGCTGAGCACAGCAAGCACCGCGACGAGCCACCCGAACGTGATGCCGAGCGTGCCCAGCCAGGAGAGCGCGTAGCCAGCCGATGCGAGGATCAAGACGTCGGCAAAGCGGTCGGGCACCTCGTTGAAGAGGTCGCCGGTGGCAGTCTTACGGCCACCTTCCACCGCGACCAGCCCGTCGAGCATATTGGCAAGCAACCGAAGCTGGATGAGGCCAGCCGCGAGCAGGAGGAGAAGGATCTGGATGCCGCGGGTGGCATGCGGGAGGAGCAGAAAACATGCACCAGCGCTCGCGGCGGGGACCAGGCTAAAGATTGATATCGAGTTTGGCTCGACGGCACGCGCCGAGAGCCAACTGGCGAGCGCCTTCGCCCACGCGCGGCCGCGAGTCCGCAGCGGACGGCGCCCGGTCATCGGGTCCAGTACCAGGCGTAAAAGCCGCCCCAGAAGAGCACGTACGCTCCAACCCAGAGTCGGAAGTGACGCCTGAGGGAGCCTTGCAAAATCCGGCCGCCGACGCCGGCGGCGGCGGCAACCGGTAGGAGGCGAAGCGCCCGGGAGGGAATCGTCCATAGGAGGATGACGGGCAGGCTAACGCCAGCGAGAGTCAATTCGGTCGCGTACACCTTATAGGGAATGCCCTGGAAGGCGGCAACGAGCAGCGCCCCAGCACCGTGGTCCGAGACGCGGGTGCTGGCCAGCGCCAGGCTCGCTGGATGGATACCTGGGACCCACAGCAGCAACTGGTTCGCATATGGGCCGAGCCACAGTTGAATAGCCAGGAACAGGATGACGGCACCTATCAGCGTCCCAACGATCGACGCGACGGCCGCCTTCCACCAATCTCGTGGCGACATGGCGGCGATGAAGGCGACGCCGACGTCAGGGACGATGAAGAAAACCGTCGATTCGGCGAGTCCCCAGACCAGACCAACCAGCCAGCCATGACGCGAGCACCAGGCGCTGGTTCTCGCCATGCTTCCAGAACGCGTCATCGACCTAAAGGTTTCTGTCGCTAGCCCTGCGATTTCGGGAGTGAGTCGATCCTTGCCGCAGCGCGCGCGGGCGGGTCGGTGGCACGTAGTCGCGCCGAATGGGTCGCCGCCGTATTGCGCATCTCTGCGTTGACCGATACTCGATCCACCGCCGCAGCCAGGGTCTCACGTGTGGCCTCCGTTCGGGGGACGACATCGGCGACGCCGAGGGCTTGCGCTCGCGCCGCCACGCCAGGCTGATCGCGCCCCCACGGGATGAGGACCATCGGTCTTCCGTGCCACAGTGCTTTCATCACCGAGCCGTGTCCGGCGTGGCTGATCAGCAGCTCGGCCCGCTCGAGCACGGCGGAATGCGGAACCGTTCGTTCGATGCGGGCATTGCCTGGACGCTCCGATACCTCACTCGGATCGTGGTCGGGACCAACCGTGAGCAGCACGCGGACCGGCCGGTCGGCCAGTGCCGCCAAAGCCGCCTCAGCAAGCGGCAGGTCGTCCTGGAGCTGAGAGCTGATTGATACGAGCACCCAGGGATCCCCCGGCTCATTGAGATACGGTGGCGGCTCGCCGGGCGGCTCCCAGATGCCAAGCGGTCCGACGTAGTGATGGCGTGGCGGGAGCCGGTCGAAGGCGAAGTCGAAGACCTGGTCGGTGGCGTGCAGCACCAGATTCGCCGATGCCAGCAGCGACGCGTAGCGCGAGAGCAGCGGGATCGCGCGCGGGCCGATGTCCTGCTCGATCGGACGGGGTGGATTCGGACCGACGTAAAAGGTGCTATTGATCACCGCCCAGGGGCAGGGTGGTGACGCGACCTGAAGCACCTCGACGCCAAAAAGTGAGGTGACGACGCAGTCCGGGCGCAGCCTCGTGATGGCCTCGGAGACCGGCGCTGCCAGCTCGCGCGCCCACGACGCCATCCGCTGCTGCACGATCGGGCCGGCCGCAGCCAGATCCCCGCTGGTTGTCGCCATCGCCTCCCGGATTGAGCCTGCCAACCGAGGTCCGAGATCCAGTTCGGGCGGCAGCAGTTCCACGGTCACGCCAAGGTCGCGTAGCGACCGCTGCACGGAGCCGTCGCCGGCGAACGGGGTTTCGTGCCCCTGTTCTCGGAGCGCCAGCGCCGCCGCGATCAAGGGCTGCAGATCTCCGCCTGCGCCGCCAGTGGCGACAACCAGGATCCGGCGCACTGTCCCATGATGCCGCGTCCCGGCGGAGAATGGAATCGAGCTGATGGAAGTAAAGACATCGAAGGTTATCGACGCCTCGCCGGAAGTGATCTGGCACTATCTCGTCGATTGGGAACACCTTGGGAACTGGATGAAAGAGGCATCCAGGCTCCGCGTCACTTCCCCGCACCGAGAAGGCGTCGGGGTTGAGGCCGATGCCATCATCCGCATCGGGTGGCTTTCGACCATCGACCCGATGCGGGTTGCCCGCTGGGAGCCACCGGATCTCTTGGAGATCGAGCACCGCGGGTGGGTGAAGGGGAGAGGCGTGATGCGCTGCGTTCGCGAGCGATCCGGCACCCGTATTGTGTGGATCGAAACGCTGATCCCGCCCTGGGGATTACTCGGCAAACTTGGAATGTGGGTCTGGCAGCCGCTGATCCGCCGAACTTTCGAGCGGGATCTTGCCCTATTGAAGGCCCTGGTTGAGCGCGAGCTCTCGCGTTAAATCGCTCCGGACTCCGCAGCATCCGCGCCGCTCGGGGTCCCAACCGCCTGCACCGTATCCGCTGGCGCGTTCTGACGTCGGGACAGCGCGAGGCACGGAATGGCGATGGCTGAAATCGCGGCCCCCACGACGTAGGAAGGCCCATAGCCCCACACGTCGGCAACGCGACCAAGCAGCGGCTGGGCCCAGACCCCGCCAGACGATCCCATCAGCGAGTCGAACGACAGAATCGTTGCGCGCTGTCGCGACGGGATCATGCCATTCATGTAGGTCTGCCGGATGGGCATCGAGGCGGCAAAGATCAGCGACCAGATGACGACGAGGCCGATCACCACCCAGAAATTCTGCAGGATCCCCATCAGGCTGAGGACGACGACCCCGACCGTTGCCGTGGCGATCAGTGCCGACGTGCGCCGGCGGAAGCGTCCCCGGATGCGCGGTGCGGCGATCCCACCGAGGATTTGTGCGCCGGCCACGATCGCCGCCGCCAGGCCGGCGATCACATAGGCGTGTGGGTCACCGTAGAGCTTGAGCAGGTACGGCTGCAGCGCGTAGAAACCGTAGATGCCCACGCCGCCGGTGAACAGGGACTCGAGCATCAGCCAGCGGACGGACGGTACGCGCAGGCCATAGTCGATCGAGGCGGAGGTGATCTTTCGGATCTCGGTCACGACCCTCCCGCCCTTCTCGGGATTGAAGCCGACATCGTGCATGAGCCGAAACGCCAGCACGAACATGGCGACGAGAATGAGACCGCGGAGCACGAAGGGCACGCCAAGATTGGTCGCCTGGGCGATCAACCCGCCGGCGACCGAGCCGGTCAGCATCGCTACTCCGGTGACCACCTGGCCACGTCCGAATACCGACTCGAGCGCGCCGGTGAAGCCCGTCGCCTTGAGCGCGTCGACCAGCCACGCCTCCACGGCACCCGAGAAGAACGTGAACCCAAGGCCGATCAGCATGGAAACGACCGCCCACTGCCAGAACGGTGCGTGGATTCGCCAGAGCAGCACATACAGCAGGGTCGATGCTGCCAGCGTCACGGTCCCGAGCAGGTAGGAAGCGCGCCGCCCGACGGTGTCGGCGACAACCCCGGTCGGCACCTCGAAGAGGACCATGCCGGCGGTGAAGAAGGCATTGGCCGCGAACGCTTCCAGGTTGCTGAGCCCCGCATCAAGCAGGAAGATCGTGTTGATCCCCCAGATGAGCGAGGCCGCCAGCGTGTTGCCCAGCAGGAGCACGAGGTACGTTCGCTGGATCGAGCTCGCCGTGTCCAAATCAAGCCTTGCTCGCTGCGGTCGTGGGGGCGCTAGAGGATGCTCTCGTCGGTCGCGACCTGATCCAGGATCTCCTGGCGAAGCGTCGCCTCATCCCGTTCGCGAACGCTCTTCAGGTTGCGGAACGGTCGGTCCAGGCCCATGCGACCGTGGATCACCCAGGCGCCTCCCTGAGCAAACGCCATCAGGTTGACCTCGTAGTTCCTGCGCTTCGTTTTCCAGGCCAGCGTCCAGCGCGGCGGGCGAGGCTCGTAACTGATGGTTCCCTTGCCGTCGAGTTTCTCGCGGTTGACGGCCGCCAGCTCCTCTCGAACCAGCCGATCGAGGGCGATGAGCAGCTGGTACAGGCGCTCGCGGTAGTTGTCCACGCGACCCTGGAGCTGGAAATCCGCCTCGGTAACGGGCATCCGGCTCATGATACGTTCTCCCCAGGATTTCCACAGATTGTGGATAAAAAGTCGCCTTGACACAAGATATTGTGGAGTCGCACAATAAGACGGCCCCGGATGGAAACCGCGATCGACGTCCAGCTGCTGACCCATACCCCCGATCCGATCCGGGTGATGTATGTCGCATTCCGGACCTGCTACTCCCGGTTCACGCCGCAACAGATTTGGGCGGACATCGAGTCGGGCAAGATCACCGAAGAGAAGATGAAGACGTTCATCTTCGACAAGCTCAAGAGCGGCCATTCCTCGCCGCGGACCCAGGTGTACTTCACCTTCGCCGTCAGCGGGTTGTCGCGCTCCGCCAGCCACCAGCTGGTCCGGCACAACAATGGGATCACCTTTGACCAGCAGTCGCAGCGCTACTACGCCTTCAAGGAAGCGGACTTTCCCTTCGTCGTGCCCGAAACCTGGGAACGGGCCGGGCTGCGCGAGGAGTATCTCGCCTTCATGCGGCGCGTTGGCGAACTCTACGACCAGGCGCTCAAGGCCGGTGTCCCTGCCGAGGACGCCCGATTCCTGTTGCCCAATGCGGCGTCGACGAACTTGACGTTCACCGTAAATTTCGAAGAGTTCCTGCACATCGCCGACCTGCGGCTCTGCTGGCGGGCGCAATGGGAGATCCGGCACATGTGGGCCAGGGCTCGCAACGCGCTCAAGGCACGCTTCCCGGAACTCGCCAAGCCGGTGCAGCCGAAGTGTGGCGATCAACGACTCGGCTACTGCGACGAGCCGATGGCCGAGTACCTGAAATGTCCCTTGGGCGCTCGCCGCATCCGGCTGCACAAGGACGAGATCGTGGCGGCGGCGAAAGCTGGGCAGACCGTGGAATCCTCGCCGCTCTCCGAGGCGGACCTGGCTCTCCTCACGCCCAGACCCGAGTTCGAGAAGGTTCCAGCCGGAAGCGCTTCATAGCGTCGCCGCCTCTACGGTAGTCGTCCGGCGGTAGATCGCATCTAACCAATCCGTGGGAGCGACCGGAGTGGAACTGTCGTGTCACGGGTGCGTGACAGAAGCCGAGCGCAGCCCACTTACGATTCGAGAGCGACTCCATGGCTGTCGATCCCGCCCTGCTCGCGGCGTTAAACGAGGCCCTACAAAAGGATCCTCAGTCCGTACCTCTGCGCTTGCATCTCGCCGGACTGCTGATGCAGTCGGGAGGGGAACAGGCGGCCCTGGAGCACTACGCCGTGATCCTTGTTCGTGATCCGGCCAACGTTCCGGCGCTGGACGGCGCCGCGCAAGCGGCGGACGCGGTAGGCGATGCCGCGCGGGCGAACGGCTACCGACAGCTGCTCAGGGCGCTGGAGGGGGCACCCACGCCGCCAACGCCTGCATCGCCGACGGCTGAGCAGAAAGGGGAGACCCCCCGCGAGGGCGTCCCGGTGGCCCAAACGCCGGGCGACCCGACGCCATGGTGGGAAGTTGAGTGGCCGAATCTGCGGCTGAAGGACGTCGGCGGTATGGAGCATGTGAAACGACGGCTCGATATCGCCTTCCTCGGGCCGATGCGCAACCCCGATCTTCGCAAGGCATATGGCAAGTCCCTTCGGGGTGGATTGCTGCTCTACGGACCGCCCGGCTGTGGCAAGACGTTCATTGCTCGGGCGACGGCAGGCGAGCTCGGGGCCCGTTTTCTCGGCATTGGGCTGTCTGACGTCCTGGACATGTGGTTCGGCAACAGCGAACGCCGCTTACACGAGATCTTCCAGCATGCCCGCCGCAGCGCGCCCTGCGTGGTGTTTTTCGACGAATTAGACGCGATCGGACAGAAGCGTGCCAACCTCCAGGGCGCAGGCGCGATGCGCAATGTCGTGAACCAGCTGCTTGCAGAAATGGACGGGATCGGCCCTGACAACGAGGGTGTGTTCCTGCTCGGAGCAACAAACCACCCCTGGGACGTCGATAGCGCATTGGTTCGACCCGGCCGCTTCGACCGGATGACCCTCGTATTGCCACCCGACGAGCCTGCTCGCGCTGCCATCCTGAAGCACCATTTGAAGGAAAAGCCCGCGACCATGGTCGACATTCGTGCGGTCGCCTCGAAGACCGAAAACTTCTCCGGGGCCGACTTAGCGCACCTTTGTGAGTCAGCCACTGAGCTTGCGATGGAGGATTCCGTCACGAGCGGAACAGTGCGGTCCATAACGACAGCGGACTTCATGCAGGCGGTGCGCCATGTGAAGCCGAGCACCCGTGGATGGTTTGAAACCGCGCGGAATTTCGTGCTCTTTGCCAACCAGAGCGGTTCGTACGACGACCTGCAGGAGTACATGCGCCGAAACAAGCTGCTGTGAGGAATGACTCGGCCGACGCCAGGGCGTTGATAGTCGCCCAGCGCTATGAGGAGGCCATCCCTTTGCTGCAGCGGGCCATAACGCAGTACCCGCAGGATCCGGATGCTCGCTGCCTCCTTGCGATCTGCCTGATGAACACCGGGCAGCCTAAGGAGGCTGCCGAGATGGCCGCCAGCGCGATCGCGCTGGACCCCAACGCCGAGTGGCCGCACCGGATCCGCAGCGAGGCGCTTGCCGCCATCGGAAAAGGAAACAAGGCGCTGCAGGAAGCCGAGGAGGCCGTCCGCGCCGATCCAGACGAAGCGATGGCTTTCTTCATCCTCGCCGAGCGGCTCCTCCATAAGCGCTGGCGCCTCAAGAAAGCCATCGAGATGGTGAGGCGTGGCCTCTTTCTCGACCCGGAGTCGCCTCATGGTCACGAATTGCTCGGACGCATCGAGCTTCGCCGCAAGCGGTGGAAGGAGGCAGAGGTCGCCTATCGCAAGGCTCTCGCCATGCAGCCACAGAGCTGGGTCCTGATGAACAACCTGGCCATCGCCCTCCGCCGCCAAGGCCGGCAGCGGGAGGCAATTGCGATGTTCGAGAATGCCGCTCGCGCGAACCCCCGATCAAAGCTGGCGCAGCGGAACTTATACCTCGAGACTCGTCGGTATGTTGGTGTCGGTCTCTTCGCGTTCATCCTGCTGATCAACGGCGCTCGAGTGTTAGCAGGGTACTTTCGCAGCAACCCATTCGGCGCTGGCATCGTGCTGTGCATCCTTGCTTCGGTCATGCTTGCGATAGTCCTGATCAAGTGGAGGCGGAAGGCGATGCTTACGCCGGTCGCGAGGACGTTCTATGAGGCCGAGAGTCACCGCGAGTTGCTTCGGACCGGGCCCTTCGTTGGCGTTTGGTTGTTGGGAGCCTTCGCCGTGATGGTCCTCAGTCTGATGGCATACCCATCGCTGCAGGCAGGGGCCCTGGCCCTGATGGTGGGCGGGGTGCTGGGCTGGTGGTTTGCCTGGCGCTATCTCTGGCTGACAATGGTCCGGCCCTGGCTGGAGACCCGCTTCTAAGACCACTGGCGCAGACGCGATAGGATTTCTTCGTGAGCCCGGCGCCGTCGTCTACGCTTGCACGCCACTGGATCCCGGAGCGATCGCTGCTGAGCGACGCCGGCCTGGTCATTGCGTTCAGTCTCTTCACCGGGCTGATGGCGCACATCGCCATCCCGTTGCCCTTCACGCCTGTCCCCATCACCGGGCAGACCTTCGCGGTCCTTCTCTGCGGAGCCCTGCTCGGTGCCCGACTTGGCGCCGCGTCGATGCTGCTGTACATCACCGAGGGTCTGGTCGGCCTACCGGTGTTCGCGGTCGCGGCGGGCTCCTTCAGCTACGGCTATCTCGCCGGCTTTGTGGCGGCCGCGTTCGTCGTCGGCTGGTTCGCCGACCGCGGCTGGACCAGGGAGCTGCCCTCGACCATCGTCGCGATGCTAGCCGGGGAAGTGGCGATCTACTTCTTTGGGTTGCTCTGGCTCGCGCATCTTGTTCCCGAGGCTGAGGTGCTGGCGTTCGGACTCTTCCCGTTCCTCATCGGGGACGCGATCAAGCTCGCGGCGGCGGCCGCCGTGCTCCCGGCCGGCTGGCGCTTGAGTCGTTCCCGGTGATCGCCTACTGCACCACCTGCGGGTCCAGGACGGTGACTCGGCTGGTGGCCAGGCAATCGCTGAGCGTGTGTCCGGGTTGCGACCGGATCTTTTTCCGAAACCCCAAAGTGGTGGTCACGGCCTTGATTGAAGATCAGGGGCGGGTCCTCCTGGTGCTGCGCGACATCGAGCCGGGACGCGGGCTCTGGGGCCTGCCCGGGGGCTTTGTCGACTGGGACGAGCATCCCGAGGTCGCCATGGTACGGGAGTGCCGCGAGGAAGTGCTGGTGACAGTGGAACCGATCGAGCTGCTAGCGATTCAGCATGTCGTTCACGAGGACGAAGGGATCGTCGTTCTGCCCTATCGCGCCCGGTTGGTCGTCGGTCATCCGGCGGCCGGCGACGAGGTGCAGGAGGTCGGCTGGTTCCACCCGGACCGGCTGCCGCCCCTGGCCTTTTCGTCGCACCGCAAGATCCTGCAGCACTGGTCGCGGGAAGTCCTCGCCCGCGGCGCCGCCTAGGACATCTCGCCATCGCCCGCAAGAGCATCGTCACCAGGACGGGAGATGGGGGGGAGACGGGTCTGCTGTACGGCGGTCGGGTGGCGAAGACCGATCCGCGCACCGAGGCCTACGGCGACGTCGACGAGGCGATCTCCGCGCTGGGCGCCGCGCGCGCGCTGATCAACGACCGGGGACGGCACGCGATCATCCTGCGGGTCCAGAGCGAGCTCTTCACGGTTGGCGCGGAGCTGGCGACCGACGCGGCGGAGTACGGGACGCTCCAGCGGCATTTCAAGGTCGTGACCGCGGATTTCACCACCCGCTGCGAGGCGGAGATCGCCGATCTCGAAGGGCGGATCACCCTCCCGGATGCGTTTGTGATCCCAGGCGGCACGCAACCCGCGGCCGCTCTCGACCTCGCCCGCGCCATCGTGCGGCGAGCCGAGCGCCGGATCGTCGGCCTGCAACAATCCGGCCATCTTCTCAACGCGGAGGTGCTCCGCTACGTCAACCGCCTCTCCGACCTGCTCTTCATGCTGGCGCGGGCTGAGGAGGGGACAACTGTCAAACCGCTGACGGGACGGCGGGCGGGCCGCACGCCAGCAGCGCCAGCTCGCATTCGTCGCGCACCCACGGGTCGGCTTCGCGGCTGAGCGCGAGGGCCAGCCCCTGGCGGGCCGCCGGTCCGCCCAGGCGTCCCAGCGCCCACGCGGCATGGCCGCGGATGAGCGGTGCGTCGTCGACCAGGGCACCGGCGAGGGCGGGCACCGACTGGCGGTCCGCGACATTGCCCAGTGCGATACAGACGTTGCGCAGCAGACCTGTTCGGCGGGTTCGCCACACCGCGCTCTGACGAAATCGGAGACGGAACGTCTGCTCATCGAGCGTCAGTAGCTCCTCGAGCTGCGGCCGCGGCTCGACCATCGGGCCGTATGCCGTGAGCGCGGCAGGATCGGGAGCGGCCGGGCGGGCGTTCACCGGGCAGACCTCCTGGCAGAGGTCGCAGCCGAAGATCCAATCGCCGATTAGCGGTCGGATCTCATGCGGGATCACGCCGCGGTGTTCGATCGTCCAGAAGGAAATGCAGCGCCGGTTGTCGAGCACGCCCGGCCCGACGAGCGCGCCGGTGGGACAGATCCGCAGGCACGCGTCGCAGCTGCCGCAGCTCTTCTTGAGTGGCTGGTCCGGCTGGAGCGCCGCGGAGGTGACGATTTCTGCGAGCAGAACATACGACCCCGCGCCGGGCACGAGCAGGTTCGTGTTCTTGCCCAGCCAGCCGAGACCGGCGCGTGCCGCCGCGGCCCGGTCGAGCATCCAGCCGTGATCGACGTAGGTCTTCGCGGCGTAGCCCCGCTCGTGAAGCATCGCGATCAACGGCTGCATCCGCTCAAGCAGGACCTCGTGATAGTCGTGGCCGAGGGCGTAGGCGGCAATGCGGCCGCGGGGGCCCCCACCCTGCCCTCCCTCTGCGGGGGAGGGGGACGGGTGCGGGTACGCCAGGGCGATCACGCTACGGGCGTCCGGCATCGCCCGGCGCGGATCCGCGCTGGCGTGGGCGCGGGTCAAATTCCACCAGCTGAGTCCATCGAGGAGGCCCTCCGCCGTGCGCGTCGCGGCAGCCGATTCGGCCTCGTGAAATGGCTCGGTACCGGTCACGCCAACGGCGCAAAAACCCAGCGCCCTGGCCCGGTCCTTGAGGGCGTCCGTCAGCGACATTTGCCCCTAGCTTAGGGCGGTCTCCGGTAGTAGGATTAGGTTCAATGCAGGGGAGTGCAGTGTGGAAGGAGCTTCAGCTCCTGCTCAGCCTGAACCTGCCTGACACTGCCTACTACCTCTGGGAAGGCACGGCCACCTGTTGCCATTGCGACGACCAACGGCTGGTGATCGGCGCCCCTACCGAACAGTCCGCTCGCCAGCTCGTCCAGGCATACCTTCCGGTCGTGCGCCGGACCCTCGAGGCGATTCCCGACGCCCCGAAGCGGGTCCAGGTCGTGGTGACGGCCGGACCTCCGGCTCACGCCTGATTGCCCGGCCGGCTTGCCCGAGTCTCGAGAGCGGCGTCGGCTGAAGGCGGAGGTCGTCGGCGACGTCCAGGGGGTCGGCTTTCGGATGTTTGCCGAGGCGCAGGCCCGCCGGCTCGGATTACAGGGCTACGTGCGCAACCGCTACGATGGCGCCGTGGAGGTTGAGGCGGAAGGGAGTACGCCAGCACTCGAGCGATTTCTCGACCTGCTACGCCAGGGCCCTCGCATGGCACGAGTCGAGGACGTCCGGGTGAAGTGGATGTCCTTCAAGGGCGATCTCGGACCCTTTGGAGTCAGAGGATGACGCTGTGAAATTCGCGCGCCGGATGGACGAGATCGGCACTGAAACCGCCTTCGAGGTGCTGGCCAAGGCGCGCAAGCTGGAAGCGCAGGGGCGCAACATCGTGCATCTCGAGATTGGGGAGCCTGACTTCCCGACGCCGCCGAACATCGTCGAAGCGGCGCAGCGGGCGCTCCGCGATGGTTACACGCACTACACCCCGGCCGGCGGACTGATGCCGGCCCGACAGGCGGTGGCCGACTGGATTCGGCGCTGGTACGAGGTCGACGTCAAGCCCGAACAGGTGGTCATGGTCCCTGGTTCAAAGAATGTTCTCCTCTTCACGATGCTGGCCCTGGTCGAGAACGGTGACGAGGTCATCGTCCCGGATCCCGGCTATCCCATCTACGCCTCGGTGGCGACGCTGGCCGGAGGAACGCCGGTCGGAATTCCGTTGCGCGAACGGAACGACTTTCGGCTCGACATCGAGGAGCTCAAGTCAAAGATCACGCCTCGGACGAAGCTCCTGGTAATCAACTCGCCGCAGAACCCGACCGGCGGCGTGCTGTCAACCCGCGACCTGGAGCAGATCGCCGAGCTGGCGCAAAAGCACGACTTCTATGTGCTGAGCGATGAGGTGTACGGCCAGATCACCTACGACGGCCACCATGCTTCCATCATGACCGTGCCGGGCATGCTGGAGCGCACCATCTACTCGGATGGGCTGAGCAAAGCGTATGCGATGTGCGGCTGGCGGCTCGGATTTGCGGTCGCCCCGCTGCCGCTGGCGCAGAAGATGGAAACATTGATGATCAACAGCAGCTCCTGCGCGGCCGCGTTCACCCAGATGGCGGCGATCGAAGCGCTCTCGCCCCGGTCCGACCCAGCCGTCCAGGCGATGGTCGCGGAGTTCAAGCGCCGCCGGGACGTCGTGGTCGATCGGCTCAGTGCGTTGCCCGGGGTGAGCTGCCATAAGCCGTTGGGCGCCTTCTACGTGTTCCCGAACATCACCCGAACCGGTCAGAATGAGCGCGAGCTGGCCGATCGGATGCTCAATGAGGGCGGCGTCGCGGTGCTCGCCGGTACCTCCTTCGGTGAATCAGGGAAAGGCTATCTGCGCTTGTCGTACGCGAACTCGATCGACCAGATCGAAGAAGGGGTCAAGCGGATGAAAGGAGTCCTGGAGAAGACGGCAGCCCGGGCGTAATCAGGGTTCCGGCTGCTGATGGCTACCCACACCGCACCAATCCTCGACCGTATTCTCGAGTCACGGCGCGCCTCGATCGCGCGACTCAAAGCCTCCGGGACGTTCAGCGGCTTGCCGCAATCGGCCAGCGCCGCGCCGCCAGCTCGCGATTTTCGGGGGGCACTGAGCCGGCCCGGCGTGGCCCTGATCGCCGAGTGCAAGCAACGCTCGCCGTCCGGCGGCCTGCTGCAGCGCGACTATGACCCGGTCGGGCTGGCGCGCCGCTACGCAGCCAATGGGGCATCGGCGATTTCGGTGCTGACCGAGCCGGAATTTTTCGGCGGCAGCCTCGATCACCTGCAAGCGGTGCATGCCGCCGTCGAGATCCCGGTCCTGTGTAAGGATTTCATCGTCGACCCGGTGCAGGTCACCGGCGCCCGGACCGTGGGGGCCGATGCCATTCTCCTGATCGCGGCGATTCTCGAGGACGGCGAGCTCAGCAGCCTTCTGGGGCTGGCGACCCGGCTCGGGATGTCCGTGGTCGTCGAGGTTCATTCTGACGCGGAGCTGCAGCGCGCGCTCGACGCTGATGCCCCCATCATCGGGCTCAACAATCGAGATCTCACAACGATGAAAACCGACCGGGCAACCACGGCGAGGTTGCGACCGCGAATCCCGGCCGGCCACCTGGTGATCAGCGAGAGTGGCATCGACAAGCGCGCGGACATCGAGGAGCTCGAACGCCTCGGCGTCGATGCGGCGCTGGTCGGCGAGTCGCTGCTGCGCGCGACCGACCTGGACAGCAAGGTTCGGGAGCTCAGCGGACGGTGACCCGGATCAAGGTGTGCGGCAACACGCAGCGCGCCGACGTCCAGCTGGCAGTCGAGCTGGGCGTCGACCTGCTGGGCTTCATCTTCACCCGCAGCAAGCGACAGGTCCGGGTGGATCAGGCCCAGGCGCTGCTCGCGGATGTGCCGGACACCGTCGAACGGGTGGGGGTCTTTGTCGACGAACCGCCCGACCAGATCGCCGCCGTCGCGCAGGCATGCGCCCTGACCGCGATCCAGGTTTACCGACCGCTGACCCCCGCCGATCGCTCGCTCAATCTCCTGCTCTTGCCCGCCTTTCGCGTCCACGCCGGTGAGGAGCTGGCCGCCATGCAATTCGACGAGGGCGACCATCCGCTGCTCGACACCTGGGCGCCGGACACCATCGGTGGCACCGGACGAACGTGGGAGTGGTCGCAGGCGAAGGAGGTGGCGCGCCGCTATCCGGTGGTCGTCTCCGGGGGGCTGACGCCGGCCAACGTCGATGGGGCGGTGCGGGCGCTGCACCCCTGGGCGGTCGATGTTTGTAGCGGAGTCGAGGCCGAACCCGGACGCAAGGACCATGCCAGGTTGCGCGCATTTGTTGCCGCCGTGCGCGAGTCTGATACCAAGGGGGGAGGGAGAGAGTGAAGCGATCGTTGGTCAAGGGACCCGACGCGCGCGGGCGATAC
>WNES01000912.1_pt1 | contig 16132 bp, 14 predicted proteins | sample 5399931 | NCBI WGS metagenome assembly WNES01 (sample SAMN13153332, study PRJNA577476) | soil metagenome | isolation source: 20 cm grassland meadow soil 2 days after 3rd rain plot 5 | place: USA:California | collected 2015-11-11
GGTCGAGTCTGAGCATCGGAAAGGCCTGCACAGTTAACGTCGCCTTTGCCCCCACTGCTGACGGCGTTCGCAGTGGAATGCTCTCCTTTACTGACAACGCGTCAGTCGTTCCACAGGCCCTCATCCTCTCCGGGACAGGCACCGGCGCAGGCTTCCTAATCAGTGTTGCCCCGGGCTCATCCGCTTCGCAGACCGTCACTGCGGGTCAAACGGCGAGTTACTCACTCGTCTTCACTCCCGAAGGCGGCTTCAGCGGTACGATCACCCTGACGTGCTCTGGTGCACCGACGGGGGCGAACTGCATGACGACACCCGCGTCCCTCGCCGTGACCGGTACTTCGGCGATGACAGCGACGATCAACGTTGCTACAACCGCTATCGCTTTTACGCCCCTTGTCCCAAAATCAATGCCCGCGCGGCCTGTCTCTGTGCGGTTGCGCTTCAACTTGCGTTGGGCCGGTCTACTCCTGGGGACTTTTCTCATGCTCGCCCTGCTTGCGATTACTGCTGGTCGCGCCAGGCAGCCAACGCGGCTGGGCCTGACGGCAGCAACGATGCTCGTCTTGATATGGGCGGGTTGCGGTGGCGGCGGTGGAAGCGTAAGCACAGGGCCCCCTCCGGCGCCCTCAGCGGCGATCTCGCCGAGCAGTCTGACCTTCAGCTCAGAAAATCAGGGCACCATCAGCCCGGTGCAGAGCGTGATGCTGACCAACTCCGGCAACGCAGCGCTCAGCATCACGGGGATCTCGGTCGGGGGCACCAACCCCAGTGATTTCCGACAAACCAACAGTTGCGGATCGAGTGTTGTGGCAGGAGGGAACTGCTCGATTGGCGTTACGTTTACGCCCACAGCCACAGGCTCTCGCTCAGCCACCTTGAGCATTGGCGACAACGCGAGCGACAACCCGCAGTTGGTGAGCTTGGCAGGTACGGGCGTACCACCGGCCACCCCGGCGGGCACCTACACGATTACGATGACTGCGACAAGTGGCGCCCTCATTCAAACCATGCGTCTGATGCTCACTGTGCAGTAGGTATCACTCATTTCGTGCTCATGAGGATCGGCACTAATACTGACACCCAATTGTCCGTCAGGGCTGCATCGGATTCTGCGTCCATTCTGGCAAGGTTCAGAATGTCGTGCTGCGATTCGATTGGCCCCTCGAAGATGAGTTCGGAGCCTTCCCGTCGATAGGAGACAGATACGGACCAAGTCTGAATGTTCGGACCAGAAACTGTCATCAAGAATACATTCGTTCAGCAACCCTGCACTGTCTTTCCCTGGAACATCTGTCACGTTCGTATCATTGATTGTGATAATCGCTCTTGCATTCTTTGCTCTCGCTAACTCAACCAGTTTGGAATAAACGGATAGCTTTTGCTCGCTGTCCTCAACTGCAGATTAAAACCAGAACCTCAACATCCGTGATGATGAATGCGACAGGAATCAGATACTTGTCCCGGGAGGTCTTTCTTTGCATCATCGAGGGCTTTCAAAGCGTATGACTTGGGCGCGACCTTCACGGGCATGCGTCGAGAGTACAACCATCAAAGTCCTGGGAAACAGCGTAACCGTCCAAGTGGTTAAGAGCCCTAAAAAGACTATCCCGCTCGGGAAGTAATCTTCCGAGATCGGCGTCCGTGCGTGCTATTTCCGCCAGAAGGTCATGCGTTGAATCTGAAGGCGCTTGTGTCACCGGATGACCCCACGTTGTCCAGGGATGAGGAAGTGTGCATCCGGTGTCGGACTTGGAGCAACGTTAAACTTATCCCGTGAGCTCTTTGCGAGCGTTCCGGCTCACCTGCAGGGACCGTTGCCAACGGTAAACCAGAAGTAAACCTAGACCGTAATCCAAACACGCCAACTTTTCCGGCTCTTCAGAAAACCAGCATGCCTATTGTGACGATTTTGGTGGACGAGAGGGGATTCGAACCCCCGGCCTCCTCATTGCGAACGGGGAATCACTAAAGCTAAGACGCGTCGCCACAATCAGTTAGCTTTTTGAAAAGGCCGTGAATCGCCCAACTCGCCCAACCAAATCATAGAGCTTCTTCACTAGCCGTCAGCTCATCTCCAATACCTCCACCTTCTTGGGAAGGGAGACCCAGCATTTCCATTGGGTTCGAATCCGACGGGACTTGGACTGAAGGACTGAAATTACCACGGGCGTTGCAATGTAACTCACAGCCCGTTGACGGCAAGAAACAATGTAACTCACAGCCCGTTGACGGCAAGAAACGGAAATTCAGGACAACCAAACAATACGGCTTGTTTCAACCTTCCAACCCGCGTCATTTTTCGCCAGAAGGAAAACAATCCCTAAGCCGGAAAGCCAGTCCTTCTGGGGGCCTGTGACGGGCACATGTCCGAGTACGCCACTTATCGGGACTTGGACAAGGATGAAGGACCACCAAGCCAAGGTAATGAAATGCGATATGGTCATAGGGTGCCTACCCGAATAACCCCGAGGCAAGCCACTCGTGGTACAGTCCATGCGATTGTGCTCAAAATGCGCTGCCGCTTACAACGAACAGCAGGGCTGGGAGGATGGTCAGATGAAAAGAACAATCTTCCTCGTCGCGTTGAATGCCGTCTGGCTGGCCGTGGCGCTATTTGCGCCGATCTTGCGTGCGCAACGGCAAGAAACCGGGCTGATAATTCAATCTTGGAAATATGACCCTGAAACGAAAGGCCTCGCGCTGAAGCTCGTGAACTCGTCGGGCAAAGACATTATCGCCTACAACATCTCGGATTCCGATGGTTCCAGAGACTACTATGGGCGCCCGAATCCTCCGGGTGAGCATTTGGAAGATGCGCTTGGCTCGCTTATCATTGCGCAAATGAGCGGAAAGGAACCAGACAAAGACAAGCCCAATGGCATATTCGCCTCTGGCGCAACCCGTACGCTGATTCTTGGGGCCAAGGACATCTCTGTCAAAGCTGTGGTTGATCTCGTGGTTTACGCAGACGCGACAGCGGAGGTTTTAAACGAACATGCCTTCTCACAGGTAGTGGCAATCCGCACAGGCCAACTCATGGCCATGCAAAAAGTCAGCGAAACCACCCATCGCGCGTTGGAGGATGCTACGATCACCAATCCGGGCGCGGCAGCGGTTGAGAAGTTGAAGCGAGAACTTGTTGAAGCCAAGAAGTTCAATAATCCCGAAGTCGCGGACGGCAACCGAGCAGTGGGATTGCAAAGCGCGATTGCCGACCTGGAGAGGTATCAACAGCCAAACTTTTTTTCGAAGAAAGGCACCGAGCGCGACCATCTTAAGGAATACGTCGAGGACTTGGATAAGCGGATCGCGCTGATCCTTCCGCATACGCAAATTAGAGTGCTTGAAAGCAAGTAGATGTACCCGGCAGCTGCCCCTGCCGAAAAACGGGGAACATGAATGGAGACCACCAGCGCCCAGTCAGTACTCTACCCAATTCTTTGTCGGACTTCTGACGGGAAGCGGCTTTTCCTTTGCGCTTTCCATTTTTCGAGCCCGATCCGCGCATAGCATAATAGTTCAAAGGTCGTGGGTCCTGGTAAACAGCGTTCGCGGAGAAATGAAACTCCAGAGTGCGAACCTTTCAAATTGGGGTCTCCTCAGCAAAATCTGTGGGCTGATTCCGGTTCCGGGAGCTTCCCGAGCGTGTGATATAAGGCCATTTCCATAGCATCGTAGGTACGAAATCCGTACGATCGTCTGGTCACCACTCGAATTTTGTTGTTGAGACCCTCAACGGCGCCACTGGAGATCTCCCCTTTGGCGCGGAACCAATTGAGCAGCAGTTCCTCATGGGCGCGAAGCGTGCGGGCCACTTTCTTCATGGGCTCCAGCCGGCTGCGCATGGCTCGCTCGGTCCAGTAGTCGAGAAAGGCTTCGGCCCAGAGGACGGACTTGTAGGTCCAGAAGTGAAAGAAAGTTTCCTTCAACTCCCAGGCGCGTGCCGTGGCCATCTTGCTGACCAGCAGGGCCACCAGTTTTTGCCGAGCCTTGCCGCGGACACGGCTGCCTTTGCGCAACAGAGGCCAGCGCATATGCTTGAGCCGCTCGGCCTTGGCCTTCCCCGCCGCCCGCAAACGAGAGCTCTCCGATCGGCGCACCTGATCCACGGCCTGATTCAAATGCGTAGTGATGTGGAAACGATCGAGCACGTGCAACGCTTGTCCGGCTTGGGTGGCGATGACCTTCAGATAAGGCTTCCACATGTCGGTGCAGACAAAACGCAACCCTTTCACCACCTCCGGCCCCAGCGCCTTCAGCCCTCTTCGCAGCGTCACCTCCGAACGACGTTTGCCGACCCACAACAGGCGCCGGCAGTGCGCGTCGATCTGGTAGATGACCGTCAGGAAATTGTCGGCGCGCAAACCATGGCCCCAATGAATCTCGTCCACGCCAATCGACTCGACTCCGCGCAGCTTGCGATGGGCCAGGCCCCACTCGACAAACCATTCGACCGAGCGATACACCGCTTCCCAACTGGTTCGAAAGACCTGTGCGGTCTCTCGCCAGCTCAGCCGTCGCGCCCAGCGCGCCAGAAATCCCATCATGGCGCACGTCATCGGGCGCTTGCCGTCGCTCCAGGGGATGTGCTCGACCACCACTTCATGCTCGGCGCACTCCACTCGCCGTGGCGCGTAGAGGAAATACGCCGGGATCCCCCACAAGGGTACAAACAGCCAACGCCGCTGGGGCAAGCGATCATAGCCTGGTGCTGATCGCTGGCACTGCGAACAGCGTCCGCGGATACCGTCATGCGATTCCACGGTGATCTCGATCGAAAGCGCCCGGCGTTTGTGGCCATGCAGGCGCACCCCTTGGTAGACGAAGCCCACGAAATGTTGCACCCGGTTCAGGATGGTCTTAACCTTGAGTTGAATAGCTGATCTCCTCGGTCGATGAGTCTCTATTTGACAACTGCAGACTAATCGAGCCCGCTGGAGTTCAGCTATTCTTTTTTGCCGGGTCGAATTCACAAAATCAACCGCTTTAGAGAGGTGGGCCAATCTTTACAATATGTCGGTAGTTGTATACAATTACCGACGTTTAGTAAACCACTCATGTCTAATGATCGTATCGCCGACGTGGTTACACTCGTCAAGAAAGCGGGAATCCTCCGTCCACGAGACCTCCACTCGCACGGTATTCCTAGACTGTATCTTCGCATGGCTGCTGACAAAGGCCTCGTTATGCGAGTGGGACGTGGGCTCTACGTCGCTCACGGTTCGCGCCCAACCCAGCATCACAGTCTTGCACAAGCCTCCAAGCGTGTCCCTCACGGCATCGTTTGTCTGCTATCGGCGCTCCGGTTTCACGACCTCACAACGCAGTCACCTTTCCAAGTGTGGCTCGCAATCAGTGACAAGGCTCGACTTCCCAAGACCGACAGCCCGCCGCTGCGCATAGTTCGATTCTCGAAAAAAACGCTCGCCTATGGAGTTCAAGAACACCGCATCGAAGGCGTCAGTGTCCGCATCTTCTCCCTGGCAAAAACAGTGGCGGATTGCTTCAGATATAGAAACAAGATCGGGCTCGACGTTGCACTTGAAGCCCTTCGCGAATGCAGACGCAAGCGCCGAGCGACTTCGGACGAACTCTGGCAAGCCGCCAAGGTGTGTCGTGTGGCAAATGTAATGCGCCCGTATCTGGAGTCGCTTTCGTGAGCCGGGAGAAACCCAGAAATCTTGCCGCCTCGGTTCGTCAACGGCTGTTTAATCTCGCCCAAGAAAGGCGCGAGGACTTTGGCTTAGTTCTGACGCGGTACGGCCTGGAACGCTTTCTATATCGTCTGGCACAGTCACAATATCGGGACCAATTCATCCTGAAAGGCGCGCTACTCTTCGAACTTTGGACGCATCGCCCGTACCGCCCAACTCGTGATCTTGACCTCGAAGGGCAGGGCGAAAATAGCATCGCGCGAATCAAACGGTTATTTGCTGAAATCATGAGCCAAGCCGTCGAAGACGATGGACTCGTTTTTGACCCCAAATCTCTCCGCGTCGCTCGGATTAAAGAAGAACAAGAATACGAGGGCCTCCGCGTCAATCTTGAGGCTCGCTTGGAGCGCGCCAAAATCAACATGCAGGTTGATATCGGCTTCGGCGATGTGATCGTTCCTCCGCCAACAGAAATTCAATACCCTGCGCTACTGAATTTTCCAAGCCCGCGCCTGCGAGCATACCCACGTGAAACAGTTGTCGCGGAAAAGCTGGAAGCTCTCGTGAAATTGGGGATGGCGAACACGCGCATGAAAGATTTCTACGACTTATGGAGACTCTCGCAGAACTTCGATTTTGATGGCACGCTGTTGACCGAAGCAATCAAATCAACTTTTGAGCGGAGAGGAACCGAAGTACCAGCAAGTACGCCGCTAGCCCTAACGGACGAATTCTCGCGCGATAGCCAGAAAGCTCGCCAGTGGCAAGCCTTTCTTAAAAAGAGCGGTCTTGAGCAGGACCACGCTACCCTTCAAGCCGTCGCCGCCGATCTCGTCAAATTCCTTGTCGCACCGTTGCAGGCGGTTCGTACATCCGACAGATTCACTCTTGATATGGCCAAAGGCCGGTCCTTGGCGTCTCGCGTCGGATAAGGCAGGCTAGAGCGGCTAGAGACGCTTCAATGGGGCCGCGCTCAGATGAACGCGGAAATTATCAACTCCTGATCACCGGCTTGAAGCACGACAACAAGCTTCAAACAGCCTAAGGGTTGGTCTAGCGGGAGTTTACTGTGGCGAAGCCCCCTGACGCGCTCTCATACCTGGTAAGCCTTTCTGAATAAACCATTTCGTGTGTCGAATGCCGACCCGAATGTGTATTACCCTACGTTTATGGGAATAGGTATTCTGCTGGACCGCTAGTGTCCGCTTGACAACTGGAGTTGTCTGTTGTATGTATTCCCCTACTATGGCGACCATCATCGCCAAACAGAAAAGACGCAAGCTCTACTACTACGTCGTCGAATCCGCCCGCGTCGATGGCAAACCGCGTATCGTCAAGCAGACCTATCTGGGCACCGCCGAACGCGTCGCTGCGCTCATCCAAGATCGCACCGCCCCTCTGCCTTTGTCCGTCACCCGGGTGGATTTCGGCTTGCCCGGCGCCCTCTGGCTGGCCGCCCAGCAGTCCGGAGTCTGGGAGGTGTTGACTTCGCAGTGGCCGGAACCTCGCTCCGGACCTTCCCCCGCACACTATCTGCTGCGGGCCGCCATTCACCGCATCTGTCAGCCCGGGCCCAAGACGGAAGTAGAAGAGTGGTACCGCCACAGCATTCTTTCTTCGCTCTGGGGTTTCCCGGCCGAGCGGTTCACTTCGCAAGAGTTCTGGGATTGCTTGGATCGCATCCAGACCGGCGACGGCGGAGAAGAAGAAGAGGATGAACTCGCGCGGGCGCAATCGCGTCTGCTGGCGGTGTGGCGATCGAAGCAATTGGTGGGTCATCGCCTGCTGGCCTATGACACCACGAATTTCCACACCTGGGTGGCCAGCACCAACACCAGGAACACGCTGGCCCAGCGCGGTCACAACAAACAAGGCCGGCATAACTTGCGGCAAGTGGGTCTGAGCTATGTATTGGACGGAGAAAACCGACTCAGCCTCTGCCATCACGTCTATGCGGGGAACATCGCCGATGCCGAAGAATTTCCCGTAGCTCTGAAGCGGGTCGTGGCTTTGCTGGATCAGCACGGCTTGGTCCGAGACACGGTGACACTGGTGATCGACAAGGGATCGGCGGCGCTGGCCAACACGCTGGAATTGGAGCAAGCCAGAATCGGCTGGATCTCGGCTTTGCCCTGGAATCAGGCGCCGCAGGAATTCCGGGAGCGCGCCGTCGAACAATTGCCAGCCTTGAGCAGCGCCCAGCCCGGGGTGCAAGCCGCTGCCGAACGGATGATCGTGCATGGCCGAGAATACCTGTGCGTTCTGAAGTACTCGGCGTCGTTTGCTGCCGAGCAGCTGCACAGCGTGATCACAGCGCTGGCCAAGGCGTTGCCCGCCATGCGGCGGCTGTCGATGGAGCTGGCCAAACCTGGGGCACGCTTCACCGAAGCGGGGATCCGCAACAAGATCGCGCGCTGGTTATCGCCGGCCTTTGTCTCCGAGTTGGTGCGCTACGAACTGGTCGAGCGCGAGGGCCGCTGGCATCTGCAGTTTGATTTCGATCATGCCGCGTTCGAGCGCTTGCTGGGGCATCGCCTGGGCCGCACCACGCTGCTCACCAATCACCTGGACTGGACGGCCGAACAAGTCGTGGCCGGTTACTCCGGGCAGCAGCAGATCGAGCGCGTGTTCCGCGGACTGAAAGAGGGCGATTGGCTGGGATGGGGACCGATCTACCACTGGACCGATCAAAAGATTCGCGTGCATGCCTTCTACTGCATGCTGGGAATTTCCTTGTTGCAATACATCTACAGGAAGGCGCAGGTGGCCTGGGCCGGGCTGTCCATGGAACAACTGCTTGAGGAACTCGGTCAAATCGTGCAGTTCGCGGTGCTCTATCCGCCTCGGGAGGAAAAAGCACCCAACCGTGTGGCCCTGGTTCTGTCAAAAGAGACCCTGGTTCAGCAAAGCTTGGCCAAAGAGCTGGGCTTGGACGCACTGCGAGAGAGCCGACAAGGGTAATACGCGGGCTGCTCCTTCAATTTCTTTCCGTTCAGCTACTTACCTCTGTTTTTTCGGAATCCCGAGTAAACTCCCGCTAGGACGCGGTAGCCGCGGTAGCCTTGCATCGAACCGTACAGGAACGCATCTGGTATAATAGGTGTTTAGGATTTCAGAACGCAGTGGCCAACGTCCGCCTCGAAGGACTGGAACCAAGTCCAAAGGCGCTAGAAATTTGGCAAAGCTATATTGAGGGCGAAATCTCTGTTGAACAGGCTGGGGAACTAATTCGAGCCCTCCCGACAGGCTTTTAGTTTCCTCGATGACTTCCGACCCGTACGTTTATCCGGGTACGACAATCCTCAAAAACATTCCTGGGATTCGCAATCAGAAAACGCTGGATCGCTTCGAGCCCGGCCGAGTAGCGCAACGGTCCTTAGAGCTTATAGAACAAACCCTCTCTGGTTTCTTCGATGTAGACCACCTGCAGCGAATCCATCGTTATCTTTTCCAAGACGTCTACGAATGGGCGGGATGCTTTCGAACGGTAGACGTCGCAAAGGGAAATTCATTTTGCACATGTACCGTACATCCAGCCTACCTTGGAGAGTCTGTTTGAGAAATTATCTCAGGAACAGCATCTTCGTGGTCTAAATCAAGACGCATTCGCGCACCGTGGAGCAGAGATTCTCGGCACGTTGAACGCCCGTACACCCATTCGAGAAGGTAACGGAAGGACCCAGCGGGAATTTGTCCGAGCGCTCGCTCACAAGAACGGCTATTGGGCCGATTGGAGCAAAGTGTCACGCGAGGAGCTGTACAAAGCAAGTGACGTGAGTTTCATGCGCGGTGAGAACACTCTTTTCGAGGAGCTGCTTAAAACGGCGATCGAGCCGATCAGCTGAATGAAGATCACTCGAATAGCGATCCGTCAAAAGTCCGGGTGTGATTCGTTTCTTTCACCATGTGTGCTAGGATAAATCTCGCATGAGCGCACTGATTTTTACAGGAGCTTTACAGGAGGTTTTGCCAGGAATGCTTGCAGTCAGGGGCGTTCAAGGCGGACGGTGCGCTGTATGCGAATCTTGCAAAGGCCTTGTTTGCAAGGTTTTAGGCTAAGTTGTTCATTCCACGGTTGGGGACGTAGTTCAGTTGGTAGAACGCTGCCCTGTCGTTGGTTAGAATCCCGCACTGTCACGGGGGATGCTCCGTAACCCTCCTTGTAGACAAATGCCTTCGGCGCCCCAACTGGGAAATCGCGCCGGTTTCGCCTCCAAAAGTTCGTGAGTTGACGGCCACCCATAAATATGGGAACATGGAGACATGAAGACGACGCTCGAAATTCCCGACGCTATCTTTCGCCGCGCCAAATCCCTTGCTGCCGAACGTGGGATTCCGCTTCGGGCACTCATCTCGGAGGCTCTCGCTGATAAACTCCGGACTGACAACGGCAGCGGCAAGCCGTGGATGGCTGCTTTCGGCAAGCTCCGACACCTGCGCAAGGGGACGGCCAGGATCAACCGCTTTATCGAAGAAGAATTCGAGCAGATCGAGGCCGAGGATCGACTGTGATCTTGGACACGAACGGGCTTTCAGCGGTGGCAGATGGTGAAGCAGCGCTGGAACCCATCCTCCGCAAAGCCGCTCAAATCGCTATTCCCGTTATTGTCTTGGGCGAATACCGGTATGGCATTTCGCACTCCCGCGACCGGAAGCACTACGAAAAATGGTTGACTGAATACCTCCCGAAATTTCGAATCCTCGATGTCGACGAACGGACCACCATCCCGTACGCTGCGGTTCGCACTGAATTGAGGTGGGCTGGAACGTCGATTCCATCCAACGCTGTTTGGATTGCGGCGCTTTGTCGTCAACACTCCCTTCCACTTTTAAGCCGCGACCGTCATTTCGACGCCGTGCCCGGCCTTAGAAGACTGGAGTGGTAATTTTTGCTGTACCGCGGGAAAGAGGGCGTGCCTATCGCCCATCTTGGGCAGCCCGGTCTGTACGGGAAGCGGCACGCGCCGTGCGCCTTTTCGGCACAGAACTGCTCACGGTTCGCATTGATTTGGATTCTTGGCAGTCATCTGGACTCGCCGACGCCGGGTCTATGGCTAGCGATTCAGCAACGGTTGAAACGAGCGAGTTTCTCGGCTCCTGCGACGAGAGGGGCACACTCATGCTTGAAGCGACGGCTCAGGGTCCACGATGACGCCGCTCTCATTGCGCGTTCTGCGGTTGTTCGGAGAAATGGGAGAGGATCGTCTGGACCTGCACGTGCTATTCGAGGCGGCAGGCAACGAGCCGTCTGAACGGCAGCGCGTGCTCGATGCCATCGATGAATTGGTCCGCGAAGGTATGCTGGATGCGTGCGGTGCGGACTTCTACGCACTTACAGAAAAAGGCAAGCGGCAATCGTTGGGTGAGTAGGGGATGCGTGAAGCGCTCATCGTCGGAAGCCTGCTGGTTCCCGTCAGCGTTGCCCAGGCGAAGCTCTTTGTTTCGTTCCTTACCCGGCAGGGTTAGACCGGAGCTTTGACTTCAATCTTTTCCCAAGCAAAAAGGATTCTTAACCATGGTTCTTCCTCCCCATGACGATTCATCTCACGCCGGATCAAGAGCGCCGGATTCGAGCGGTCCTCAGCCGCGGTGCTTACCAGTCCGTTGAGGAAGTTGTTGAGGCTGCCTTAACGGCAGTTTAACAACGCACCTTGAAGGGCTTCGCAGGTGCGCCGGAAGAACTCGACACTTTGCTCGCTGAAGGACTTGCCTCAAAGCAACTCACGGAAGATGAGTTTTGGAGTTCCGTAAGCAAGGGAACGGATATCGCTCCTTGCTGACCATAAGACCGGCCACGGTTCGTGAAGGTTCTCTATCGACAGACCGCCAGCGACGACATCGTACGTCAGTTCCGTTATTACCTCCTTGCTGCGGATGCTCCCGAGATTCGCCGTTCGTTTCGGGGAAGCTGTCAGGCGCACCATTCAATCACTAATCCAAAATCCTCACGTGGGTCCGCGGTATTCCACCTGGAATCCGCAACTTCTAAATCTTCGCTCCTGGCCGGTTGCTGGATCTGAAGCCATTCGGATTTATTACGCTCTAGACGAGGATGCCCTCCGTATCCTGCACGGCAAACGAGACGTGAGGCGCATCCTTCAAAGTGAATGAGTGTGGGCCTGCTTCCGATTGGAAGCGATGGACCGAACGCCGCCTTGCCACACTTAAGACCACTTATGCAATGCCGTGGACAAGGTGGGATCCGAACCCGAGACCCTTTTCGAGCTTAAAGGTTTTCAAACCAAGGGTACTGTTTGGCTGGCTCTGGACGGTTTGGGCACGGAGTTCAGCGTATTGGAATAACGGTATACACCGCAGGCCGGTCCAAAACTGCGAACTACTCGTAACGCAAGGCCACTATGGGATCGACACGCGTCGCACGGCGCGCTGGGATGTAGCAGGCAAGAATCGACGTTGACACGAGGACGATTGTCACGACAGCGAACGTCACTGGGTCGGCTGGGCGCACGCCGTAAAGCAGATCCGTCATCATTCGCGTCAGAGCCAATGCTACTGCCGTTCCCGCGGCAATCCCGAGAAGCGCCAGCCGCGCGCCAGTGCCTACTACCAGCCGCAGCACGCTGCCTTGGTCGGCGCCCAACGCCAGGCGCAAACCGATTTCTCGCGTCCGCTGGGCAATGGAGTATGAAAGCACGCCGTAAATCCCCAAGGCCGAAAGGACGAGCGCCAGACAAGCGAATGACGTCAGGAGCGCCATCACCATGCGTTGCTGCTTGATTGGTTCTAGCGCAATCTCCTCCATCGTGGCGATGTCCGCCACGGGCTGGTTCTTGTCAACACGATGGATTTCCTGCGTGACCCGGTGCACTAGACTCTCTGGCCTCACGTTCGCCAACGTGCGCACGACCAAGTGTTTCGGGCCCTCGACCAACCACGGAAATTGTTGATACGGGATGTACATCTCTGGGTTAAAGCCGCCATCAGGTCCTTGACTCAGGACATCGCCAGCGACTCCTACGACTGTGCGCCAAGGGCCTTGGCCTCCGATCCGCAACTGCTTCCCTAATGGATTCTGGCCCGGCCAGTAAGATCGAACCAGCTCTTCATTCACGATCACGACTCTTTCGCCACTCTGCGTATCGTGATCGTTGAAACTGCGGCCTCGACGCAAGGGAATTTCCATACCGCGAAAATAATGCGGGCCGATAACAACATAATTGGCCGCTGGCACTTGCCCAGCCGGAGGATTGGGATCGTCCAGGATGGTGAAAAATTGCCCATCCCACCCGTTGATTGGCAGACCACGGGAGACGCTTGCTGCTTCAACACCCGGCAATGACTCAACAGCGGAGACCACGCGTTCCCAGAATTGCGCTCGCGCTTGTGGCTCCTTGTACCGCTCACCCGACAGCGGTACACGCAACGTCAGGACATTCATCGGATTGAAGCCTAGGTTTACGCGGCTCAGCCCCGCGAGAGTCCGCACCATAAGTCCAGCCCCAATCAAGAGCACCATGGCGAGTGCAATTTCAGAGACCACCAGAGCACTGCGAAAGCGGCGGCTGCGGGGACTCTGCAGCGCGCTGCGACCGGCTTCTTTGAGGGTTTCTGTGACATTCGGGCGAGCGCTCTGAAGCGCGGGCGCCAAACCAAAGAACAAAGTGGTCGTTATCACTGCGACCAGGGCGAAAGCGAGAACCCGCACGTCCGTCGCCCCGGTAGCCAAGCCCGGGGCGGACTTCACCAGTAATGGCGGAGCTAGCGCCACCAAGGCTTTGCATCCCAAAGAAGCCAGCAAAACCCCCAGAACTCCACCGGCGATAGAAAGGACTAAGCTCTCGGTCAGCAGTTGTCGAATAATGCGACTCTTGTCCGCCCCCAACGCGTTTCTCACTGCGAACTCGTTCGCGCGGCCCGAGCCTCGTGCAAGCAATAGGTTGGCGATGTTGGCGCAAGCAATAAGCAGAACAAAGATCACCGCCCCCATTAGAACGAAAAGGGCCGCACGCGCATCCCCTGAAGCATTGGTGCGCAAGGTCATCAACTGGGCTCTCCACCCCTTCAGATCGTTATGCATCGGCTCGATACGCTCCGACACGGTGTTCATCTGCGCCTCAGCCTGCTGCAAGCTAATACCAGGCTTCAACCGGCCAATCCCGAAGTAGTCGTTCCATACGAGCGCGGGCGATAGCCCAATTCCGGACAACCACAGCTCAGGAAGCGCGCCGTAGGGTGATGCATACAAGTGTGAAAAATTGGAGGACATTACTCCAACGACTGTATAGCTATCTCCGTTGACATCAAAAGCACGCCCAATCACCTTTTCATCCGCGGCGAACCGTCGCTGCCACAACCCGTAGCTAAGGATCGCGACGCGCGGCCCTTGCGGCCTATCCTCTTCAGCAGAAAACGGCCGACCGCGACTCGGAGCGAAAGCCAGCAGTGGGAACAGATTGCTGGAAATGATTTCACAAGGGTCTTCCTCGGCCTCACCGGCTCCGGTCAGCACACAGGTCCGCTGTGTATATGCGGCGATGTCTTCAAAAGCTCCGCTTTGATCGCGCCAGGCGAGAATTTCTGCCGGCGAAATGGGATTCCGCGTCCAGCCGCGCGGAGGATTTTTCTTCTCGATAAAAACGAGCCGGTCTGAATCCTTAAATGGAAACGGCTTTAGCAAAACAGCGTAGACGGCGGAAAAAATCACTGTGTTGGCGCCGATACCGAGCGCCAAGGTAAGCACGGCGACTGCCGTAAAGCCAGGAGACTTGCGCAGGGTGCGCACGCCAAAGCGCAGATCTCGCCAGCACGCCTCCAAAACGGATTCCCAGCCGCCAGAGCGAATGATGTCCTTGCTAACTTCCAGGCTTCCCCGCTCCAACCGGACTGCGCGAAGGGCTTCTTTGCGGCTCATCCCGTCCTTCATCTTCTCTCCGGCGGCCATCTCCTGATATGCGCGAAGCTCCTCATCCAACTCCCGATCGACCTGTTGTTTTCGGAACAATGATCGGAGGCCACTTGTGATGTTCCGCAAAAAGGACATAAGTCTCCTACTCGTAACGCAAGGCCACTAGGGGATCGACAAGCGTCGCACGCCGAGCGGGAATGTAGCACGCCACGAACGCAACACCGCAAACCAAAAGGCTCACGGTTGCGAACGTCAAGGGGTCCGTGGGCTCTACGCCGAATAGCAGTCCTGCGAGAAGCCGAGTCAGGCCGACCGCTGCAACAATTCCGATACCAAGACCGATGAATGTCATTCGCAATCCGTTCCTCACAATTAGGCGCAAGACCTCACGACGGCTCGCACCTAGGGCCATTCGGATACCCATCTCGTGCGTGCGCTGCGCGACGAGATAGGACAGGACGCCGTAAAGGCCGACTCCTCCCAATGCAAGCGCCAGTCCGGCAAACAGCGCGAGCAGCAGCATGTTAAACCGCTGCTGTGCGATGGATGCGCTCAATACATCCTCCATGGTTCGGAAATTATCCGGCGCTTCTTGAGTCGCAACACCTTGCAGGCTTTGCTGTACAGTCTTAGCGAGCAAACGTGGGTCGCCGGTGGTGCGTACGACCCAGACCAGCGGCATGGCCTGATTAACGAGTTTCGTAAGGCCATCCTGCACCTGAGCCGCAGGGACAAAGAGTGTCGGCGGTGCGGGCCGAGCCACACCAAATTCCTTGGTATTGCCTACGATGCCGACGATTTCGCGCACGCGATCAGCCAGCCCCATGGCCTCAGCACCCGCTCCAATTACAACGTGCTGCCCGAGTGGATCTTGACCGGGGAAAAAGCGCTCCGCGACCGCCTGGTTGATAAGCACCACGGGCGCTCCCGAGGCATTGTCCCGGTCTGTCAGGCCCCGTCCTCGCAAAACGGGGATGCGCATCACCTGCAAGTAATGCGGAGTGATTGCGCGCCACTCGGTGCTTCCGCTGGGATCGCCTCCCGATGGGTTTTCTTGAATCGCGAAATTCATATCTGCGCCCTGCTCAAAAGGCAAATTCGAGACCGTCGCGGCGGCCTGGACTCCTGGTAGTGATTCCAGACCGGTCAAAGCCTGGTCTTCAAGTCGCGCAACGGCTGCGGTCTTGCTAAATCGCTGGTCATCCAGAGTCATTTGCGCAGTAAGCACCTCGCGGGCGTCAAAGCCAGGGCTCTCGTGCTGCAGCCGCCAAAAGGTCTGAATCAAAAGTGCAGCTCCAATAAGCAAAACGCCCGAGAGCGCCACTTCCGAGATAACCAGCATTCGCTGCAATCGCGCAGTCGCGCGGCCGGCGCTTGTCCGCCCGACACTTTCATGCAAAGCGCCCCGAAGCTCAGCCTTGGGACCCTGCAGAGCGGGCGCCAGACCAAAAACAATGCCGGTAACGAATGCAGCGGCAAACGCGAAGGTCCACACGTGCCAATCTACGCGCACCTCACCAAGTCGGGGCAGGTCCTGAGGACTGAGCCTCAACAACAAAGGCAACAGGCCAGAGGCTGCAGCCAACCCGAGGCCGCCGCCCGCCACAGAAAG
>WNES01004051.1_pt1 | contig 16099 bp, 24 predicted proteins | sample 5399931 | NCBI WGS metagenome assembly WNES01 (sample SAMN13153332, study PRJNA577476) | soil metagenome | isolation source: 20 cm grassland meadow soil 2 days after 3rd rain plot 5 | place: USA:California | collected 2015-11-11
CTTTCAGACCGAGAGCACGTTTGCACTGCATGCGGTCTCATCGGCAAATGAGACCACGTTAGCGCCATGGAAATACCCAGGCTCGGCTTGAGCCTTCAAGACGTAACGAAACCTGATGTAAGGGTATGGGTGTCTTGAGAAGCCGCCTCGTCCACGAGGCGGAGTATGTCACTTCTTGCGTCTTTGCCTTCCGTCCGGCCGTACGTTATGGGCAGTTGACCCTACGGGTGAATACAGCAAAGGGCTGATTATCAAAAGCCGATTTACGATTAAAGTAGCGACGAAAAAGCGCGTTGATCTTCAGAGGGGCGTTTCACTCAGAGGTTACGATGTGAAGCCGTGGAGCAGCATTGGCGTTTTTCTAGGCCTGTGCGTCTTCGCGTTTTTGCCGGTAGCAGGGCCATCGGAGACGCCCACTACGGTTCTTGCGGCCATGCGCCAGGAGCTGTCCCGCTCGATGGAGAGCTTCAAAAAGCAGCCCCTCCCTCCCTATTTTTTGAGCTATGAGGTCACAGAGACGCACTCCATTTCTGTTGGCGGTGCGTTCGGCACAATTACCTCAAGCCACGAAGGGCTCGTTCGCCAGCTCAACATTGATCTTCGCGTGGGTGACCCGAGCTTCGACAGTACGCATCCCGTTCGAGGCGGCCTGCCGTTCTTCGATTTCAGCGACCGCTTCTCCATGGTTCAGGTGCCGCTCGAAAACAACTCCAACGCCATCAGGCGAGTCCTGTGGTATGAAACTGATCAAAAGTACAAGAAGGCGCTTGAACATTACACCCTCGCGAAGGCCAACGCCCAGGTGAAGGTCGCGCCTGAGGATGCTTCTGGGGACTTTTCCAAAGACCCGGCTGAGAAATACACAGAAGCACCAGTCGAGATCAAATTGGAACGCCCCGTTTGGGAGCAAAAGATCCGGAAGTACACGGCTCCTTTCGCCCGCTCGGCTGACATCTACGAGGGAGAAGCAACACTGAGCGCGGAAGGAGTCACGCGCTGGTACACCAATAGTGACGGCTCGGAACTTCAGACCTCCTCCGTCTATTACCGCTTGCTGCTTTACGCCTACACAAAAGCCGAAGACGGGATGGAGTTGCCGCGTTACGAATCTTTCGTTGCCTTTAAGCCCGAAAATCTGCCCGACGACCTGGCCGTGTTAAAAGCCGTGGATAAGATGATTGCCGACCTCCATGCTTTGAAGAATGCGCCCATCGTTGAGCCTTACACAGGTCCCGCGATTCTTTCCGGCCGCGCCAGCGGAGTCTTCTTTCACGAGGTCTTTGGCCACCGGATCGAGGGGCATCGGCAAAAAGACGAAAACGAAGCGCAGACGTTCAAGAAGAAAGTCGGCGAAAAGATTCTTCCCGATTCCTTTTCTGTTTATTTCGATCCGACACTTCGGCGGCTTGGCAGTACTGAACTGGCCGGCTATTACCTCTACGACGATGAGGGTGTGAAGGCGCGCCGCGTCGATGTGGTGAAAAATGGGGTATTCGAAAGCTTCCTGATGTCGCGGTCGCCGATTGCCGGCTTTGATCACTCGAACGGCCACGGCCGAAGCCAGCCGGGATTTCGGGCTATTGCCCGGCAGTCGAATCTCGTCGTGGCCACATCGAAGTCGGCTTCCCATGACGAACTGAAGAAAATGCTCATCGAGCAAATCAGGCAGCAGAACAATCCCTTTGGCCTGATGTTTGACGATATTGAAGGTGGATTCACGATAACACAGCGCTTCATACCAAATGCCTTCAACGTGATCCCAGTTATGGTCTATCGCGTTTACCCCGACGGGAGGGAAGAACTTGTCCGCGGCGTGGATCTAATTGGCACTCCGCTCACCGTCTTCAGCAAAATCCTCGCAGCCGATGACGACGTCCAGACCTTTAATGGCGTGTGCGGAGCCGAGTCTGGTTGGGTCCCCGTGTCGGCGTCTTCGCCAGATATCTTGATTTCTCAAATTGAAGTGCAGAAAAAAGAGAAATCCCAGGAGCGGGCGCCGATTCTCCCAGCCCCTGGAACAGATTTGGCCGGAGCGCTCCCATGAAAAGAAATTTGAGAGTGTGGCGCATTCCTCTTAGTTTGCTTTTATGCGTCGTGGGAGCAAGTCTAGTCCAGCCGCAACAAGAGCCACAGACGGATGCAAAGCCAGGCGGAGAAATGATAACTCGCGCCATGCGCGACGAGTTGGCGCGCTCCATGGAAAAGCTGAGACTTCCTCAGCTCGATAAGCCTTACTTCATTGCCTATCGCATACACGAAGCACGGGGACTGGAGGCTTCAGCCACGTGTGGAAGTCTTCTTAGCAGTTCCGACGACGATTCTCGTATTCGCGCTTTGACGGTGGAAGTGCGTGTAGGCGACTATGCCTTCGACAACTCCAATTTCTTATCCCCTCCCTCCTTCTCGTTAGGCACGATTCACCCGCAGTTTGGATTTAACGAGCTTCCGATTGATGACAACTACCTGGAAATTCGCCGGCAGGTCTGGCTCGCGACCGATGGCTCTTATAAACAAGCCGTCGAGCAGCTTGCCGCAAAAAAGGCTGCGCTGCAGAACAAAACTCGGGCAGAAGACCTTCCCGACTTCAGCAAGGAGAATCCGACGCAAATCATGGATATCGAGCCGGCGGTCCAAATGAAGCGCTCGGATGCCGAAATGCGCGTCCGAAAGCTCTCGAAGCTGTTGGGCGCGAAGCCTGGACTGAACTCTTCGATGGTTAGTCTGTCCGTAAGCAACGGGCGCTCGCTTTATTTGAATAGCGAGGGCACTTTCTACGAAAAGTCACATCCGTTGGTCACGCTCACAGCAGCTAGCTCGACGCAAGCCGCCGACGGAATGAAATTAGGAGATTCCGTTACGTTTTACTCGGATTCCCGCGATCGGTTGCCCCCGGATGACCGGGTTGCAGCCCTCATTGAAGAAATGGGAGGGCGGCTCAAATCACTTCGCGATGCGCCTGTCCTTGCTCGCTACAACGGTCCTGTACTTTTTGAAGGCCGCGCCGCAGCAGAAATCTTCGCCGAGGAATTTGCAGGGGGTCTGGCGGGACAGCGCAAACCTGTGTCCGGGATGGGCGAGATGGAAGCGATCTTTGAGCGTTTTCCTCAGTTCGCCGGATCATCGTTTGTCGGCAAGATTGGCGCACGCGTCTTGCCGGATTTTTTGAGTGTCGTGGATAACCCAACGCTTTCCGTCTATGGCCAGGAACCACTATTCGGCGGCTATAAAGTAGACGACGACGGAGTCCTCGCACATGAGACTCGGCTCGTCGAAGGCGGCATCCTGAAAACACTTTTGACCGCGCGCACACCCGTGGAAGGGGTGACACACAGTACTGGCAATGGCCGTCGTGGCGGACCCATCCCGAGCAACTTGATCGTTGAAGCCAGAGAAGGCCTCAGCGAAACGGAATTGAAGAGCCGCTTGGTGGAGATGATGAAGAGGAGCAACCTCGATTACGGCATTGTGGTGCGAAAGATAGGCGGTGGGACTGGGGCAGGCATGGAAGAGCAGGCATTAGCAATGTTCTCGGGGATGACGGGCCAGCCAGGAGCCGGCAAAGCGGTTTTGCTCGCATATAAGGTCTATCCTGACGGCCGTGAAGAGATGATTCGAGGCGCGCATCTTTCCGGGTTGACCGCGGAATCATTCAAGGGAATCGTGGCCGCATCGAAGTCCGCAATAGTATTCAGCAGCCCACACACACCGCAATTCAATTTCAGCTCCTCGTTCTTTCTCTCATTCGGGGCCGCGCAATCCTTGCCGATGGTTTCCTACATAGTTCCCTCATTGCTTTTTGAAGACTTGAGCCTAACCAAACCCGCGCAAGAGACACCCAAACCTCCCTTTAGCGACCCGCCTCTTTGCACACCGTAGCCTAGCCTTCGACTGTGGAAACGGGTTCTACGATGGGCATAGTCTTGGTTTCAGCACTGCGAATAATGTTTCCACGAAATGCAAATCGACCCTGAGGGGCAACCTGAGAATCCTCCGGCGTATTGTGTTGATGGAGAAGACGCGAGCGGGTCTCCTACAGAACTAGGCGCCCGAGAGGTCGAAAACTTGATTGGTTAGCTCGAGTATGGCGTCTTTCCGTGAGTGTCGTCGCCGTACATTCCGAATCAGCTTCCTCGAATTGGCCATCATCCACGGAAATGAGTGACCAGGAAATTGGGACATGGAAAATGTGGTCCGGCGGCATGTTCAGCTGGGCCACAGGAACGCACAGCCGTAGTTTGACGGGACGACCACGGACTTGTTGGCCCCGTCGGCAGGGACGGCCAGTGTCTGGACACGGAGATCTGCATCAATCATTTCTTTCCAGGTGCCGGCTTTTGGGAACAGTAATGGTTTCGGCGCTGTCTGCAAAGTTCAGGAAGATCATGAGGAATTGCTCGGGCGTAGTGGCGGTGGCGGCGGCGTGGCGGTGATATGCGATAACCGCGGTGCCCTGTAAGGACTGTAGGTAATAGAAATACGAGTCGCGGCTGCGCAACGCGGAACCGAATTTATCGTAGAAGAATTCCCAATGCGTGTCGCGTCGGAGACCGACGCGAGCGGAGCCGCTGTCCGGCAGATGGTAGTTGTCCGCAAACTCCTGGCCTTGCCAGAGCATGGGCACGCCTTCGAGCGTATAGAGCGCGATGGCGTATGGCTGAAGCTTGTAGAAACGGCTGCGGTCACCGGGTGGGAAAAATCCGTCACCTTGAGTTCCGGCGAAGACGACGAGCTGGCTGTGATCGTGCGATTCGAGATACTGAAACGGCGCGACAGGCATGTCGACGGGAGCACCGGCCGCATTGTTGACGGTTTTTGAGTTTGGATAGCCGCTGAAGCCGGTGTCGAGAAGGTGGGCGAAGTTAGCATCGACATAATTCCAGCGGACCATGTCTTCGGCTTTGCCGAGCAGCTCGTTCTGCCAGACGGAGCACGTGTACGTGTTACGAAGGACGTCGCGGGGGTTCGAGAGATCTTCTGCGCATTGGATGATCCGGCTGTAGCTCGCGGGGTCCCGCCCGAACCGGGGTATGCGGAGAGAGTGCTGATACGTGTCATAGGAGAGCTTGGCGTAGGCGGTGTCGGTCGCCGAGAAGTAAAAGTCTGTGACTTCGTCGTAACGAAACCCGTCAACGTGATAGTCGTCAAGCCACATGCGATTGGCAGTTGCGAAGTAATCCTGCGTGAAGGGTTTACTGAAGTCGGATTGCGGTCCGAAAAGACCGTCGCCGCCGATCATGGGACTCGGAACGTGGGGCGGCCCGGCTTGATTGTTCAACGCGTCATAAACGAGCTTGTAGGGAAATGTGGGATCGACGTGCTGATAGACAACGTCAAGGATGACGGCGATATTGACGGCGTGGCACGCATTCACAAGGCGCTTTAAACCATCGCCACCGCCAAGGCGCGCATTGGGCGCAAAGTAGTGCAGCGGGCCATAGCCCCAATCAAAATCGAGCTTGACGCTTGTGACGGGCATGAGTTCGAGGCAGTTGATGCCGAGACTTTGCAGGTAGTCGAGGCGGTCAATGACGCCATCGAAAGTGTCGTTGAACTCTGCGACCTGGAGTTCGTAGACCGCGAGATCATCGAGCTCAGGTGTCTTGTAGTTGGCGTCCGACCATTCGAAGAGAGAAGGGTCGCGAGCAAGGGTGAACGCCGAGAGCTCTCCGATCTCGGTTGCGCGAGCGAAGGGGATCTGTGAACCAAAGAGCAAGGATTTGTGAGGCAGCACCGGAACCTGGCGCAGCCCACAGAAGCTGGAAGCGATAGAGGTATGTCCCTTCTTGACCGTAGTGACTCGGGGCCGGCGCGGCCACGATCGATTCGGTGATTGACCAAAGATCAAGGGGATGGCCGTCCACCCAGTGCAGTGGACAATCTGTCGTTGGGACCGCAGGATTGAAGCGGTCGTCCGTGTGAATGATGCGGACCACGACGGAGAAGCCGTCCACTGCGCGAATGCCGGGAAGGTACAGACCGATGCGGACGGTGAAATTCCCGGAAGGGTCGAAGGAAGGGAATGCACCGACTTCGTTCATGTCGATCATGGGGACACCTCATATTATGCGCTTCTCGACAACCTCAGTTATCGCCTGGACCAAAACGGCCCTTACAACACAGTTTTGGCCGTTTTTGCGGTCAAGAACCTTCCGTTTTCGAGCATCGCGCCCAACGCCACCTACGCTGGGGCGAAAGTGCTCCCCAGCGGGGTTCAGCCTGACCAACGGCTCACAGAGGATGAATCGAGACCGTAAGAAAAGACCGCGAGCAAGAGGGCAAAAATCGAAGTGCAACTTCGGAATGTTAAGTGTGCTGAGTAATGCGCCCGGGTCACGAAAGCTTTTATCTTATAGGACTACTCTTGTGTAGCTACATGTTTGGAGTTATACTACGCGTCCGTGATTCGGTTCGAGTGGGATGAAGCCAAGGCTAAATCTAACGAACGAAAGCATGGAGTACGTTTCGAAGATGCCATGTTGGTTTTTGCTGACCCTTACGCGCTGGTCGAGCAAGATCGCATAGAAGGCGGCGAACTCCGGTGGCAAACACTCGGTTTGGTCGGGGGCATAGTGCTAATCCTCGTTGCCCACACAGTTCGCAACGAGCAAGAGGACGAAATCATCCGCATCATCTCAGCTCGAAGAGCAGTTCGGAAGGAGCGCAAACGATATGACGAAAATCGTAAAAAACAGTCTTTCGGATAGCCGCCTGACAGCCGGACGCAAGCGCCGCCTGGAAAAGCTCTCTCGGCGGCCAGACAGCGAGATCAATACATCCGACATCCCGGAATTGACGGAGAAGTTCTGGCAAAACGCGGTCCGCAATCCCTTCTACCGACCTTTGAAACAGCAGCTGACTCTTCGCCTTGATGCCGATATTATTGCCTGGCTTCGGCGACAAGGAAGGGGCTATCAGACCCGGGCAAATGCCCTGCTTCGTGAAGCCATGCTGGGGGATCTGAGCCCGAATAAAAGGAAGGAGCTTCATGACGGCATTGCTCAAAGGCGACGGGCTACTTGATGCATCAACTTTTCATCGAGGGACACAATCGAACTCGCCATTTCTGCTAAAGCCGAAACCTCACTTGCCGTCGCTGCGGACCGCGCCAGGGTCTACGACCTGCAAACAGGCTTGATTTCGAAGGCACGAAGGACCCTACGTATTCGTGGGCATTTGTAGGCGAAGCGCATAATCAGGAGTATACAAAGAGCATAGGTCTAAGGCAAACAACAAGCGAAGACGAACGAATATGCAAAAGAAGGCCGCATTCCCCTGTCACCTAAAGGCGACACTCTTTTACTCGCCGATCTACGTGTCACCAAAACGCATAGTCGGCCGCACGTCTCGGACGACAATCCCTTTTCCGAGAGCCAATTCCGAACCATGAAATATCGGCCGGAGTTCCCGGACCGCAGCCTTTCGGACCCGGACTGGCTTAGGGAATCGCACGACCTAGTGAATAAGTGAAGACCCTCGTTGCCTCGTCGAAATCGCGCATCACCGGCAGCACAGCCTCGCGGCAGTTACGGCAGCCCTGATCATAGTGCCTGATGAATTCCTGCGAAAAGTTCCGGATAATGCTGGGTGTAAGCAGCGAATGCTCCACCGGCAGGTAGCAGCGGTTGGCTTGGGGTGCCATCACCGCGCCATTAATGATAAGGTCCAAGTCCATTTCGTCGCCCGATCCTTCGATGAGTTGGGTCAGACACCCTGTGGACTGAGCCGTCCCCTGCTTGCACGAAGTACACTGGTTGCACGATTCCAACCACAGGAACCGGGAAAAAAGGTGTGTTACTTGTACCATGCAAGCTGTGTCGTCATAGACGATGAAACCGCCCGAGCCCAGACCCGATCCGATTCGGCTCATGGAACCGAAATCCATAGGCGAGTCGAGGTGAGAAGGCAGAGCAATCGGATTGGCAACCCCCGAAAGAATCGCTTTCAACTTTCTTCCCGGTCGGACCCCGCCGCCGCAGTCGTTCAGAAGCTCGCGCAAAGGGGTCCCCATCGGCAGCTCGTAGATTCCTGGCTTCTGAACGTCTCCGGACAGAGTAAAAACCATTGTTCCCGGTGAATCCGAAGTCCCGATGGAGCGGAACCAGGAAGCCCCCCGCAGCACGATGTGGGGAATGTTGGAAATCGTCTCCACGTTGTTGACCACGGCGGGATTCAGTTCGGACGGATGTCGTACAAAAAGACCCATCACGTAAGGCGGAAAATCTGCCCCTCGCGGCATGGCATCCTTTTCTTCGATCACCGCCAAGAGCGCTTTCTCCTCACCGAACAGATAATCTTCCGGTCCCAGGGCTAACTCGATGGGGACCGGTCCGAGGCAGCTGCGATCCGACATTTCTTCCAGTGCGCGCTGGAGCGCTGCCACTTCTTTCTGCGCACTACTCTTCACGCCGAGAAAAGCCTTCTTCGCGCCGATGGCATACGCGCCGATGGCGATTCCCTCCAAAAGCTGGTAAGGATTCCTGCGCATCAGCATGTGATCCTTAAATGTGCCGGGCTCTCCTTCGGCTCCGTTGCACACAAAATACTTCGTCGGACATGAGTCTTGGGCCACGCTTGCCCACTTCATACCAGTGGGGAACCCAGCGCCGCCCCGCCCCCGGAGGCCGGATACTTTTACTTCAGCAATGATTTCCTGGCCGGGCATCGCCAGCGCTTTTTTCAAGGCCTCCCCGCCCCCACCGGCGAGGTAGGCATCGAGCGATTCAACTGGTTTGTCAGGAAGAAGAACTCGAACGGAGGAAGTCATCAATCCCTATCTTCGTGCAGAACCAACCTGCACAACGTGAAATGCTAGAGTTGCGGCTTAATATTCGGTTAAATGCTTCTTACTCTGTTCCGGCCAAGTGATGGTCAACAGAAACGCTCTGTCCTCCAGAGCCTTCGCGTCGCCCGATCAAGCGCCCGGCAGAATGCCAACGCTACGTCGAGCACAATCCTGCAAGAATCCATCACGGCAGTATAGTGGCATCGCAGTTGGCTTAAATGCGCGGGGGCAAACAGGATGTAAAAGCTTTGTAAAGCCGGAGCTATTGACGAGGCCTCGTTCACCGGTTGGCTCCGCGCCAACGTAAGTGGCTCGCCACGCTAAGTGCCCCTCCATGGCTTTCATTTTCCAAATAAGAGGCTTTGCGAATCTGCTAAGTGTCCCCAATTCGAGCGTTTTCAGATTCTTGTTCCTAGCTTCCCAAGCTTCGGACCAGGGTTCGATTCCCATCGCCCGCTCCATAACTCACGATGATTCTATTGTCCTTACGCCGCTTAGCCCACTGATTTCGGCGATAAAACCGGGGTTTTTGGTCTCAAGATGGTCCCAAGGAAATAAATTGGTCCCAACGTCTCAGCCCGAAGTCGAAACGTATAGATAGTCGTTCTTTCCGCCGGCAAAGCGAGCCGGGTCTTCGTTGAGGACTCTGCCGGTGCCCGGGTCGTAGTATCTGGCGCGGTAGTCGTATAGGCCGGTTTCTGTGTCAGATTCGCGGTGGGTTCACCAGCGAGGCCGTCGGGGCCGTTAGGTTTGCCAAAGCTGCCATTCATCGCGGCCAGTCCTGCGAACTGTGAAGGATGCGCACGATATGCACGGTATCCACGGTATCGCCCATGACCTGGTAGACGATGACGTACGGCAGGGAGGGCATGAGCAATTCACGCGTCCCCTCCTTCTTGCCCACACGGCCACGCTTTGGGAAGCTCTTCAGGGTGGATGGGACGTTGTAGATTTCGCGTATCAAGCGCGCAGCGCTTTCGGGTGTTTTCTCGAAGAGATAATTCGCGATGCTTTCTAAGTCCTCTGCCGCTGCCGAGGTCCAGCGAACTTGCATCAGGCCCGACGCTGTTTTTCGGTAATCAGACGTTCCATGCGTTCGGCGACTTCTTCCTGTTCCAGCACTTCACCGCGATCGACTTGCGCCAAACCTTTTTCGACTTGGCGGATGAACCATTCGTCGTAACCCACCAAACGCTCGACTGCTTCATGCACTAACGATTCCCTGTCGCGTCCTTGTTGCGCGGCAAGACGATCAAGCTTAGCTTGCAACTCTGCCGAAAGATTTATTTCCATGCCGTCAGTGTAAGCGCACCGCCTAGCCCTGTCAAAGCGTTTGCCATCAACCGCAGGTTGCTCTACAACTGTTCCGGACCAGCAAAGGGGCCTGAGGATAGCTTGAGCAATGCTGTACTAAGTGTTATAACACACAAGTGATCCCGTTCCGTGTATCATTTGCGCCAGGCACCTCTCTTTACGAGCAGGTCGTGTATGCCGCTAAGAAGGCCGTGGTCTCAGCCCAGCTGCGTGTCGGCGACCCGTTTCCCTCCGTACGAGAATTGAGCAAAACTTTTAAAATCAATCCCAATACAGCTCATAGGGTGGTGACGCAGCTGGTAACGGAAGGAATACTCGAGGTGCATTTGGGCGTTGGCACAGTGGTGACGAAACGCACGGGCTCGAGCGCCGCTGAACGTAGCAAGCTGCTCCAAAAAGAATTTGAGCAACTCATAGTGGAGGCCAAGAGGTTGGGTCTGACTTTCGAGGATGTGACATCGGCAGCGGCTCAGCATTGGAAGCGCCTAGACGGGAGCAAGAAATGACCGACATATTACGAACGATCGATCTCTCGAAGCGATTCGGCAAGACACTCGTGCTCGACCATCTGAACATGAGCGTGCCCGAACAGAGCATGTACGGGTTGGTCGGCCCGAATGGAGCGGGCAAGACCACGACCATCAAAATTCTTATGAACGTTCTCCAGCCAACCGAGGGGATGGCTGAAGTATTTGGTCGCGACTGCCGAAGACTCTCCCCAGAAGATTTTACGCAAATCGGCTATGTGTCGGAGAACCAGCAAATGCCCGAGTGGATGACAGTCTAATACTTCATGAATTACCTAAAACCATTCTATCCACAGTGGGACGCAGAGCGCGCTCAGGAGTTATTGCGACAGTTCGAACTTCCGCGTGATCGCAAGATCAGGAATTTGTCCCACGGAATGAGAATGAAGGCCGCTCTAGCGTCTTCGCTTGCCTATAGGCCGCGGTTAATCGTCCTCGACGAACCGTTTACAGGGCTTGATGCGCTCGTCCGCGATGAGTTGATTGAGGGCGTGTTGGAGTGCGCAGATGGGGCCACGATCCTAATCTCATCTCACGATCTCTCTGAAGTCGAGAGTTTCGCCAGTCACATAGGTTACCTGGACCGTGGGCGTCTGCAGTTCTCCGAGGAGATGACGTCTTTGGTGGACCGTTTTCGAGAAATCGAAATCACGCTCGCGAATCCCCTGCACTTACCGATATCGTGGCCGCCAGCGTGGCTGAATACAGAACAGTCCGCGGCCGTAGTCCGTTTCGTCGATACGCAGTTTGATCAGGAACGAACGATGACCGAGGTTCACCGCTTATTCGGAAACACCCATCGAATTTCTGTGAATCCCATGCCTCTCCGCGCGATTTTCGTAACTTTGGCCAAGGTTGGTCGAAAGGCGGCCTAGAAAAAATGCGACAAGCCCTGCATATTTTCAAGAAAGACGTTCGTCACCTTTGGTTCGAGATCACAATGGTGATTTGTGTGGTTGCAGCATTCACGTTTACTGGGTCCCGCCGCGCCTTATGGCTAATGGACCCAGCAACAAATCGAATCGCGGCTTGGACTTTGGTGATGATCCTGTTGCCGCTAACTTGGTGGACGCTCATCGCGCGAGTGATTCATGACGAGGCCCTTCCAGGGGATAGCCAGTACTGGACCACACGACCGTACTCCTGGAAGAGCTTGCTCGCAGCGAAAACGCTCTTCATCCTTGCCTTTATAAATCTTTCGATGTTGGTAGCAGATGGAATGATAGTCCGGGCGTACGGATTACCTGGATTACCGCTCGGGAAAGAACTGGCAGGTCTGCTCTGGAGTCAAGTCCTGCTTGCGGTTGTTTTTGTCCTGCCGATCGCTACGCTATCTGGGCTGACCACTGGATTCGTCCAGTTGATATTTGCAGTCCTGACGCCGTGCGTAATCGGGCTAGGTATCGCCATCGTTGCGCCAGAGCTTCACGGTCGGCATTTTCAATTGCAGTCGGTAGCTGGTACGTAAAAGCCAGGTCGACTATGCTGGCGACCAACGTTCTGCCAGCGGTATCAAATCGCTTGACGCGGCGGTCTAGCTTCTGTTCAAAGGACGACGCCGTAGCCGATTCAGCGACCGTCTCGTGATGCTCAAAAACTTGCTCAGAAACGAGTGTTGGGCAGAACGCGAACATGATGGCGAGCCATAGGGAGTATTTCACGGGCACCACTCACTCATAAAACATATCACTAATTTTGTCTGTGCTAATGCGCTAACTCACGATTGGTCCGCCGGGTTTCACGTATCTATTCGGATAGTTGACAAGGCATACTGCCCGGAGCAGCAGGTCCCATCGGACGTGGTTATTTCTTGGGCTTTTCTTTTTGGAGCACTTGGCGTAGCTTGTCGCCGGGAGGATTGGAATGAAACTACTAGCAGCATTGCAAAAGGAAGCACAAAAACTCACGAAGGCAAAAGATAGCCTGGAACGGCAGTTGAATGCAATCAGTGCGGCTGTGAAGGCTTTTGGTAGTTCTCTGGCCGCTGATTCTGCTAATGGCCGTCGTCAAAAGCGTGGCAGAAGGAAAGGCCGTAAAATGTCTGCCGCTGGTCGTAAGGCGATTGCAGAAGCGCAACGCCTCCGATGGGCAAAGCAGAAAAAGAAAAAAGCGAAAGAGGAAAAATCATAACTCAAGTCAGACGGGCAGAGAATTCGTGACGCAAAGAAGGCCGCATACCGCAAGCCGACAACTCCAGCCAGGAGTGCAGAATTGGGCAAGAAAAGTCACCGATGAATGGTGTAGCCAACCAGGAGCGCCCTGCCAATGAAAAACCTTGCGCAACCAAGCCCGTCTCCCCGATTGGGAGGCGTCTGCGTTACGTTGTCAGCTGTTGCTTTGGTGCTTTTTCGGTCAGTCTCAAATGCTCAGCAAAACGAACCTAGGAACGTGTCCGTCTGTCAACTTGTCGACTCCCCGAAGGAATTCAATGGAAAATACGTTCGCGTACGAGCCCAAGTGAGTAGCGATGGAATTGAGAGAACCAATCTTAAGGACGATGCCTGCCGGAAAGGAGTTGCCCTCTGGATTCCTCAAGATGTTAGGAAGGATCCTGACGTGTCCAAGCTGGAAGACGCATTGTATCGGCGGGGTAGCCCGGGAACAATGGGAAAGAAGATCGACGGAACGTTCGAGGGACGGTTTGAATGGCGACCTAAAGAAAGAACTGCTTCCCGACCAGTGGAAACTGGTCGCGCAGGATCTGGCCGGCCAGAAGGCGGAGAGCTGAGATGGCCGGTCCCCGACGACCGCCGCGATGGGTTTGGGTTTACGATCCGGCGCGGGCGTTTCGGCAATCGAAAAAGCCCGTGCCGGCGGACATCCAACACGAGGTCGAGCGCCGTGCCAAGGCGCTGATTGATTCAACGTTGAAGCCGCGTCATATCCAGCCGCCTCCGAAGAAGGCAAAGTTCAACTACCTGGTAGATCTCTCCTGCAAGTGGCGCGGGCCCTTCTTTTACTTCTGCTCGAAATACTGTTCGCCAGGACCACGCGCCCTGTCCCCTTTTTTTGAATCCAGATTCGCCCGGCTTCAGTACGCTGGCGATGATCGGTTCAACCTTGCTTACTTCCGGCACACCGGCCAATTTTGGGAGATCGCGCAACTCCTCTCGCTGGATGAATGCCTCGCCGAGATTGAGGCCGGCGGCCTCTTCACACCTTAATCGGCCTTGACCTGATCGGTCACAAGCCCGCCGTCACTCCATCATGAACAGATGTCGGCTCCTCGGGTTTACCGGACCGGTACGTTTTATCTTGGTTCCTCGCTGGACCAAAATCCTTCTGGCAACTCTGGGACGAACGACACTAGACTTAGACTAGGAATCCCTCCTCTACCGCAAATTTCCTTTCTTGAGAGTCGCAAATGTCAGAAGAACGGGATTGTGTCGTGAAGCTGGTTGACGACCACGGCGTCGAGCATAGCGTGAGAGTCCGGGCGGAATCCGTTTACGAAGCGGCGTTGAAGGGATTGAAGAAACTTACACGGGTCGGTTGGGAAGGCGATGGCTCGCAGATCGGATGGATTACTGTTGAAATTTGGGAGGAGCCAACTCAACATCGCGTTCACGTCGGGAAAATGCTCGGATGGATAAAATCAACCGGAAGAACGCCGCGAGACGAAATACGTAAGGGGAAATTAAGGACGTTGTTGAGAGATGAAAAGTAGCCACACTGCGACGCCCCAATGTCCGGTAGTGTCGAGGATTTTTCACGAGGCCCCTTGTCCTGACCTTGAGAACGCGACTATAATGAGCGGCAGTCAAAACCTACCCGGCCATTCTAACCAGGGCCTGTAGCGAATTTGCTAGATTCGCTGAATGCTCCCAGCGCAATACTCAAGAATAGAGACGGCTTTGTGCCCCTCACAGGAGGTTAAGAATGACGAGACGAGCCATTTGTTCAGTCAGTTGCGTTGCGCTCCTGACGTTCTTTTCAGCGACGAATGCACAGGGCCAGCAGCCTCACCGAAGTGTGACCGAAGTCTCGATGAAGAACATAGTAGAAGGCGTACTGCTCGTCATCATGCTGGCTGGCGCAATTGGCGGAGTGTGGAATCGGCTCAAATTAGGCAAAGGTATTGGTCTCCGATTCATTCAGTACATTGGGTTAACAGTCCTTGTCCCAATCATTGTGATTCTCTCGCTCGAAGGGCGCATAAGCCAGGAAATGACCGGAGCTATAGCCGCTGCGGCTGTGGGAGCTGTTTTGGCTGGTATCGGGAAGGACGAGTAAGGAGTAGCCAAACCGCCTGAGTTTTGGATGGCAGACAGTGCGCTGATGCCGCGAAACCTTAGCGTCAAAAATTGGTTGGCTGAGGCCTAATTTGCTCTCAGGCGCACTTTGCCGCGGAAAGAACGCGGTCCTCGAAGATCTCTCGACGCACGAACTTTTTGTCCGTCGTGCTAAGCGAGGCGCTTTCGATCATCGGGGCGTTTTGCTCTGCGCCGACCGCGATCGAGCGAGACCGATTCGCGGCATCGAGCTGAGCGAAAGCTTCCGCCAACCGGTCCAGCGAACCGCATACGAGATGGACGTAATCGGCATGCCGGAGATTCTGAGCCAGTGCGGCGGCCGGCGGGAGAGCTTCGAAATCCTGGGTGAGGATCTTGCGCCCGCTGCGGCGCCGTTCCCCGTGCTTCATCGCGTGGAAGAGGGATTCCAACTCATTGTTGGTGCGCGCCACCAAACGAAGTCCTCCTCCCGCCCTCCGAGGAATCCGGATAGCGTGCCCCCACAGATGGGGGCCGTGACGTTCGAGGTGCCCGAGGATCAGGTCGATGGCTTGCCGCCGGTCGGTAGCGGGACCGCGCTCGGGGCGTTCTCGGCGGAGCGCCGCTGCGAGGCGTTGGGGGGCGGATTGCACATCCCGGAGCTTCTTGACCGTGGGGTTCTTCTCTTCGAGCCGGAGGGCGGCCCGAAGCCGATCAAACAGATCGGCTCGTTTGATTTAAGGCATCTCCGACGGAAGCGCAGGGAGGTTGGTCCACTTTGACGGGGTGCAAAATCCGCCGCAGAGCTTCCAAGGATTTTCTGACTTGGACATCCGTCGGCGGCGTGCGCAGGAAAGTCTCGAGGGCCGCCAAAAGATGAAGACAACGGGAGTAGAGATTCAGCCAGGGCAGATCGAAGGGGAACCCTGACCACTACCGTCGGCGTGATAGTTCAGGGCCCACTGCGCCAAGTTCCGCACGGTCGTGATTCCCCCTGCGCCCTCCGGGATCGGATAAGCTTGATTGGTTCCTTTCAGCCAACGATCCAAGGCCTCCCGCCCCGGGCCAATCGATTTCCCCAACGACGGCCCTGGTGGCGGACAAAGGCCCGCAGACGAGGGAGCAGGCTCCTTGAACACATGAGCCGCGGCAACCAGACTTCCGTCTGGTTAGCAGCCTTGCTGCTCAAGATAAGCTTTCAGGATGTCCAGCGTAGCGCCACCAACTGAACAAAGGAAGAAACCGCCAGACCAGCGAGTACGAGA
>WNES01000704.1_pt1 | contig 16004 bp, 10 predicted proteins | sample 5399931 | NCBI WGS metagenome assembly WNES01 (sample SAMN13153332, study PRJNA577476) | soil metagenome | isolation source: 20 cm grassland meadow soil 2 days after 3rd rain plot 5 | place: USA:California | collected 2015-11-11
GAATGGACGATTCCCGGGAAATTTCTCTACTACGCGACCGCCATGCCTCGGCGCACCGGCGCAATTCCTCTCATCGCGACGACCGTGGACGGACGCCCGATCAAATTGGAAGGCAATCCGTTGCACCAGGCCAGCGGCGGGTCAACCGACACTTTTGTTCAGGCGTCGATTCTCGATTTGTACGATCCGTCGCGGTCGCAACGCTTCGTTCACAAAGGCAAAGCGACCAATCGCGCGGAGTTTGACACTTACATCGGAAAGCTTCGCGACGCGGTTACTAGCCAACAGGGGGACGGTCTTGCGTTCCTGGTTGGCGAAACGCATTCGCCCACACGTGAACGATTGCGCAGTGAATTGGAAAAAATGTTTCCGAGCATGCGCTGGTGCGTTTATGAACCGCTGCTGAGTCATGAGCAGGCAACTGCTGCGCAAAGCGCGTTCGGAGCCGGCGCGCGGCTTGTTCCGAAATTGGATCGCGCAGACGTAATTTTCGCGCTGGATAGCGATTTTCTCGATTGCGGCCATGGCGACCTCGAATCGGTGCACGCGTTCACCTCGCGCCGAAGAGTGAAATCCGCGGCAGACAGTATGAATCGGCTTTACGTCGTCGAGAACCGCTTCACGCTCACCGGTGCAATGGCAGACCACCGGCTCCGTTGCCCCGCGAGCCAGATTGCCGCGTTCGCGCACGCGCTTGCGAAAAAAATTCTCGCAGGAACAAACGATGCCGGACTAGGCGGACTCGTTAACAATCTGCAGACTCCGGCAGGCGGCGCAACCTTCAATGAACAATGGCTTGGCGAGGCCGCAAATGACCTGCTCACAAAACCGGGTGCGAGCTTGGTACTCACGGGTCCAAATCAGCCGAGCCCAGTGCAATTGCTTGTTTATGCAATTAATGCTGCGTTGAAAAATATCGGCCAGACGTTGACCGTCCGACAATTACCGCACAACGCGCGCACGATAAGCATTTCACAATTGGCGTCCGACGTAAAGGATGGGCGAATCAAGCAACTTTTCATTTTCGGCGGCGATCCCGTTTACAACGCACAGCGCGGACTCGTATCGGATCCGCAAACAAAGCTCCCGCTCGACTGGGCTGAATTGCAAAAGAAGGTGCCGGAGATTGTGCGACTCGGTTATCACGAGGACGCGACGTCCGCGCTCAGCCACTGGCAAATTCCGCTCGCGCATTATTTGGAATCGTGGGGCGACGCACTCACATCCGGTGGCGATTACTTGTCAATTCAACCAATGATCCTGCCGCTCTTTGGCGGACTTTCGGAAATCGAACTGCTCAATGCGTTGCTCGGCGGCCCAAAAACAGAAGGGCCTGAACTCGTGCAGGAAAGTTTTCGCGCCACAAATCCGCTGGGCGATTTTCAAACTGCGTGGTCCCGTTTCTTGCACGACGGTTTCGCATCGCACGTCCAACCGCGTGATCAGACCGCTTCGTTCAATGCAAACGCGATCCGACCGCAGTTTCAAAGTTCATGGACGTTGCCTCCAGCGCCAACGCCGGATTCGCCGGAGATTGTGCTCACAGGCAGTTATTCAATGGACGACGGGCGTTACGCCAATAACGGCTGGCTACAGGAATTGCCCGACCCAATAACCAAACTCACCTGGGACAACGCCGCGCTCATGAGTCCTGGCTTTGCGAAGAGGCTTGGTGTTGCAACCGGCGACCTGGTGCAGATCACGATCACAGCAAAAAGCGCCGCGTTGGAACCGATCAAACGTGAGTTGGTCATCGCCGCACTCGTGTCGCCCGGCCATGCGGACAATTCGATTACCATCCCGCTGGGTTACGCGCGGAAGATGCCGCAATTTTACGAGCTTCCGTACGCGGGCGGAGCGCTCAAGCAAAGACCTGGAATCGCGGAGCAATCCGGCTTCAATGGTTATTTCCTGCGAACAGTTGCCAATCCGTATTTTGCCGTCGCAGGAGCGCCTGGGATCGAGAGTGTTCGCGTGACCAAAGTCGGCCGCACGTATCCGTTTTCGATTACGCAGGAGCACTTCAGCATCGAAGGCCGCGGGCTTGTCCGCGAAGCGACGTTGGAAGGTTACCGGGCGAATAATGAGTTCGCGAAAAAAATTCCGGGCGAAGAAGAATTGCCACATCCTCCGCCCAGCATTTACACCCATCCGCCGCTGGACGCGCCGCAGCAGTGGGGGATGAGCATCGATTTGAATGTGTGCACTGGGTGCCAGGCGTGCGTCATCGCCTGTCAGGCGGAGAACAACGTTCCTGTCGTCGGAAAGCTACAAGTCTCGCACGGCCGCATCATGCACTGGCTGCGCATCGATCGTTACTACGCCAGTCGTAAACCATTCAATCAAGACCGCGGCGAATGGCCGGATGATCCCGAGATCGTGCATCAGCCGATGCCGTGTCAGCATTGCGAGAACGCTCCGTGCGAGACGGTTTGCCCCGTGAACGCGACCCTCCACAGCGAGGACGGATTAAACGTCATGGCTTACAATCGTTGCGTCGGCACGCGATTTTGCTCGAACAACTGCCCGTACAAAGTGCGCCGATTTAATTATTTCGACTACAATCAGCGACCAGTCGGCAAGAGAAAGGTCGTGGGCGCATTCAATATCTACGAAGAATATTTCGCGCCGCTGACCACCAAAGGCGCGCCCGACACGATCAAGATGCAGAAAAACCCGAACGTCACCGTGCGCATGCGCGGGGTGATGGAGAAATGCACCTTCTGCGTGCAACGTATCGAGGAAGCAAAGATCGCGGCGATCGCACGCGCAGGCGCTTCACCGGACAAACGTATTCCGCGCGATTCGTTTACGACCGCGTGTGCGCAAGCGTGCCCCACCGGCGCGATTGTCTTTGGAGACATCAAGGATCGTGAAAGTGCGGTCTCAAAAGTGAAACAGCAGGATCGCAATTACCGCATTCTCGATTATTTGAACGTTGTCCCGCGAGTCAGTTATCTCGCGCGCATTCGCAATCCAAACCCGAAAATGCCTGACGCGGAAAACATCGGAGTCGCGAGTTTGGTAGAGAAATTACCGGAATAATGAATCTCCGATTCTCGATTTTTGATTTTGGATTGTCGCCGTTGGCAACTGGCGATTGGCAATTGGTAATTTCGTGATGGACGGAGCACCCGCAGCAGCACCAGAAAAAATCAAAGAGGCCGAGCAGCGAATTGCGCATGTGCCGTTGGTTTTAAACCGGCGCAATTTCAGCTGGCTGACCGAGCGCATTTCCGGTGTCGTCGAACAACCGGCGCCGCGCTGGTGGTGGGTGGCGTTCACCATCACTGCAAGCGCCGCGACGTTTGGGCTTTTTTGTATCGGCTACCTGATTTCCACTGGCGTCGGCACATGGGGAAATCAAATCCCGGTGGGCTGGGCTTGGGACATTACGAATTTCGTTTTCTGGATCGGTATCGGACACGCCGGCACACTGATCTCGGCGATCTTGTTTTTGCTTCACCAAAAATGGCGTACTTCGATCAACCGCTCGGCGGAAGCGATGACGCTTTTTGCGGTGATCTGTGCCGCGATTTTCCCAGGCATTCACGTCGGCCGGTTCTGGATGGCCTGGTATCTGGCGCCGGTGCCCAATAACTGGGCGATCTGGCAAAATTTCCGCAGCGCGCTGATGTGGGACGTGTTTGCGGTATCGACCTATTTTACCGTCTCGGTCCTATTTTGGTACACCGGTTTAGTTCCGGACTTGGCGTCTTTGCGCGACCGGGCAACCACAAAGATCAGGAAGTTCCTTTTCGGAATCTTCGCGCTTGGCTGGCGCGGCTCGAATCGGCACTGGCGCCATTACGAAATGGCGTATCTGCTTTTGGCCGGCCTTTCGACACCGTTGGTTCTCTCCGTGCACAGCGTGGTATCGTTCGACTTCGCCAGCACGGTCGTGCCGACGTGGCACAGCACAATCTTCCCGCCCTACTTCGTTGCAGGCGCAATCTTCGGGGGCTTTGCCATGGTGCTGACTCTGCTGTTGCCGGCCCGCGCCATCTTCAAGTTGCAAGATGTCATCACACCGCAGCACATCGACAAAATGGCGAAGATCATTTTGTTGACTGGCTCATTCGTCGGTTACGCCTACACGATGGAGTTTTTCATCGCGTGGTATAGTGGCAATGCTTACGAGCGGTTCGCGTTTTGGAATCGCATCTTTGGTCCTTACTGGTGGTACTGGTGGTTCGGCATGCTCTTTTGCAACGTGCTTTCGCCGCAACTGTTCTGGTTCCGGTGGTGCCGGTACAACGTGTTGGTCGTTTTCTTTGTCGCCATGTGCGTGAACGCCGGCATGTGGTTTGAGCGCTTCATCATTATTGCCGGCGGTTTGGCCCGAGATTTCCTGCCATCGTCATGGAGAGTTTATCATCCGACGTGGGTGGACATCTGGACATACATTGGCACACTCGGGATTTTCACTTCGCTGTTTCTGCTGTTCATCCGTTTCCTGCCGATGATCGCGATGTCGGAAGTGAAGACAGCCGTGCCTGAGGCAGACCCGCATCATGATATGCCTCTTCAATCGGTATCTCCTGGTGGAAAGGAGCGCACACGATGATCAAAACTCCGTACGGTCACAAAGTTTACGCCATGGCGGCGGAGTACCAGAGCGCTGCAGCGCTTTATGAAGCAGCCAAGCGCGTCCGCGACGCCGGCTTCCGGCGTTGGGACGTTTATTCGGCATTCCCAATTCATGGGATGGACGAAGCCATGGGTCTGGGAAAATCTTGGTTGAGCGGCTGGGTCTTGTTTGGCGGAATTTCGGGACTGCTCACGGCGGCGCTGGTCGAGTTTGGTCCCTCATCGATTCTTTATCCGGTCGATGTGCACGGAAAACCAACCAACTTTTTCACTGTTCCCGCGTTTTTCCCGATCATGTTCGAACTCACGGTGCTTTTCGCCGCGTTTGCGGCGTTTTTTGCTTGGCAGGGAATGAACCGGCTGCCGCGCTGGAATCATCCCATGTTCAACTGGGAGCGGTTTAGCCGCGTTACCAATGACGGATTTTTCCTCGCGATCGAAGCGCGCGACCCACGATTTACCGAGACTGGCGTGCGCCAATTATTGGAAGAAACCGGCGGACAACACATCACCATCGTCCACGAGGACTAATTATGTTGCGCGGATTTTTCGTGATTTTTTTTCTATGCACGATCGCGATCATCGCGGTGTTCGGATTTCGCGGGCAAATCAGCACACAACCGCCGACTGAAGTTTTTCCTGACATGGTGCGCCAGCCGAAAGTGCGCGCACAAGCGCCACTGGATTTGTTCGCGGACGGGCGGGGACCACGCTTGCCGGTTCCTGGCACAGTTCCGATTGGGTACGAAATGCCGAAGCCTCAGAGCGCTGAAACGCAGGCCATCGAAGTCGGTCCATGGTCGCATCCGCACAGCACTTTCAGTGTTGGCACCGATTACTACAACACCGGCAAAATGGCCGACCAGTGGGGAACAGGTATTCCGCTGGAAGTGACGCGCGAGTTAATGGAACGCGGACAACAGCGTTTCAACATCACTTGCGCGATGTGCCACGGCGCTGCGGCTGCGGGTAATGGAATCACCAAACAATATGGCCTTGCCACTGTGGTCACGCTTCAGGACGAACGCATTCGCAAAATGTCGGACGGCGAAATTTTCAACACGATCACCAACGGTAAAAACACGATGATGGCTTACGGCCCAAACATCATCGTGCCGGATCGCTGGGCGATTATTGCTTACCTGCGCGCTTTGCAGCGTAGTCAAAACACGAACGTTGCCGATGTGCCGCCAGAGCATCGCGCCGAACTGGACAAGCCGGCCGAGAGCAAACCGCCGGAAGCGAAACCCGCAGGGAAGCAGGAGGCGCCAAAAAAATGAGCGAACGCTTACAGACTGTTCCGACTCCTGAAGGCGAATATTTCGACAGCGGCCGATTCGCTGGGCTTTCGTTCCTGCTTGGACTGGTTGCAGTAGTCGCGCTCGTCCTCTGTGTTGTCGGCGCAGTCCTAAATCCACATCAGTTCAGTTATTCCTGGCTCTTTGCGTTTGCCTTTTTCTTTACGCTGTGCGCTGGCTGCTTTTTTTGGACAATCGTGCATCATGCGACCGACGCCGAATGGAGCGTGGTCGTGCGCCGTCAGCTGGAAAATCTTGGCGCATTACTGACGGTCCTGGCGCTGCTGTTTGTCCCGATTCTTCTACTCCGCCATCATTTGTTTGCGTGGATGGATATTCCGCGCGGAGTCGAAGAATCACTCGATACCAAACGCGCCTATCTCAACTGGCCTTTCTTTCTCGTGCGCGCGGTAGTGTTTCTCGGGTTTTTCCTTCTGGCTGCGCTCGCCTTGCGACGACTTTCAGTCCGGCAGGACAGCGATGGCAATCCGTGGTTCACCATTGGAATGCGCAAAGTCTCGTTCATTAGTCTGCCGATGTTTGCGCTTTGTCTGACTTTCGGCGCGTTCGATTGGTTCATGAGCCTGAACTACCGCTGGTTCTCAACCATGTTCGGTGTTTACATCTTCGCGGGCGCAGCCGGCAGTTCCATGTCGCTGCTCGTTCTGGTGATCACCGCATTGCGGCAGGCTGGCTACCTGAAGGACGTCGTCACCGTTGAACATTATCACATCATGGGAAAATGGATGCTGGCCTTCTGCGTTTTCTGGGCCTACATCGGCTTCGGCCAGTACATGCTCATCTGGTACGCGAACATCCCGGAAGAGACGCAGTTTTTCATCACGCGAAACACGCAATCCTGGTGGGTGTTGAGCATGCTGTTGGTCATCGGGCGCTTCTTCATTGCCTTTCCAATCCTGCTCATGCGCTCCATCAAGAAGCATCCGCACCAGCTTTCTATCGTAGCTGGTTGGATTCTGTGCATGCAGATGCTCGATATCTACCTCATCGTGCTGCCTGCGTTACACGGCACCGGGTTTCGTCCCAGCATTTGGGATTTGCTTTCGCTCATCGCCATCGGCGCGACGCTCGGGTTCGTCTATCTGCGTCTCGTGCCCAGGACTTCGCTGTTTCCTGTTCGCGATCCGCGGCTGATCGAATCTCTGCAAACTGTAAACTGAAATGGCAAACGCTGAATCTATTCGTCAGATTGCACGTTCGCGCGCTCCGTTGTCCACGTGGTTGGCGGTCGTGCTCATCTTTGCGTTGTTTGGCGTAATCGTGCTCGCGATCATTGGCCCAATGCCGCGGGGAAGTGACTACGAAGAGACGCGCGCCAAAAAGCGCATTGAAAAACTTAAAACTGTCCGAGAAGACGCAGAGAAAGCTCTGAACACGTACGCTTGGATCGATAAAAATAAAGGCGTCGTTCAAATCCCGATCAGTCGCGCGATGGAGCTGACGACCGCTCAGCTTGCACAGCAAAAACCAGCGCCGGCAGGTCCAATTGCTACGCCACAGGCGCAGTCTCCGGCCGCGCCCAGTTCACCTGCTCCTGCAGGTTCCCCGAAACCTGGCGCGGTTCAGCCGGCTGGCTCGCCTTCGGCGCCCGCACCCGCTGCGCCGGTGACTCAACCTGCTGCATCGCCTTCACCAGCGGCACAGGCATCGCCACCTGCAGGTGCTTCACCCGCCGCGGCTTCGCCGTCACCTGCGCAAAGCCCATGAGTGCTCTACGATTTCACGATTCAACATTTCAACGGTTCAACGAAGGATGAACGCCACTGGAATTCCACTGAAAGAACCATCCGTCTCTGCCGCCGCGGGAGCGACAGAGCAGTTGGAGCGCGCGTACATCGACGCGTCGACGCGTGTGCCAGTACTGATGTTCTACACCTCGGCAATGGCGTGGCTGATCCTCGGCACGCTGCTGGCGGGTTTCGTTTCATTTAAACTTCACGAGCCCGATCTGCTGTCGAACATTAGTTTTCTGACGTGGGGACGCGTGCGGCCGGCGCACATGAACGTGATGGTCTACGGCTGGGCTTCCATGGCCGGAATTGGCACAGCCATTTGGCTCATGGCGCGATTGTGCCGGACCGTTTTGCGATATCCGCTGTTGCTCCTTGCGGGTGCTTGTTTTTGGAACTTGGGCGTGCTCCTTGGCGTCTGCGGAATTCTTCTCGGCGACAGCACCGGTTATCAATGGCTCGAATTTCCGGGCTACGCGGCGATCATTCTTTTTGTTGCGTACACGCTCGTTGTTTCGTGGGCGGTGCTGATGTTTCGCTATCGGCGGGGCGAACAAATTTACATTACGCAATGGTATTTGCTCGGCGCGTTTCTCTGGTTCCCATGGCTATACGCGGCCGGGCAACTGATGCTTTTCGTTGTGCCGGTGCAGGGGGTCTTGCAGTCGGCCGTCGGCTGGTGGTACGCGAACAATCTGCTCTTTCTCTGGTTCGGCGCCATCGCTCTCGGCACGGCGTATTACATGATTCCCAAAGTGATCGGACGCCCGGTGTACAGTTATCATCTGGCGACAATTGGCTTTTGGACCTACGCGCTTTTCTCAAGCTGGACCGGAATGCAGCGGCTGGTCGATGGGCCGTTTCCAGCGTGGATGATCACGGCCAGCATCGCCGCGATGATTCTGGCGATGATTCCCGTCGCAACAGTCGGCCTTAACCATCACATGACGATGCAGGGTTATTTTCCGCTGATGCGCTACAGCCCGACGCTGCGGTTCACCGTGTTCGGCGCGATGTCTTACACCGTCTTTAGCGTAGTTGGCCTGTTGATTTCACTTCGCTCGGTCGCGGGATACGTCAACTTCACCCAGACGAGCATCGCTTACTCGCATCTCGGTCTTTACGCGTTTTTCACAATGGTGATTTTTGGTGCCATGTACTACATCGTGCCGCGGTTAGTCGGCCGCGAATGGCGGTACGCATCGCTGATCAAACTGCATTTCTGGGCATCGGCTTACGGCATCGGTTTAATGACGCTCATGCTGCTCGCTGGCGGCTTTCTTCAAGGCGCAGACATGGAGAACCCTACGCTCCCATTCAGTGAGACCGTGGAAACAGTGCTGCCGTATCTGCGAGGACGCAGTCTCGCTGGTATTTTGCTCACCGCGGCACATTTCATTTTCGCGTATCACTTCGGGTTGATGCTCTTGGGCTTAGGGCGCACATCGACTGTTCCTACATTTCTCAACCCAGTCGAAGCAGAGGAAACTTCAGGAGGACACTGATGAAAGGTCTCGCTCCTCTCTTCCTTGGAATCTTCGGTACGTTCGCTTTCTCATGGGTGGGATTGACCGTCCTCCCGAATTGGCAGATCGGACATCTGAATCCGCAATCCGACGAGGAAGGCACCGATATTTATCCGCAGCCGCAATCAGGAATGTTCGAGCGCGGCGCTCGCGTTTATGCTGCAAACGGCTGCATTTACTGTCACAGCCAGCAAGTGCGCCCCGCTTACGCCGCGGCCGACATCGAACGCAAATGGGGTGACCGCCGGAGCGCACCGCGCGATTACATCTTCGAACGGCCAGTGTTTCTCGGGAAAATGCGAATGGGCCAGGACCTCGCGAATATCGGCGCCCGCGCGCCTGCGGAACAGGCGAGCCCGGCGCCAACCGGAGCGGCGCCTCCTGGAGGTTCGCCGAGTGGAGGAACAAGTCCCGCGGCTTCGCCTGCGCCACAAGGAGGAGCACCAGCGGCTGCTTCACCAGCGGCGAAACAAAGTCCGAATCCCTCCCCTGCAACACAAGGTGCCTCACCCGGGCTAGCAGGTTCGCCCGCAACTGCGAGTTCGCCTGCAACAGCAGCTGCTGCGTCGCCCGGCGCGTCACCAGGATCATCATCGCCGCCCGCGGGAGCGCCACCGCCCGGCCCTAAGACAGGTCTCGCCTCGCCGTCCCCTGCAGCAGCAGCGAATGCGACGCCGGGAGGCGTGACTGCCCCGTCATCCGGTTCGCAGACCGCAGGCCCGCCGTGGCCAATTCAAACGATTGGCGAACCACCGATGTATTCCGCGGCCTGGCATCATGTGCACCTTTATTCGCCACGCAGCATCAACTTCGATTCGAACATGCCTGCTTATCGTTTCCTTTACAAAAAGCGCCGCATCAGTGACGCACGTTCAGCGGACGCCCTGCAGCTCACTGGCTCCGACGCGCCGCCTGAAGGTTGGGAAGTTGTTCCCACTTACGACGCGAAATGCCTTGTCGCTTACATGATGGCGCTCAATCAATCGCATCCGCTAAGCGAAGCGAGATCTGCCGGAGGTGCACCGCCGGCCGCAGCATCACCAGCCGTATCACCTGGTCCCGCAGCCGCCGGGTCCCCCGCGCCAGCAAAATGAAAACGCAATGAACGAAGAACCGAAAGAGCCGGCGCGCGTGGGACAGGGAATGGATTACGGCGAACAAGCCGACGTCCAGCAGGTGCACGCTGCTGTTCAACGTGAAAAACGCGAACCGCGCGTCGGTGCCGAGCCGCTCTCGATTTGGCTCATCGCGATCTACGGACTGGCGATTTTTTTTGGTGGCGCGTATCTCGGCCGTTACTCGGGCAACTTCAGCAGTGGCGGGCTCGACCCGATGGGCGCGCCGCCTCCGGCAAAGAAAGCAGTGGCGGGTCCTGCTGGCGGCGAGCAGGCGGCGGAATTATCGCCCCACGATCGCGGCAAGAAGGTTTTCTCGGCGAATTGTCAGACCTGTCATCAAGCCAATGGTCAAGGCGTGCCGGGTCAATATCCGCCTCTTGCCGGTTCCGAATTTACAACTGGCGGCTCGCGACGCATGGGCATGATAGTACTCAAAGGTTTGCAGGGCCCGGTTAAAGTTAAAGGCCAACAGTACGGCACCGCTGTCATGCAACCGTGGGACAAAACTTTGACTGACAAACAGATTGCCGATGTCATGACTTACGAGCGAAGCGAATGGGGCAACAGCGCCAGCCCGCTCACACCCGAACAAATTGCCGCGTTGCGCAAAGAGCTGGCCAATCATCCCGAATCATTCACTGAGCACGATATTCTTGCCGCTCCTGACGAAGATCTTTCCGGAGGCGCACCGGCAGGCGGTGCGCCAGCAAAACCGGGGGAAGCCTCAAAGCCGGGCGAACCTCCGAAGCCGCACGGATAGCGTCTGGCGACAAGGTAGCTAACAAAGCCGGACGAGAGATCAAAACCGAAACATTAAACGCTATGAGCTACAAACCGCCCACGGTGAAGTTGCCAGTGCCCTTTGAGAAAATCGACGGACAGACGGTGACGTTCAGACCGATGCGAGACGGAATAAATTCGGAAGTGTCAGGTGTGATCCAAGTCATCGAAGAAGCGGACGGATTTAGCGTTAATGCCTCGTACATCGTCGGCCAGGATCCGCCGAGTTCTCACGTGTATTGGTTCGATCAATCCGAGATCGATGCGATCACCAGGTCGCTGGTCAAAGAAAAGCGCCGTATTCTTGTTGTTGACGATGATCCAGACAGCACGCACCTGCTCAAAATCCTTCTCGAAAAGACCGGCAACTATGTCGTGCTCGAAGAGAATGACCCTGATGAAGCTCATCAAAGCGCTAGGAATTTTCGGCCGGATGCGATCTTGCTGGACATTATGATGCCAAAGACAGATGGAGGCGAAGTAGCAGCACAAATCGACACCGATCCAGAATTACGTAGCACGCCGATAATTTTTCTCACTGCGTTAATCACAGAACCTGAGACAAAAGCTGGTCTCCGCATCGAAGGGCATCGATCTCTCGCGAAGCCGATCAATATTCCTGAGTTGATCGACCAGATTGAAGAAAGCCTGCGCGCGCTTGGGCCGGGGACGTAAAGGTCGCTGAGACACCGCGATCTTTCGAGGCCGTCGCGCTTGCTGACAGAATCGTGGGGAGTAATTACTGCGCAGCGGGTTTGGATGCGATCACCTAAGTTTTTGGTCATCATTGGTGCCGGTCTCGGGTCGGCTGCGTTCTCGTATTTGGGCACCGGCCTTCAGCCAATTTGGTGGATGCTGTGGTTGGCGCCTGTTCCCGTACTCGCGATCGCGCCGCGAATCCGTAATAGCACAGCTTTTCTGCTCGGTTCGGTCGCGTGGCTCATTGGCGAAATGAACCAATGGAACTACGTCAGGCATGAGATCGAACTGCCATGGCAAATCATGATCCTTTACTTTGTAGTCCCTGCTGCGGTTTTCGGTTTGGGCGTTCTATTCGTGCGTAGCTTTCTTCGCGGTGGATTGCTCTTCCTCGCGGCGCTTGCTTTCCCAGTTTATTGGGTGGCATACGAATATCTCACCGCGATCGCGTCGCCTCATAGCACCTGGGGCAACCTCGCTTACACACAAATGAATTGCCTCCCCGTGATCCAGATCGCTTCGATCATTGGTCTTTGGGGGATTAGCTTCATCGTGTTTCTGTTTGCCGGCACGATCGCAGCTCTGTTGAGCGGCATCGGAAATCCGCGGCAACGTGGTGCGCTTGCCGTCACTATCGGCATCGTTGTTTGCGCGTTCTTTCTTTTTGGCGAATGGCGGTTGCGGTCAAATCCTTCGGCTGAATCTGTAGCGGTGACACTTATCGCTAAGGACGTGCCGATGAGCGTTTACCTCGGTACCGAAGAGCAAGCGCTAGCACTGTTGCGCGAGTATGCTGGCGAGGTCCGGCGTGTTACTCCAACTGGAACGGAGGCTGTTGTTCTCCCGGAAAAAATCGCGCGCGTTAGCGAGAACGCGTTAGCGGAGGTCGATGCGCTCTTTTCTGCAACTGCTGCTGACACACGCGCGGCGATTGTCCTTGGCCTTGTTCGGCGAACGCCATTCGGCGCCTTTAATTCTTCTCGCTTTTATTCGGCGGACGGAAAATTCGAGGCGAACTACGATAAGCATCATCTGGTACCGGGCGTTGAGCCCGAAAAACCCGGCGACAAACGAGTGCTTCTCGACCAAGTGTCGGGACGTTGGGGATTGCAAATTTGCAAGGACATGGATTTCCCGAAGCTCAGCCGCAAATATGCCGCCGAAGGCGCCACCCTGCTGCTGGTGCCTGCATGGGACTTCAATCTCGATCGCTGGCTGCACGCGCGGATGGCCGTGCTACGTGCGGTTGAGAACGGTTTTGCGCTTGCTCGTTCCGGGCGCAACGGACTCTTAACCCTTAGCGATAATCGTGGTCGGATCGTCGCTGAGGCCGCAACCGTTCCCGGCCGTTTCGTGTCGATTACAGGAAAAGTAAACGTTGGGTCTGCACAAACGTTTTACACGCGAGCTGGCGATTGGTTCGGCTGGGTTTGCGTCGCCATTTTCGTCAGTCTGGTCGCATTTCGGCTCCTTGCGCCATCGCGAATCGGATAGAAGAAGGCGCACGCGGAGTCGTGGGCACGCGAGCTAAGACGCCGTCGCGCTCGCTGGAATGAAAGTTTCCGGTTCATCGAATCGAAGTCGCTTCCGCAGCTCGTGCCGGAGCAGCAAAAGATTAACGCACATCTGCAGAATGATGGATCCAACCGACAGATACCATACGTGTTTTATCTCAAACCCAGGCGTTCGTGATATGAGCAACGCTGGCACAGCGAACACTGCCAGCCGTGTCATCGAACTGAACAGCGGCGGCAGCGTGTTACCGATTCCTTGGAAAATGCTGGAACTTACAAAGACAATCCCCGCCGATATGAAATTCAATGAGACGATCTGAAGGTATTCGCCGCCAAAAGCAATCACACGTGGATCGCGTGAGAAAACGCGAATCAATGTCGCCGGCGCGAAATACGCGATTAACGTGAGCACCAGCATCATCAGTAACGCGATGCCAATAGCCGAATAGACGGAACGCCGGACTCGATCGGCACGACGCCCGCCGAAGTTCTGTCCCACTACAGGTGAAACAGCAAAGCTGAGCGCCACCACGGGCAGAAAAAGAGCCTGCATCACGCGCGCGCCGATTCCGAAACCCGCCTGAGCCGCAGGTCCAAACCCGCGGATGATCGCGTAAACCAGCATGATGTAAACGAAGAGCAACAAAAATTCCGCGCCCGCCGGCACACCGATCCGCAGCATCCCGCCCCAAATTTTTGTGTCCGGGCGAAACAGCGGAAACCGAAACCGCAGGTAATGATATTTCTTTTTGAAATAAATTACCATCAGCACATCGGCGACGAGTATCGAAACAAACGTGGCAAGCGCTGCGCCGGTCACACCCAGTTTCGGCCATGGACCAATTCCAAAAATTAGCAATGGAGCGAGCACGATGTTGAGCAGCACGCTCAGAATCTGGAATCCTACAGCTGGCTTTATGATGCCAGTAGCGCGCAGCGCCGAACCCAGCGCCACGAGAGGAAACTGAAGTAAGAGTCCAGGAAGAAACCAGAGCAGATAAGCTTTTGCCAGGATCGCCGTCGCCGCGTCCGCGCTCAACCATTCGCAATAGGCAGGACGCACAAGGAACCCGACACCACCCAAAATGATGGCAAGTAAGATAGACATGACAAAAGATTGGTTGAACACAAGCTCGGCGCGCGGTTGGTCCTTTCTTCCGGCGGCGTGCGCGATCAACGTAGTGGTTCCGACACCCAGCATCTGGGTCAGCGCCAGCACAATCATCATGATGTTTCCCGCCACGCCAACGGCCGCAATCGCTTCCTTCCCGAGGTGTCCAACCCAATAAAGATCGGCCAGTAAATAAAGCGTTTGCACCACCATGCTCGCAGCCAAAAACGCAGACATATGCAGCAAATGCCTGGTCACTGAACCCGTCGTCAGATCTTTCATAAATTAACTGCGTCTACAATGCGTGCTGCGTACCGAGCCTTGAGTAAGATCTTTCATTCGGCCCGAAGCTTCGCTCAACGTTTCAGTTGCTCGAAATTCGAACTACGAGGGTGGCGAGCCGACGATCATCACCGCTCATGTTTTTCTCGCGCAACTTTTGCTACTGGGGAAAGATTCAAATCTGTATGAAGGCGTACACGAAAGTTCTCTTTTCCGTTTTCGCAGCGATCATATGCGCGACTGCACTCGCAGCAGATCAGCCCGCGTGTAAAGAGACCGGCAAAAATTGCCCGATGAATAACGGTAAGGCGTGCAATTGCGGCAAGAGCTGCGATTGCTAGGCGAATACTGTAGCGGCAGGCATCTCGCCTGCGATCATTACTGTAGCGGCGGTTTGTAAATCGCGGGTTCATCTCTCGCCGTGCCGAAGCTTGTCACACACAGGTCAGCTGCGTTATAGCCTGCCTGCTCGCGAAGAAATTCGGAGCTGTCGGTGACTCCGGCTTATTCCAATCTCGAGACCCTGACGCAGATCAAATCTTCGAAGAAGCTTTCGCCTCTTCAAGGCGCGCTGCTTTGCGCGGCAATTCGCGGAGTGAAGCTGGCGATGGCGTATCGTTCCATTCCATCAGCATCTTTTCCATTTTCGGGCCGTTGTCCTTTAACCAGGCACTCATTTGGTCGCCGACTTTCTCGCCGTAAATGCGATGTGAATACACGATCGAGCATCCGGCGCCGTCCACTAATTTAAAGCGAGCAAACGCCACCTCGATAAAGTTTGACCGGCCAAACACCACCGCGATGAAATGCTCCGCGGGCCGATCCGGCGTCCGAGGAACTGAATTGGTTCTGAGCACCGTGCCGTTGTGGCTTTTATAATTTTCCAGGACCGCGTTCGCTTTTGCTGCCAGCGCGTCACCATCATGAGCATTCGAGTAAACATTCATCGTGATCATATCAGACCATTTCTCGAGGTCCTCTTGACCGTCAGGTGTAAATTCATGCTGATCATTCATCGACCAGCGGTGGAAATAACTGACGCCTCCAAAAACGAACGCTGGCTTCGCTGCTGTAGCGGCCGCGTGCGTCTCTTGCGCATACAGTGCGATGCTCGCTGCAGATTGCGCGAGAACAAGCTGAAGGATGTGAATTCTCATAATTTTAACCGTGCCTGGTCTCTCGACTCTCAATAATCGACGATCAACCGTGACATCATAACCGCTCAAGCCGGTGATGGCGGCGAGGGAATCGGAGGAGTAACTCCGGGAGAGACTCGCTTTCGCCAGGCTACACGATGCAGGATGAGAAAGATCAGCCAGCTGACAAATGCGACTA
>WNES01000708.1_pt1 | contig 15955 bp, 11 predicted proteins | sample 5399931 | NCBI WGS metagenome assembly WNES01 (sample SAMN13153332, study PRJNA577476) | soil metagenome | isolation source: 20 cm grassland meadow soil 2 days after 3rd rain plot 5 | place: USA:California | collected 2015-11-11
GGACAGGTGGTCGAGACCGGCGCGGTGCTCGTGGCGCTCGACGTGTCGGTGGAGCAGGCAGAGCTCGACGCCGAGACCGCCCAGGCCGACCTGGCGGCGACCACGCTGGCGCGCCTCGAGCGGCTGCTCCAGGCGCAGGCCGTGTCGCAGGAAGAAGTGGACCAGGCACGAGCGGCGCGCGACGTCGCGCTCGCGCAAATCGAGCGCACCCGCGCCGTCATTGCCAAGAAGACGATCCGCGCGCCGTTTCGCGCCCGCGTGGGGCTCGCCGACGTGCATCCGGGCCAGTACCTGAACGAGGGCACCGAGCTCACCACCCTCCAGGGAGTCGATGCGGCGGCCAACGTGGACTTCACCGTGGCCCAGGCGGTGGCTGCGGGCTTGCGCCCCGGCCAGTCGGTGACGGTGTTCGCCGGTGACAGCCCAACGACGGCGCGGATCGCCGCGGTCGATGCCCGTGTCGATCCTACGACCCGGAACGCCCTGGTGCGGGCCCGGATCTCCGGCCATGCCCCGGCGCCCGGCGCGTCGGTGCGGGTCGAGGTCCCGGTCGGGCCGCCGACCGCCGCCGTTGCCATTCCCGTGAGCGCGCTGCGCAAGGGACCCGGCGGCGATCACGTGTTCCTGATCGCGCCCGACTCCGCGGGGAAGACCCGCGCCCATCTGCAGCCGGTGCGCAGCGGTCCGGTGCTCGATGACGATGTCGTGATCCTGAGTGGTCTCACCCCCGGGCAGCGGGTCGCTACCTCCGGGTCCTTCAAGCTGCGCGAAGCTGTGCTCGTCGCGAGCGACTCCTCTCGCTAATCGGAAACGGTCATGCGCTCTTTTACCGATACGTTCATCAAGCACCCCGTCCTCGCGGTGGTGGTGAACCTCGTCATCGTGCTCGTGGGGTGGCGAGCGATCAGCACCCTGCCGGTGCAACAGTATCCGAAGATCGAAAGCTCTTCGGTCCTGATCACCACCGTGTACTACGGCGCCAGCGCCGAGACGGTGCGCGGCTTCCTCACGACACCGATCGAGCGTGCCGTGTCGGCGATCAGCGGGGTCGACTACGTCGAGTCGACCAGCCGCGCCGGCGTCAGCACCATCACCGTGCACCTGAAGCTCAACCACAACAGCACGGCGGCCCTGGCGGAGGTCACGGCGCGGTTGCAGCAGGTGCGCTCCGAGCTGCCGGCCGAGGCCGAGCCCCCGGTGGTCGAGGTGCAGCGCGCCGATCGGCCGTATGCGTCGTTCTACCTGAGCTTCACGTCGTCCGAGCGCGACATTCCGGCGCTCACCGACTGGCTGACGCGCAACCTGCAGCCCCAGCTGACGACCATGGCCGGCGTGCAGCGGGTGGACGTGGTCGGCGGGCGCCCCATCGCCATGCGGATCTGGATCGATCCCGACCGCCTGGCGGCGCTAAACCTCGCGCCCGGCGACGTGCACGCGGCGCTCGAGCGCAACAACTACCTCGCCGCCGTGGGCCAGACCAAGGGCGACCTGGTGCAGGTGAACCTGCTGGCGAACACCGACCTGCGCACACCCGAGGAGTTCAAGAATCTCGTCGTGGCCGAGCGCAATGGGGCCATCGTACGGCTCTCGGACGTCGCCCGGGTGGAGCTGGGCGCCGAGGAAGCCGACTTCATCACCAAGTTCAACGACAAAGAAGCCGTGTATCTCGGCGTCTGGCCGCTGGTGGGCTCGAACGAGATCGAGGTGGCCAATCGGCTCCACGCCGAGATGGATCGCATCCGGCCCACCCTGCCGAAGGACATCGACATGCAGCTCGCGTACGATGCGACCGTGTTCATGGTCGACGCGCTGCACGAGATCTCGAAGACGCTGGTCGAGACCATCATTATCGTCGGCCTGGTGGTGTTCCTCTTCATGGGGTCGATCCGCACTGCGCTGGTGCCGCTGGTGGCGATGCCCGTCTCGCTCATCGGCGCGGGCGCAGTGATGTACGCCTTCGGCTTCAGCCTCAACCTCTTGACGATCCTCGCGATCGTGCTCTCGGTGGGATTGGTGGTGGACGACGCCATCGTCGTGGTCGAAAACGTCGAACGCCACGTGCGTGAGGGCAAAACCCGCGTCCAGGCGGCGCTCATCGGCGCGCGCGAGCTGGTCGGTCCCATCATCGCCATGACGATCACGCTCGCCGCGGTATACACGCCGATCGGGTTCCAGGGCGGCCTCACCGGCTCGCTGTTCCTGGAGTTCGCGATCACGCTCGCGGCCGCGGTGGTGGTCTCGGGCATCGTGGCGGTCACGCTGTCGCCGGTGATGAGCTCGCGCTTCGTGCACGAGCAGGGCAAGGAAGGCCGGCTCACCAGGCTGGTCCACCATGGCTTCGAGGTGGTGCGGCGTCGCTACGAGCGGCTGCTCGACGGCGCCCTGGCCATGCGCTGGGGGATCGTCGCGGCCGCCGTGCTGGTGATGGTGGCGGCATGGCCGCTGTACCAGTACTCGCGGCGCGAGCTGGCCCCCATCGAAGACCAGAGCCACATCAGCCTGTTCATGGCGGCGTCGCCCGATGCCTCGCTCGCAGCGACCAACAAGGCCTCCCTCCAGGTGGTCAAGGCGGTCAGGTCCTTCCCGGAGGCGAAGTTCATGTGGTCGCTCACGGCCAACTGGGGCGGCTTCGGCGGGATGGTCGCGAAGAACTGGAAGGAGCGGAAACGTACCACGGAGCAGATGTACGGCCAGGTGTACGGCGCGGTCTCGCAGGTGCCGGGACTGCAGGTGTTCCCCCGGCTCGACCCGCCGCTGCCGTCGCCGGGCCAGTATGACGTGGAGCTGATCCTCGCGAGCGACGTCCCCCCCGAGCAGATGCTGCAAACGGTCGGGGCGGTGTTGGGCGCCGGCTGGCAGAGCGGCAAGTTCTTGTACGTCGACACCGACTTGAAGATCGATCTGCCCGAGGCGCGCGTGGTGATCGACCGCGACCAGGTGGCCGACCTGGGCCTCGACCTCGCGAGCGTGGGTCGGGAGCTCGGCACCCTGCTGGGCGGCGGGTACGTCAACCGCTTCAACTATTTCGATCGCAGCTACAAGGTCATCCCCCAGATCGGCGACGACCGCCGGGCCACGGTGGGACCGCTGCTCGATCTCAAGATCAAGACGCCCAGCGGCCGCCTCGTTCCGGTTTCGACCTTTACGCACATCGAGTCGAGCACCGCGCCGCGCACCCTCAACCGGTTCCAGCAGCGCAACGCGGTCCGGATCTTCGGCGGCGTGAAGCCCGGAGTGACCAAAGAAGAAGGGCTGCGCGTGCTCGAGAACGCCGCGGCGGCCGTGACCGGCCCGGGCGTGGGCATGGACTACGCCGGGGAGTCTCGGCAAATCCGGCTCGAGGGGACGGCGCTCACGGTGACCCTCGGTTTCGCCGTGATCCTCATCTACCTCGTGCTCGCGGCGCAATTCAGGAGCTTCCGCGACCCGCTCATCGTGCTGGTGGGCTCGGTGCCGCTCGCGATCTCCGGGGCGCTGGTGTTCAGCTTCTTGAACCTCACCACCATCAACATCTACTCGCAGGTGGGGCTGATCACCCTGGTGGGACTGATCGCGAAGAACGGCATCCTGATCGTGCAGTTCGCGAATACGCTCCAGTCGCAAGGCGTGGCGAAGCTCGTCGCGCTGCGCGAGGCGTCACTCACCCGCCTCCGCCCCGTCCTCATGACCTCGGCGGCGACCGTGTTCGGGCATCTGCCGCTCGTGTTTGCGACGGGGCCGGGATCGGCGGCGCGCAACAGCATCGGGACCGTGCTGGTGGCGGGCATGACGGTGGGAACGGTGTTCACGCTGTTCGTCGTCCCGGTGTTCTACTCACTCATCGCCGCCGAGCATCGTCCCGAGACGGCGGACGGCGAAGATCTGGTGCTCCAACCCGCAATGGTGGAGGAGGCGGCTCATGCGTAGCGCGATGCTGTTGGGAATCCTGGCGCTCTACGGATGCGCATCGTCACCGGGCTACCGTTCTACGGCGGTCGCCCTGCCGGCAGCATACAGGGCCGCTGCCCCGACCGTGCCTTCGTCCTTCGTAGCCCCGGCCGACTCGACGGCACCGGCGTCGGAATACTGGCAGCGATTGGGCGACACCACGTTGTCTCGCCTGATCGGCGAGGTGCGGCGCGCCAACCTGGACGTGCAGGCCGCGCGGGCGCGCGTGAGCGCCGCCCGCTCGGACCGGCTGCGCTCGCTCCTCGACCTCACGCCCTCGGCCACCGTGTCCGGCGGCTACGTCCGCCAGCGACTGTCGAGCGCATCGTTCCCCGGCGGGTTCGGCGTGTTCCCGGACCAGAGCGTCTGGAGCGCCGGCGCCGATGCCTCGTGGGACCTGGATGTCTTCGGGCAGATCCGCCACACCGTGCAGGCGCGCGGCGCGCTGGTGGGCGCGGCAGAGGAAACGTCGCGCGACGTGGAGGTGTCGTTCACGGCGGAGCTGGCCCGGGCCTACTTCGAGCTGCGCGGCGCCCAGGAGCAGCTGGCGGTGGCGCGGCAGAACGCCGAGAACCAGCGGCGCACGTTCGAGCTCACGCGGCAGCGCCTCGACGCGGGGCGCGGCAGCGCGTTCGATACCGAGCGGGCACAGTCCCAGTTGAGCTCGACCCTGGCGTTCATTCCGGCCCGCGAAGCGCAGGTCGCGGCGGCGCAGTATCGCATCGGCGTGCTGGTGGGCCGCGCGCCGGACGCAGTCGCCCGGGAGCTGGAGCAGCCGGGTCGGTTGCCACCGCTCCCCGACATGATCGCGATCGGCCAGCCGGACGCCGTGGTGCGGTACCGGCCGGACGTGGCCGCGGCCGAGCGGCAGGCGGCGGCGCAGGGAGCGCTAGTCGGAGCCGCCAAGGCGAGCTACCTGCCGCGGCTCAGCATCGGCGGCAGCGTCGGCTACGCCGCACCGACGTTCAACGGCGTGGGCGACCAGGGGACGCTGCGCTACGTGGTGGGACCGGTGCTCACCTGGCCGGCGCTCAACCTGGGGAGGGTGAAGACGGAGGTCGACGCGGCGCAAGCGCGGGAGGACGCGGCGCGCGCGGAGTACGGTCGCGTCGTGCTGGCCGCGCTGGCGGACGTGGAAACGAGCATCACGCGGTATCGCACCGCCCGGGAGCGGTTACAGCGGCTCGAGGAGGCGAGTGCGGCGAGCGAGCGCGCGGCGGAGCTGGCGCGCCTGCGGTTCACCGAAGGGGTGACGGATTTTCTCCAGGTGCTGGACGCGGAGCGCACGCAGCTCGAGGCCCAGGACCAGCTGGCGCAGGGGCGGACCGACGCGGCGACGGCGTACGCGGCGTTGTACCGGGCGGTGGGCGGGAGGTGAGGCTCGGGAACCTCTCCACAAGTCATCGTGGCGCTGGGGGTCGGGGCTAGGGGCCCTCGCCCCGACCCCCGGCGCCACGTACCGAGTTGTCAGAGGTTCCCTAGCGCCGGCTGGCCACCAGCGCCTGATAGACCAGCGTGGGAAACTTCCCCGCGATGTCGGTCCGGTTCGGCAGCTGATTGATCATGAAGACGATGACGAGGTGCTCGGGCGGATCGACGTAGTAGGCGCTGCCGTACGCGCCGCCCCAGTTGAAGGTGCCGACCGACGCCATCCCGGTCGCCCCGTAGCGCTCCGTCGTCTGAAAGCCGAACCCGAAACCGCGCGCGCCCGTCGAGTCGAACAGCGTCCCGCTCTGGTTGTGCGTCATCAGGTCGACGCTGTGGGGCGCGAGGATGCGGACGCCGCCGAGCGCGCCGCCGTTTCGCACCATCTCGAGGAAGCGAGCGTAGTCCGCCGCGGTCGAGATGAGGCCCGCGCCGCCCGAGAAGCTCTTGCGCGGACCGTCGACGTAATTCCCTTGTCCGCGTGGGCCGTCGGGAGCGCGCTGGGCGTGATTGGTCGAGTCGCTCGCATACACGGTCGCGAGGCGCGCAGCCTGCCCTGTGGGAACGAAGAAATACGTGTCATTCATCTTCAGGGGACCGGTGATGCGGGTCCGGATCAGCTTGTCGAGCGGCATCCCCGAGGCACGCTCGGCGACGCAGCCGAGGATGTCGGTGTTGTAGCCGTACACCCACTTCTCGCCGGGCTGCGCCGTGAAGGGCAGCGTCGCGAGCCGCTCCATCGTTGGGCAGATCGGCTCATCCTTGTCGGCGGTATACCACCCCCACCCGGCGGCGGGTCCGAGCCCTTTGGCGGCGTACAGCGGCGCGATGAGCCCGTCGGTGCCGTACGAGATGCCGGCCGTGTGGGTGAGCAGATCCCTGATCGTGATGGAACGGGTCGCCGGCTTGACGACGAGGCCGGTGTCGCTCTTGGTCGCGACGGTGGTGTGCGCAAAGGCCGGGATGAAGCGACTCACCGGGTCGCCCAGCGCGATCTTTCCCTCTTCCACGAGCGACAGGATCGCCACCGTCGTAATGGCCTTCGTCTGCGACGCGATGCGAAACAAGGCGTCGCTGGTCATCCGGCGTCCCGCCTCCTTGTCGAGCCAGCCGACGGCGTGCCGGTAGACGACCCGACCGTCCTCGAGGACGAGGCCGACGGCCCCACCGATCTGTCCCGAATCGACGTACTGCTGCATGACGCGGTCGATGCGCGCCAGGCGATCGGTCGCGAAGCCCGACCGTCGGGTTTGGGCGCAGAGGACTGCCGGGGCGACGACGAGCAGCACGAGGGCTGCTCGATGGGCGCGCTGAAGGGCGGCATACCGAGGCATGAGGCGATCCCCCTACTCGATGGCTCGCTCGAAGCGGCGATCGGGAACGAACCAGATCAGCGCGACGAGCACATAGATGGCGTCGGCGATCCACGGCCTGACGAATGCCAAGAGGATCGCCGCCGCATAGAGCAGCGCCGACAGTTTTCCCTTGAGGTCGCGCCCCACGGCACGGGCGAGCAGCGACTCGGGCCCATTGCGCCGCAGCAACGCTCGCTGCAACAGCAGCCACGCGACACCGGACATCAGGAACACGCCGCCGTAGATCGCCGTCGGGATGGCCGCCGCGGGACGCTCTCCCACCCAGCTCGTCGTGAACGGCACGAGCGACAGCCAGAACAGCAGGTGCAGGTTCGCCCACAGGACGCGGCCGTCGATGTGCTGCGCCGCGTGCAGCAGGTGGTGATGGTTGTTCCAGTAGATGCCGACGTACACGAAGCTGAGGCAGTAGCTGAGGAGGGCAGGACCGAGCGGCGCGAGCGCCGCCAGATCCTGCCCGTGCGGGGCTTTCAGCTCCAGCACCATGATGGTGATGATGACGGCGATGACGCCGTCGCTGAACGCCTCGAGCCGGCCTTTACCCATGGAGAGAAGCTAACGCCCCTGCGACTGCTCCCAGTTGACGAACAGGAACCCACCGGGCGCGGCGAACTTGGGCTCGCCCGGGCCCGGCAGAATCTGCAGCTGCAGCTCCTCGATCTTGTTCTTGGAGCAATCCCAACAGCTCAGCGCGAAATCACCGTCACGCCGGGTGCGCGACAGCAGCATGACATGCACCATCGCGTTGTCGGTGACCAGCACGTCGTTCTTATAGAGGTGGCCAAACGCCCACAGCGCCACGGCGCTGTTGATCGTGGGCACGAGCGGCGTGTGCACCTGGGTCACGCCGTGATAGTAGAGGCCCATGATCACGCCGCCGAACCGCGGGTGGTGGGGCACGTCCTTGGTCTGCACCCGGTCCATCACGAGCTTCCAGCGGGCCCCGTCCTGGGTGGCGAACTCGGCCACGCCGTCGACCGAGTCGCGCACGGCACCCTTGTCCCACGCGGTGAAGGCGAACGAGCCAGAGGTCCGGACGACGTTGTTCGAGTACGGGCCGTTCTTCACCTGCGACTCGAGCCCCTCGCGCTCGTCGCCGAATGCCTTGAGGATCGGAGCGGCGCTGTCGGGGAAGGGAAACGGCCCCGGCAGGATCTGGATGACTGGCCCGCCGCCCGTCACCCGGATCGCCTGCACCCGCTCCGCCTTCGTGTGGGCCTCACTCATCTCGGACGCGCCATACCGCGACGGGGCCGGGGCGGCCGGGGGGGCCGGGCTCGTCGCGCCTACGACCTTGAGATGGGTATCCATGCCGAGCTTCTTGTGCGAATCGCTCCCCACGGGGCAGTACACCTCGTAGCTCCCCGGCTTGAGGGTCAGCGTGAGGGTATCGCTCGCCCCCGGCTGGATCATCTCGATCTCCTGCTCGATTCCCTGCCCTTCCACTTCGAGGCCGTGCGGGATGCTCCCGGCGTTCGTGATCACGAACGTGACCGGTCCCGCCGCGACGCTCGCCTGCGACAGCACGACATTCCACTCCGACAGCTTCACGTTCACTGTAGACGCAACACCGGGATGCGGTTGTGGCGCCGCGCCCAGCAGCGCAACGGCGAGAACCATTCCCGCCCAAACACCATTCGACTCGCGGTACATAGCAGCCTTCCTCGTTAAAGGGGTGTAGTTTGGACTCCAGCCTATCGGACCGCGCGCGCCGGGTGCTTATTCCCCCGGGAATATTTTTGCCACGCGCGGAGTCTCTATCCGACAGGTGGACCACCTACCCCGAGGACCGGTTGGAGTCGAGCGAGCTCGAGCGATTCGAAGCCGTCGTGTTGCCGCATCTGGACGCTGCGTATACGCTGGCGCGCTACCTGACGCGCAACGATCACGACGCTCAGGACGTCGTGCAGGACGCCTCGCTGCGCGCGCTGCGGTATTTCCATGGGTTCCGCGGAGCCGGGAGCGCCGAGGGGCGGGCGTGGCTACTCGCGATCGTTCGGAACACGGCGTACACCTGGCAGCGGCGGCGCCGGGCGGACACGCTCACGACGGAATTCGACGAGGAGCGGCACAGTGAGAGTGTGGCGGACCGGCATCCGGAAGCGACCGTGGAGGCCACGAGCCAGCGCGCCGCGCTGCGGCGGGCGATCGATGAGCTGGGCCCCGAGTTCCGCGAGGTGATCGTGCTGCGCGAGCTCGAAGGATTGTCTTACAAGGAAATCAGCGACGTGGCGGGCGTGCCGGTCGGCACCGTCATGTCGCGGCTAGCGCGTGCCCGCCGGCGCCTCGAGGAGGCGCTGTGCGCCGATCCGGAGGACTGCTGACGTGACGCATTCCGCTGTTGCAGCCCAGCTCGACGCCTACCTGGACGGCGAGCTCGCCGCGCCGGACGCGGCCGAGCTCGAGCAACACCTGCGCGCGTGCCCCGAGTGCTCCCGCCTGGAGCGGCGGCGGCGCGCGTTGAGTACCGCGCTGCGCGATGAGCTGCCGCGCTTTCCGGCGCCGGACACGCTGCGGGCCGGCGTGCGCGCCGGGGCGCGTGCCGAGGCGGGCCGGAGGGCGCGACGCCGCGCCCCCTCGTGGGGGACCCTCGCGGTCGCCGCGTCGCTCGCGTTGGTGGCCTTCGGCAGCCGGCAGCTCGCGCTGCGCGGCGCGGCGGGGGAGGCGATCACCAATCAGGTGCTCGCGAGCCACGTGCGCTCGCTCATGCCGGGGCATCTCACCGACGTGCTGTCGTCCGACCAGCACACGGTGAAGCCGTGGTTCAACGGCAAGCTCGACTTCTCCCCCCCCGTGTACGACTTCGCGGGCGCGGGCTTCCCGCTCGTGGGAGGCAGGCTCGAGTACGTGGACGGGCGGCCGGTCGCGGCGCTGGCGTACAGCCGGCGCCAGCATGTGATCAGCGTGTTCGTGTGGCCCGCCGATCAGGGGCGCACGGCGAGACCTCGCGCGACGACCCGGCAGGGCTATCATCTGCTGCACTGGGCGACGCCGGCCTATGCATACTGGGTCGTCTCCGACCTGGGACTCGCGGAGCTGGGCGACTTCGTGGCACTGCTACAGCGAGGGGATTCGGCGGCGGCGGCCACGGTCCGCTAGGGCCTCCGTTGCGGGGGGCCTGACGCCGGAGCAGATTGTCGGTATGTCGCGCCGTCCCACCGACGCCAGGATCGTCCCGTGACCTTCTCCTTCTTATCGATCGGCACCGCCCGCAGGAACCCGAGACCCCTTCCGGGAATTGCCGTCCTCGCGTTGGCGCTCGCTGCCTGCAGCAGCGAAACGGCCCCCACTGGATGGATTCCGAGCGACGGCGTCATCAAAGGCGTGATCACGACGACGAGTGTGTACCCGGCCCCGTCCCGTGCATCGGTCCCGGCGGCCCCCCCCGCACGCGGCGACCAGGTCCGGGTGCTCTCCACGCCGCCCAGCATCGCGTCGCTCCTGCGCCGGCCGTCGCGCGCCGCGCTGAGGGCGCGGCGCCCACGCGGCGCGCGGCCCGCGGCCACGCCGCACGACCTGATCGTCACGTTCCGGCATGGCGCACTCGGCGCTCCGCCCGTGGGGTCCGCGGCGCTCGCGACGCGGGCGAGCGTCCGGGCCGTGGGCGCGGCGATCCGCGCCCGTTTCGTGGGCCTCCTCCCCGCAGGCGCCGCGGTCACAGGTGTCTCGCCTACCATCCTCGCGGCGAAGGTTCGTGTGACCGACTCGACCGCGCTCGACGGCGTCGCCGCCGCGTTGCGTCGCGATCCGGCCATCGCCGCCGTCACTCGCAATCGCTTGCTATGGCTGGACGAGACGGCCTACGTCCAAGCGGGCGGGGCGGGGGCAAGCGGCCCGGCCGCCGCGTCGCTGCGGGTCGTGCCGAACGACACGTTCTTTGCCATCCAGTCGTGGCACTACGGCCTGATCGACTTGCCGCGCGCCTGGACCATTACGACGGGCAGCCCGTCCGTGCTGGTCGCGCTCGTGGACGACGGAACGCGCTTCGACCATCCGGCGCTGGCCGGGAACCTGACGTCGGACGGATACGACTTCGTGACCGCGGCCGATACGCTGCCGTTGTGCGCCGGGGGCACGATCACCAATGATGCCGACGACAGCACCGGCTACGATCCCAACCCGACGATCCCGGCGTCCTACAGTCTCGATTCCACCAAGACGTGCTACAATCCTGACGATATCGGTGCCCACAGCGTACACGTCGCGGGCACGATCGGGGCGGTGGGCAACGACCGCGTGGGCGTCACCGGAGTGAACTGGAACGTGAAAATCCGTCCGGTGCGCGCACTGGGTGTGGCCGGGTTCGGGGAGTTCTACGACATCGCCCAGGGCATTCTGTACGCCGCCGGCCTGCCGGCCGACGACGGCCACGGCGGCACGGTACAGCCGGCGTCCGGGGCCAAGATCATCAACTTGAGCCTGGGCGGCCCGGATACCGACACGACGCTGCACAGCGCCATCATCAGCGCCACGAACGCGGGAGCGCTCGTCGTGGCAGCGGCGGGAAATGCGGGCACGTCCGCACCTCACTATCCCGCCGCATACCCCGAAGTCCTGGCGGTCGCGGCGGTGGGGCCGGACGGGGCACCGGCGTCGTACTCGAGCTTCGGGTCCTACGTCGCGCTCCGGGCTCCGGGAGGAAACTTCGAGCTCGGCGACGCGACCGACGGCGTTTTCTCCGCCATCTGGGACTTTGCCAACGGCCGGCCGGACTACGCTTGGGCCGAAGGCACGTCGATGGCGAGCCCGCACGTCGCGGGTGTGGCGGCCCTCTTGCTGGCCCAGACGCCGGCACTCACGGCGAGCGAGCTGCGGTCGCGCCTCACGAGCTATGCCGTCGGCCCGCCCACACAGTACGGTGTCGGTTTGGTCAACGCCTACAACAGCCTGACGCAACGCCATGGCCCGCCGACCCAGGTGTACGCGCTGCTCTATTCCGAGCTCACGGAGGAATTCTTGCAGCGGGTCGCCGCTCAGCCGGATGGGAGCTTCGCGTTCAACAACGTGGAAGCCGGCCACTACTTGGTGTACGCCGCCACAGACGAGAGCAGCGACCAGCAGCTGGGTGTTCCTGGCAGGTTGTGGGGCGCATTCGGAGGCCCGGCAACGCCGACCGACATCACGGTCTTGAGCGCCGCACCATACCCCGCCTCGTTCACGATCGGGTTCCCGGCACAGATCCAGCCCAACCACACGCTCGCTACCGCGAACGGCCTGGCGATCGGTGGGTACACGCGCGCCATTCTGGCCGACACGTTGCAGCTCGACGTCTATCGGGTGAGGATCCCGAGCTTGGGGACGTACACGTTCGAGACCTCGGGTTGGGTCGGGTCGTGTGGCTGGGCGCTCGAGGAAGCCACGGCGATCCTGCTATACGACGCCGGGGGTAGCTTGATCACGTATACCGACTTCATCGACCCCGGCCACTTCAACTACTGCTCGCGCCTGACCCGCTCCCTCACTCCCGGGACGTATTACGTGGGCGTCGCGGGAGCGTTCAACGGGCTCCAGTATCAGCTACAGGCGCGCACCGGGTCCTGACGGCTATCGCCCACCGAAGCGAATGCCGGTCGTGAAGGGGAGAAACGTCGTGCGGGGTAAACCCGACACTGCCGCGACGTTCACGTAGCGCGCCTCGAAGAACAGCGTCACCCCTCGCAGCGCGAAGGCCAACCCCCCGCCCAGGTTCCAGGCGAGTTTGGTAGCGGCGCGGTCCGCGGTCGAGGCGCTCGTGCTGGTGGAAATCGTCGTGTGGTACAGGCCGACCCCCCCGATCGCGTACGGTCTGACCGGTGCGGACGACGACGCCGGGTACGTGACGTTGACGCTGACGCCGGCGAGCTTCGTTTTCTCGTCGGTCGGCTCGCCGAGCTGGGTCGTCAGCTGGGCCTTGAGGCTGTCATTCGCGCTGTTGGCGCCGTAGGTGGCGTCGATGCGAAACCCGACCGGAAGGGCGGGGAGCTTGAACGCGAGCAGCGCCAACCCGTGCCACGCCGTGTTGAACCCCTGACCGCTCGCCGTCGCGTGATAGTCGCCCACCGGAGCCATCAATCCTCCGCCGAGGCCGAACTGAGGATGGACGCCTTGGGCCGCGACCGAGGCCGCGGCGAAGGACGCGACGACCACGGCGCGCGCGGCTCTGCTTGACGAGGACATGCGAATCGCTCCTCACGTGGAAGAGGAATAGTGGCAGGAGAAGCGATGCCCGGCAACTCGGCGCTAGCGTGGCGCCGGGCCGCGCCCCGCCGCGACACCGCGCAGCGCGGCCAGGTTGCGCACGTCCACCACCCGCCGCTCCAGCCCCGCCAGACCGGCGCGCGCCAGCCGGCGCAGCTGTCGGTTGGTGGTCTGTCGGCTCAGGTTGGCGAACGCCGCGATCAGGTCCTGGCTCACCTCCAGCCGCGCGCTCGCCGGGGAGTCGCCCGTGGCGCAGATCTGCTCGGCCAGGAGCAGCAGGGTATTCGCCACCCGCCGCAACGGGTCGCGCAGCGACAGCATCGCCAGGCGGTCGAGCAGGGCGGCGTAGCGGCCGCCGTCCCACGCCACGACCGCGAGCGCGAGCGGCAAACTCGCGGTCAGGTGCCGCTCGAATGCGTCGGCGGAGAGCTCCAGCGTCGTGGTGGGCAGCAGCGCGACGGCGTGGCGTGTCTCGGTGCTCGAGTCGGTATGCCACACCTGGGGCGTCACCAGCGACCCGGGACCGAACACATCGAGCATCGCGTGGTTCGCCCGCCCGACCGCCAGGCGTAGCCCGATGGCGCCGTCTCGCACGTAGACGTCGAGTCGCTTCAGTCGCTCGGTGGGGAGTAGCACTTCACCCGCCCGGTACGCGTGCGTCTCGACGCCGGGAAGGCTGGCGATCTCACTGGCCACAAGCTCCAAACGACGCGGCTCCTGACGGGCGCGGGCTGCGGTCGACATGCGACCCCCCGAGGGTCATCAAAAACGGGGCCACGGTCTCTGCGGAGGTGTACCTGTGGACTGCGAACGACGTTGCGACCGCGCTATGCCGCAGTCGTGGTTCGCTGCGCGGTGTCGAGCGTACGCCTCACCGTTTGCAGCAGCAGCCCGCTCTCGAACGGCTTGCGCACGAACGCCGCGCCTTCGTCCAGCAGGCCCTCGTGCGCGATCGCCTCGGGGCTGTAGGCGGACATGTAGACCACGCGGATCCCTGGGCGCTGCGCCCGCACCCGCTGCGCGACGTCGCGGCCGTTCATCTCGGGCATGATCACGTCGGTGAGCAGGAGGTGGATCGGTCCGGGATGCTCGCGCAAGGTGTCGAGCGCTTCGACGCCGCCGGCCGCCTCGAGCACCGCATAGCCGCTGCGCTGCAGGATTCGTTTGGTCACGACCCGCACGGCCGGCTCGTCGTCCACGACGAGGACGGTCTCGCCGGCGCCGCGCGCGGTGCCGGACGCTTCCGTCGCCGGCACCGCGGCGGCGACGAGCGGCTCGTGCCAGGGGAGGTAAATGGTGAAGGTGGCGCCGGCGCCGGGCGCGCTCTCCGTCCAGATGTAGCCGCCGCTCTGCTTCACAATCCCGTACGTCGTGGCGAGGCCGAGCCCGGCGCCGTGGCGCCCCGGCTTGGTCGTGAAGAACGGCTCGAACAAGTGGCTCTGCGTTTCATCGTCCATCCCCACGCCGGTGTCGCGCACGGTGAGCGTGGCGTAGCGGCCCGCACGCATGGGCGGGTGCTCGCGGGCGAACGCTTCGTCGACCATGACGGTGCGCGTGACGACCTCCAGGCGGCCGCCGCCGGGCATCGCGTCCCGCGCGTTCATCACGAGATTCACCACCGCCTGCTCGAGCTGCGTCGGATCCACCCGCACCGCGCCGCTCTGGGCGGCCAGGTCGAGGGTGAGCTCGATCCGTGCACCCACGAGCGGCCGCAGCGCGCGCTCCATTCCCCCCACCAGGGTGTCGAGCTCGAGTGGGCGCGGCGCCAGCACCTGTTGACGGCTGTAGGCCAGCACCTGGCGCGTGAGCTGTGCCGCCTGCGTGGCGGCCGTCTTGATCTCTTCGAGATCGCTGCGGCGGGCGTAGGCGCGCGGCAGGTCGTCGAGCAGGATCTCGGCCGAGCCGAGCACCACCGTCAGCAGGTTGTTGAAATCGTGCGCGATCCCGCCCGCCAGCCGCGCCACGGATTCCATCCGGTGGGCGCGGCTGAGCCGGTCCTCCAGCTGGCGCTGCTCGGTGACGTCGCGCGTGCTGCTCAGCACGCCGATGATGCGGCCGTCATAGTCGCGCAGCGGGCTGCGCGTCAGCAGCAGCGTGCGGCGGCGCCCCTCGACCACCACGTGCTCCTCGGCGGTCTCGCTCTCGCCGCGCGTGCGCACACGCTCGTCCGCGTCGCGCGAGCGCGCGGCCTGGTCGCCGGGGAACAGCGCCGCATCGTCGCGGCCCACGATCTCGCTCGCTGGCCGGCCCAGTAGACGAGCGGCGCTCGAATTGATGAGCACGTAGCGCCCCTCGAGGTCCTTCGCCACGATGGCGTCGCTCGAGCTCTCGATGATCTCCTGCAGCAGGTCGCGGCTCCCCCGCAGCGCCTGCTCGGCCTGCTTCGCGTCGGTGATGTCCAGCGACAGCGACATCCCCGCGACGATCGTCCCCTGCTCGTCGCGCACGGGGCCGGCGCGCACCAGCAGCCAATGGTCCCGATAGGCGACCTCGGTAGCGGCGCGACGTCCGGCCAGCGCGCCCCGGTACAGCGGCTCGAGCGCCTGCGCCGTCTCCGGCGGAAGGACATCCCGGACGGCCTTGCCCTCGCATCCGGCGGGCGCGAGCCCGGCGACGCTGCCGTCGTCGGCCCCCGCCATGATGTAGCGCAGGTCGTGATCGAAGAGGACCAAGGAGCCGTCGGGGAAGTTGCGCGCCAGCGTGCCGTACAGAGCCGCGACGTTGGGGAACGTGCGCGATCGCAGGGGCTTCACACCCGGTCTCCGTCCCTCGAGGGATGCGCGATGGCGCGCCACGGACAGGGCTATCGCACTATCCATGCCCCCCAGTGCTGCTCCGGGACCACACCAGTTGCACCATAATGGTGCGGGGAGAGGGTCAGGTTCGCACCTGGTTGCGACCCCCTTCCTTGGCACGGTACAGGGCGCGGTCGGCGGCCTTGATGACCTGGTCGGACTTGAGATGACGGTCGGTTTTTTCGGCCACGCCGATGCTGATGGTCACCGGCACCCGCTCACCGGGACCGCGGTCGGTGAGGACTTTCTCCTTTTTTT
>WNES01000783.1_pt1 | contig 15891 bp, 14 predicted proteins | sample 5399931 | NCBI WGS metagenome assembly WNES01 (sample SAMN13153332, study PRJNA577476) | soil metagenome | isolation source: 20 cm grassland meadow soil 2 days after 3rd rain plot 5 | place: USA:California | collected 2015-11-11
TACGTGGGGCTACCGGGGGACGGCGCGTCGGTTCCGTGGTGCGCGGGGGCCACAGGGCGCCAGGCGTCGTTGTCGGGGCGCAGCATGCTGCGCCCCGACGGGGGTTACCTCTTCCCCCGGATGAACCACTCCTCCCACCCGACCTTGTAGATGTTCTTGCAGCGCGGGCAGCGTAGGCTCTGCGGGCTGCCCGCGAGCGGCGCGCGTGAGCGGCAGCCGGGGCATACCGCGTACAGTTCGCCCGCCCGCACGGCCATGCCGCGCGCCACGGGGGGCGTGGGAACGAGGGTCCAGGTGTGGGGTCGCACCGACGCGAACTCGAGCGCGCCGCGCGGCAGCCGCACCTGCTGTGCCTCGACGGCGACCACGGCCTCGCGCGACGAGAGCTGCACCACCCGGTACCACGCCCCGCGCCGCAACCCTCCACCGGTCGCGACGCCCTTGACCCGAGCCCACTGCTGTTCGATCACGGAGCCAATCGGTGTAGCCGGTCTCTACTATGGAGAGTCCGGCGCGCCCGCGTGGTGCCGTATCTCACGCGTCGCCGGCTCACGCGTGTTTGCACAGCGTGTGGGCAGCGTGTGGGTGAGATGTGCACGAGATTGTGGAGAACGGCACGTCGCGTGATATTGTGGCGCATGATCAAGCACGCCCTGCGGGCCGCGGTCGCGGCCGCCGCTCTGACGGCACTCGTCGCCGCCGTCGCGCAACAAGCCGAGGCACCCACCGGGTTCGACGACCTGAGCAACGGCGTGGTGGACGATTCCACTCATCACGCCGATCAGGACGCGTTCGACGAAGTCGAAACCGTGGACGACGGGCTGGGGCCGCTCTACAACGCGCAGTCCTGCCGCGAGTGCCACCAGAACCCCACCTCGGGCGGCGCGAGCCAGATCGCCGAGCTGCGCGTCGGTCACCGCGGCAAGGACGGCCGCTTCAAGAACGCCGACATTGCCATTTCGCGCGGCAAGGTCGTCATCGCCGGCCGCACGCTGGTCAACGATCGCGCCATCTGTCCCAGCGGCGCGTTCCCCGATTCGGAGATCCAGGAGCGGGTGCCCGACGGCGAGACCATCCGCACCACGCGCGCGTCGCTCAATCTGCTGGGCGACGGCCTGGTCGAAGCCGTGGCCGACTCGACCCTGATCGCCCTGGCACGCGAGCAGCGCCGCGCCACGGGCGGCAAGATCCGCGGCCAGGCGCTGCGCGTGCCGATCGTCGAGGCCCCGGGCACCACCCGCGTCGGCCGGTTCGGCTGGAAGGACCAGCAGGCGAGCCTGCTGTCGTTCTCGGGCGACGCCTACCTGAACGAGATGGGGATCACCAGCCGACTGTTCCCCGACGAGGTGACCGCGCTCTGCAACACCGTCGCGGAGCCCAACAACACACCGGATTCGACGGGGCTCGAGGACATCGACCGGTTCGCGCGCTTCATGCGGGCCACCAAGGCCCCCGCGCGCGACACGCTGCTCGCGCGGACCGCGGCCGCCCGGGCCGGATCAGCGCTGTTCGACAGAATCGGCTGCGCCACCTGCCACGTGCGCACCCTGACCACCGCCGCCGCCGGCAGCGCGATCAACGGCGGCACGTTCACGATCCCGCCCGCCCTCGGCGACAAGACGTTTCATCCGTTCGGGGACTTCCTGTTGCACAACGTCGGCACCGGCGACGGCATCGTCATGGCGATGCCGGAGCACTACGGGCGGCGGGTGTATCAGGTCAAGTGGAAGGAGCTGTCGCTCGACAGCATCGCGCGCACCCAGAACAAGGTCCGCACCGCGCCCTTGTGGGGCGTGCGGTTGCGCCCGCGGCTGATGCACGACCAGGCATCGCTCACGTTGCTGGACGCCATCGTGCGGCACAGGGGAGAGGCGAGCCTCGTGACCGCCCGCTACCGGCGCCTGTCACGCCGCGAGCAGCTGGCGATCATCACGTTCCTGCAGTCGCTGTAGCTCTTCAACCGAGGATCAGTCATGACCCGGCATGCGCTGTGCGTTCTCGCTGCGATCTTGGCCGCGCCCCGAGCCGGCCCGGCTCAGACGTTCAAGGTCGCCCGCTTCAACATCGGCGGCGACGGCGGCACGGACTATCTCACGGCGGAGCCCGGCACCGGACGGGTGTTCGTGTCGCGGGGCACGCACGTGATGGTGGTCGATGGCGCGACCGGGAAGGTGTTGGGCGATATTCCCGACACGCCGCGCACCCACGGCATCGCGCTCGTCCCCAGGTCGCACCACGGCTTCATCACCAACGGCGGCGACTCGACCGTCACGATGTTCGACCTGGCGAGCCTCGCCGTGATCAAGAAGATCCGCGTGGCGACGGGCGGGCTCGACGGCATCATGTACGACGACTTCTCCGGCCACATCATCCTCACCAATCACAGTCGTCCCATCGGCACCGTGGTGGCGCTCGATCCCGCGAGCGGTGCTATCGCGGGCACGGTCGAGCTGGAGGACGACGCCCCCGAAGGGGCGGCGAGCGACGGCAAGGGCCGCATCTTCGTCAACAACGAAGGCAAGAGCACCATGCAGGTGATCGACGACCGGAAGCTCGCCGTGCTCGCGTCGTGGCCGCTCGCGCCGTGCGAGGGCCCGACCGGGATCGCGTACGACCGCGCCGCGAACCGCATCTTCTCCGGGTGCGGCAAGACGTCCGTCGTGATCGATCCCGCCTCCGGCAAGATCGTGGCCACGATCGCGAACGGCGAGGGGGTCGATGCTCTGGGGTGGGACCCGGCGCAGCGCCTGATCTACATTCCCGCGGGACGCGACAGCAACGTCACGGTCGCGCACGAGGATGCGCCCGACCGCTATAGTGTGGTCGCGACGGTGCCCACGATGCGCGGCGCCAAGACCATCTCGGTGGACCCGGTGAAGCACGTGGCGTACCTGTTCCAGCCCGAGTACGGTCCCCTGCCGCCTGGGTCGCCGGCGCCGGCGCCCGGCAGCCGGGGCCCGCGCGGACCGGTCGTCGCGGCGTGGTTCTTCGCGATCAGTCATTGAGAGTGACTCGGGGGGTGACCTACAGCCCCGCCCGCACCCCCGCCGCGAGCGGCCACAGCGTCGCCACGTGGCCGAAATTCGTGTCCCGCATCCAGTGCCGCTCCAGCCGCAGCTCCAGCCTCACGCTGGGCGATACCGCGACGTCTACCCCGCCACCGGCGGACCAGAACCCGTTCGTGTGATAGAACGTCTGCCCACCGTCCGAGCTCTTCAGGCGATAGGCGCCGCCGCCCAGCGCCAGCACTGGGCTCACCGCGCCCCGCGGCATCAGTGACAGCTCGACGCTCCCGTATCCCTCGAACAGCATCAGCGACACACTCCCCGTGGTCCGCTCCGCGCTGAGCGAGCCCGCCGCCGCGCCGACCGCGAGGGAGAGACCCGTCACCACGGTACGCCGCCCGAACACGCTCCAGTCCACGCCCGACACGCTCGTGAGGTTGGGCAGCGCCAGCCAGGGATCGTTCGAGCCGAGCCAGGCGGAGCGCGCGCCGATCGCCCACATGCTCGGCGGCCCACCCGCGAGCGCCACGTTGACGCTCACGCGCATCCGCACTCCCGAGCCCGAGAGCTCGAGCTCTCCCATCCCGCTCCTACGGGGGGCGAGCGTCACGACCGCGGCCGACTCGGCCATCACGGCGGAGCGCAGCTCCACGGCCCGACCGCTGGCCGTGGCCGCGAAGTCGTCCAGCGCGGTGCGGTTGCCGTGGGCGTCGCGCGCCGTCACCCGCAGCACGACCGTGTCGCGCGACGCGAGCGTCAGCTGCCCCACGAGCGGCGTGCCGCCCCGCTCGAGCACCAGGTCGCGCGCCAGCCCGGGATCGGCGTACACCGTCGCCGTGCGTGTGAGCGGTCCCACCTTGGCGGTCACGACCACCGGGCCGGCGCGCTCACCCAGCGTCACGTGCACCTGCACCTTACCGGCGCGGTCGGTCGTCGCCACCGCGGGATCGACGGTGCCGCCGGCTGCGATGACCGTGACCAGCTGGCCCACGAACGGCGCGCCCGTGGTGTCGCGCACCTCGAGCAGCAGCGGCACCGGGAGCGCGGCGCCGGCGGTGCCGTGCAGGTCCACGCCTTGCGTGAACCGCGTGAGTCCGTCCGACACGACCGGGCGGGGCGGCGGTGGCGGCGCGGGGACGGCCGTGGTGATGAAATCGATCCGCGTGGTGGGCCCGAGCGGCGGTCCGTTCGGCATCGCGACCGTGAGCCGATAGGCCCCCGGCGTATTGCCCGCGAGTACGCGGAAGGTCGCGACGCCGCGCCAGTCGGTGATCGCGACGGGATCCTGCGTGGCGCCGCCCGGGATGGTGCTCGCGCCCCGGAGCAGCAGCTCGACGCCGGGCTGGGGGTCGGTGCCGCGGTACAGCTGCACCGCGACGTCGGCCGCCGTACCGGCAGTCGCCGCGATCTGCTGGCTCACGATCACCCGCAATGGCGCCACCAGCGGACGTGCCACGGGTGCGGGCTGGGCCGGCTTGGCGGGCGCGGCGGCCGCCGGAGAGGGAGGGGGAGGGGGGGCGTTGGGACGCGCCGCGGTGCGCGTGCGCAGGCACTGATCGATCGCGGCGAGCAGCGCGTCGTCGGCGCCGGCGGCGCGCAGATCGGCGCGGTCGCGCTCCGATGGGCGAAACGTGACGCAGTTGCGGCGCACCAGCGCCATCACGTCGGCCCGGGAGCGCGTCTTGGTGGCGAGCAGCCGCACCAGCTCCGCCTTGCGCAGCGGCTGCGTGCCCTGCTGGTACACCAACCCCAGGGCCGCGAGCAGGACGAGCTTCACGGCCGCGGACAGCCCGAGCGCTCGAAGTCGGCCTCCACCTGGTCCACGTCCCCGGCCAGGCTGTCTCCCGCCGCTCCCGACGGCGCCGCGAGCGTGTAGCGCAGCCATGCCTCGTCCACGGCCGTGAGCCCACGCGCCAGGTCGGCGCATGCCGTGCGCCGGGCGGCGAACAGGCTCGCCTGCTCGCGGTACCCGGCGATCGTCTGGCGCACGGAGTCGGCGATGGTCGCCTCAGGCGACACGCGCGCCGCCGGCGCTGGCACCGGCGACTCACTCGGCTGCGACGGTGCCAGCCCCAGCCGCACCCCCAACGCCACGGCGCCCGTCACGGCGGCGAATGCGAGCAGCCACCAGCGCCACGCGCCGCTCCCTTGCCGGCGCGGCACACGCCACGCGGGGTCGTCGTCGTCGGGCTCGACGATCGGGATGAACCGGCTCGCGCCGGACGGCCGCCCCGACGGCGTCACCCGCGGCGCCCGCGCCGGCTCGGACCGCACCCGCCACACGGCCGGGTCGGGCGACCAATAGTTGCTCCACGTGACGCGTGGCTGCTTCCAGCCGTCGCGGAAGTTCTCGGCGTCGAGCAGCTCGTAGAACGGCAGGTACGGCGCGGGGGAGCCGGGTTCGCTCGCCGGCCGGAAGCAACCGCCCCGCGCACCGCTCGCCCGGATCGTCATGAGCAGCACCACCTGCCACGGGCCCGGGAAATGGCGCACGTGCGCCAGGTGATCGTCGGGGGAGATCTTGAGCACCCCGGTCGGATCGCTCCGATACCAGCCCACCACCACGCCGTCTTCGGGGGGCAGCATGCGCTGCGCCGCCGCGAGCGCCTGGGCCACCACCCGCTCGCTGGCGCCGTCCACGATCATCTGCGGCACCCGCACCGCGCCGTGCACGATCACGTACGGCATCCCCGTCTCGGGCGTCTCGAACACCCGTCCGACCAGAAAGCCGAGCAGCGCCTCGTGCGGCGCCGAGACCAGGTGGTCTTCCACCGCGGCGAGAGCGCGCTGTGCGATAAAGATGAGACTGGGGTCGTCGTCTGGCCGGGCCAGCTCCTGCACGGCCGGTCGCCACAGCACGGACTGGTCGGTGGGCAGGGGTTGGCGGGGGAAGCGCGCTCCCCCCGCCCCGGAAGAGTCCCCCGCGGTCGAGCCCGTAAAGGGGCCGTCAGTGGTCATGGTGGTCCCCGTCGCATACCCGGTACCAGAGTGCGCATGGCGTGGCCGCAGCACAAGCCCGGGCCGGCCCGTGCTCGGCCGGCGATCTTGTAGCGTCCCTGCAACACCTAATGGCGACGGTAGGTTAGCTCTGGGGGCGGGGAGGGGGCGGCGAGCTGGGCCGGCCTCTGGGGACCTGGAGCGGCGGGATGGCTGGTGGTTTCAGGTACGGGTTCTCGATCCACACCTTGGGGAGGGCTTCGCGGCTGCGCGTCGAGCGATGCGGGTGATCGAGCACGTGCAGGTAGTAGATGTGCTTGATCCAATCGGCCCGGCGGAACACGCGCGAGTTCTCGAGGAACTGGTGCTGCTCGATCTGGCGCAGCCGGTGCGCCCGATTGAACTCGTCGATCGCGAGTAGCTCGCCGCACGCGCTGGTATGTCGTTCGTTGTTGACGTCATCGAAGAACATCACCGTGACGGGCAGGTATTTCTCGGGACTCGCCGTGAGCATGCGCAGGGCCGACACGGTCGAGGAATAGTAGTCGACGTCGACCGACACGTAGCCGATCGGCTCCCTGGGGGACAACGCGTCGATGAACGGACGGACCGTGTGGGCCAGGTCGCCGAGCACGAGCTGGGCGTTCGGGGGAAGCGCGTTGCGGAGCGCCTCGACATCCATTCCACACTCGCCCTGCTGATACAGATCGGGATGGTCCCGGTAGTCGGTGGGCGGTGGCAGCCCCGCACCGGTATCGAAGCCGTACAGCTGGAACTGCACGCCGGTCACGCGCGTCACGCGCCTGGCGATCTCCGCCATGTTCATCAGGCCGGCGCCCGCGGCGACCCCGAATTCGACCAGCGACACCCGACTGATGCCGAGCGCCTTGGCCTGGTCGGCGGCCTTGAGGATGCCGTACGCGTTCCATTGTCGCACGACCAAATCGAACGCGATCTTGGCGCGGTAGGAGCCGACGGCCCAGACGAGCAGCGACAGGCCGTTCAAGTGGAGCGGCTCGGTGAGCCGCTCGCGCAGAATTCTCTCCCAGACGTCTTTGTGCTGCAGCTTGCGCAGTAGGAACCCCATGACCCTGGATACTAATATGCCGTACCTCGGCGCCGCCGTTGACGGGCGTTCCGTATCGAGACGTCGAAGGCCCCGCTACGGCCGCGCGACCTGAAGCTTGAAGAACAGCTGCTGTTGGCCCGGGCGATCGTCCTCGAGCCCCAGGTAGAGGGCCGAGGCCCAGCCCCACCGGTAGGTGAGGAGGGCCGACAGCGTGAGGCCGCCCTCGACGGCGCTCGCGGGCGCGAGGTAGAGCGCCGCGTCGCGCCGGGTGCGCTCGTTCTGCACGACCAGCCGGAACGCCGTGCGGGGCGTCACGTTGTACGTCGCGCGCAACCGCTCGATCCCGGCCGTGAACAGTCGGCGGGCGACTCCCCCCGCCTGCACGTCGAGCCACGCGAAGTCGGACATACCCTCGAGCGCCAGGTGGTCGCTCGCATGCAGCACCACGGTGCTCGACAGCTCGGCGCCGCGGCCGGGGCGCGCGTTCGCGACGTCCACGTCGCCCCCGAGCCGGGCCAGGAACTGCACGCGCGCGAGCCGCCGCCCGGGCGCCACCTCGAGATACAGCCACCCGTAGCGGCGTGCGAGCAGCGCGTCGAGCGCGCGCAGCCGCTCGTCCACGACGCGCAGCTGGGCGTAGAGATCGTGCACGCCCGAGACCTGAATGGCGGCGGCGTGGTACGCCGACACCACTTCCCCCGTCGTCCGGTCCATGACCCGCTGCCACTGCACCCAGGGGCTCACCCAGAAGATCGCCCCCGACCGGTAGAGAATCGCGTCGCCCCAGGCGTTCACCCGGCGCACGCCCACCTGGGGCAGGAAGCCGTCGTCCGCCCGGAAGCCGGCGCCCACGTCGCGGTAGTCGGCGAACCACTCGGCGTGCCGCTCCAGATGGTGCCACGCGAGGTCCAGCGCGCCGGAGGTGTCGCTCGCCACCAGCTGGCCGGTGAGCTGATCGGACCCGGTGGGGCTCCAGAAGAAATCGCTGCCGAGCGTCCGGTTGTGCCCTCCACCTTCGCGATCGGTCGCGAGCAGTCCGGCGAAGCCCCGCGGAAACGCGGTGCGCAGGCGGGCCAGGCCCACGGTGGACGCGAAGTCCCGGGTGACGAGCGTGGATTGCGTCGGGCCCGGCACGATGGCGCTGCCGCCGCCCCCGTCGCGCGTCACGAGCACGGTGTAGGCGGTGCGGCCCACTTCGCCGGTGGCGCGCGCCCCCCACTCGGGCGCGGCGATGGAGCGCGTGTAGACGACCTGGAGCGGCGTCTGGAACAGATCCGAGCCTTCGAGAAAGAACGGCCGCTTTTCGGGATAGAACAGCGCGAACTGCGAGTTCACGCTCAGCTGGGGCACGTCGGCTTCGAGCTGCGAGAAGTCGGGCCGGAGCGTGGCGTCGAGCGCGGTGCCGGCCCCGGGGGTCCATTTGACATCGGCCCCGGCGCGCAGGTCCTTCCCCCCAGTCGCGTACGGCGCGGCGGCCAGCGCGCCGCCCGTCGGCAGGCCGGTGAGCTCGACGCGCTGGGCGTGACACAGGAAGCACGTGGTGCCGCGGGGCAAGCGCACGGAAGCGAGCGAGTGAGTCAGCTCGCGCGGATACACGCGCTGCACGATCACCCCCCACGTCTGCCGTTCCCGCTGCGGGTAGCGCAGGGACGTGAACGGGATGCGCAGCTCGGCGGTCCAGGCCGAGTCGCCGATGGCGGTGCGCGCCTCCCAGGCGAAATCGGGCGTCAGGTCGTCGGGATTGCTGCCGAGCGCGAACTGCGCCTCGTTGAACACCCCGTCCGCCTGGACGGCGCGGGGTGAGACCCGGAAGATCGTCCCCACGCGCCCGTCCCCCCGCGTGTCGAGCACCAGCTCGACGTAGTCGTCTCCGGGGCCGACGTTGTCGCGGTCCGCGTAGGCGGCGCGCACCCGGGACGGGTCGGGGTCCTGCGCCCAAATGCCCACATAGAGCGCGTGTGCGTCGTAGCTGATCGCCACCACGGTGCGCACCGGCGGCGCGACGTTGTCGCCGGGCCACGTCTCGTAGAACGTCGTCAGGCGGATAGCGGGCGCCTGGGCCAGCGCGGCACATGCTAATAGATTAGCACTTACCCACACAAAAAACTCCCTTCCGGCTACCACCCGGACGCGCACGGCGCCACCGCGCCCAGGGCGTAGATCAGGAGCAGCCCGACCAGCACCAGCGGCATGCCGCTGTGCGAGCGGACCGGCGCCGGGTCGGGACTCGCGAGCAGCGCGCGCACCCGCTGCTCGAGCGTGCAGGGCGCGGCCATGGTCGCGCCGATGACGGCGCCGCGCGCCCCGCGCGTCGCGGCCCGCATGATCTCGACCAGATGGCCGCAGTAGTCGGAGGCGCGCGCGCCGGTCGCAATCACCGCCTCGTCGCAGGCGCGCTCGCGCTCGAGCCGCACCCGTGCGGTCGCGAGCCAGACCGCGGGATGGAACCAGTACAGCGCGCCGGCGAGCCACAGCAGCGCCTCCACCATCACGTCCTGGCGGCGCACGTGCACCAGCTCGTGCACCAGCACGAGCCGCAGCCGTTCGGGCGTCCACGTGGCCGCGGCTGTGGGCAGCGCGATCACCGGCCGGCGCACGCCCCAGGTCGCCGGGACGGGGACCGCGCTCGAGCGCAGCAGCCGCACGGGTCGCGTCACGCCCGCGAGCCGAGCGGCCTCGCTCAGGGCGGCGAGCGCCGCGGGCGTGTGCCACCGCTCGCCGGTGCGCGCCACGCGGGAGAGCGCCACCAGTCCCGGCACGAGCCGCGCCGCCCACACCAGCGCTCCGAGCGCCCAGAGCGCGAGCGGCGGCCTGGGCGGTTCCCAGGTCGCGGGCACGATGACGTAGAGCGGCGGCAGCAGCAGCTCGGCCGCCGGCACGAGCACCGCGCCGAGCAGCACGAGCAGCCAGAGATCGTGACGGGCGCTGGCAGGGCCGCGCGCGAGCAGCGCCGCGACGAGCCAGCCGCTCGCTCCCAGCAGCCCGATCTTCGCGAGGTCGAGCGTCCAATTCACGTCAGCGTCCCTCGTGCCGGGCCCGACGCACCAGGGCGCGCAGCCGCGCGAGATCGCCGTCCGACAGCTCCTTGCCCGGCAGCTCGAGCAGCGCGGCCACCGCGCCGACGCGCGAGCCGCGGAAGAACGTGCGCAGCAGATGCTGCATGGCGCTGCGCTGCGCTTCGGCGTGCGGTACCGTCGGCTCGTACACGTAGCGCACGCCGTCGCGCGTGTGGCGCAGGTGCCCTTTGCGCTCGAGGTAGCGCAGCATGGCCCGCACGGCGGAGTAGGTGGGGGGATCGGGCAGGCGGCCCATCACGTCGCCTACGGTGGCGCGGCCCAGGCGGTACACCACGTCCATGATCTGGCGCTCGCGGCGGCCGAACTCCTTCGAAGGAGCGGTGCGCATGGCACGGGAAAGATGCTAATCCATTAGCATGACGTCAAGACCGGCACATGGTGTTGCCTCGTTCGCTGCACCACATCATCTTCACACATTATGACCCGCTCGTCCCTGTTGTACGTCAGTGCCGTGCTGACGCTGTCCTTCGTTCGCCCACCCAACATCGTCGAGTACGCGCTGCCGCGCCCCAAAGCGTTCCCGCACGACCCCGCCGTCGGCGCGGACGGGATCGTGTGGTACACCGACCAGGCGAACAGCTACATCGGTCGGCTCGATCCGGCGACGAGCACGGTGACCGACTACGCCACGCCGACCCGGATGTCGGGCCCGCACGGCATCGTCGTGGCACCGGACGGCGGCGTGTGGTACACCGCGAACTTCGTGGGCCGGCTGGGTCGGCTCGACCCCGCCACCGGGGCCATCAAAGAATTTCCCCTGCCTGCCGAGGCGCGCGATCCGCACACGCCGCTCTACCACGCGGGCAAGATCTGGTTCACCGCCCAGGGCGCGAATCTCTACGGCGTGCTCGACCCCGCGACGGGACAGGCCAAGCTCTTCCCAGTGCCGACCCCGCGTGCCCACCCCTACGGCCTGGTCGCCAGCCCGCGCGACGGATCCATCTGGATGGCGCTGTTCGGCACCAATCAGATCGGCCGCATCGACCCGGCGGACGGCGCGCTCAAAATCTTTCCGCTCCCGGAATCGGGAGCCCGGCCGCGCCGCCTCAGCGTCGATGCCAAGGGCATCGTGTGGTACTCGGACTACGCGCGCGGGCATTTGGGTCGGCTCGATCCCGCGACCGGGCAGGTGCGCGAGTTCGCCTGCCCGGGCGGCGACGGCAGCCAGCCCTACGGCATCGCTATCGGCACGGACGGGCGCATCTGGTACGACGAGTCGGGCACGGACGAGCTCGTTGCGTTCGACCCCACGACCGAGCGCGCTGAGTCGGTGAAGATCCCTACGCCGGGCTCGGTGGTGCGCAACATGGCGGTGGACTCGACGCGGCGGCGGCTGTGGCTGGCGCTGTCGGGCGTGCAGAAGCTGGGGAGAGTGGATCTGAGGTGAGCCCCGGGGGACCCGCCTGACCCCCGAAACTGTGATCCAGCCGACAGCCCCGACCACGTCCCGGGCGACACACTGAGCGGGCGCCCCGCAGGGTTTATCGCCTCGCGTTCGTCATCCGCCCTGGAGGGCGACCATGCCGCACACTGAACAATGGGCCCGCACGCGGGTCCGCACCTGCCGCGACTTGCGACGCGGCGCGTGGTATCGCGTGATGCGGGCCACGCCCGCCGAGGGTGTGCTCGAAGTGAATCGGCGCCTCGTCGCGGTCCCGCGCACCTTCCTGCAGATCCTCCCGTTTCGTCCCCAGCTGTGGTCCGTCGTGCCGCGCGTCGCCAACGCGCCGCAGCCGCCCCTCTCCTGGGGACCGAGCTACGGCGTCTGCCCGCAGTGCAGCGCGCGCGCGTCGCTGGGCCAGCATGCGCTCAAGGTCTCGTGCCCGCGCTGCAACGGTTTGTTCCCCGTCGCCTGGGAAGACTCCGGGTGGTGTGCGTTCGAAATGTCGCGGGAAAAACCGGCGGTGAGTCCGAAGCTCTGAGGGCGGAGCGGTCGAGTCAGCGCCGCCGCCGGTCCCGGCTGCCGCGACGCTCGTCCCCGGAGCGCCGCAACATGTTCGTCCGGCGGTCGATACCGCTGCGCCGATCGACCGCTACCGAGACCGTTCGACGACGACGTTCCCGCACGATACGTCGACCGAGACTCTGCCGCCGGTCGACGAGACGCCTACGCTGCATAACAGGGATGTTTCCTCGCAGTAACGAAATCGTCACCCGCGGTTTGCAAACTGTGTGCTCCCCGTCTCACACGGCATGGTCACCCGGCGGGCCTCACAAAATGGCGCGGGCCCGCAACAGTTTTGGGCTCGCAGCCACATCGCCTCGGCCACAATAGACTGCAGCGGCGGTCGGCGCCTGCTACGATTGGGTGCGCCATGCGACCATCTCGGCTCGTGCTCATATTCGGACTGATGCTCCCCACCCTGGCGGGCGGGGCCATGCTCCCGGCGTACGCACAAACCCGCAAGATCGGCATTGCCCTGAGTGGAGGCGCGGCGCGCGGCCTCGCGCACATCGGCGTGTTGAAAGTGCTGGAGCAGGCGGGCATTCCGGTGGACGTGATCGCCGGAACGAGTATGGGCAGCGTCGTGGGCGGGTTGTACGCGGTCGGCTACAGTGCGGCCCAGCTCGACACGATCGTGCGCGGCCAGAACTGGTTTCGCCTGCTCACCGATCCCGTGGACCGGCGCGACCTGCCGATCGATCGCAAGGCCGCCGCGGATCACTTGCTGCTCACCCTCCCGATCTATCGCGGCGGCATCCAGCTTCCGAAGAGCGTCGTGCCGGGTCAGCGCATCTGGGAGCTCCTGACCCGGCTCACCTGGTCGGCGCACGGCATCCACGATTTCCGTCGGCTCCCCATCCCGTTCGCGGCCGTCGCGACCGACCTCGAGACCGGCCAGGCGGTGGTGCTGGACCGGGGGTTTCTCCCGGACGCGATCCGCGCCAGCATGGCGCTGCCGAGCGTGTTCGCTCCCGTCGAGCTCGGGCCGAACGTCCTGATCGACGGCGGCGTGGTGCGCAACCTGCCGGCGCGGGACGCGCGCGCCCTGGGCGCGGACGTGCTGATCTGCAGCGACGTGACCGACCCGCTCGAGCCGCGTGATTCGATCGTGTCGCTGGTGGACGTGCTGGCGCAATCGGTGTCGTTCCGCGTGTGGGATTCGGAGCGCGCCGAGCGCGGCGCATGCGACGTGCTCATCGTGCCGGACGTGCGCGCGTTCACGAGCTTCGGCTTCGGGCGCGCCGGCGAGCTGATGGCGCGAGGCGAGGCGGCGGCGCGTGCCGCGCTTCCGGAGATCGAGGCCAAGGTGGGACGCCGCCGGGTGGCGCCCCGGCCCCCGGCACCCGCGGCGCCGGACTCCGTCCTGGTGACCAGCGTGCGGTTCGCTGTGTCCGGGGGAGCGACCGTGACGCCCGCGTTTCTGACGCGCGCGCTCGGGCTCAAGCCGCCCGCGTGGATTGCGCTGCGCGATCTGGGCGCGCGTATCGAGCGGCTCTACGCCACCGGGCTGTTCGCCAACGTGCGCTATCGCCTGGAGCAGGGCGAGCTGACGCTGTTGATCAGCGAGCGCACCGCCGGTCGTTTCGGGCTGGGGCTGCGCTACGACAGCCGCTATAAAGCGTCGGTGCTGCTGTCCGGCGCGCACGGCGCGGTGGACCTGGACGCCCGCCTGGGTCAGCAGATCCGCGTGGGCTTCGGCGTGGCGCAGGCGCTGGGCGACGCCCAGAGCCTGGCGCTCGACGCGCGCGTCGCGTATGCGCACGGCCCGTTCGATCTGTTTCGCGCCGGGCGCCGCGTGGCGGAGGCGCGCGTCGATCTGGGGGCCGTCACGGCGTCGCTCGAGCGGCGCCTGGGAACGGCCGCGGCGCTGTACCTGCGACTGAAGGGTGAGCATGCGCGCTGGGCGGACGCAGTGGCGGCGGTGGATTCGCCGGCGATCAACCGCACCTTCGCGACGGCGGCGGGCGTGGTGGAGCTCGATACATACGACAGCGGCGTGTTTCCGAGCAGCGGGGTCGGGCTGCGGGCGGTGTCCGAGTGGAGCGGCTCGTTCTCGCATCACGTCGGCGACGTGCAGGGGTACCTGCCGCTGGGGCGCCGGGTGTCGCTCTGGGCGGGCGCGACGCTCGGCGCCTCGGGTGGCACGCCGCCGCCCCACTACCTCTTTTTCCTGGGCGGCGCCAACGGCTATTACCTGTTTCCCGACCGCACGATCGCCTTTGCGGGACTACACGTGCAGGAGCAGAGCGGTCGTCACGTCCAGAAGGCGGAGCTCGGCGCCCAGTGGCAGGTGTCCGTCGCTCCCGACCTGTTCGCCCGCGTGCGCTGGAACGCCGGTACGGTGCTCGACCGCTGGACGTTTCAGCCCGCGGGCTGGGTCGACGGTGTCGGCGTCGAGCTGGGCGCCAGGACGGTGGCCGGCCGCTTCAGCCTGAGCGTGTCCGGAACCGCCCGCTCGACGCCGATCGTCGAGCTCGACCTCGGCTACCCCTTCTGAACCAGATCGCGCGCGGGCACGACCTCGGTCTCGGCATCCACGCGCACGTGGATGCTGCCGTTCACCGAGAGGTACGCGTTCACCAGATCGTAGATCCCCACCGCGGGGACCTGCAGACCCTCCAGCGTGACGTCGGTGGCGAGTGGGCGCTCATCGCCCCGCTGCATCAGCTGGCGCACCCGGATCGAGCCCATGTTGCAGAACATGAGTTGCGCCTCGCCTGTGGCGGCGAGCACCGCGACCCTCACGCCCGGCAGGTCCACCCGGGCTTCCTCGCCGTGCGAGACCTTCGCTTCCTCGAGTCGCTCCCGCAGGCGGAACGACTGCGACTGTGCTGTGATGCGGGCTTCCATAAGGCACCTCCTGTTGAATCGGTCCTACCGCCGACGGCGCACTCTGGTTCCTGTGCACGCCCCATGCCGCGGTGGCGAGGGCGCACCCGTACCGCCACGGTGGGGTATCGTGTTAGGTTGCAAGTCTTGACCTCTGAAGCCGCTATGACCACTCGGCCGCGCCTCACGCGCCCGCCGCGCGTCCTCATCGCCAGCGATCAGAATCACGCCCTCTGGGACGTCGAGGGCACGCTCGGGCGACAGGGATACTCGGTGCTGCGTGTGTTCGCGGGCACTGCCGTGCTCGCGCGGGCTGATCGGCGCGAGCACGCCGATCCTGCTGCTCGTGCACGACCGTCCCAAGCGGGAGGACCATCTCAGCGCGCTGCGCGCCGGCGTGTGGGAGCTGCTGCGCGTGCCGGTGGACACGGGTGCGCTGCTGGCCAAGCTCGAGGTCTATCTGGTCGCCAGGCTCGAGGCCGAGCGGGCGCCCAAGCGCAGCCTGGTGGACGAGCTGACAGGGCTATACACGCGACGCGGGCTGGCGCGGCGCGCCTGGGAGCTGATCCTCCAGACGGCGCACCACAACACCTCCGTGGCGTGCGTGGTCGTCGCGCCCGAGGTGCGGGGCGAGGCCGGCGCGGGCGTGCTGCGCGACGTCGCCCGGCTGGTGCGAGCGACGGCGCGCCACTCGGATGCGGTGGGGCGGGTGGGGCTCACGGAGTTCGCCGTGATTGCGCCCGGGGCGAACCGCATTGGGGCGCGCCGCCTGGCGCAGCGCCTGCAAGGCGCTGCGCACGCGAGCGGCAACGGCGGCGGAACGGGAGAGGTGGCGGTGGGACTGCGGGCCGGCTACGACGCGCTGCGCCAGCTGCGCACGGCGGCGATCGAGCCGCGCCGGCTGCTGGGACGCGCCGCGCGGGCGCTCGAGATGGCGCGGGCCGAGGGGAAGTGGCTGCGCGAGGGCGCTACGGCGTGAGCACCATGAGCGTCAGTGCGCCGCCCTGGGCTGGGGCGCTCGCGGCCACG
>WNES01000721.1_pt1 | contig 15760 bp, 20 predicted proteins | sample 5399931 | NCBI WGS metagenome assembly WNES01 (sample SAMN13153332, study PRJNA577476) | soil metagenome | isolation source: 20 cm grassland meadow soil 2 days after 3rd rain plot 5 | place: USA:California | collected 2015-11-11
CTTTTAGATTTGGTTGAAGATCAAAGGACACAGCTCGGATTACAATAACCACGAATCGACCCTCCTTCGCAACGCTACGGCGCGGCAAGCACGAATGGACACTGATATCCCTTGAACCGTTAAAGCGTTACATCGTTAAATCGTTGTCCTGTAGCGGCGGTCTGCGACCGTCGGCCCTCCGGCAAGGGGAAAGAATCAGGAACCAAGAAATCAGGACAGAATCTGTAGCCGTCGTCGCTGACCGCGCCTTGCAGTCTTTTCCGCCACCTTGCTATGGTAGCGTCGGATGAAGTTTAGCGAACTGGTGCGGCTGCTCGAACGGGAGGGATTTCGCCTCATCAAAGAGAAAGGCTCAATCCGTTATTACGGCAAAACTGGCCATCCACGCCTGATTCGTATAGATTTCCATGGTGCAAAAGAAATACCGACAGGAACGTGCCATGCGATCCTGAAAGCCGCCGGTGTGAAACAAAAATAATCCCATGATCACGCCGCCTTACTCCCTCGTTATCGAAGCTACCGAAGATCCCGATTTTTTTGGCTTTTACTCTCCGGACTTGGAGGGATTCACCGGCATCGGTCATTCGATTGAAGATTGTCTGTACAAAGCGCGTTGGGGAATGGCCGACCACTCCCAGATGTTGCGTGAGCAAGGATTGCCTGTGCCAGCGCGCAATCCAAATCCGACCATCGTCATTCAGAATGAGCCCAAAGTCCAACCGGCTTGATGTTTAGCCGTGGTGTCTGACCGCGGACTGACTGATCCCTTCGACGATTCAACGATTCAACGGTTTAACGAGCGCCTCGGGCGCCAACCAGCGCTTGGTTATGCACTTTGCGGGGTCTTCGGGAATGACGGCAACGACTCGTCAAGCTTAACCCAGGGCAATTTGTCTTCGAGCCAGATCGCTTTCTGCGGCGCAAATGGTGCGGGATCGTCAAGCGACGCGATCGTCACATCGATCATTTCTGAATCTTTGGTATCCTCGAAAAATAAATGCGTGCCGCAGCACGCAGCAAATGAGCGAATCCGATTCGCATGCGCAATCTTGCGCGGCTCACCCTTCGTCACGACCAGATCTTTGCGAGGCACCGATCCCCAGGTAACGTACGGCGCACCGGCGCTTCGCCGGCAATCGATGCAGTGACAATCGCCCAGAGCAAAGGGCCGACTCTTCAACACGTATCGTGTCCCGCCGCAAACGCATCCACCAGTGAGCTCCATAAATTCGTTTAGCACATTTTAACCACGAATTGACCCGAATGAACACGAATAGTTGTAGTCGCCGGTCGCCGACCGCGGTTTTATTCTGCAGATTGGAGAGCAGTCGCGATTCCGGGCTTTACTCGCTCACATCGCTCGATGAGCTTAACAAACGTTCGACGCCCTGATCCTCAAATGCAAAATCGGTCGCCGAACAACTCAGCAACGTGAGTTGATCCGGTATCAGGATTTGCGACGAAATTTATTTTGATTCTGTTGATCGCGCTGGTTTTCGAAGCCATCGGTGTGGTGTTTCTCAGTGGCGGCCTCAAGCAAATCGGAGAACCAAAAACAATCAATGCGGCGGAAATCGCCTCGTTAATCACACGTGGCGCGACGGACAAAAACATCTTACTGGGCGTGTTCTTCGAAGCTATTTTCTTCGGCTTCCTGCTCTACATGCTTTCACAAAAGGATGTCAGCATCGTCTGGCCGTTGACGGCTCTTGGTTTCGTTATCACGAGCTTGGCGGCCAGGATATTTCTCAAAGAAGAGATATCGACTGTTCGCTGGGCGGGGATTTGTCTGATTGTATTGGGCGCCGGCCTGGTTACGTGGAGCGCAAAGCAGAAGGAGAAAGAGCCGGACGAACAATCGCCGGCTTCAACAGATTACGGCCCTCGATGACCGCGCATCGATTCCTTGCCGCGCCATAGATTTTCTTACTTCATCATTCTTCCTTCATTCTTTTCGTTGGCCACCAGCGCCTGACCCGGCGGAAATACGCTTCGTATTCATCGCCGAACGTTCGTCGCAAAGTCGGCTCCTCGTACAACACAACGAACAGGTGAGTTATCAGAAAGAACAAGCAGGCATAGATGAAGATCGATAGCGACTCGTAATAGAGTGCCGCGCCGGCGAGGGTCATTCCGGCGCCGATATACATTGGATTACGCACGAAACGATACGGCCCACGGATCACCAGTTTTCTTGGCGGATCGAACGGCGCGGGCGTGCCTTTCCCGATGAACACGAAAGTAAACACGCACCAAAGCGCAATCGCCGTTCCGATCGTGACCATAATTATCCCCGCGACCTGCAGCGCTCCCGTGCTTGCGGGCGCAACAATGCCCGACCACGACAGGAATCGAGCGGGCAGATAAACCAGCACGAAGCCAATGAAAACCGCAGCGTAAATAACTGCTCGGACAACGACGAAAATATTCACGGCCTGCGCCGACACGAATGTCGGCTCCTCAATTCCTCTGCAAGTCTCAACACTCAACACTCAACCATCAACTCTCAACTTTCGCGGAGTCCTCCTTCGTCCTTAGCTAGCGCCCGGCCGGCTCGAACCATATGGGCTAATTCGTTTCTCTTTCACGAAAAGTCTGGTCAATTGTGAAACGTCTGGCCATACTCGGCAACTTTCTGCAGGCAAACAACGGAGGAAAAATTATGATTCACTTAATCTGGTACATTGTTGTTGGGTTGATCGCGGGGGTTATCGCGAAATCGGTGATGCACGTGCACATGACGATTTTCTGGACAATCGTGCTGGGCATCATCGGATCGATCATCGGCGGCGCGGTTACCCACATGTTTTCGCGCCCGATAACCGGACGATATCATCCCGCCGGCCTCATTTTTTCCACACTTGGCGCGATCCTGGTCCTCTACGTTTGCATTAAGCTGAATATCCATTTTCCCCGCGTTCTCTAATCAGGAAAGAGGAAACTGTAGCCGTGGACGTTGACCGCGACCTGTCGGCGTAGAGGCGGCCGTATCGGCCGCAAGCCGCTCAACACTCAACCAGCAACTCTCAACTGTCTCCGTTCAGCCACTGCCGACTCGTCATGTCATAGTCGAACGAAGACGGAAACGAAGTGAACGCGCTCGCGCCGATTCGTCATGTCGTCAGGCCACGCCGAAGAAAACGTAGGCGGAAGCAAAACGAAGACGGAACAGCTGCAAGCCGGATGCTTCATCTTCACCGACGTGCAGAGGGAGGGTCAACGGGAAATCTGCGAGATTTACAGGCTCAATTATCTTGCGAAAAACGGCTAGTAACGCGCTAGGTCCACCTTGATCGGATAGATCTAACTGCCAAATAATTTTCCAACAAAGTTTACTTTGACTTACTTTTGATAGTGAGGTAATACTTAATACTATGGATTCAACATCTAAAACTGACACCGTAATGTTCACCGTGAAAGGGCAGGTGGTGATACCCCGGTGGCTTCGAAAAGATTTCGAAATCAACGAGGGAACCCGCGCGGTCGTTTATAAACAGAACGACCATATCATCCTCAAACCATTGACCGCGCAACATTATCGCCGGCTTCGTGGGTCGCTGAAAGGGACCAAGGCGATGGACGTGTTCATGGCCGAGCGAAAGCGTGAACGGGAACTCTAATTATGGCGACGATGGTTCTGGATGCTCACGCTCTGATGGTCTTGTTTAACGACGAACCGGGCGCCGAAGAAGTGGCAAAAATTCTTATTAAAGCCGAGAGCGGAAATCCCAAGCTGTTAATGAGCGTCCTGAATTGGGGTGAGATCTATTACTCGATCCTTCGCGGCGCGTCACAAGAAATAGCTGACGCCAAGGCTCATGAGATCGCCGGAATGCAAATTGAGCTTGTGCCGGTGGACGCAGATGATTTGGAGTTGGTACGTCAGGCGGCTGCGTTCAAAGCGACGAGAAAAATGTCGTATGCGGACTGCTTTGCCGGTGCTCTCGCTAAGATCAAAAACGCGGAGCTAGTCACCGGTGACCGAGAATTCAAGCAATTGGCTCGCGATGTGAAGATCCATTGGCTACATAGGTGATTGCGGCGCACGCGGCAGATCGCAGACGGACATCAGCAGAGTCAAAGAACCGAGCAAATCTTGCACGGGCAAGAATCGCGGCTTTTCGATTCCTGTGACTCTCAACACTCAACCACGTGTCGCGCCGAAGTGAACGAAGGCGGATCAACTCTCAACTTTCCCTGATTAGGGCGCGCCCACCGTGGCAGTGACGCTTTCCCATTCCGCCGTCAGGTGGGCAAGATCGTGGGACACAGCGGAGAGATCGCAATTGATCGCAGTGGCATGGCCGCCCGGCGTGTAAGTCGCTGGATCTTGCAGCGCCGCGGCTAGTTCTTTCTGTTGTCCTTCCAACGCCGCGATTTTCGTTTCGAGTTCGTGCACCCGCTTTTCTTTTTCGCGCCTCGCTTTGGCAATCGCATTACGCGAGTCCGCTTCCAAACGCTTCTGTTCCTTTTGCTTTCTGACCTTCGCCACGGCGAATCCGTTGATCTCTGCCACGTCGCGATCCGCGATCAGGACCGTCTGCGCGGACGTGGCTTTTGATTTGTCCAGATAGTAATCGAAATCCCCGGGGTAGAACGTCAGTTTACCACCCGTGCCGTTCGCACCTGCGGTTACGTGCAGAACGCTTGTAGCGATGGCGCGGATAAAATGAACGTCGTGACTAATAAAGATGAGTGTCCCGTGATATTGCTTGAGCGCGCCGATGAGGGCATCGATCGAGCCGACATCGAGATGTGTCGTTGGCTCGTCCATGAGCAGAAGGTTCGGCGGATCGAGCAATAACCTGACGAGAGCCAGTCGCGACTTTTCGCCACCGCTCAAAACCGAGACGGTCTTGAAGATATCGTCGCCGCGAAACAAAAAAGAACCGAGCACAGTGCGCGCGGTTTGTTCGGATACGGGATTAGACATATCGCGTGCGCTGTCCAGAACGGTATCGCTCGCGTCGAGCACGTCGATTCGGTTCTGCGAGAAATAACCTGTGCGCACATTATGTCCGAGTTCGCGCACACCATGCTGCACCGGCAATACGCCTGCGAGCAACTTGAGAAGAGTCGATTTCCCCGCGCCATTCGGGCCGACAAGCACGGTGCGTTGACCGCGCTCGGCATGATATTGCATGCCGCGATAAACAACTAGGTCGCCATAGGCATGATCGACATCTTTAAGCGTGATCACGCGCAGGCCGCTGCGGACCGGTTGCGGGAAATGGAACTTGATCGTCTTTCCGCGCGCGACCGGGGCCGCGATTTTTTTCATCCGATCGATCTGTTTCAACTTGCTCTGCGCTTGCGACGCTTTGGTTGCCTTGGCGCGAAATCGATCGGCAAACAATTGCAGCGACGCGATTTCTTTCTGCTGATTTTTGTAAGCGGCGAGCTGTTGTTCTTCGCGCGCAGCTTTCTGCTCGATGTAACTGTCCCAGTCGCCCCGGTAACGCACCAGTTTCGAGTGCGCGATCTCGACGATGCTGCCGACTAGCTGATTCAAAAATTCGCGATCGTGCGAGATCATGACAATCGCGCCCGGATAGCTTCGCAGATATTCCTGGAACCATTGAAGCGATTCGAGATCCAGATGGTTCGTCGGTTCGTCGAGCAGAAGGAGGTCGGGTTGCATCACGAGCAAGAGCGCGAGATGAGCGCGCATGATCCAGCCGCCACTTAAGGCGCGCGCCGGGCGTTCGAAATCAGTTTCGCGAAAAGCGAGTCCGGCGAGGACCCGTTTTGCTTTTGGTTCGAGCTCCCACCCGCCGTGCTCATCAAAAACATGGAGCGCATTGTGATAGGCCGCGTCATCAGCCTCGTGCTCATGATCGTGCTCGTAATCGGTGATCACTTCCTGCGCGTGCACCAGTTCGGGCGAAACGGCGAGGGCAAGTTCAAGCACGGTTTCGTCTCCGGCGGCGGCGGTTTCCTGCGGAAGAAATCCGATGGTTGCGTTCTTCTCGATCGCGATCGTTCCCTTATCCGGCGGAACATCACCGAGGAGGAGCGAAAACAAGGTTGATTTGCCAGCCCCATTCGGGCCAACCAATCCGATCCGATCGCCGCGATTGACCTGGAGCGACACGTCGTCAAAGAGCGCCCGGCCAGCGAAGGATTTTGAAAGTTGCGAAACAGTCAGCATAACGGAAAGCGCGAAGTGTTCCCTCGTTCAACGCCTGGCGCAACTCCTCGCCCTCAACTTCTCAACGCCTCAACATCTCAACTTCTACACGCCAGTCCGCCTCGAACTCGAGCCGGTAGTCTTGGGGAGAGGCGGTAACGCGGACTCGTCCCGTGGCGAGTCCGGATTCAGGGCGGGCAGATCAGCGGAATCACCTCGCGTTTGTTCCGGCGGTAAACGCGAAAATCCTTGTCGGCTGTGATCACGCGGTGGTGCGGATAAAGCTCGCTCATCCGGATTAGACAAAGATCGGCCAGATCGGGTTGTCGGTCGGCATAACGTTTGGCCAGGTACGCCAACTGCGGCAGGTGATCAATGCAATCGAAAGAAAGCGTAAGGAAACCTTCCGAGAGCATCTCCAGAACCAGCCCAACATTGCGCAGATGAAACGCCGTCTCGGCCAGCACGGACTCGCACGTAAGAAGCGGCTCGGTAACCTGTTCGGAAACGCGCATCGCCCAGGCGTGATGACCGTCGCGCGAGTTGGCCAACGCAACCAGATAACCGGTATCCGCGATACCGTTCACTTTTTCGAAAACCCCTTACGGGTTGAGAGATCGCGGGGTCCGTTACGGATGACTCCGGCGAACCGAACGAACTTCTTAGAGGTCCGATCGCCTTCCCGAGCCTGCTCCAAATGCGAGCGAATGAACTGCCCTTGCGAGACGCCCATTTGCGCAGCCGCCTGCTCAATCCAGTCTGCTAGTTTTTTTGTCGGACGAAAAGTAATTGTCTGACCCATATGGCAAAAATGTAAACATAAGAGCTTCGAACTGTCAATGGATCAGGACTGAAAATTAATCCGATCACCGCGATTGACCTGGAGCAACACATCGTCAAAGAGCGCCCGGCCGGCAAAACATTTTGAAAGTTGGGAAACGGTCAGCATTGCGGAAAGCGCGCAGTTTCCCCTTGTTCGATCCCCGGCGCAACTCGTTAACCACGAATCGACACGAATGGACACGAATCGTGAGATGAAACCTTCCGCGTCCGGGGAGCACAGGCCGCTGGCCTGTTGGCGACGGCTGCCAGCCGTTGCGCACTTCACTGCAATGCTTTTAGTAACAGACGTCGTCACGGGAGCGAAACCCAGTGAGTCGAATCCACAACGCAGATTTTTCAGCGATCACTTGTTTGACGAACCGAAATGGAATCGGCAGCATTCGCTGCGATGAAAATCCGCGCGATGATCAAGCTCATCGAGGAGGATGGTTGGTATCTGGATCGAACGCGCGGTAGCCACCGGCAATATAGGCATGATAAGAAAAAAGGTGTGGTCACTATTGCGGGAAAGCCCAGCGACGATCTTGCGCCGGGCACGCAAAATAGTATCCTTAAACAAGCAGGATTAAAATGAGCCGGTACTTGATCATCATTGAAGAAACTGCGACCGGCTATTCCGCCTATTCACCCGATCTCCCCGGCTGCGTCGCTGCGGGCAAGGCGCGAGACAGCGTCGAACGCGAAATGCACGACGCTATTGAATTCCACCTCGACGGCTTGCGCCGTGCGGGGGAACCGATCCCCGCGCCTCGTTCGCAAGCATCCTACTGCGAAGTAGCCGCCTGATTTCAATCTGTAGCCGTGATCGCTGAGTGCGGCTTGCACTCCTTTCTGGCATCTTGCTACCGCTTGCCACGCCAACTCGCCTGCCGTGCCGTAGTCTAACGAAGGCAGGTCACGTCGTAGTCGAACGAAGACGGAAACGAAGTGAAGGCGGGTCGCGCCGGAAGTCAAACGAAGGCGGATTGGCGCGCAACCAGACATCGCTTTATGCGAAGATCCGAAAGCTGATCTCTGACTTCAGATATCCGACATCTGAAATGTCCCCGTAGTTCAACGGATAGAACGGAGGTTTCCTAAGGGCAAAACGGCATTTCTGCAGGAATCGCCTAACGACATCAGGAGCATTCAACTTGCTGTATTTGAAGTCGTTGACTAATTGTTGCGTTCCTCACGCGTAATCACGAATCTGCCCATTTTTTGCGTCCGGGTGATACAAAGGGTGACACAAATTTCAGCACAGTTTTCGTTAGTTGGCCGCGAGTTGTCATCCGCAATTACTCTAAGCCAGTAGAGTGATGGAAGACGTTCTTCAGTCTCCGAATCTCACCTCGCTGGCGACGAGGCCTCTTTTGGCGCGAAGCAGGCGACGATTTGCTCGAAGCGCGGATCGCCGCGGAGCGGGTCCCAAAAGGGGAACAGCTTAAGCATGCCGTAGCTCGTGGCTAATCTCTGTGGCGGGTTTAAAACTTGCGCCGCGTTTCGCAAAATTGGCGATCGCTCTTCAGGAAGACGAAGCCAACCTGATTTGGACATCGGCAACGGCCATGCCGCCTTCGCCGACTGCAGCGGCACAACGTTTCACTGAGCCGGAGCGCACGTCGCCCGCAGCAAAAATTCCTGGCAGACTTGTTTCAAGCCGGCCGGGTTGATGTTTACTCGCCTGCCAGGCCGGCGCCGCGGCCACGCTGGTCCCGGTTTTGATGAATCCTTTGTCGTCGCGCTCGATTTCGGGCGGCAGCCAGTCCGTGCATGGTCGTGCGCCGATCATGGAAAACACAGCCGGCGTTCGAACGTGTCGGCGTTCGCCGTTCTGCGTATTTTCCAGCTCGATTTCTTCGAGCTTTTTTCCGCCAAACATTTTGCGGATCTCCGTCTGGTAAAGGATCTCAATGTTCTCACGCGCTTGCACTCGACGCGCGAGGTAGTGCGGCATTTTGTTAGTGATGTCTTTCCCGCGAACGACGAGTAACACCTTGGCAGCGCCCTCGGAAAGAAACATCGCGGCTTGACCGGCGGAGTTGCCACTCCCGACGACTACGACCGTTTCGTTGCGACAGAGCTGACCTTCCATTGCGGTCGCCGCATAGTAAACGCCCATGTTTTCAAATTGCTCGCGTCCTTCCGCATCGAGCCGGCGGTAATCCGCACCCGTAGCAATCAGAACAGCTTTTGCTCGAAGAGTTGCCGAGCAACCTTCAATGTCGAGAGAGGCGCGGTATTCGTCGTTGCCACTGTATTGCAGTGAGAGAGCCTGCGCGGGTGTCGAAAATCTCGCGCCGAATCGATATGCCTGAAGCTGAGCGCGCCAGGTTAAATCATCACCACTGATGCCGGTTGGGAATCCAAAGAAGTTTTCAATTAGCGACGAGGAATCAGCTTGTCCACCTGGAGCATAACTTTCCAGAACAACCGTGCTCAATCCTTCGGATGCGGCGTACACGGCTGCTGCCAGCCCAGCCGGGCCTGCTCCAACAATTGTGAGGTCTGACAGAACCTCGTTTTCATTTGCCGTGGCAAGCGGTCGAAGCAGGCCCGCTTCTTGCGCGACCTCACGTAACGAAGGTTGGCGCAGGCGACGACCAGCCGGGGTGATTAAGACCGGCAAATCACGGATCGTTAGGTGGAAACGTTCGCTGAGTGCCTTTCCTTGTTCACTTTCAAATATGACCAGGCAATGCGGAATACGATTCTTGTCGAGGAAATCGTCCAACTTGTGTCCAAGCGGCTCATCCCGCTGCGCTAGGACACGCATTCCAGCGAATTCGCGGTCCCGACTGATCCGCCGGCGTCGCGTAATCACTGCATCAACGATCGTTTTGCTAACATCGGGAATCTCGGCCAAGGCGCGCCTTAATTCGGCTGCGGGCACGTGAAGAATCTCGGCGTCCGGTGAGATTACGCGTCCAGTGGCCAAGGCCGACGTTCCCAGCAACATTGAGGCGTCGCCGATGAAATCGCGTTCACGCGCAGTGGCGAGAATCTCTTCGGTACCGTCGCGTTCCTCAAAAACTTCGACTTCACCGCGCAGGACAATCGTCAATCCCAAATCGCGCTGCCCGGCTTTATAGATCACGTCGCCGCGATTCACGACGCGCCGTTGTCCCAAGGGTTCAAGCAGAGAGAGCTGGTAATCATTCAGCTTCGGAAAGGCAACGCTCTCCGTATCGCGATAGAAGTGTTCGTCTATCAACATGCGCCGTAACGCGACCTGTTCTCTTCGTGCAGCCGCAGCGGCACGCGCCGCGCTCAGCTTCTCCGGCACTGCAGGATTCCCAAGCTCCCCGGTATACAAATTCACCACCGAGACGCGAACGCCATGTTTTACTTCACACTCGCCAAGTTCATGCAGGTGTGGCTGCCAGTGAGGGTATTCCTCCAGATCTTCAGCCACGTGCTTCGACAGCAAAATGTGTCCGGCGTCGCCGCAGTCCATGACCCGCTGCGCGATATTGATGCCGGGGCCAGCCACGTTCGCTTTTCCGGTTGCGTCGATGACTCCGCTGACTGGTCCACTGTGTACGCCCATTCGCAGCTGAAGTTCCGGATGTTTCTTGAGCGCGCGGCTTATTTCCAACGCGCATTCAACCGGTGCTTCAGGGCTATGATAAAAAACCAGCGTGATGCCGTCGCCCGTCGGGATTGTGAGCAACCGCCCCGCCGTTTCCGCGATGTGGAATTCATCAGTGCCTCGGACGATCTCGTTTAAGCGCTCCACTAACGCTCGTTGCTGATTGATCGGCAGCTTGGAGTAACCGACGATGTCCGTGAACAACACATGCGCGATTTCCAGCTCAATTTCTTTTTTAATCTCGGCAGCCATATGGATTCACATGGAAATACCACTCGCCATGATACTCTCAAGCAGCTGCCGAGAGTCGAGCGCAAAGCTCGCCCCTCGAGAAATCGCCCCGCACCGCAAGGGTGTCTTGCCCATCTCCATTCAATCCGTTTATTCTTTCCAGATCATTGTTCCCGTAGTTCAACGGATAGAACAAGGATTTCCTAAACCTTAGATGTGGGTTCGATTCCCGCCGGGGACGCCAGATCTAGATGATGTCGAGCGCATCACTTAGACGGCTCGCGTGAATGGGGCGGCAAGATTGGCGGGTGCTTAGAGTTGATCAGCACGGATCAAATCTGCTCAGGTGTTTGTCCGTAGTTGTCCAGGAGGAGGCGCGAAACCACACTTTGAGCACTTTACGGGACCAACGCTGGCTGCGCGGTCAGCAGAAGACCACCACAAGCCAATCTCTTTTCATTCACTAGTGGCTGATTTACTTTCCGACCAATGCCGATTAAGCACCGTCTAGTAACGCTGGTTTTGTCGCTAGCAATTCTGGTCACGATTGGTCGCTGGTTCACTGGCTCTTTCGATTTCGTGTTGGGTCAGTTTTGGTTTTTTGCAGGGGCATTGCTTTTGGTTCTTGGTTCGCTCGTGGATCAGCCACACTTCTCCAAGGATGCGAATGTATTTATCAATGGTGCTACAGGTTGGATGTCGCTCCTTGTAATAGCGAAAACTCAACGAGAGAGCCTTTGGTGGATTTTTTTCTGTTGGGCCTCATATCTTGTTGTTTCCAGTTTTGCTCTAATGATGATTCGCTCGCGCGAATTGTCTGCCGAAGGCAAGGCTGTACAATTTTTCTCGAGGTTAAATCGAACAATTGGGCGCTCGGAGGCTATTTTCTCCGCTTACCTTTTGTACGGAATTTTTCTTCAGTTCGCGTATCCGCGAGACCAAACCGCGATCAATTGCTTACTATTGTTTTGGGCCGTGTTCATGATTCTGAATGTCCCAACCATCGCCCAAACAATCGCATCTCTCTTCGAGCGTCAAAAAGGGATCACTGAAGCCGCGGGTTACGTTACCGGGATTGAATCGCCCCGTGTCGCTGGTGTTCAGTTGGATTCCTCCTTCGCTGGACCGCTTGTTGGTCGCGCAGTTACCTTGAAGACGAATGATGGGAATATCGCGGAGGGCGTTTTGTTTGAGGATTATATTGTGCGCGGCGTTCGCAAGGGGCGTGTCGGGCTAACCGATTTTGGCCCGCGATGGAATGAAGTGAGTGCAGACCGTCGCATTAATTTAATTCTTGGCAGCGTCGGGCCAAAGGCCGAAATGCCGATCGGCGTTGTGTCAGTTGGGTCATCTATTGGGAAGCTGATGTTCGATGTCGACCCCCGACTTGATCTTCATGCTGGCGAAGTTGTGCGCGTTAAGATTGGCGACGCCAGCTCTTATTATCAGATTATTGGCGCGAACATCGGGAATACATCACTTGGCCAGGGCAATATTGCGCAAAAGGTTCACGTTGCCGCTGGACAACTCGGAATCTGGAATTCTAAAGAGGCTCTGTTTGAACCGATCGACTGGGTGGCACCTGCAGGCGAACTCTTGGCAGTTAGTCGTGGGGAGGAGGTAAAGGCCAGTGCGCCGTCCGGCTGTTGCCTCGTTGGGTCTGTTCCGAATTCGAACTTTCCGATTCACATCAATTGTTCAGATGCGGTAACACACAACACTGCGATTATCGGTGTGACGGGTAGCGGAAAATCGTACCTCTCGTTTCATCTGATAGAATCATTGTTGGATTCCGGAATTAAAGTTCTGATTCTCGACTTAACGAGGCAACACTGGCAGTTTCTTGGTCACAGGGAGCCTGCACAATTAACGGGCGCTCCTGAAATTGCGAACTGGCTCGCCGGCGAAGGTCGATTAGGAATTCATCAATTTGCTAATGCAGCCGCCAGTTTTCCAAAGGTGACGGCTGACTTCGTTCAGGCAATTCTTGATTGGTACCAAGCGAATACTCAGCTCAAAGCCGGAGTCGATGTTCCTGCGCGGCTGTGTGTCGTATTGGAAGAAGCCCATTCGCTAATTCCAGAATGGAATCAGGTAGCTCAGCAGGCAGATATCCAGCACGTAAATCGGGCCGCTCGCTCGATGCTTCAGGGCCGTAAGTTCGGCGTTGGAACGCTGATAATTACCCAACGGACGGCGAATGTAACGAAAACAATTCTCAATCAGTGTAATACCATCTTCGCACTGAGATCATTTGATCAAACGGGCCTGGATTTTCTTCGTAATTACATGGGAGAGGAATATTCCCAGGCGATTTCCACCCTTCAGCAGCAGACTGCAATTCTTGTGGGAAAGGCATCCTCCTCCGCACGGCCAATAATTCTGAAAGTGGGCGATTTCAGTCATAAATGGAGCAAGAGCGCAGACAAAGAAATAGTTGTAATCAAAGAATGATCCACGACGCATCTTCCAACTTTCAACCTGTTCTGCAAAAACCGAATGACGATTGGGCCGATGATTTATTAGCTTGCGTGAAGTGGCTGCGCTCTTGTGCCAAGAAAACGATCCGCCATAAGGACGCCGGACTGTTCGGAATGCATTGATGACACGTTGTCCCATCCGCACCAGTGAAAAAAAGGACTGACCTTCAAAAGACACGTTATCGACAGCCGAATGCGCTAGCCAAGCGTGAAATGCTAGAGTGCCTACAACGATCTGGCTATCTAATGGAAGGGCGGCTGGCTAAAGCGCTTCAGGGCGTTGGCTGCTTCGTTGAGCCAAATTTATCCTTCCCTGATCCGAGAACCGGCGTTTCTCGCGAGATAGATATGGTTACAGAGCCGTTCGCTTTGGATTCAAAGACACCAGGCACATGCGTGAAGACAACGTTCATTATCGAAGCGATCAATAATCTTTACCCTATCCTACTTTTAACTCCAAAAGGATGGAGTCCTAATACGGATCCTTCTTACAACTTACGTTATAAAATCACCCCGTTAGATGACGATCAGGTGAAGCATCCATTTGCGACGGAGTTCGATGTGTTGGAGTGGCACGGCGTATATAACTGGAAATTATTCTGCCAGTACTGCTCTTTTTCCAGAAAGAAGCAGGGCGGTGAACTAATGGCATCACACCCCGAGGATCTTCACACATCAATCCGAAAGGCCGCAGAATATCTCTTATATACTGAAAACGACCTAAACTCGTGGATGGACAAACGGAAAGATGACTATTGGAGGATTTTCCAGTGGCGGGCCCTAATGGTCGTTCAGAATGACCTATACGTTCTTTCCGACGACAAACACGGTGCGGCAGCACTGACAAAGATCAAGCACGCAAAACTAGAGTACAATTTACATTATGGCGATACACCGACTTCAGTCGTGCTGGATTTTATCGTTGAAGAGGCAGTTCCTGAATTTGTCCGTCAAGTCGAGCTGAAAGATCAGCAACTGAGTACAGCGCTTCACCGCCATCGAGCGCCATAACGATTGTTAAAACTCATCAGCGGAATATTGCGCTCCATACATCAACGAATTTCATCATCATAATAATTTAATCTGAGTAAAAGAAATCGCTAGGCCTGATGGACACACCAGCAGCAATTTCGACACGCGGTGAAGCGCTGGATTTCTGAGGAGAAATGGGGTCGCATCTAAACATTCAACATTGGCCTAGCGGCGCGCTGAACCGTTGAACCGTTAAATTGTTAAAGCGTTACATGGTTGGCCTGTCACTGCTTCGAAATCGCGGGCTTGCCGCGAAGGACATACTTCTGCACCTTGCCGGTGGCTGTTTTCGGCAGCTCGGACACAACAATAGAGGACAGACGAATGACGAAGCACCCGCCTTCGCCGAGCTACGGCGCGGCAGGCGAACGACGAACACGCGCGAGCTGGAGCCGCGCGGGTAGGTGGTAACGCAGCTAGGGTAGCTGGCACGAGCCCGGGCGAGGTGAATGACCAATGCTCGTGCCCAGGAATTTCCTATGAACAGTCAGTCGAGCTCGAGTTCGGCTTTGGCTTGCTCCCAGGGAATCAGCGGTTTGCCAGCGTTTTCGGCGATTGCTGCTTCGAGATCGCGGAGGTCTTCGAGATCTTCGACACGCTCCTGAAGTCGAGCCACGGCCTGATTGAGTGTCTCGATCTTTTCGAGAATGGCGGCGTCACTCATAAGCTTCCTTTCGATCTTTTACAGCATAAACTTGAATCATGTCTCCCGCCAGAACGAACAGAACAACGAAACGTGCCGATACGAAGCCGATAGCGATTGCCTTTGTCTCTGAGTTTGAGCACGTCGCCGCGGAGATCATCACGCATTGTTTCCATTCGCTGCCCAATGTTCCGACGCATTTCTTTGGGCAAGACGCGCAATTGTTCGCGAGCTTTCTCGCTGATCTCAATTCGATACCGCATTGCCGATATTCTTCTGGTTCATTCATGCGCTGACAAGCTCGGTTATGCGAAGCAGTCGTCTTCCTTGTTTCAAAGTTCGCGACAGCCAGGGCGCTGTCGAGCCGAGCCGGATTGACATTGCACGGCGAGGCGGGTGCGCTCCCTATCTGCTCGTGTTTTTCGCGCGCTATGATAAATCTTGCGCCGCTTCAAGACCATAAATCCTCGTTTTTATCAAAACACATTCACAACTTTTGATCACTGCAATCTGCACGGCTGCGCTTTTGTTCACAGGTACACCTGTGGCTCAGGAGGCGAGTCGGCGGTCGCAGACCGCCGCTACAGGGAGCGGTGCCCCACGGATGAAAGTATGATTCCGCGATGGACTTCAACTCGCGAAAGCCTCATGCATTTTCCTCACCGCCGCCATAAAATTGAAGCGCGGTCAGGCCTGTCACTGCTTCGAAATCGCGGGTTTGCCGCGAAGGACATACTTCTGGATCTTGCCGGTGGCTGTTTTCGGCAGCTCGGCCTGTCGGCGACGTTAAATCGTTAAAAGCGTTACATCGTTACAACGTTGTAAAAGCA
>WNES01000722.1_pt1 | contig 15752 bp, 16 predicted proteins | sample 5399931 | NCBI WGS metagenome assembly WNES01 (sample SAMN13153332, study PRJNA577476) | soil metagenome | isolation source: 20 cm grassland meadow soil 2 days after 3rd rain plot 5 | place: USA:California | collected 2015-11-11
CAGGAAGCCTAGATCCTTGACGACATCGAAGATGCTATCGGCGCTCGATTTGCTGGTCTGACCGACCAATCGCTGGCGCGTGATCGCCAGCCGCCGGGCCGTCGTCGCCGATATGGTGCGCACCGACGAAGTCTATTAAAGGTTGGAGCCGCCTCGGGGATTCGAACCCCGGACCGATGGTTTACGAAACCATTGCTCTACCGCTGAGCTAAGGCGGCTTAACAGCGCTCGGCTATTGTACTGAGCCGCGAGCGCGGTGGGGCCTTATGACGCGGCGACCGCCGCAGCCTCCGGCCGGCCCGCCTTGCGCATCATGAGCTCGCTCTTTTCGGCATCGACCACGACGGTGTCGCCTTCACCGAACTTGCCGTCCAGAATTGCCATCGCCAGCGGATCCTGAATTCGGCGCTGGATGACGCGCTTGAGCGGCCGAGCCCCGTAGGTCGGGTCGTATCCCTCGTTCGCAATCAGCTCCAGGGCCACCGGGGTGAGCTGCAGGCTGATCCGCCGCTCCGCCAGTCGCTTCCGCAGCCGCTCGAGCTGGATGTCGACGATCGACTTGATCTGTTCACGGCTCAGCGGCTTGAAGATGATGATCTCATCGACGCGATTGAGGAATTCCGGACGGAAGTTTTGCCGGACCGTCTCCAGCACCAATCGCTGCCGATCAGCATCGGACAGGTTCGGATCCTGCAACAGGTGGCTCCCCAGGTTCGACGTCATGATGATGACCGTGTTGCGGAAGTCAACCGTCCGGCCCTGGCCGTCCGTAAGGCGGCCATCCTCGAGGATCTGCAGCAGGATGTTGAACACATCCGGGTGCGCCTTCTCGATCTCGTCAAAGAGAATGACGCTGTAGGGCCGGCGGCGCACCGCCTCGGTAAGTTGACCGCCTTCCTCGTAGCCGACGTAGCCAGGCGGCGCACCCACGAGCCGGGCGACGGTGTGTTTCTCCATGTACTCCGACATATCGATCCGCACCATGGCCTGCTCGTCGTCGAACAGGAAATTTGCCAGCGAGCGGGCCAGCTCCGTTTTCCCAACCCCGGTCGGCCCGAGGAAAATGAATGACCCAATCGGGCGGTTTGGATCGCTCAGTCCCGCGCGCCCGCGTCGGACGGCGTTCGCGACCGCGGTGACCGCCTCGTCCTGACCGACGACGCGCTCGTGCAAGCGCTCTTCCATTTTGAGGAGCTTTTGGACTTCGCCCTCGAGCATTTTCTGCACCGGGATTCCGGTCCAGCGAGAAACGATGCGGGCGATGTCTTCATCGTCGACCTCTTCCTTCAACAGGCGATGGTCCTTCTGCAGCGCGACCAGCTCGGTGTTTTTGGCGTCGAGTTCCTTCTGCAGCGCCGGGGTCTCCCCGTATTTCAGCCGGGCGGCCCGCTCGAAATCCGCCATCCGCTCGGCCCGCTCCGCGTCCAGCCGCAATTGCTCCAGGCGAGCTTTGATTTCCCGAATCTGCTGGATCAGGGCCTTCTCGTTCTGCCATTGCGCACGCATCGCCCGGCTCTGCTCCTGCAGATTGGCCAGCTCCTTCTCGATCGCGCTGAGCCGGTCCCTGGATGCCCGGTCCTGCTCCTTCTTGAGCGCCTGGCGTTCGATCTCCAGCTGGCGAATCTGGCGCTCGATCTCATCCAGTTCGGTGGGAAGACTGTCGATCTCCATGCGGAGACTGGATGCGGCTTCATCAATCAGGTCAATGGCTTTGTCCGGCAGAAAACGATCGGTGATGTATCGCTGGGATAGCATCGCAGCGGCCACGATCGCCGCATCGGTGATGCGCACCCCGTGGTGCACCTCGTACTTCTCCTTCAGTCCGCGCAGGATCGAGATCGTGTCTTCGACCGAGGGCTCGCCGACGAAGATCGGCTGGAAACGGCGCTCGAGCGCCGCATCCTTCTCGATGTGCTTGCGGTACTCGTCCAGCGTTGTGGCCCCGACGCAGCGAAGCTGACCCCGCGCCAGTGCCGGTTTGAGCAGGTTCGAGGCATCCATCGCCCCTTCGGCGGCACCGGCGCCCACCAGGGTATGGAGTTCATCAATAAAGAGGATGATCCGGCCGTCGGACGACTCGATCTCTTTGAGAAGCGCCTTCAGCCGATCTTCGAATTCGCCCCGGTACTTGGTGCCGGCGATCAGCGCGCCAAGATCGAGGGCAGCCACCCGCTTGTCTTTCAGGGATTCGGGCACATCACCCTGCGCGATGCGCTGGGCCAGTCCCTCGACGATCGCCGTTTTGCCGACACCGGCCTCGCCGATCAGGACCGGGTTGTTCTTCGTCCGCCGGGAGAGGACCTGGATTACACGACGGATCTCCTGCTCCCGGCCGATGACCGGGTCGAGTTTTCCTTCCCGCGCCAGGGCGGTCAGGTCGCGCGTGTACTTTTCCAGCGCCTGAAACTTCGACTCAGGCGAGGCGTCTGTCACACGAGACGATCCACGCACCTGGGTAAGCGCCTGGAGGATCTTCTCCCGTGAGACCCCGGCCCGCTGCAGCAGGCGCGCGCCTTCGCTGTTCGCCTCGTCGACGATCGCGAGCAGGATGTGCTCGGTCGAGAGGTACTCGTCCTTGAGCCGCTCCATCTCATTCCAGGCGGCGTCGAGCAGCCGGCGGAGTCGTGACCCCAGGTAGCTTTCCGCGCCATAGACCTTTGGGAGTCGATCGAGCTGGGCCTTCAGCTCGGCGGCCACCCGGCTCGGATCCACACCGATTTGCTGCAGGATCGGCGGCACCGTGCCATCGGGCTGCTGGAGCAGTGCCAGAAGGAGATGCTCGGGCGTGATCTCCTGCTGCTGAGCTTCCTGGGCAAGCGCCTGCGCCTGCTGGATGGCTTCCTGGGTCTTCTCGGTCAAACGGTCAGGTCGAAACGGCATGCTCAGGATGTACCCGATTCAGAATACTCACTAAACTTGGGCGCATGTCCACCGAACCGTCGACGTCGTGGATCCGCCGCTGGGAACGCATCCGGCGCCGGCTCCCGGCCATCAATCCCGTGATCATGGGCCATCCCCTGCACGCGCTTACGACCGACCTGCCGGCGGCATTGATTCCGATCGGTTTCGCGTTTTCGTTCTGGGGACGCATGGCCGGCCAGCCGGACCTGGAGAAGGCGGGCTATCTCAACTCCGCTGCGGGCGTGGCGCTCGCTATCCCGACCGCGCTGTTTGGGCTTGCGGATTATCTCCAGATGGAGGTCGATGACCCGGCCCAGAGTACCGGGTTCACGCACGGCCTCCTGAATCTAACCGCGCTGGGCGTGGGCATTGCCTCCCTCGGCGGCCGCAGCCTCAAGAAGCCTGGATCCAGGCGGGGCGTCTGGCTCGGTGGGATTTCGACACTAACGCTGCTGGCGAGTGCCTATCTTGGTGGGGATCTCGTCTATCACCGCGGGTGGCGCGTCAAGCCGATCGAACGGGAGGAGATTGAGCAGCACCGAGTGCCGCACACCGTGCACGCCGAAGATTTCGTGTTACGGCGCTGACCCCCACCCTGCCCTCCCCCAGAGGGGGAGGGAATCAGTGACTGACTCCCCCGCCGGGGAGTCGTGGGCGGTTAGACCTCTTTGAAGTCGGCGTCGACGACGTCGCCGTCACCGGACTTGCCCGACCCCGGGCCTTCCGTGCCAGTGGCCGACTGTGCGCCCGCGCCGGCACCCTGAGCCTGGCTGTAGACGGCCTCGCCGATTTTCTGCATCGATGCGGCCAGCTCCTGGCTGGTCGTCCGCATGCGGTCCACGTCGTTGTCCTTGATGGCCTGCTTCACCGGCTCGATCTTGCTCTCGACCTCCGAGCGAATCGTGGCATCGATCTTGTCGGCGTTGTCCTTGAGCACCTTCTCCGCCTGGTAGACGAGGCTGTCCGCCTGGTTGCGAGCTTCGACCTCTTCCTTGTGCTTGCGATCTTCCTCCGCGTGCGCCTCGGCGTCTTTGACCATGCGTTGGACTTCGTCCTTGTTCAGCGTCGTCGAGGCCGTGATCGTGACCTTCTGCTCCTTGCCGGTTCCCAGGTCCTTGGCACGGACATTGAGAATGCCGTTGGCGTCGATGTCGAAGGTCACCTCGATCTGCGGGATTCCACGCGGGGCCGGAGCGATGCCATCGAGATGGAACTTGCCGAGCGTCTTGTTGCCCGAGGCCATCTCGCGCTCGCCCTGGAGTACGTGCACCTCGACCGACGGCTGATTGTCGGACGCCGTCGAGAAGATCTGGCTCTTGGAGGTCGGGATGGTGGTATTCCGTTCGATCAGCTTGGTCATGACGCCGCCGTAGGTCTCGATCCCGAGCGACAGTGGGGTGACATCGAGCAGCAGGACGTCCTTGACCTCGCCCTTCAGCACGCCGGCCTGGATGGCGGCGCCAACGGCCACCACCTCATCCGGGTTGACGCCCCGGTGAGGCTCTTTGCCGTTCGCGAGTTTCTTGACCAGCTCCTGGATGGCGGGCATCCGCGTTGCCCCACCGACGAGGATGACCTCATTGAGTTCGGTGGGCGTGAGCTCCGCGTCCTTGAGCGCGGCGTTGAAGGGGGCGACCGTCTTTTCGGTCAGGTCCGCGGTCAGCTGCTCGAACTTGGCACGTGAGATCTTGATGTCGAGGTGCTTGGGACCGTTCTGGTCGGCGGTGATGAAGGGCAGGTTGACGTCGGTCTCCATCCGGCTGGACAGCTCGATCTTCGCTTTCTCGGCCGCCTCGGTCAGCCGCTGCAAGGCCTGCCGATCATTGCGCAGGTCGATACCCTGCTCTTTCTTGAACTCGTCGGCGATGTAGTCCACCAGCCGGCGGTCGTAGTCGTCGCCGCCGAGGTGCGTGTCGCCGTTGGTGGCCTTGACTTCGAAGACACCTTCGCCCACTTCGAGGACCGACACGTCGTAGGTCCCGCCACCGAGGTCGAAGACGAGGATCTTCTCGTTCTCCTTCTTGTCGAGGCCGTAAGCCAACGACGCGGCGGTTGGCTCATTGATGATCCTGACCACGTTGAGGCCGGCGATCTGGCCGGCGTTCTTGGTTGCCTGCCGCTGGGAGTCGTTGAAGTACGCCGGCACGGTGATGACCGCGTCCGTCACTTTTTCGCCCAGGTAGGCTTCGGCATCGGTCTTGAGCTTCTGCAGGATCATCGCCGAGATCTGCTCGGGCGTGTACCGCTGTCCCTGGATTTCAACCTCGACCCGGCCGTCCTTGCCGGCCAGCGTCTTGTAGGGCACCATCTTCCGCTCGCGATCGACCTCGTTGTAGTTTCGGCCCATGAATCGCTTGATCGAGAACACGGTGTTCTCCGGGTTGACGGCGGCCTGCCGGCGGGCCAGCTGGCCCACCAGGCGCTCCCCCGACTTGGTAAAGGCGACGACGGAGGGCGTGGTCCGGCCGCCTTCGGCATTTGGAATGACGACCGGCTCGCCGGCCTCCATGACCGCGACCACTGAGTTCGTGGTGCCCAGGTCGATGCCTACTGTCTTTGCCATTGTGATTTCTCCTTCATTTCCGCGGCCCGGGCACGCGGGGCGCCGGGGCAAGCTGGGCGGTATATACCCTCGCCATTTGGGCGCTAAACGAATCCGAGACGCTGATTACGTTCCTGCCGCGCGGGTAGAGTTAGTCTAGGAGCGAAATGCGCACGGTGATCGTGGGTTGCGGCCGGGTTGGTTCCAGCCTGGCGCGGCAGCTGAGTGAAGAGGGTGATGAGGTGACTGTCGTGGACTTTAGCGAGGCCGCCTTCAACCGCCTGGGAGAAGACTTCGTGGGCGAGATGGTCTTCGGCTCGGCGGTCGACGAGGATATCCTGCGCCGGGCCGGCACCGACCGGGCGGAGGCCTTCGTGGCGGTCACGAACGCCGACACCACCAACATCATGGCGGCCCAGCTGGCGCAGCACGAGTTCAACGTGAAGAAGGTGATCTGCCGGATCTACGACCCGGCGCGGGCCGGCGTCTATGCCGAGCTCGGTCTTGAAACGATCTGCCCGACCACCATCGGCGCCGACAAGGTCAAGCGCTTCTTCGAAAAGTAGTGGGCGCCTATCGATTCACCCAGGCCGTGGGCATCGTTTCCATCGTGCTCGGCGTACTCATCCTGGTGCGTGATCTGGTCCAGGTGCGGTCCATCCCGTATGCCATCGCCGGCGTCGGCCTGCTGGCGTTTGGTGCCTGGCGGCTGCAGGTTGCCGGCCGGCTCCGACCTTGAGCCTCGCTCTCAATCCGGTCGGTGTCACTCTGGCGGTTGGCTTCACCATCGGCCTGGCGGGGACGCTTGGCTGGATGCTTCGGGTCCCACCGCCCGCCCCACGAGGCGCCACCAGCACGGTCCGCTCGGTGGAATCGATCCGCAAGGTTCTCGTTCCGATTCTCGATCTGGGCGCATCGGTCCGTGCCGTTGAACTGGCTGCCCGGCTGAATCAGGGGCACAAGGCGGAGATGGTCATCGTCTACGTCCACGAGATCCCGCTCCAGGCTCCACTGGTTATGCCCGAAAAGGATCCTCGGATCCAGCGCGCGCTCGACGCGGCCGCTTTCATCGCCACCCAGCACGCGATCGAGCCCCGCACGAAAGTCCTTGGGGCGCGACAGGCGGGCCATCGCATCGTCGAGATCGCGCGCGAGGAAGGCGCCGACTTGATCGTCATGGGCATCAGTTACCAGAACCGTCCCAATGAGGGCCCCCTCGGCCGGATCGCCGAACATGTCGTGCGCAATGCGCCGATGGAAGTGGTCGTCGACCGTGTGCCAAAGCAGAAGGTCTCGCTGATCCCGACGGATCAGCTGAGCGACCGGGTGACCAGCACGTAGACGGCCACGGTGCCAACGGCGTTGTTGAAGGAATGCAACAGCACCGTGTTTGTCAGCGAGCCGGTCCAGGCGTAGATGAGGGTGAGCACGACCCCCATATAGGTAAAGACCGGCAGTAGGGCGAGACTGATCGCCGGGCTGGCGTGAGCCAGGCCGAAGGCCAACGCGCTCAGCACGACCGCCGCCCACAGCGGTACGCGCGCGTGCAGGAGTCGAAACAACATCCCGCGAAAGAAGGCTTCCTCACACAGGGGGGCGGCCACCGCGGTGACCAGCAGGGCGAGCGCCAGGACGCGCAGTCCGGCCGGATGCTGGATGAAAAGCTGTCGGGCGTTGCTGGGGATGGCCAGGCCGTGATTGAGCACGGCCGAGGACAGGGTGGTGACCGCCGCGACCCCGATATACCAGGGCACGATCAGGACAAGCGTCAAACCCAGATCACGACGCGTCGGCCAGTGCAGGCCCAGAAAGGCCAACGGCGCCCGCAGCCTCCGAAGCGCGACCACGATTCCCGCCCCAAAGCCGAGGTAGACGAGAAGGGCCGCGCTCAGTCCGATCGTCCCCAGGTTGGCCTGGTAGAAGGATCGGTTGAGTCGAGCCAGCGTCACCGCTAGCAGGATTACCAGGATGATGCCCGCAATCGTGAGCGCCAGGACCGGGATCAGATCGAGCCAGCGCAGCCGCTCCTGCGGCCGTGGTGGCAGCGCCGCAGGAGGGACTTCCATTGGGCAATTATCGAGAGCGGGCTAGCTGGCGATACGGTTGCTGATCCGCTCACCGTAAGGAAGACCGAGCGTTGCCCGGATCTCCAGGCTGAGCCGTGACAGAACAACCCGTGACTTGAGGAAGTAGCGCTGAACATTCGGCGCGGCATGCCACCAGAGGTTGTCCTCGGGCATCGTGTTGCTCAAGATCCAGATCGGAATTGCTCCGCAGATGGGGTCGCCGCTCCAGCGCTCGATCAGCTCCCGGCCGTCGACATCGGGCAGCTTGAGGTCGATCAGGATGAGAACGGGACCCCGACCGCGAACGAAGCTGTCGGCCTCCTGGCCGCTGCGCACGTGCTCGAGCGGCACGCCGTCACGGCGTAGTTGAACCACATACAGTTCGGCGACGTCGGCGTCGTCTTCGACTAAGAGGACCCGTCGCTCCCGCCCCACATCGCGACATTAGGCGTCAAAGGTTGCGAGCGCCATTGCGTCGGTTGCCGGGCGTATTGCGGATCGGGGCGGCTCAGGCCGCCGGTCGCATCCGATTTCGTGCCGTGCGATAGGCGTCGTAGGCACAAAACGCCCAGAGTCCAACACCACCGAGGTCGAGCGGGATTCCGACCGCAGCGCCCACCACCGTGAGGTCCAGCTCGGTCCCGACCACCAGCGGGCCCATGATGGCGGCGAAAAAGGCCAGGCCCTTCAATGGGGCCCCCGCGTACCAGTGGCCAAGGCCAGGCACGATGGAGAGGCGGGCCGCTCGGCCGGGACTGACCGGCCGATTCCGGGCAAAGCGCTTCGTGCCATCGATGATCTCTCCCTGGACCGGTTGGACGCGAAGCTGGGCGCCGCAATGCGGACAGAAGGCGGCCTCGGACGCCACGGAGCGGCGGCAGCGAGGGCACGTTTGCATGTCGCTAGCGTACTAGCATTACCGACGGTGGCGGCATCCGATCGGTCTTCGGTTCCGGTCACGATTCGGATCCTCGATGGGGTCGCCCACCTCACGCTGGATCGACCGCCCGTGAACGTCCTGGACATCGAGATGCTGCGACGGCTCAACGGCGCGCTGCGACAGTGTGATGTCCCAGAGATCCGCGTGCTGGTGTTGAGCAGCGCCCTGCCGCGCGCCTTCTCAGCCGGCGTCGACATTGCGGACCACGTCGCCTCCCGGTCCGATGCGATGCTGGCGGAAGTGCGCGAAAATGCCCGGCTCCTGCTCAATCTGAGGCCGATCACCATCGCGGCGATCCAGGGTTCGACGCTCGGCGGCGGCGCCGAGATCGCGCTGCTGTGCGATATCGTCATCGCGGCCGACGACACGGTCCTCGCCTTCCCCGAAATCACGCTCGCCGCCTTTCCGCCGGTTGCGGCGGCTTGCCTGCCCGAGCGCTGTACCGGGCCACTCGCGATGGGCCTGCTGCTCGGCGAATCCATGGATGCACGCGCGGCCCAGCAGGCGGGGCTGGTGAGCCAGGTTGTCGCGAGGGCCAGCCTGGCGCAAACCGCCGAGGAGATGGCGAAGAAGCTCGCCGGGCATAGCGCGGTGGCGCTGCGGGCGCTGACCAGCGCCACCCGGGGCCAACGGGCGCCCGCAACGTTGCAGCGGCTGGACGCCGCCATCGCCACCTACAAGGCTGCGGTCGCCCCGTCCAGCGATGCCGATGAGGGGATCCGCGCGTTCCGGGAGAAACGGGCGCCGGCCTGGAGTCACCACTGACGGACAAGCGCCAGACCCTCCGCGACGCGGTCGCGGAGCACGTGCATGACGGCGATGCCATTGCGTTAGGTCTCGCCCTCGAGTCCGGAATCCCGTTCGCCGCGGTTCACGAAATCATCCGGCAGCAGCGGCGCGACCTGACGCTGATCGGGCCGATCTCCGACATGGCATTCGACCAGTTGATCGCCGCCGGCACGGTTGCGAAGGTGGTTGCGGCATGGGTCGGGAATGTTGCGGGCGGGTCGGGCTATGGCTTTCGACGCGCCTACGAGCAGGGCGTGCCCCGGCGGATCGTGATGGAAGACCACTCGAACTTCACCGTTGGATTAGCGCTCAAAGCAGCCGCCATGGGTCTGCCCTATCTCCCGACCTTCACCGGCATCGGAGGCGACATCGTCCGCGGACATCCACGCATCCGGCCGGTCGACGATCCGTTCGGCGGCCCCAGTCTGCTCGCCGTGGCTGCGGTGAAGCCGGACGTCGCCATCATTCATGTTCAGCGCGCGGATGTCCAGGGGAATGCCCACCTGTGGGGCAACCTGGGGCTCACCGTCGAGGCTGTGTACGCGGCGCGGCGCACGATCGTCAGCTGCGAAGAGATCGTGCCCGAGGAGGTGATCCGTAGCGACCCCAACCGCACCGTGATCCCCGGCTTTCTTACGACTACGGTGGTCGAGGAGCCGGGTGGCGCCTTGCCCTCCTCGGTGCAGGGCTATTGGCGGCGAGACTTCGAGCCGTTCTTGCGCTACCACCAGGTCTCTCGGACGCTCGATGGTTTCCAGGCCTGGCTGCGCGAGTGGGTCCTCGATCTCCCAGACCGGCAGGCCTATCTGCGGCAGATGGGGCCAGCCGCCGCGGAGAAGCTGCGCGTGCATGACCGACGTCTCGCCGCCGCCGCCAATTTCGCGCCATGATCGCCACCTACACTCGGCGTGAGCTGATGGTGGTGGCAGCCGCGCGAGAGATCCGCGACGGCGAGGTCGTGTTTGTCGGCATGCGGCTTCCGTTGCTCGGTTTCGGGCTCGCCAAGGCCACCCACGCGCCCAATGCCGTCGGGCTATTCGAGAACGGCGTCATCCGGGATCGGCCGGCTGAAGCATTCATCTACACCATGGGCGATCCACCCAACATCGCCGGCGCCGTCGCCTGCCTCGGGCTCAACGACGTGATGAGCCTGCTGCAGCAGGGACGGGTGGACGTTGGCTTCATCGGTGGTGCCGAGATCGATCCGCTCGGCAATCTCAACACCACCCGGACCAGTGCCAGCGGCTCCTTAGTGCGCCTTCCAGGCAGCGGCGGCGGCGGCGACATCGCCTCGCTGGCGGGGAGGACCGTGCTCATCATGGAGCACGAACCACGACGGTTTCGGGAGCACGTCGACTACATCACCTCCCCCGGTCATTTTCCAGGTCGCCGGCGCGGTGGTCCGGCAACGCTGATCACCACGCTGGGCGTCTTCGACCTCTCAGGGGGTCGCGTGCGAGCCGTGACGCTGCACCCGGGGGTGACGCCGGAGCAGGTGCGCCAGGCCACCGGCTTTCCCCTGGCGATCGACGAGACCATCTCCGCGACGGCGCCTCCCTCTACGGATGAGCTCGCTTACATCCGCAAAGCCGACCCGGAGGGGTTCTGGACCGGCGATACGATGAAGGCCGGATGAGCGCGGAGCCGGCCTGGTCACCGACGGACGAACAGGCACGCGGCAGCCGCCTCGGGCAGTTCATACACCGCTCCGGCTGCGCCAGCTATCCCGAGCTATGTGAGAAGGCGGCTAAAGAGCCGCGCTGGTTCTGGGAGGTCCTGGTCAAGGAGCTCGGCGTGGTCTGGTCGACGCCGTATCGCGAGGTGATGGACACCTCGGCCGGAATTCCATTCACCCGGTGGTTCCCCGGAGGCCGGCTGAACGCCTACGAGTCGGCGGTGGTCCGGCATCGGCGCACCGATCCGGACCGCCTGGCGCTGATCGGCGAGACCGAGAACGGAGACACCCGACGGCTGACCTACGCCGGGCTGGAGGACATCGTGGAGCGGACCGCCGCAGGATTTCGCGCCATCGGCGTCGAACGGGGAGTCGCCGTGGGTTTGTATTTGCCGCTGGTCATCGAGAATGCCATCGCCCTGCTGGCCTGTGCGAAGTTGGGCGCCGTCGCCGTCCCGCTCTTCTCCGGCTTCGGCGTGGAGGCCATTCGTCAACGACTCGCCGATGCGGACGCCAGGGTGCTGATCACCGCCGACGCCGCCATCCGCCGCGGTCGGACGGTTCCCATGCAGCCGCTCGCCGCCCAGGCCGCGGACGGCTTGCCCCAACTGCAGCGGTTGGTGGTGGTCAGCTGCGCGGGCGGCGGTGTTTCGCTTCGTCGGGATCTCGACGTTCCCTGGGAAGACGTCGTGCGGCCCGACCGTGGCCGGGTGCCGACCGAAGCGATGGCGTCGGACGAGCCCCTGATGCTGCTCTACACCTCGGGGACTACAGGACGGCCCAAGGGCACCGTGCACGGCCACGCCGGCCTGCCGATCAAGAGTGCCCAGGACTGGGCTCTGGCGATGGACGTCCACCCGGGTGAACGAGTGATGTGGATCACCGACATGGGTTGGGTGATGGGGCCGCTGCTGGTTTTCGGCAGCCTGATGCTCGGCGGGACCGCCGTCTTCTACGACGGCGCACCCGATCATCCAAATCCGGCGCGGGTCTGGGCCGTGGCTGAACGGCAGGGCGTGACCCACCTCGGCATCTCGCCCACCCTCACCCGCGTCCTAATGGCAGCCGGTGAACGCGCCGTGCCACCCTCGCCGATCTCCGCGCTGCGCGTCCTGGCTTCGACCGGAGAACCGTGGACCCCCGAAGCCTGGACCTGGCTCTTTAAGGTCGTCGGCCGAGCACAGGTCCCGATCATCAATTACTCGGGAGGCACGGAGTGCGGCGGCGGCCTGGTATCGGGAAACGTGCTGACGCCGTCGCGACCCGGGAGTTTCGCCGGTCCCATTCCCGGCATCGATGCCGCGGTCTTCAACGAACAGGGTCAGCCGGTAAGTGGCGAGGTGGGCGAGCTCGTGGTGCGTCAGCCTTACCTGGGGATGACGCTTGGGTTCTGGAAGGACCCGCAACGTTACCTGGACACCTACTGGTCACGCTGGCCGAACGTATGGATGCATGGTGACTGGGCACTGATCGACCCCGACGGCCTCTGGTACATCCTGGGCCGCTCCGATGACACCATCAAGGTCGCCGGCAAACGGGTTGGGCCAGCTGAGGTCGAGGCCGCGGCGCTGGATGGGACGGACGTTGCCGAGGCGGCGGCGGTTGGCGTCCCGGATCCGCTCAAAGGTCAGTCTGTCGTGGTCTTCGCGGTGGCCCGGCCGGACGCCGATCCGGCGCCGATCCCGTCCGCGGTCTCCCGCAGCGTCGAGCGGTCGCTGGGCAAGCCGTTCAAGCCGGCGGCGGTCCATGTGATTCCGCGCCTGCCGAAGACGCGCAATGGCAAGATCCTGCGGCGTGTGATTCGCAACGTCTTTGTCGGCGATCCGCCGGGCGACCTGTCATCGATCGACGACATGGCATCGCTGGACGCGATCCGCGCTCTCGGCGGCGATAAGCCGGCGCCCTGATCGACTGCGAGCCGGCCTAGCGGAAGTACTCGCGCAGGGGGGTGTTGCTCGACCAGCCCGCGGCGCCGAGGTGGGCCAGGTGAAAGCCGTCCTCGATCGTCCGCAACAGGCCATAGTGGTTTTCCGCGACGCTCGACCGGAATCCGCTGATCGACCGGGGCGAGATCACCAGCGTTGCGACGCGTCCGCCCCATGCATCGGCGCAGCAGCCGGCGCTGCTCGAGCCCTCGTCCCAGGTGATGAACAGCACACCGCCGTTGCGAAACGCGGCGGAACTGGTGATCGTCGGGACGACGCTGCGCAACCAGCCATCGCCGGTTGAGACCGCGCAGTCGTGCATGTCATTGCACATGTTGGGTGTGATCCAGACGAAATTCGGCACGCGGCCGCTGCTCATATCACTCCCAAACTGGGTGAAGGGGACAACGTGGGCGGCGCAGCGGCCCGCATTGTTTCGGATGTCGTTGTAGTACATGAAGGGGTCGTGCTTCATGGCGTAGTTTCCGGCCGATGCGCCCAGGTAGCAGGGGCTCGGCATGTCTTCCATGTAGGCCTTCCATGAGCGGCCGCTCGCCTCCACCTGGTCGGCGATGTTGGTCGCGCTCACATAGCAGGTCGTGCAGTCACTGGCGACCCCGAAGGTGCTTCCCGCGGTCAGGGCCAGGTAGTTCGGCAGACTTGGATGAGAGGCGGCATAGTAGTTCGTCGCCAGGCCGTAGCTGTTCGCCAGGCTGTTGATATAGGGCGCGGCAGAGCTGCCGATGATGCTGCCGGACTCGTGGTTCTCCATCACGATCACAAAGACATGCGAGAACGACGGCACAGCAGGGGCCGGAGGCGGCGGCGGAGCGGAATGGATCGGGGCCGCTGATGGCTTTAGCGCTGAGCGGGAGGCCGCGGGTGTGGCCGGTGGCGCGGTCGGCGTTGGGCTGGCGAGCGCGATCCGGCTCTCGTGCCGGGGTCTGAATTCAGGGTCGTTGCGATCGACGGCGACTCCCGTTGCTGCGACGACAGCCGCCGTCCTGGCGGGCTTGCCTCCCAGCAGCATCACGGTGGGAATGGCCATCAATCCGGCGGCGCCAATGGCGATGATCGCCCCTCGGGCGCCCGGCATTCGCATGACTCGATTGACGCGATCCGGGCGACCATCTTGCGCTTTGGACGTTGCGTGACGCAACGGCCGAGTGAATCGATTTGCCGGTTCGACACGTTGTATTGGGTAGGAGAACCATGATGAAACCACTCAACGCCGAGCTGGCTGCCCGAGCCTGGGAGTTCGCCCAGGGACTGGATCTCAAGGAATATCGCCGTCTGCAAGACGAGGTCCGGACGACCTGGCCTGCCACCGCGAAGCTGAACGGCCTGGACTTCGACCGCGCCTTTCTCGCCTTCATCGCCGAGCGCTGGCTGGATAAAGCGGCCTAGGCCCCCGGTTCAACGTGTGGGGCCAAGTCCAAGCCCGCAAGCCCTTCTGAATTAAGGCGTTACTCGCGTCAGGCCCGGACATGTCTATCAACGATGGCCTGGCGCTGATTCGCCGGCATGACTTCGAAGGCGCCCTCCCGCTGCTGGCCGCCGAGGTGCGCAAGCGTCCCGACGACGCCTACGCTGCCTATTACCTCGCCTACGCATTCGTTGGGGCGCAAGACCCACAGCCGGCGGTCACCTTGCTGACCAAGATCATCGAGGTGCATCCCGACTTCACGGATGCCCGTACCCTGCTGGGCCTGGCGCGGATCCGCATCTCGGACTTCGCCGGCGCCGCCGTCGAGTACGACGCCGTCCTCGCCCGTGAGCCCAAGAACGCCGCCGCCCTCCTGGGTCAGGGCATGATCGCCTTCTGGAAGCGCGAAACCGCGGTGGCGGATGACTACCTCGACCGCGCCCTGCGCGGCGATCCGGCCGCCCGCGATGCGCTGGTCTTCAAAGCCGACCTTCGTTATGCGGCCGGCGACATCAACGGCGCCGTGATGTTGCTGCGCGACGCCAAGCGCTTGCGTCGCCCGGCCTTGCCGGAAGTCTCCGATGCCGATATCGCCGACCGGCTGCTGCGTTACGAGTCGGCTCTCCAGCCGCTGCGCCGCGCCCGACGTGGCCTGCCGGACATGCCGGGATGGGTTCTCTCGGTGCTCGGCGTCACCCTGGCCCTCACGTTCATGGCGGGCATCGGCCTCCCGGGTGCCTGGAACGGCTTTCGCCATTATCAGGATGGCAAGGCGCGGCTGACCACCACCGATTACGCCGGTTGCGCCGCCGACATGGAGCAGGCCGTCGAGTCGGTGCCGAACTCGCCCAAGGCCTGGGGATACGAAGCCTACTGCTACTTTCTGGACAAGGATCCCAAGGCCGGACTTTCCGCCTGGTACACGGCACGCAGTTTTGATCCTGCGATCACGCTCGATAGCCAGAAAGAGCAGGACATCCTCCTGATAAAGGTCCGGCAGGCCAGCGCGCCGCCGCCGGCGGCGAAATGAGCGGGGCGCTGGATCCCATTCAGGAGGATCTCCCCCTGGGTCTGCCATCCGGTTCGGGCCCGTCTCTGCCGGACACGCCGGCGACGAAAGCGGCGGCATCGAATCTCGAGCGGCCGCCCTCGCTGTTCGAGCAGCTCTGGACGAGCGTGCGCACCCTTCCCTGGGCGCGCTGGCGCGCTCAGGCGGCGCCCGTCCTTCGATCCGGCGCCGGCGGAATCGGCAGTGTCGCCCGGCTCGCCGTAAATCGGGGCGGAACGGTGGCGAAAATCGCGGCCAGCCGCGGCGGCAGCGTCGCTCGCGTAGCCGTCAAGCGCGGCGCGCCCTACACCTTCCGGCTGGCAAAGGCCACCGCCCAGATCAGCCTGATTCGGGCATTCCCCCTGCTGATCGCCCGCACCATCCATCTTTTCGGCTTCCCCGCGGTGGTCGTGCGCACCGCCATCCAGTACACGATCGCG